>Ga0080064_1001213_pt1 | contig 55122 bp, 46 predicted proteins | sample Subgrocontami54m_FD_69260 | JGI IMG/M metagenome (GOLD analysis project Ga0080064, IMG submission 69260) | Subsurface groundwater microbial communities from S. Glens Falls, New York, USA - GMW46 contaminated, 5.4 m (SPADES assembly) (version 2) ...
CTCGAAACCGTAATAAGGGGTCAGATCCATCCCGCCGCCAAACCACCACACGGGCTGCGCAGCATCCGCCGGCGGGTACGCGACGAAGCAGCGCACGTTTAGATGCACAGTCGGCGCGTACGGATTGCGCGGATGCAGCACCAGCGATACGCCCATCGCATCCCATTTGCATCCGGCAAGTTCGGGGCGCGAGGCGCTCGCCGACGGCGGCAGGCTATTGCCCGTCACGTGCGAGAAATTGACGCCGCCGCGCTCGAAGACGCCGCCTTCTTCGATCACGCAGCTCCTGCCGCCGCCGCCCTCGGGGCGCTGCCAGATGTCGCTGCGGAAAGGTTTGCCGTCGATCGCGGTGAGCCGCGCGACGATGCGGCTCTGCAGATCGGTCAGATACGCCGAGACCGCGGCAACGTCCATCTCGGAGGAAATGCGGGCGGCGCGCGGCACAACGCGCTAATTCGCGCTTTTTTTCAAGCCGAGCCCCCGCATCATTTGCGCAATTTCGGCATCTTCCCTGGCGACCACTTTGCCGAACTCGGCTGCCGGCAGGAAAGCCGGGTTCACCGCCAGATTTTCGCTGGATTTCACAAACTCGGGACTCGCAACAGTCTTGCGGATCGCGTCCTCGAGTTGGGCTATGACTTTTCTGGGTGTGCCTTTGGGAACCGCGATGCCACGCCACAGTTCCGCCCCGACGTTGATGTCCTGCTCGCGGGCGGTCGGCACTTGCGGAAAAGCGGAGTCGCGTTTGGCGCTCAATGCAGCCAGCACCCGCAGGGTGCCCGCTTTGACGTGGGATATCAGCGCGCCCGGCAGCTGCACCACCGCCTGCACGTGCCCGCCCAGCACACTGGGGACCACCTGGGCCGCGCCGAACGGCACATCCACCACTTCGGCACCCGCCGCTTTGAACAGCGCGATCGAAGTCATGTGCGTGTGGCTGCCGACGCCCGAATTGCCGACGGTAATTTTGCCGGGGCTGGCCTTGGCGGCGGCAATTAACTCGCGCAAAGTTTTCCACGGTGCATCGGCCTTGACCACCAGCAGCGGTGTTTCCACCTGCGCCTGAGCAACTACATCAAGCTCCCTGTAGTCGAACGCGAGCATGCCGGAATGATAACTGGTCGAGATCGAGTTCGAGTTCCACGCGATGTGATGACCGTCCGGCGACTGCGCAGCCAGGTATTTGTAGCCGATCGCTCCGCCCGCGCCGGGCCGATTAACCACCACGATATTGGTGTTGAGGTGCCGTGCCATGCCCTCGGCGAGCACGCGCGCGGTTACATCCGCCGAAGTGCCGGCCGGGAACAACACGACCATTTCAATCGGCTTGCCGCCGGGAAAAGCTTCCTGCGCGCAGGCGGTCGCCGGCGCTGCGAGCGCGAGCGCCGTGGCGACGCACGCCATCAGTCCGCGCGATGCTGAAATTGACTTACGCATGACCTTATCTCCTGTTTATGCTCTTAAACGGCATACGCTGGGCGGCATATTATCACGCGGTCCACGCGCGGCGTGCCGCCCCCGCGGGACGCCTGGACGCACTCAATAGGTGCCGCGGAAAGCGTCATGGCCGCGTGCGGCGAGGAAGCGATGCGGCCCCGAAAAATCCGCGATATAGATCTGAATGTGGTGGCCATCGTACGACGGCAGTGCAGTGTCGGTTTCGCGAAACACCAAATGCTGGGACGCGCCGGCTTCCACCTTTGCTACTGCATCGCCGCGCGCGCGGTCGTAGGTCTTGGCCACGTTGGAACGCCTCCGGAAACTTTTCAGCCCGCGCGACGTTTATGCCGCGCCTCAAGCGCGCGGTACCCGATATCACGCCGCATCTGCATGCCCGCAAAGCGGATTTGCGCCGCGATCTCATAGGCGCGGCTCTGCGCCACTTTGACGCTATGGCCGAGCGCAGTCACGCACAGTACGCGCCCGCCGCTCGCCACGACCTGTTCCCCGCTCAACGCGGTGCCGGAGTGGAACACGTGATAATCGCTGCCCACGGTCGCGCCCGGCTGCACCAGTCCGCTGATCACATCCCCCTGGCGCGGCGCGGCGGGATAGCCGTGCGCCGCGAGCACCACGCCGAGCGCCGTGCGGGGGTCCCATTCGGACTCGGTTTTGTCGAGCGTGCCATCAAGCGCGTGCTCGAGCAGCACCACCAGATCGCTTTTGAGACGCAGGATGATGGGTTGCGTTTCAGGGTCACCCATCCGGCAATTGAATTCGAGCACCTTGACCTGGCCATCGTTGCTTATCATCAGCCCGGCATATAGAAAGCCGACGAACGGCATTCCTTCCTGCTCCATGCCGGCTATCACCGGCTGTATCACTTCGCGCATCACTTTGGCGTGTACGCCCGGCGTCACCACTGGCGCCGGCGAGTACGCGCCCATGCCGCCGGTATTGGGGCCCTCGTCGCCGTCAGCCAATCGCTTATGGTCCTGACTGGTGGCAAGCGGCAGCGCGTGTTTGCCGTCCACCATCGCGATGAAGCTCGCCTCCTCGCCGTCGAGGTAATCCTCGATCACGACGCGGCTGCCGGCGGCGCCCATTTTATTATCGACCAGCATCATGTCGACTGCATCGTGCGCCTCGCGGGGATCGGTCGCGACCACCACACCTTTGCCGGCCGCCAAGCCGTCCGCTTTGACCACGACCGCTAAGCCGCGGGTCTCGATGTATTGATGTGCCGCCTGCGCATCGGTGAAAGTCCGATAGTCGGCGGTCGGGATACGGTGGCGTGCCATGAAGCTCTTCGCAAAATCCTTCGAGCTTTCGAGCTGCGCGGCGCGCCGCGTCGGCCCGAATATTCTGAGCCCCGCGGCCTGAAACGCGTCGACCACGCCGGCGGCCAGCGGCGCCTCGGGGCCGACCACGGTCAGCGCGACCCGCTCTTTGCGCGCGAATTCGATAAGCTGCGCATGCTCGGTAAGGGCAAGATTTTCGAGCCTCTCCTCGCGCGCGGTGCCCGCATTGCCGGGCGCGACGAATACCCGGGATACGCGCGGCGATTGCGCGAGTTTCCATGCCAGTGCATGCTCGCGCCCGCCGCCGCCGATGACCAATAGTTTCATGGGTGGTCAGTGCCTGAAATGCCGGTGGCCGGTAAACACCATCGCGATGCCGCGCTCGTCCGCCGCGGCGATTACTTCCTCATCACGCAGGCTGCCGCCGGGCTGGATAACCGCTGCCGCGCCAGCTTCGGCGACGACATCGAGCCCGTCACGGAACGGAAAGAACGCGTCTGAGGCGACCACCGAGCCGGCAAGCGGCAGTTTGGCACTCCCGGCTTTCATCGCGGCGATACGCGCCGAATCGACGCGGCTCATCTGGCCCGCGCCTACGCCCAGCGTGCGGCCATTGCCCGCGAACACAATGGCGTTGGATTTGACATGCTTGGCAACACGCCACGCAAACAACAGGTCCTCGTTCTGCCGCGGCGTCGGCCTGACGCGGGTCACCACTTTGAGTTGAGCCGCGCCGACATTGACGCTGTCGGGCGTCTGCACCAGCAGCCCGCCGCCGACGCGTTTGTAATCCATCCGATTCCAAGCCAGAGGCTTCACATCGCTCCCCTCTCCCCCTGGGAGAGGGGTGGGAGGTGAGGGCAACAAAACCTCCAGCACGCGCACGTTTTCCTTCTTTGCCAGGACGTCTCTGGCGTGCGGCGACACGGCGGGCGCGATCAGCACTTCCACGAACTGCTCGCTCACCGCTTCAGCAGTTGCAGCGTCGAGTTCGCGGTTGAAAGCAATAATACCGCCGAAGGCGGAAGCCGGATCGGTAGCGAACGCGAGCCGGTAGGCGGCGAGCGCGCCCGCCGCAATCGCCACACCGCAGGGGTTGGCGTGCTTGACGATCACACAGACCGTCCGGTTATCGATTGTGTCGAAGGACTTCACGCATTCCCATGCCGCATCGGCATCGGCAATGTTGTTGTAAGACAACTCCTTGCCCTGCAATTGGGTATAGCGCGCGAGGCTGCCCGGCGCCGGGTCGGAATCGCGGTAGAACGCCGCTCTCTGGTGCGGGTTCTCGCCATAGCGAAGCTGCTGTGCAAGTTTGAAATCAAGATTGAGCCGTGCCGGAAACGCGGCGCGCGCGCCGCCGGCATCGAGCGCAGTCAGGTAATTGCTGATAGCGCCGTCGTAGGCGGCGGTGTGCGAAAACGCCTTCTGGGCAAGCCTGAAGCGCGTGGGCAGCCCGATCGCACCGCGCGCTTCGTGCATTTCCCTGAGGATTTCCGCGTAGTCGGCGGGATCGGTGACGACGGCAACGTGAGCATGGTTTTTCGCGGCGCTGCGCACCATCGCCGGACCACCGATGTCGATGTTTTCGATCGCCTCGTCCAGCGTGCATCCGGGGCGGGCAACGGTCTGGCTGAACGGATAGAGGTTAACCACCACCAGGTCCACCGCCTCGATACCCGCGCCACGAATCGCGTCGAGGTGCGCCGGAATATCACGCCGCGCCAGGATGCCGGCGTGGATTTTCGGGTGCAGTGTCTTGACCCGGCCGTCGAGCATCTCCGGAAACCCGGTGTAATCCGACACCTCGATGGCCCTGATGCCGCTCGCGACGAGCAGCTTCGCGGTGCCGCCGGTCGACACCAGCGTGACGCCCAGTCCGGCAAGCCCGCGCGCGAATTCAACAACTCCGCTCTTGTCGGAAACGCTGATCAGCGCGGTTTTGATGGCGGTCATTGGAGGTGAATCGTAAACGGTGAACGATCAATGGCCGCAAGCCGTTTACGAATTACAAATCGTGATTCACCCTGTTATGCCGTGGGCTTTCATTTTCTTGCGCAGGGTGTTGCGGTTAATGCCAAGCACCTGCGCTGCGTGCGACTGATTGCCCTGGAGACGATGCAACACGGTCTCAAGCAGCGGCTTCTCGACGCAGTTGATCACCATGCCGTACACGCCGCGCGCTTTTTCTCCGTCGAGATCCTTGAAGTAGCCGTCGATTGCCTTGCGCACGAAGCGGGCCATTTCATTTTCATTTACTATCATCATGCCGCCAGTTCCTCAACATAAGTCAGGCGCTGGCCGTAATCCGCCAACCCCCCGAAAAATCCATTGACCGCCGCGAGCTGCTCGCCACAACTCTGCAGTTGATTCATCGCGTGACGGAACGTCGCCGAACCGGCGAGTCCCTTGGTGTACCACGAGACGTGTTTGCGCGCGATCTTCACGCCGGTGTTCTCGCCGTAAAACGCGTAAAGATCATGCAGGTGCGCCACCAGCACGTGGCGGATTTCCTCGACTTCCGGCGGCGGCAACCGCGTGCCCGTACGCAGATAGTGCTCGATTTCGCGAAAAATCCAGGGCCGCCCCTGCGCTGCGCGGCCGATCATCACCGCGTCGGCGCCGGTATATTCGAGCACGCGCTTGGCCTGCTCCGGCAGGGTGATGTCGCCGTTGGCGATCACCGGAATCCTGACCGCGGCTTTGACCGCGGCAATGGTGTCGTACTCGGCCTCACCGCTGTAGCCGCAAGCACGCGTGCGGCCGTGCACTGCCAGCGCCCGGATGCCTGCGTGCTCGGCGAGCTTCGCCACCTGCACCGCGTTCTTGTGATCGCGATCCCAGCCCGTGCGGATTTTGAGCGTGACCGGTACCGGCACCGCCCTCACCACGGCTTCGATGATGCGCCTGACCAGCGGCTCATTCTGCAGCAACGCGGAGCCCGCCATTACATTGCAAACCTTCTTGGCGGGGCAGCCCATGTTGATGTCAATGATTTGCGCGCCCTCATCGACGTTGTATCGCGCGGCCTGCGCCATCATCGCCGGATCGGCGCCCGCGAGCTGCACCGAAACCGGCTCGACTTCGCCCGCGTGATTGGCGCGACGGCGCGTTTTTTCCGAGCCCCACAGCAGCGAGTTGCTGGCCACCATCTCCGACACCGCCATGCCGGCGCCCATGCGTTTGCACAACTGGCGGAACGGGCGATCAGTGACGCCAGCCATCGGCGCGACAAACAGATTGTTCCTGAGTTGGTATGGGCCGATATGCATCGGGCGGGATCGATCGTGGCGGTGAAATAAAATTGCGGGAAGGGCGTAATTGTAATCTCAGCGCCGCGGCAAGCAAAGCAATTTGAAAACTTATTTTAGGCTCAACCGCGCGCGCCGAACATCATGCGCCGCGTCAAAAAAGTTTTCGCGGCCGGAATGGCGCCGAAGACGGCGAGCCCGAGGCCGCGCGCGCCATTGAACAGCGGGATGTCCATGCAAAACAACCGGATCAGTGAATCCGTGAACAAAATGGTGGCGATTCGATCGAAGCGCCGCTGCGAATAATACGCTTTCAGCAATTCGGCGCCGCCCGGGTCGTCATTGACGCGCGTGGCAATCGTGCGCGCGAGTTCCCAGGCATCACGCAGGCCCAGGTTGAAACCCTGTCCGGCCACCGGATGCAGCGTTTGCGCCGCATTTCCTATCAATAGCGTGCGCGGGATCGCCGGCCGCGTCGCACATCTGAGCGTCAGCGCAAACACCTGGCGCCTGTCCGCTGCGGTAAAAACTCCGACCGCGCCGCCGAATGCGGCTTGCAGCCTCCCGCAGAACGCGGCGTCATCCAGTGCGGCGAGCTGTTGCGCGCGCTCCGGCGGTACCGTCCATATCAGTGACCAGCCGCGGGCGGTTGGCAGCAGTGCAAGTGGGCCGTCAGGCGTGAAGCGCTCAAACGCGCGGTTTTGGTGCGGTTGTTCGCTCGCCACATCGCACACCAGCGCCGACTGGCGGTAGTCACGGGTTTTGACGCGGGAAATGTTGAGCTGCGCGCCACCGTCCGCGATTGCGATCAGGCGTGCCACGAGTTGCCGCTGCGTGCCGGACGCTTCGACGGTGGCAACCGCACTGCCTGCGTCACCGCTGACCGCCGACACCGTGCAACCTGACAGCATGTGCACAGAGCTTTGCTCAAGCGCGTCAGCGAGTACGCGCTGCACCGCAGCATAACCGGCGACGTAGCCGAGCGCGGGGACGTTGGCCTTATCTGCACTCAAATCGGCACGACCAAAACCGCGCTGCTGCGAAATGCTGATGCGGTGGATAGGGATTGCCTCTGACGCCAGCACCGTCCACACGCCGAGTCGCTCAAGTATCAACCGGCTGCCGTGTGATAGCGCGAGGGTACGCGTGTCGTCAACGACCGCACCGGGCACCCGCGCCTCGATTAGCGCCACCCGCCGGCCGCTGTCGCGCAGCCCCAGCGCGAGCGCTGCTCCGACCGGCCCGCCGCCGGCGATCGCAATGTCGAAATGTTCAGCCATTCATCAGGGCTTCGATGTCCGCGACTGTTTTCGGCGCATCGCGCGTAAGCACCTCGTTACCCGTCGCGGTCACCAGCACGTCGTCTTCGATGCGTATGCCGATATTGGCGAACCGCGGTGGTACATCGTCGCCGCGTATATAACAGCCCGGCTCCACCGTCAGCACCATGCCGGGTTTAAGTTCGCGCCACTGGCCGTCGCGCTTGTAATCGCCGGCATCGTGCACATCGAGGCCGAGCCAATGCCCGGTGCGGTGCATGTAAAACCGCTTGTAATCGCCGGCCTCGATCACTTTGTCGGCGCTGCCCTGGCACAGGCCGAAATCGATCAGTCCCTGCGCCAGAACCCGCAACGCGGCGTCATGCGGCGCGACCCACGCCGCGCCCGGGTGCACTGCCGCGATCGCCGCAGCCTGCGCGGCAAGCACCATCTGATAGACGTCGCGTTGCACCGGCGTAAACCTGCCGCTTACCGGATAAGTACGCGTGATGTCCGCCGCATAGCCGTCCAATTCGCACCCCGCGTCGACCAGCAGCAGGTCACCGGCGTTGAGCACGGCGTCGTTACTTACGTAATGCAGCACGCAGGCGTTGGCGCCGCCTGCAACAATCGGGGTATAGGCCGGCGCCTGCGCGCCGCGGCGGCGAAATTCATGCAGCAGTTCCGCCTCGATTTCATACTCGGCGCGACCCGGCTTCACGGCGCCCATCGCGCGGCGATGGGCGCCGGCCGAGATCTGCGCTGCACGCCGCATGATGTCCACCTCGTGCGCGTCCTTGAACAGCCGCATTTCGTCGAGCAGCGCGCGCACGTCGTAAATCGAGGCCGGCGCCGTGACCCCGGTGCGGGACTGCGCGCGTACCGTAGTCAGGGCTTTCAGCACACGCTCATCCCAGCTCGTGTCGCTGCCGAGATGGCAGTGCAGCACGGGTTGATCGGCCAGCAGTTTGGGCAGCAAGGTATCGAACTCGCTGATCGAATGGCTCTCGTCGAAATGAAATTCGGCGCGCGCCTGATCGATTCCGTAGCGAAAGCCGTCCCAGATCTCGCGTTCGGCGTCCTTGTCGCGACAAAACAGTAGGCTTCTGCCGGGGTCGCCCGCAATCAGCACCAGCACCGCCTGCGGCTCGGGAAAACCGGTCAGATAGTAAAAATAGCTGTCGTAGCGATAGGGGTAGTGCGAATCGCGATTGCGCGTCGATTCCGGCGCAGTGGGAACCACCGCTATGCCTCGCTGCATCAGCTGCGCCAGCCGCGCGCGCCGCCCCGCATGCACTGCGGCAAAACCGGTTTCGGCGGGGGGTCTGGTCATGCGGGAATTATAAACCTCGTGGCAGTGTGCGCCTTAGGTCGCGCGTAAAGTCTTCGCGAATGGGCGCGGCACCGACTGTGTGCATGTTCATCTGACGCAGTTCAATGTCCGTCGAACTCGCGTGTGAGCGCCGCCAGGCGCTCGGGAGTCCCAATGTCGTGCCAGCGACCGCGGTAATGCTCACCGCTAACGCGTTGCTCCGCGATCTGCTCCCGCAACAGCGGCGCAAGCTGCGCCTTGGCGCCGCGCTCGATTCCGGCAAACATCTCGGGGCGGTAGACGGCGATGCCGCTGAAAGTGAGCCGCTCCCCGTCGAGCAGCACACGTTCGCCGGGCAAAGCAAAATCCCCTCCCAAGTGATGGGCGGGATTGTCGACCAGCACCAGATGGGCAACATCTTCCGACTGCGCAAGCCGCCTGATCGAGCGCGCGAGCGCAACGTAGTCAAACGTGGTGAACACATCGGCATTGACCGCGGCAAATGGCGCAGCCCCGAGCAACGGCAGTGCGTTGGCGATGCCGCCGCCGGTTTCCAGCGCCGCGGGCTCGCGCGAGTATGCGATTGCAGGGCCGAATCGGCTACCGTCGCCAAGCGCATGCTCGATCAGCGCGCCGAGATGCGCGTGGTTGATCACGATGTGCGTAAATCCGGCGGCGGCGAGTTTTTCGATATGCCAGACGATCAATGGCTTGCCGCCGACCTCGAGCAATGACTTGGGTACCCGGTCGGTAAGAGGGCGCATGCGCTCACCGCGCCCTGCTGCGAGTATGATCGCCTTCAATGCGTGTGGCCGGCGCGCGCTCGCGGTTCATCCTCGGCCGCATCGAGCAGCGTAAGCAATGGGCGCAGCTCGTTATAGCGAACGGCGACGGCGCGCACGTAGCCGATGAAACGCGCTGCGTCTTCGAGATAACCGCGTTTGCCGTCGCGGTAATGCAGCCGCGCGAAAATGCCCAATACCTTGAGGTGGCGCTGCAGCCCCATCCACTCAAAGTCGCGGTAGAAGTCGCCGAAATCGCCGGCGACGGGCAGACCGGCACGCCTGGCCTTTTCCCAGTAGCGAATCGTCCAGTCCAGCACGCGTTCCTCGTCCCAGCTGATGAACGCATCCCTGAACAGCGACGCAAGATCATAGGTAACCGGGCCGTAGACCGCGTCCTGGAAATCGAGCACACCGGGATTGGGCTCGCACACCATCAGGTTTCGCGGCATATAGTCGCGGTGCACGTAGACGGCAGGCTGCGCGAGATTGTTCGCGAGTATCAACGCGAACACCGCGTCAAGCGCCTGTTGCTGCGCGGGATCAAGCGTGAGCCCCAGATGGCGCTGCAGATACCATTCGGGAAAAAGTTTCATCTCGCGCATGAGCAACGCTGCGTCATACGGCGGCAGCACGTCCGGTCTGCTTGCGAGCTGCCAGCGCAGCAGTGCGTCGATCGCGTCGCAAAACAGCCCGTCGGCACTGGTATCGTTGAGCGCATGCAGATAGCTCGTCGTGCCAAGATCGGACAGCAGCAGAAATCCCCGTTCGAGATCCTCGGCGATCACTCGCGGCACATTGACTCCCGCCTCCGCCAGCAGGCAGGCAATTCTTACAAACGGCCTGCAATCCTCGTGCTCGGGCGGCGCGTCCATCACGATCAGCGACTGTCCTGACGCGCGCACGCGAAAATAGCGCCGGAAGCTCGCATCAGCGGATACCGGATCGAGCGCGAGCGGCGACGCGCTCAACCGGGATTCAATCCAGCGCTGCAGTTGTTGCCGTCGATCCACGCGGCGCATTGCCTAATTCAGGGAATTGTGCGATTTTATCACTCCTTACCAGCCATTCCGATAATGAGAGTTCCCCGCGTCAAACCAATTGCGTTATTGCTGTCGTGCGTTTGCAGTTATGCCGGCGCCGCTGACGACTCCGCAATCGGTCTCAAGCCCGGCGCGGGCGGGCTGCAACTCAGGCTTCAGCCGTCTTTTATGCGCATGCCGCCGGAGAGCACGGACCCATTACCCATGTTTGTCGATGCAGACCGGATTCAGGGCCATCAGGATCGGGAAACCGAGGCCGAGGGGGCGGTGCGTATGCGCAAGCGCGGCCAGGCGATTCAGGCTGACTGGCTACGCTACGACCACCTCAAAGATGAAGTCCACGTGCGAGGAAATGTCCGGCTCGAACAACGAGGCGATGTGCTCGATGGAACCGAAATGCGGCTCAATCTCGGCACCTCGCGCGGCGCACTCGAGAACCCGAAGTACGAGGTCAGGGTTGATTCCACTCAGGGCCGTGGTTCGGGAGACCGTGTCGTGTTTGAAGGACAAGGCAAGTACCGCGTATTGGGAGGCAGCTACACCTCGTGCGAGGTCGGCAATGACGACTGGTTCCTGCGCGCCAGTGATTTCGAAATCGACAAGCAGCGCCAAATCGGTACTGCGCGCGACGCCAGCGTGGTATTCCTGGGGCAACCGATACTCTATTCGCCTTACTTGAGTTTCTCGCTCGACCGGCAGCGAAAATCGGGGTTTTTATCGCCAACCCTGGGTTCCACCGGAAACTCCGGCCACGAGTTCTCGATACCCTACTACTGGAACATTGCGCCGAATCGAGACGCCACGATTACGCCGCGCGCGATGTCGAAGCGCGGCGTTCAACTCCAAAGCGAGTTTCGTTACCTCGATCCGGGCTATCAAGGCGAACTCCGCTATGAACTCCTGCCCAATGACAGCGTCAAGAACGGCGAAGCTCGCAGCGCGTTTTCTCTGGTTCACAGACAGGGTTTCGGCAACGGCTGGAACGGATCGCTTAACGTCCAGAAAGTATCCGACAATACCTATTTCACCGACTTGTCGACGCGAATCGCGATCACCTCGCAATCACTGCTGCCCCGCGAGGGCGTACTCGCGCGCGGCGGCACCTGGGGAAACGACGGGAACTGGGGCCTTTCCGCAGTAGTTCAAAACTGGCAAACGCTGCAGGTCGATCCGCTCAACCCTATCGTCTCGCCCTACAACCGCGCGCAACTCAACTTCGGCGCCACGAAGCAGAACATTGGTAACACGGATTTTGAGTTCAATGGCCACTTCGTCAATTTCGGCCACCCGACTCTGGTCAACGGCAGGCGCGCCGTCGCGTACCCGAGTCTGAGCCTGCCGCTGCAGGCGTCATACGGCTACTTGACGCCCAAAATCGGCCTGCATCTGACGCGTTACGATCTCGATGCGACTACGACCGCGACCACCAACCTGAGCCGTGCCATACCCTTTTTCTCAGCCGAGAGCGGCGTCGTGTTTGAACGCAGCACGGCTTTTTACGGCAATGGGCTGTTGCAGACGCTCGAGCCCAAAATTCAATATGTCTACATCCCGACCCGCACCCAGAACCAGTTGCCCAACTTCGATAGCGCGCAGCAGGATGTCAACTTCGCCACGCTTTACGGCGAAAACCAGTTTAGCGGCAGCGACCGCATCAACGATGCCAACCAGATAACCATGGGCGTGACCTCCCGGCTGCTGCACCAGGATACCGGCGTCGAGCGGCTGCGCGCCGGCGTGGCGCAGCGCTACTACTTCAAGTCGCAGGAAGTCACGCTGGCGGGGGTGCCGGCGCGCTCAAGCACCAGTTCGGATCTGCTTGCCGCGCTGAGCGGGACGATTGCGCCGTATTGGACCGCCGACGCGGGATGGCAATACAACACCGACTCTTCGCAAACCCGGAAACTATCGGGGAGCGTGCGCTATCAGCCGGCGCCGGGAAAAGTGCTGAACCTCAGCTATCGATATACCCACGACGCATTGCGTCTGATCGACATATCGAGCCAATGGCCGCTTGGCAGCCGTTTGAGCGGGATCGCGCGCTGGAACTATTCCATACAGGACCGCAGGCTTCTCGAAGGAATCGCCGGCCTTGAATACAATGGCGGGTGTTGGGCATTCCGTGTTGTCGTTCACCACTTCGCAACCGCAGCTCAGAACCAGGTCAGTTCCATTTTCCTCCAACTCGAATTAAGCGGGGTGTCGAGAATCGGCTCCAATCCGCTGGAACTGCTGCGGCGGAGCATCGGCGGTTACCAGCAGCAGGATTTGCAGACCGCTCGCACCGACGAATCATATCCGGGACGCTAGAACCCTCACCCATGCCCATCATGACTAAAGCAGCATCCACACGCATCCTGGCGACGGCCGGTCTGGTCCTGTTTGCGCTGGCCACCGCCGCACCGCACGCCGGTGCACAAAAAACACCCGCCGGCCGCATTGTGCTGCTCGATCGCATCGTCGCCGTCGTCAACGATGAAGTCATCACCCGCCGCGACCTGGATGGGCGGGTCAAAGCGGTAATGATCCAGTTGCGCCAGCAGGGTACCCCGCTGCCGCTGCCGGATGTGCTCCAGAAGCAGGTCCTTGAGCGCATGATCTTCACCCACGTTCAGCTTCAATATGCCAAGGAGACGGGATTGCGCGTCGACGACGCAGCACTCGATAAAACCATCACCCGGATCGCGGAAGACAGCAAAACCACCCCGGCGCAATTGCGCGTTGCCATCGAAAAGGATGGCATCGACTTCAGTCGGTTCCGCGAAGATATTCGCGACGAGATCATCATGGCGCGCCTGCGCGAGCGCGAAGTTGACAACAAGGTGACGATAGCCGACAGCGAAATCGACAATTTGCTCAGTACACGCCAGATTCAGAGCGGCCAGACCGAGGAATTCGATCTGTCGCACATTCTGGTCCGGGTGCCCGAAAAGGCGAGCCCGGAGCAGTTGCAGGAACGCCGTGCACGCATCGATCGTGCGCTGTCGCAGATCAGGGGCGGCTCCGATTTCCGCCAGGTCGCCGCCAGTTTTTCCGATGCGCCCGATGCAGTGCAGGGCGGCGCCATGGGATGGCGCGAGATCGCGCGGATGCCTGCAATATTTGCCGACTCGGTGAAAGAACTCAAGCCGGGTGAGGTCAGTAACGTGCTGCGCAGCCCCAATGGCTTTCATATCGTGCGCGTCAATGGGCGGCGCGGGCAGGGCGCGCCGCTGATCGTGTCCCAGACCCACGCCCGCCATATCCTGATCAAGTCCAGCGAGCTGGTCTCGGAGAATGAGGCAAAGGAACGCGCCGTCAAGCTCAAGGAACGACTCGACAACAACGCCGATTTTGCCGAGCTCGCCCGGCTGCAGTCCGAAGACGCCAGCGCCTCGCGCGGCGGCGATCTGGGCTGGGTCTCACCCGGCGACACGGTTCCGGAATTCGAACACGCGCTGGACGCGTTGAAGCCGGGACAAATCAGCGCTCCGGTACGCTCGCCATTCGGCTGGCACCTGATACAGGTCCTCGAGCGCCGCAACCAGGACATGTCCCAGCAACAGCTGCGACTGCGCGCGCGGCAGGCGCTGCGCGAGCAAAAAGCGGATGAAGCGTATCAGGACTGGATACGTCAGCTGCGCGACAAGGCCTTTGTCGATTATCGGCAGGACGAGAGATAGCGCTGGGCCTGGTTTTTCGAGGAAACCACGCACACGCATGGCGCCCAATACGCATTGTGATTTCACCTGAAATTCAAATTTCATCCCGGTCCGCGCCCGTAATTGCGATCACGTCCGGAGAGCCGGCGGGCATCGGCCCCGACCTGTGCGTGATGCTGGCGCAACAGCCGCAAACGGAAAACCTGGTGTTGATCGGCGATCAGCAGCTGTTCGCGCAGCGCGCGCGGCAATTGGGATTACCGTGGCGCAGCCGGCCGGACACACCCCCCCACCCGACGGACCTCGGGCACGGAGCACTGCCCGTAATGCATGTGCCCCTTGCGGCAGGGGTTACGGCCGGCAGGCTGGAGCGCGCCAACGCGCATTACGTTTTGCGAACTCTTGAAATCGCGATCGACGGCTGCCGTGACGGCCGATTCAATGCGATGGTCACAGCCCCGGTACACAAAGGCATCATCAACGATGCCGGCATAGCGTTTACCGGGCACACCGAATTTCTGGCCGCCCGCACCCAAACGCCGCACGTCGTCATGATGCTCATCGGCGGAGGCCTGCGGGTGGCGCTCGCCACCACTCACGTTGCCGTCAAGGACATCGCTCGGCTCATCACCAGCGACAGCCTCGAGCAAACACTGCGCGTGCTGCGGCGCGATCTGACAGCGCGTTTCGGCATCGCCGCACCGCGCATTGTGGTGGCTGGCCTGAATCCGCATGCCGGGGAAGCGGGATATCTCGGACGCGAGGAAATCGAGATCATCGTCCCGCTGCTCGAGCGCCTGCGCCACGAAGGACTGCAGGTAACCGGGCCCCTGCCTGCCGATACGCTTTTCAGCCGCGAGCGATTGCGCGATTTTGACTGCGTGCTCGCGATGTATCACGACCAGGGATTACCGGTGCTGAAGTACGCGAGTTTTGGCCGCGGAGTAAATGTCACACTCGGGTTGCCGTTCATACGCACCTCGGTCGACCACGGCACCGCGCTCGATCTTGCGGGCAGCGGCAATGCCGACGCCGGCAGTCTGCGCGCCGCCATCGAAATGGCTGCGGCACTTGCACGCGGAAAAGCCGGAACGCCATACGCCCTATCCCGCACCGCTCCGTGAAACATCAGCCGCGTAAACGATTCGGCCAGAATTTTCTGGTCGACGCCAGCGTGATCTCGGCAATCCTCGCAGCGATACATCCGGCGCGCGGCGAGCGCATAGTCGAAATCGGCCCCGGGCTGGGAGCACTGACGCGGCCGCTGCTTGCCGCAGCGGAACATATGCAGGTAATCGAAATCGACCGCGATCTCGCAGCAAAGCTCGAACAGGAGTTCGCGCCGCGCCTTACCGTACACGTCGCTGATGCGCTCGACTGCGACCTGGCCGCGCTGGGCAATGATCTGCGCGTGGTGGGCAACCTGCCCTACAATATCTCAACACCGCTGCTGTTCCATGTGGCGCATTTCTGCACCCATATTCGCGACATCCACGTCATGCTGCAGAAGGAGATCGTCGCACGAATGGTGGCGGCGCCTTCGGACAGTAATTATGGGCGCCTGTCGGTGATGTTGCAGTACCGCTTTGATCTGGAAAAACTGATTGATGTGCCGGCTACAGCCTTTGACCCGGCGCCCAGAGTGGAGTCAGCGGTGGTACGTCTGACGCCATTGCGGCCCGCGCCTTTCCTGGCGCACGATGAAGTGTTGTTCGAGCGCGTGGTCAAAACCGCGTTCTCGCAGCGACGCAAGACCCTGCGTAACTCACTTGGAAGCTTTTTATCGGAACCGGATTTCGCGGCACTCGCCATCGCGCCAAAGGCGCGCGCGCAGGAGCTTGGCGTCAGCCAGTTCGTCGCGATAGCCAATTATGTTGGCAGCCGCGCCGCGCGGGCTGATTAGACCGCTTTTTTCTGAACGAATTCGATCTTGTAGCCGTCGGGGTCCTCGACAAAAGCAATCACCGTTGTGCCGTGCTTCATCGGACCGGCTTCGCGCGTGACTTTTCCGCCGCGCTTCCTGACCTCCTCGCATGCCTGGTACGCATCATCGACTTCGATTGCGATATGGCCATAGCCGCTGCCGGGGTCGTAAGCCCTGGTGTCCCAGTTATGGGTCAACTCGAGCGCGGCTTCATTTGCTTCGTCACCATAGCCGACGAATAAATTGGTGAAGCGACCGCCCGGATAGTCTTTGCGCCGCAACTCGCGCATGCCGAGCACCTTGGTGTAGAACTCGAGCGCTCGGTCCAGATCGCCAACACGCAACATCGTATGCAGGATTCTCATCGTGCGTTTTCCTCCATCAAACCCGGATCATTTCGAAATCTTCCTTGCGCGCACCGCATTCAGGACAAATCCAGTTCATCGGTACATCATTCCAGCGCGTGCCGGGCGCGATCCCTTCACCCTGCAAACCTGCGGCTTCGTCATAGATAAAGCCGCAGATCAGGCACATGTAGACATGATATTCGTTGCTGTTATCGGTAGTCATGATTAATCGCGAATTGAGCTAGAATGCCATTTTACCGATTCACTCCGCCCTTGAACATAAAGCCGTCTCGATGAAACACTGGCGCTTCGCAGTCATGATCGTTCCGGCGCGAGGTACGTTTCAACGAGTCAGGGGTATGCCGGCCCGGCCGTGATGGAACCTTCAGCGTTATCGCCAACGCCGCCTATCGTTCTCACGTTCTCGGCGACCGACCCGAGCGGCGGCGCCGGGCTGCAGGCTGACGTAATGACGCTCGCCAGCATGGGTTGCCATCCTCTGTCGGTCGTTACTGCGGCGACGGTACAGGACACGATGGGCATTGAAGAGGTGATGGCGCTCGATTCCGAATGGGTCGCTGACCAGGCTCGCTGCGTGCTCGAGGATATGTCGGTCGCCGTATTCAAGGTCGGGGTGGTCGGCAGCATCGAAAACATAGCCGCGATCGCCGAGGTGGTGTCTGATTACCCGGAAATTCCACTGATACTCGATCCGGTGCTGGCCTCCGGCCGCGGCGACGAGCTGGTTACCGACGAAATGGTGATCGCACTGCGCGAACTGCTGGTGCCGCAATGCACCATCATCACCCCCAATAGTATTGAAGCGCGGCGCCTGGTGCAGGAAGAAGGCGAAGACGACATTGATCTCGCCGAGTGCGCGCGACGATTACTGGCAAGCGGCTGCGAATACGTGCTGATTACCGGCGCCCACGAGAACACACCGCAGGTAATCAATACGCTCTACGGACAGGACGGTGTGGTGCGCAGAGACAGTTGGGAGCGCCTTGCCGGAAGCTATCACGGCTCGGGCTGCACGCTGGCGTCAGCGATTGCGGCGACTATCGCCAACGGGCTCCCCATCAGCCAGGCAGTAAAGGACGCGCAGGAATACACCTGGCAGACGCTGAAAGCGGCATTCCGCCCTGGCATGGGCCAGCATATCCCGGACCGCCTGTTTTGGGCGCGCGAAGAGGGGCCCACCGATGAACCAGCCGATTAGCGGTTTATATGCGGTAACGCCCGATCTCGCCGATACTGCATTACTTCTTGCCAAGATACACGCCGCGCTCGCCGGCGGCGCTCGACTGCTGCAATACCGGAACAAGGCCGCCTCCGACGGCCTGCGCCGGGAGCAGGCCGCGGCGGTTCGCGATTTGTGTCTGCGCCATGGCGCTACGCTTATCATCAACGATCATGTCGATCTTGCGTGTGAAATCGGGGCCGACGGAGTACATATCGGTGCCGGCGATACCGGGGTGAGTGCCGCCCGCCACCGACTCGGGCACGGTAGAATTATCGGCGCGTCATGTTATGACGATCCATCGCTTGCGCTCGCCGCAGCCGCGTGCGGTGCGGACTACATCGCGTTTGGCAGCTTTTTTGCCTCGGCCGTCAAACCCGGTGCAGTGCGTGCGCCACTTGCGCTGCTGCGACAGGCGCGGCAACAGATCTCCCTGCCGCTGGTCGCCATCGGTGGCATCACCCTGCATAACGCAGGGGAATTGATCGATGCAGGCGTCGACGCAGTGGCGATCATATCCGCGCTGTTCTCGGCACCCGATATTGAGGCTGCGGCACGCAGATTCAGTCAATTGTTTCAGCCAGCAACGACATGAAATCACGCAATTCGGAATTGTTTTCCGCGGCGCAACGCGTGATCCCGGGGGGCGTCAACTCTCCTGTGCGCGCATTTGGTGCTGTAGGTGGCACACCGCGTTTCCTGCTGCGGGGCAGCGGCGCACGGGTGTGGGATGCCGACGGCACGGCCTACATCGATTACGTTGGTTCGTGGGGAGCGCTGGTCCTCGGTCACGCGCATTCGGCCGTGGTCGAAGCTGTGCGGCAGGCGGCAACACAGGGATTGAGTTTTGGCGCACCGACCGCCGCCGAGACCGAACTCGCGGAATTATTATGCCAGCGCGTTCCGGGTCTCGAACAGGTGCGGCTGGTGAGCTCCGGTACCGAGGCGACCATGAGCGCGATCCGGCTTGCGCGGGGGTATACCGGCAGGGAGAAAATCGTCAAATTTGAAGGCTGCTACCACGGCCACGCCGACGCTTTGTTGGTGAAGGCCGGGTCCGGTGCGCTTACTTTCGGTTGCCCGAGTTCGGCGGGCGTGCCCGCGGCGACCGCGGCGCAGACGCTGGTGCTCGATTACAACAATGTCGGGGCGCTTGAGACGGCGTTTCAACGCGACGGCGCGGAAATTGCCTGCGTGATCGTCGAGCCGGTTGCCGGCAACATGAACCTGGTGGCGCCGGATTGCGAATTTCTCAATGCCTTGCGCGCGTTATGCACCCGGCATGGCGCATTGTTGATTTTCGACGAAGTCATGACCGGGTTCCGGGTCGGCCCGACGGGAGCGCAAGGACTTTACGGAATTACCGCAGACCTGGTGACGCTCGGCAAGATCGTTGGCGGCGGTATGCCTCTCGGGGCTTTCGGCGGGCGCCGTGATGTGATGGCAAGCATCGCGCCGCTCGGCCCGGTTTATCAGGCTGGTACGCTCTCGGGCAATCCGGTCGCGGTCGCGGCCGGCCTTGCGACCCTTAAGCTGATCGCGGCGGAAGGCTTTTTTGAACGGCTGTCTTCGGCAACACTCACGCTGACCGAGGGTCTGGCCGCAGCGGCGCGCGAGCGCGGTGTCGTTTTCTCCACACAAGCCGTGGGCGGCATGTTCGGGATTTACTTCCGCGCCACTCCGCCCCGGAGCTACGCCGAGGTAATGCAATGCGATGCGCCTGCTTTTAACCGTTTTTTTCACGCCATGCTCGAGCAAGGCGTCTATTTTGCGCCTTCAGCATTCGAAGCGGGGTTTGTGTCGGCTGCGCACGACGCAAATGAAATCGACGTCACTCTGGCAGCCGCACGGCGTTATTTCGGGGCCGCAAGCTGAGTGCGGACCGCAGCACAACAAGTCGCGGTGAATATACCAGCCTGTGTCGTCGCGATCCGCAGTTCGCGAATTATCGCAGGCCGGCGATGTATTCGGACACCGCCCTGATTTCCCGGTCCGACAACCTGGCAGCAATCGCGCGCATCATCTGATTCGGGTCGTTGGCGCGTTCGCCGGTGCGGAATGCCTGCAACTGCGCCGATGTATATTCCGGGTACTGGCCGGCAACGCGCGGAAACTGCGCCGGGATGCCGGAGCCGTTCGGGCCGTGGCAGGCGGCGCACGCGGCTACGCCTTTGGCCATCACGCCGCCACGGTAGATCTGCTGGCCCAGTTTGACCAGTTCCGGGTCCTTGGCGGCACGCGGATTCGGTTTCTGTCCCTCGAAATAGGCGCCCAGATTTTTCATGTCCTGCGGCATAAGCGTCGCTGTCATTCCAAGCATTACCGGGTTCTTGCGTCCGCCCGATTTATAATCGGCGAGCTGCTTGGCAGTATAGTCAGCGTGTTGCCCGGCGAGCACCGGATTGGCCGGGGTTGCGCTGTTCCCGTCCGCCGCATGGCAGGCGGCACACACTTGGGTGACTATCGGCTGCGCTTGAGCCGCATCGGCCTTGGCCGACGGTTGCGCATTTGCGAGCGAGGCGGTCGCGGCACATATCGCCGCCACCAACGCTAATCGAAATCTCATGTGGTCTCCTGCGAACTTGAGTTGCAACCTGAGGAAAACGCCGTATTCTATCGAAATCCCCATCCACAGGCTAGGTTCAGGGGCAATGCACTCGCTTCAAAACATCGAATTTGTCACCACCGTCGCCAATACGCACACGCTGCCGCCTGCGCGCGGCGCTGAGATCGCGTTCGTCGGACGGTCCAACGCCGGCAAGTCGAGTGCGCTCAACGCACTGGCTCGGCGCAAACGCATCGCTTTTGTCAGCAAGACCCCCGGCCGCACGCAGCACATCAATTTCTTCCGCGTCGGGGATGACCGTTTTCTGGTCGACCTGCCGGGCTATGGCTATGCCGCGGTGCCGGCTGCGGCACGTGCGCACTGGGACGAATTGATCGGTGGTTACCTGCAAACGCGTTCCTGTTTGCGTGGTGTGGTGCTGATCATGGACGCGCGCCATCCGCTCACCGAGCTCGATCAGAAGCTTCTCGCCTGGCTAAAACCGACCGGAAGACCCGTGCACGTGCTGCTGAGCAAGTCGGACAAGTTGAGCCGACAAACAGCGAATGCGACGCTGAAGAGCGTCGCGGCGACGCTGCAGCGCGATTACGCCCATTGCAGCGTGCAGCTCTTTTCGAGCACACGCAAAACCGGTATCGCGGAAGCTACCGCCAAAGTTCAGACGTGGCTCAGCGGGGACCGGCATAAAAAACCCCCGGTTAAAGGGGAGTAAAACCGGGGGCGAAGCCTTAATAAAGATTAAGGCGCCCGCTCAGGGAGGAGAAGCGGGAGACGATTTAACACCGTCTTTTCATAGGACGACACCGCGGCCAAATAGTTCCCGCTCCGCCGCGAAAAGAGATATGCTATCCGTATCAACAGCTTGCCTTACTGAACGTGGATATCCTCGGTAGTTTTCCGCAGCGCAGGATGCGCCGCAATCGGCGTGACGAGTTCTCGCGACGCCTAATGCGCGAGCACCGTTTGTCTACGGACGATTTGATTTACCCGGTGTTTCTAATCGATGGCAAGCGCCGTACCGAGCGTATCGCGTCGATGCCGGGAATCCTGCGCTACACCATCGACAAACTGCTGCCGCACGCAGAGCAGTGTTTGAAGCTCGGGATCCCGGCGCTGGCGATTTTTCCGGCGATCGAGCGCAGTCTCAAGACCGCCGATGGTCGCGAGGCGGTCAATCCGAAAGGCCTGGTGCCGCGCGCCGTCGCAGCGCTCAAAAAACAGCTTCCCGAGTTAGGCTTGATCACCGACGCCGCGCTCGACCCCTACACCACGCACGGACAGGACGGCGTGATCGATAAGTCGGGATATGTGCTGAACGACGTCACGGTGTCGGTGCTGCAACGTCAGGCGCTGGTCAACGCTGCCGCCGGCGTCGATATCGTTGCGCCGTCCGACATGATGGACGGGCGTATCGGCGCAATCCGCGCCGCGCTCGACGAAAAGGGCTTTATCCACACGCGTATCCTCGCCTATGCCGCGAAATATGCGTCGAGTTTTTATGGCCCGTTTCGCGACGCGGTCAGCTCGTCATCCAATCTCGGCCGCGGCAACAAATACAGCTACCAGATGGATCCTGCCAACGGCGATGAAGCGCTGTGGGAAGTCGGTCTCGATCTTGCCGAAGGTGCTGATATGGTGATGATCAAACCGGGCATGCCCTATCTCGACATAATTCGCCGCGTTAAAGACAAATTCAGAGCGCCGACGCTGGTGTATCAGGTCAGCGGCGAGTACGCGATGCTGAAGGCCGCGGCGCAAAACGGCTGGCTCGACGAACAAGGCTGCATGATGGAAGCGCTTACCGCGTTCAAGCGCGCCGGCGCCGACGCGATACTTACCTATTTTGCCGTCGCCGCCGCAACCTGGCTTAAACAGCGCAGCTAGCCACCCGCTTAGCCCGCCGCAATCAGTGCTTCGAGCGTCCCGCGCTTGGCGCGCTCGATCGGTTTCCCCTTCACGCTCGTCTTGAGCTGCAAGCGCAAATCGCGCGTCACCAACAGCGTCAGATGAACTTCGAATCCGTCTCGTTCAAAAGACAGCACCGGCGCCGCAACTGCCATGTCGCCTGCATATAACCTCGCCTCGTCGCTGCGAAAATCAATATCGCGGTCAAGCAGATAATGCTCGACACTCTTGAAGTTGTCGGTGAACAGATGCAGGCTGATGGCAGCATACTTTCCGGCGTTGCCGCTTAATATCGGGCCGGTCAGATAGGGATTGAATTGCTCAAATTCATCCATCACCACCAGCGCGAATTGCCGCAATTCTCTCAGCAGCTTCGGGTGATCCTGTTGATACAGTTCGCGATATTGCCTCAAGGCAGCGTCTATCTCGCCGTTATCCGGCATTTGGCGCGTAGTTGGAGCGCCGGCCTGGCGTGCCGCTTTGCGCTTCGCCAGCGCGTAATCCTCGATGCCGTCCACCGCCATCAGGCGCGCCGCCAGATATGCAATGCGCTCGCGCGTAATATTGCGGCCGGAATCACGAACCATGAACTTGATCGCTGTCAGAACAACTGGCTTTTGACGTCCTCCGGGGGCCTCCCGGCACCCGGCGCTTGTGGCTGCGGCGCTGCGCTGTCGTGCAAGGCCGGCAGGAACTCCTGATAAAAATAATCGGGGGCTCCCCGGCCCTCCGGGTCGCGCAGACCTGTTTCAGGATTAATGTGCGCCTGGACCACGCCCTCCGGCATGCTGCGCGGCTGCACTTCGACACCCGCCAGGGCTTTTCCCATGTAGTCCATCCACATCGGCAACGCCGCCTGCGCGCCGGTTTCGTTGTGGCCGAGCGTGTGCGGATTGTCGAACCCGATCCACGTCACCGCGACCAACCCGGTGCCGAAGCCGCAGAACCACGCGTCGATGAACTCGTTGGTCGTGCCGGTTTTTCCGGCAAGATCGCTGCGCCCGAGTTGCATTGCGCGCACCGCCGTGCCCATTTTGACCACGTCCTGCAGGATGCTGGTCATGATGAACGCGTTGCGCGCATCGATTGCTCGTTGCGCCGTTTCGCCGGCGCGCTCAGGACGTGCCTGGGCAATGACCGTGCCCCTGCCGTCTTCGATGCGCGAGATGAAGTACGGGTTGACGCGAAAGCCGCCATTGGCGAATACCGCATAGGCGCCGACCATTTGCAATAGCGTTACGTTGCCGGCGCCAAGCGCCATCGTGAGATACGGTGGATGATACTTGGCGTCGAAACCAAAGCGGGTGACGTAATCCTGCGCGTATTGCGGCGTGATCGCCTGCAATATGCGCACTGATACAAGATTCTTCGACTTGACGAGCGCCGTGCGCATGCGCATTGGGCCCTCGAACTTGCCATCGAAGTTTTTCGGCTCCCACGGCTCAGATCCCGTCTGGCTGGCATCGAACAACAACGGCGCATCGTTGATAATGGTCGCCGTAGTGAATCCTTTCTCGAGTGCAGCCGAATAAATGAACGGCTTGAAACTCGATCCCGGCTGGCGCAACGCTTGCGTAATATGATTATATTTGTTGTGGGAGAAATCAAAACCGCCGATCAACGCGCGGATCGCACCGTCTTCAGGATTGATTGATACCAGCCCGGCCTCGACCTTTGGCAGTTGCGAAATATGCCATAGGCCCTTGTGATCTTTCTGAATGCGAATCAACGCGCCGCGCCGCAGCCGCTGGTTTGCCGGTGCTTTGTCGCCCAGCATCGGCTGCGCGAATTTGCGGCCTTCGCCACCGATTTCGAGCACTTCCCCGCCCTTGCGGTAGACCTTGATTGCTTTGGGGCTTACCTCAAGCACCAACGCCGGATATATGTCGTCGCTTTCCGATGCCTCCAGCAGCGCGTCCTCCAGCGCCTCATCGCTGGGCCGCGGCCCGAGCTCGACATAACCTTCTGCGCCGCGATAACCATGGCGGCGGTCGTAGTCCATAACTCCCTTGCGTACCGCGGCGTAGGCGGTGTCCTGATGCGCAACGGACAGTGTCGTATAAACCTTGAATCCCCGGGTATAGGCATCCTCCTGAAAACGCTCATACAACACCTGTCGCACCATCTCGGAAAAATACTCGGCTTTGACAACAAAATCGTTGACCTCTTTTTTCGCGGTCACCGGCTGCTTGTCGGCGTCCTGCCATTGCTCGTCGGTAATGAAGTTGAGTTCGCGCATCCGCCGCAATACATATTGCTGGCGGAGTTTGGCGCGCTTGGGATTGACCACCGGGTTGTAGCGCGAAGGCGCTTTAGGCAATCCGGCCAACATCGCAATCTCGGCGAGATTAAGCTGGTCCAGTGATTTGCCAAAATATATCTGTGCGGCTGCGGAAAATCCGTAGGCGCGCTGGCCGAGAAAAATCTGGTTTACGTAGAGTTCTAAAATCTGGTCTTTGGTCAGGTTGTGCTCGATCTTGAACGCGAGCAGCATCTCGTTGAATTTGCGAGCCAGCGTTTTTTCCTTGGACAGAAAAAAATTGCGCGCAACCTGCATGGTTATGGTGCTCGCGCCCTGGCGTACGCCGCCGGAGATGAAATTTGACAGCGCCGCACGTAAAACACCGACATAATCGACGCCACCATGCTGGTAAAAGCGATCGTCTTCCGCAGCCAAAATGGCGTCGCGCATTGCCTTGGGCACGGCGTCGATATTCACCACGGCGCGGCGCTCCTCGCCAAACTCGCCGATTAAGCTGCCCTCGGCGCTATAGATCCGCAACGGGATTTTAGGCCGATAGTCGGTGAGAACCCCCAACGACGGCAGCGCGGGATAGACAATTACCGCTGCAAAAACAATGACTAATGCGAACGCCAACGCTGCGGTTGCGACCAAGCCCAGCGGAAACGTCCACCAACGGAAAAACATTGGCTATCCGAGAAAAGGATGATTTATTTAAAAAGAAACAACAGCTTAAATGAAAAGATCGGGGCGTGAATTACGCCACTGCCAGGCGCAGGCCAAATGTTTAAGCTACGTTGCAAATCGCGGTCATTATAAGCTTGAGCACTCGCAAAAGGAATGCCCTTGAAATACTTTACATAGTAGTAGGTTGCTGCTAGCATTTAATGTCAATTATATGAACTGTCGCTAACCAGCACATGCTTAAGGGAAATTTGAGTTTTAGCCAGAAGCTTCTTGACCGGCTATTCAAATCCGCGTCGCCGCCGCTGATTGGCTGCGATATCAGTTCGTCATCAGCAAAATTGGTCGAAATTGCCGAAGTCGGCAAGAATCTCTACCGCGTCGAACGCTATGCGATCGAACCCTTGCCGCACGATGCGGTGGTGGACGGCAACATCAATAATCTCGACGCCGTCAGTGACTGCCTGAAACACGGCTGGAAGCGCATGGGCACCAGCATCAAGAACGTGGCCCTGGCACTGCCGTCCGCCGCCGTAATCACCAAGAAAATCGTCGTGCCCGCCGGACTGCGTGAGAAGGAACTCGCCCTGCGGGTCGAAATCGAGGCCAACCAATATATTCCCTTCGCGCTTGACGAAGTTAATCTCGATTTCCAGGTGATCGGGCCGGTTCCCGACCAACCCGAAGATGTGGAGGTATTGATCGCCGCGGCGCGCAAGGACAAAACCGAGGACCGCGTCGCCGCCGCTGAAGCAGCGGGCCTGAAAGCGGTGGTAATGGACGTCGAATCGTTTGCCGCGCAAACGGCGTTTGAGCTGATAGAGCACATGCTGCCGGAAAATGGCAAAGACCAGAACGTCGCGCTGGTCGATATCGGCACCGCGATGATGAATGTCAATGTGCTGCGCAATGGCCAGTCGATTTACGTGCGTGAGCAACCGTTCGGCGGCATTTTGCTGACACAGGAAATCCAGCGTCATTACGGCATGTCCCCCGAGGAGGCCGAAGCGGCAAAGCGCTCCGGCGGATTGCCCGAGAACTACCAATCCGATGTTCTGGCTCCGTTCCTTGACACACTTGCACTTGAAGTCGCCCGCGCACTGCAGTTTTTCTTCGCCTCCACCCAATTCAACCAGGTAAACCACGTTCTGCTTGCGGGCGGTTGCGCCGCGATACCCGGCCTGGATGAGGTGGTGGCAAAGCGCGTTTCAGTGAGCACCATTGTCGCCAACCCTTTCGCCAACATGGCGTTGTCGTCCAATATCAGGCCCAAACACCTGGCTGGGAACGCGCCATCGTTGATGGTAGCGTGCGGACTGGCGATGCGGAGGTTTGATTCATGATACGGGTCAACCTGCTACCGCATCGCGAACTTAAGCGGAAAAGGCAGCAGCAGGACTTTTTTACGATGCTGGGCGCGGTCGCGGGTCTCGGCGCGACCATCTGGTTTGCCGGGCATTACACCTTGAACAATCAGCTTGAAGAGCAGCAAGGGCGTAACGGGTATCTTGAAGCGGAGATCGTGACGCTTGACCTGCAGATCAGTGAAATCAAAAAGCTCAAGGAACTGACCGTTGCGCTGCTGCAGCGCAAGAAAGTGGTCGAGTCGCTGCAGGCCAATCGCCTGGAGACGGTTTACCTGCTTGACCAACTGGTACGGCAACTGCCTGACGGTGTTTACCTCAAGAGCATCCAGCAAAAAGGTGACCGGATCCACGTCACCGGCTTTGCGCAAACTAACGCGCGCGTTTCGACATTTATGCGCAATCTCGAATCCTCGCCATATCTTGAAAAACCCAGCCTGATCGAAATCAAGGCCGTAACCGAACGCACGGTGCGCACCAATGAATTCAGCCTCGCGGTTTTTTTGACGCGCACCAAGGATGAGGCAGCGGACAAGAAACCCTCGAGGCCGCCCTCCGCCGCTACGGTAGGCGCGATACCGACCGCTCAAGTCGTGGCGCCGGCAGAGGCAGGCGCAACGCCGGTTGCCGCGCTGGCGTCGTCCGGCACCTCTTCGAGCGGATCATCGCGCAGCAATACGCATTAAGGCGATCAGCGACCATGATGACATTTGCGGATCTGCAAAACCTCGACCCCAGGGAAATCGACAGCTGGCCGGCTTTGCCCAAACTTGGCGTATTGCTGTTCGCTCTGTTGGCGCTCATTGCCGCCAGTTATTTCCTCGACTGGCAAAACCAGCTTGAAACAATCGACGCAGCCAAGCAAAAGGAAGTCAAGCTGCGCGAAACGTTTATTGACAAGAAGAAGCAGGCGCTAAACCTTGAGGCTTACCGCCAGCAGCTTGCTGACATCGAAAAATCGTTCGGCGTGCTGCTAAAGCAGCTGCCCGGCAAGTCGGAAATGGAGGCGTTGCTCACCGACATCAACCAGGCTGGATTAGGCCGCGGCCTGCAGTTCGAACTGTTCAAACCCGCCGCCACCGAAAACGTGTCGGAGTTTTACGCTGAATTGCCGATTAACGTCCGCGTCACCGGCAATTTCCATGACATGGGCGCGTTTGCGAGCGCGATTTCGAAGCTTCCTCGCATCGTTCTTTTAAGCGATCTAAATCTCGCCCCGGGCAAAGATGGCACAGTCGTTATGGATGCGGTGGCGAAAACGTACCGCTACCTTGACGAAGAAGAAATTTTGAGTCAGAAAAAAGCGGCAAAGGACAAGGCAGCCAAGAAGTGAATCGTCGCATACTAATTCTGACCTTTGTCTGCACAGGACTCGCTTCCTGTAGCGGCACTCAGTACTCGGATCTCAGGCAATTCGTGAAGGAATCCGACAGTCTGCCACGCGGCCGGATCCCGCCGCTGCCGGACGTCAAACCCTACGAGCCGTATAACTACGATGCTTTCAACCTTGTCGACCCGTTCAAACCGCGCAAGATTGAAATCGCGAAAGCCCCGCAGGGTGGTGGCATCCAGCCGGATCTGACACGACGCAGGGAGCCTCTCGAAAACTACTCGCTCGAGACTCTGCTCATGGTAGGCACTCTACAGCGGAATCAAATCAATTATGCACTGGTAAAAGCCCCGGATAACAATCTGTTCCGGGTCAAACTTGGCAATTTCATGGGCCAGAATTTTGGTCTGATTACCGAGGTTACAGAGACCACGATATCGCTCAAGGAAATCATCCAGGGCGGCGGCGGTGACTGGGTTGAGCGGATGAGCACAATGACACTGATCGACGAGAGAACGAAATGACTCGGCACGGAAAGATAGCGCAACATGCTGCCGGCGGGTTGGCTGGTGTATCTGGAGGTGAAGCCATGAGTAAAATCGGTTTGATTTTAAAAGCGACATACCGTTTGGCGTTGATGCTGCTTGTGGGCATGGCTGCCGTGGTGCCAACCGGTGTACAGGGAGCGCAGCTCGAGACGATCAACAGCATCGAATCCATTAATGTAGCCGCGCTGCGGGAAGGCAATATCGTGGTTCGCGTCACGCTCAGGCAGCCGCTCGCCAATCCGCCCGCCGGTTTTTCGATCAACAATCCGCCGCGCATTGCGTTCGACTTTCCGAATACCGGCAACGCGCTCGGCAAGACCATGCAGGAGGCAGGTGATGGCGACCTGCGCAATATGAACATCGTGCAGGTGGGGGGGCGCACACGGCTGGTGATGAACTTGAACAAGCCTCTTGGTTACGACACCAGGGTCGACGGCAATAACGTGATTATCACGCTGCATGCTGCGGCCACCGCGGCAGCGCCGGTGACCTCCCGCTTTGCCGAAGCCGCGCCAGTCGATACGCGCCATAGCCTGCGCGACATAAGCTTCCGGCGCGGCCCGAACGGAGAGGGACGTATCATCGTTGATCTGTCCGATAACGCGCTTGGCATCGACCTTCGCCAGCAAGGCAAGAACCTGATCATCGATTTCCAGAACACCTCCTTGCCGAAGAACCTCGAGCGCCGACTCGACGTGATCGATTTCGCCACCCCCGTACAAACCGTAGACGCTTTCGTGCAAGGCAACAATGCGCGCATTACCATCGAGCCGAAAGGCCTATGGGAACATACCGCCTACCAGACCGATAGTCGCTTCACCATCGAAGTCAAACCGCTCATTGATGATCCGAACAAGCTGGTTCGCGGCTCTCGCCCTGGCTATGCCGGGGAAAAACTTTCGCTCAACTTTCAGAACGTGGAAGTTCGCGCCGTGCTGCAGGTGATCGCCGACTTTACCGGCTATAACTTCATCACCAGCGACACGGTGTCGGGCAACCTGACACTGAGGCTCAAGGACGTGCCATGGGATCAGGCGCTGGATATCATCATGCAAGCCAAGCACCTCGCCATGCGCAAGAGCGGTAACGTGGTATGGATTGCGCCGCGTGACGAGATCGCGTCCAAAGAGAAGCTTGAGCTCGAAGCCCAGGCGCAGATGGCCGATCTCGAGCCGCTGCGCACCGAGAGCTTCCAGCTGAATTACCATAAGGCGTCGGAATTCCAGTACGTACTTCAGCCGCGCCCCGGCGATTCGAGAAGCCGGACCGTGCTGTCCAAGCGCGGATCGGTGGTAGGCGACCCGCGCACCAATACCCTGTTCGTACAGGACACGGAGACGAATTTGGAGGCGGTGCGCGCGCTGATCCGGAAAACGGACGTTCCGGCACGACAGGTTATGATCGAGGCCCGCATCGTCGAAGCCGCCGATACCTTCAGCCGTAATCTCGGCGCAAGACTCGGCATATTTGACCGTCGCGCCGGAGACAGGATAGCGGCATCGCAGCGGGTAACCGCCGGTGGTTCGCTCGAGGTGACCGGTGCTGCCACGACGCAGACGGGTGCAGCGGCAGCCTCAATCAATCAGTCGCTCGGGGTGAATCTGCCTGCCCTGGGCGTCGGGGGCGCCAACCCGGGCGTATTTTCGGTGATCCTGTTTAACGAGGCCCTGACGCGATTCCTCAACATGGAGGTGACTGCGCTGCAAGCAGACGGCAAGGGCAAGATCATCTCGAGTCCGCGCGTAATAACGGCCGATCAGGTCGAGGCAACCATCGAGCAGGGCACGGAAATCCCATATCAGTCGGCGACCACGGCCGGCGCCACTGCAGTGTCCTTCAAGAAGGCAACGCTGTCGCTCAAGGTAAAGCCCCAGATCACGCCCGATGACAACATCATCATGCGCCTTGATGTCCATAAGGACAGCGTCGGCGCCACGACCCCGACCGGCATAGCGATCGATACCAAACAAATCACGACTGAAGTGCAGGTGCAGAATGGCGGCACGGTCGTGATCGGCGGCATTTTCGAGCAAACCGAGAGTTCGACTACCAATAAGGTCCCCGTACTCGGGGATCTGCCCTACGTGGGATTCCTGTTCCGCCAGGATGCCAAGGTGGATAACAAGAGGGAATTGTTGATCTTTATCAGCCCGCGCATCATCAAGAACAATGTAACGTTGCGCTGATACGTATTACCCGATCGTTGCAGAACGAAGCCGGCTTTCGCCGGCCTTTTTTGTGCCTGTCCGGAATATATACTTGAGCTCGAAATGGGACGGGATCACGCTACAATTCGGGCATGGTCGACAATACGGACGCGGGCATGCCCCCTGATGCGATATCGGGTAACGTATTTCTGGTCGGGCTGATGGGCGCTGGCAAGACGTCGGTTGGCCGGCTGTTGGCCAAACGCTTCAATAAAGCGTTCTACGACTGCGATCATGAAATCGAGCGCCGAACCGGAGTGAAAATACCGTTAATTTTCGATATTGAGGGCGAAGAGGGGTTTCGTGTGCGGGAGGCGGCGGTACTGCGAGAGCTCGCGGCCATGCATGAAATCGTGCTCGCCACCGGCGGAGGCGCCGTGTTGCGTGAGGAAAATCGGCGGGTGCTGGTGCAAAATGGCGCCGTAATTTATTTGCGCGCGGCGCTCGAAGACCTGTGGCAACGCACCCGGCACGACCGCAGTCGTCCCTTGCTTCAAACCGGGGACCGGCGCGCCAAACTGGAGCAGCTGTTTAGCGAGCGCGACCCATTGTATCGGGAGGTCGCAACGCTTATAGTGGATACCGGCAGACAAAGCCTGAGCAACCTTGCCCAGCACATCGAGCAGCGCTTGCGCGATCATATTCAGGCATCGGGAAACGCCCGCCAGGACTGCGCCTGATCCAGTGCGGCCGGCAGGTTGACTCCTGATTCGCTACACGGCTCGAACCGCATGCATACCGTCCAGGTCAAATTGTCCGGCCGCAGTTACCCGATCTACATCGGCGCCGGGCTGCTCGCGCGTGGTGAATTACTGTCACAGCACCTGCCACAAAATCGCGTTGCGCTGGTTTCCGACGCTACGGTGGCCGCGCTGTATATCGAACCGGTGGCCAATGCATTAAAGGCAGCCGGCGTCAGCGTAGCTACCGTGGTCATTCCGACCGGCGAACAACACAAGGACTGGCACACCTTGAACGCGGTATTCGACGCGCTGCTCGCCAATCATTGCGAACGCAAAACGACGCTGGTCGCGCTTGGTGGCGGCGTGGTCGGCGATCTTGTCGGATTTGCCGCCGCAACCTATCTGCGCGGCGTGCCTTACATTCAGCTTCCGACGACGCTGCTGGCGCAGGTCGATTCATCGGTCGGCGGCAAAACGGCAATCAACCATCCGCACGGCAAGAATATGATTGGTGCGTTTTATCAACCCCTGGCAGTCATCGCCGATACGGCCACGCTCGACACGTTGCCGGAGCGTGAGCTCGCGGCGGGCCTTGCCGAAGTAATCAAGTACGGGCTCATCCGCGACCCGGCGTTTTTCGTCTGGCTGGAGAACAATATCGATGCGCTGGTCGGGCGCAACCCGGAGGCGCTCGCCTACGCGATTTCCCGTTCGTGCGAAAACAAAGCCGGGGTCGTGGCCGCCGACGAACGCGAGGAGTCCGGCGCGCGCGCACTGCTCAATCTCGGCCATACATTCGGCCATGCGATTGAAACCGGTCTGGGCTACGGCACTTGGCTGCATGGCGAGGCCGTCGCCGCAGGCACCGTGATGGCGGCGCGTCTCTCCCGGAATCTGGGCCTGATCGGCGCGTCCGATGTGACGCGTATTGCTGCGCTGCTTGAGCGCGCCCGTTTGCCGGTGCTCGCGCCCGATCTCGGAGTGGAACGTTATCTGCAATTGATGGGGATGGACAAAAAAGTGGAAGGCGGCAGGATGCGTTTCATCCTGCTGCGGGGAATCGGCTCCGCACTCCTGAGCGCCGAAGTGTCGCGGGATGCGCTCGCCGCGGCGCTGACAAACTCCGTCGCAAATGTCTGAACTGGCGTCCTATGCCGTCGGGCCCCGCACCAGCCGCGGCAGGCGCTGGCGCGAACCCCCGCCGGCCGGCCGCAGCGAATTACAGCGCGATCGCGATCGCATCATACATTCGACCGCATTTCGCAGGCTCGAATACAAAACCCAGGTGTTCGTCAATCACGAAGGCGACCTGTTCCGCACCCGGCTCACACACAGCCTCGAGGTGGCGCAAATCGCGCGCTCGGTGGCGCGCAGCCTCCGGCTCAACGAAGACCTCGCGGAGGCAATTTCCCTCGCGCACGATCTCGGTCACACGCCGTTCGGCCACGCCGGCCAGGACGCCTTGCAGCTATGCATGAAACCTTACGGCGGTTTCGAGCACAATCTGCAGTCGCTGCGTGTCGTCGATCTGCTGGAACAGCGCTATGCAGCGTTCGACGGCCTTAACTTGTGCTTTGAGACTCGCGAGGGCATCCTCAAGCACTGTTCGTTGCGGAATGCGCGAAAACTCGGGGATGTCGGTGAGCGCTTTATCAGGCGGCAGCGGCCGTCGCTTGAAGCACAACTCGCCAACCTCGCCGACGAAATCGCCTACAACAATCATGACGTCGACGACGGCCTGCGTTCAGGTCTGCTGTCGATCGAGCAACTCGCCCGCGTCAGCCTTTTCTCGCGCCACATGAAAAAAGTGTTGCGCGAGCATTCGAACATTGATCCGCGGCGCCTGGTGCACGAAACCGTGCGGCGGATGATCAGCGCGCTGGTCGTCGATCTCACAGCGCATAGCACCAAAAACATCAAGAAGCACGCCCCGCGCGACGTCGACGATGTGCGTACGGCGCCGCCGCTGATCACGTTTAGTTCCGCGACCGAAGGCCAGCATCTGGAGTTGAAGCAGTTTTTGCGGCTGAATCTGTACCAGCACCACCGGGTAGCACGCATGACCAACAAGGCGCGGCGCATCGTCACCGATCTGTTTCAGGCATTCATTTCCGACCCGCGCCTGTTGCCGCCGCAATATAGTACGCAGATCGCCGGCGAGCCCGCGCGCACGGTCGCCGATTACATCGCAGGCATGACTGATCGCTACGCCATTCGCGAGCATCAGCGCCTGTTCGCGGTCGACGAGGCCTGAGGCCTTTTTTGTCGCACCGCAGCACGAGGCCCGCCGCCCCACGATAAGTACATGGATTGCTGCGGTTTTTCAAGGCCTTGAAGTCTTTCGCCTGAGGCGGTATATTTGTCGGGTTTCGCCGTTTTTCCCGTAAATTAACGCCGCTCGCCTGCGGCGTAGCGGTTTTATCCTGACTCAAGAGGTAGCGCTTGAACCACCTGGCCCAGGGACTCTACGACCCAATTCACGAACACGATGCGTGTGGCGTGGGTTTTGTCGCGCATATCAAGGGCCGCAAGTCCCATTCTATCGTCGAGCAGGGGCTCACGATCCTTAAAAATCTCAATCACCGCGGCGCGGTGGGCGCGGACCCCAAGGCATCCGACGGTGCGGGTATCCTGATCCAGATTCCTGACCCGTTTTTCCGCGAAGAACTCGGCAGGCAGAATCTCAGACTTCCGCCGGTGGGCCAGTACGGGGTCGGCATGGTGTTCCTGCCGCGCGACCCGGCTTCTCGATTTGCCTGCGAGTATGAAATCGAGCGCGCGATCAAGGATGAGGGCCAGGTGCTGCTCGGCTGGCGCGATGTGCCGGTGGACAATTCCGATCTGGGCGAATCGGTAAAACTAATCGAGCCGGTAATCCGGCAGGTATTCATCGGCCGCGGCGCCGGCGTTACCGTCACCGATGCGCTCGAGCGCAAACTCTATGTAATCCGCAAGAGTGCCGGCCATGCGATCCAGTCGCTCAAACTCACGCACGGACGAGCGTTCTATGTGCCCTCGATGTCCGCACGAACGATCGTCTACAAAGGAATGCTGCTCGCGCATCAAGTAGGGGTCTACTACCAGGATCTGCAGAATGCGAACGTGGCATCGGCGCTCGCGCTCGTACACCAGCGTTTTTCGACCAACACCTTTCCGTCGTGGGATTTGGCGCACCCGTTTCGCATGATCTGCCACAACGGCGAGATCAACACGGTGCGCGGCAATGTCAACTGGATACGCGCGCGCCAGGGCGCAATCTCGAGCCCGATACTTGGCCGCGATCTCGACAAGCTGTGGCCGCTGATTTACGACGGCCAATCGGACTCCGCATCGTTCGATAACGCCCTCGAGCTGCTGGTGATGAGCGGCTACTCGGTAGCGCACGCAATGATGATGATGATTCCGGAGGCATGGGAAAGTCACACGCTGATGGATCCCAACCGGCGCGCCTTCTACGAGTATCACGCGGCAATGATGGAACCGTGGGATGGCCCCGCCGCGATAGCATTCACTGACGGCCGGTTGATCGGCGCCACGCTCGACCGCAACGGACTGCGGCCGGCGCGTTATATCGTCACCTCGGATGATCTGGTCATCATGGGTTCGGAGTGCGGCTGCCTGCCAGTGCCCGAGGATCGCGTTGTCAAGAAGTGGCGGCTGCAGCCCGGCCGCATGTTTCTCGTTGATCTGGAGAAAGGCCGTATCGTCGACGACAAGGAACTGAAGGATACGCTGGCTGCAGCCAAGCCCTATCGTGAATGGATCGAGCGCATCCGCGTCAAGCTCGACGACGTAGAGAGTGACCGGCAGCAGCCCGAGCGCTCGACCGTAGCCCTGCTCGAGCGCCAGCAGGCGTTCGCCTATACGCAGGAGGACATCAAGTTCCTGATGACGCCGATGGCGGTCAACGGCGAGGAACCGGTCGGCTCAATGGGCAATGACTCGCCGCTGGCGGTGTTATCGAGTAAAAACAAGACGCTGTATCATTATTTCAAGCAGCTGTTCGCCCAGGTCACCAACCCACCGATCGACCCGATCCGCGAGGAATTGGTGATGTCGCTGGTGTCGTTTATCGGGCCCAAACCCAACCTGCTGGGAATCGACGAGACCAATCCGCCGATCCGGCTCGAGGTCAGCCAGCCGGTGCTCGACTTCTTCGAAATGGAGAAGATCCGGCACATCGAGCGCTATACGGAAGGCAAATTTAAATGCTTCGAACTCGACGTCTGCTATCCCGTCGCCTGGGGCAAGGAGGCGATCGAGGCACGGCTGGCTTCTCTGCGCGCTCAGGCCGAAGACGCGGTACGCGCAGGTTACTCGATTATCATAATCTCTGACCGCAAAATCGACCGCGAACATGTTGCCATTCCCGCGTTGCTCGCGCTCTCGGCGATCCACCAGCACCTGGTAGCAAGGGGCCTGCGCACCAGTGCCGGTCTCGTGGTCGAAACCGGCTCCGCGCGTGAAGTACACCATTTTGCATTGCTCGCCGCCTACGGCGCGGAAGCGGTGCATCCGTATCTCGCTCTCGAGACGTTGCTCAGCATGAACGGGGCGCTGCCAGGATCGATCGACGGCCACAAAGCCGTCAGGAATTTCGTCAAGGCTATCGGCAAGGGGTTGCGGAAGGTGATGTCGAAGATGGGAATTTCGACCTACATGTCCTATACCGGCGCGCAAATATTTGAGGCCGTCGGACTGTCGCGCGAATTGGTCGACAAATACTTCGCCGGCACCGCCTCGAACGTCAGCGGTATCGGATTGTTCGACGTTTCCGAGGAGGCGATCCGCATTCACCAGGAGGCGTTCGGCGACGACCCCGTGCTCGCCGACGCGCTCGACGCGGGCGGGGAATACGCCTACCGCGTACGCGGCGAAGAGCACATGTGGACCCCCGATGCGATCGCCAAGCTGCAGCATGCAGCGCGCCAGAAGTCCTATAGCACGTACCAGGAATACGCACGGATCATCAACGACCAGTCCCAGCGGCACATGACGTTGCGCGGATTGTTTGAGTTCCGGCTTGACCGGTGCAAAGCGGTCCCTCTTGAGGAAGTCGAGCCCGCCGCTGAAATCGTCAAGCGCTTCTCGACCGGCGCAATGTCACACGGCTCGATTTCGATCGAAGCGCACTCCACGCTCGCGGTGGCGATGAACCGCATTGGCGGCAAGTCGAACACCGGCGAAGGTGGTGAGGACCGCCGCCGTTTCGCCCCGATCAAGCGCGGCGAATCACTGCAATCGCGGCTCGGCAAAAACCGGGTCGAGCGTGACATCGCGCTCGAGGAAGGCGATTCGCTCAAGTCGAAGATCAAGCAGGTCGCAAGCGGGCGCTTCGGCGTTACCGCGGAGTACCTGGCTTCGGCCGAGCAGATCCAGATCAAGATGGCGCAAGGCGCGAAACCGGGCGAAGGTGGACAACTTCCCGGACGCAAAGTCTCAGATTACATCGCCGAGATACGCTACTCGACGCCCGGGGTCGAACTGATCAGTCCGCCGCCGCACCACGACATCTACTCGATCGAGGACTTGGCGCAATTGATCCACGACCTCAAAAACGCCAATCCCGCTGCGTCAATTAGCGTGAAGCTCGTATCGGAGGTCGGTGTCGGCACCGTGGCGGCGGGCGTGGCAAAGGCGAAGTCGGATCACGTCACGATTTCCGGATACGACGGCGGCACCGGGGCAAGCCCGTGGTCGTCGATCAAACACGCGGGGACGCCGTGGGAACTTGGTCTCGCGGAAACGCAGCAGACCTTGGTACTCAACCGCCTGCGCGGCAGGATCGCCGTGCAGGTCGATGGCCAGATCAAGACCGGGCGGGACGTGGTCATCGGCGCCATCCTCGGCGCCGACGAGTTCGGCTTCGCCACCGCGCCGCTGGTGACGGCAGGCTGCATCATGATGCGCAAGTGCCACTTGAACACCTGCCCGGTCGGCGTCGCAACTCAGGATCCGGTGCTGAGAAAGCGGTTTTCCGGCAAGCCGGAGTACGTAATCAACTATTTCTTCTTCGTCGCCGAGGAAGTGCGTGAACTGATGGCGAGCCTCGGGATTCGCAGCTTCAATGAAATGATCGGGCGCGCGGATCTGCTCGACACGAAACGCGGCATCGAGCACTGGAAAGCGCGCGGGCTCGATTTTTCCCGAATTTTCCATTTGCCCGTGATGCCGAAAGAAGTCGCGCGTTTCCATTGCGAGCAGCAGGACCATCGACTCGAGCATGCGCTCGACGTACGCCTCATCGAACTGTCGAAGCCGGCGCTTGAGCGCGGCGAGAAAGTTGCCATTGACATGCCGATCCGCAATATCAACCGTACGGTCGGCACCATGCTTTCCCACGAGATTGCGCAGCGCTATGGCCACGCCGGCCTGCCGGATGACTCGATTCACGTGCGCTTTGCGGGATCCGCGGGCCAAAGTTTCGGCGCATTCCTCGCGCACGGCGTGACCCTCGATTTGATCGGTGACACCAACGACTACTGCGGCAAGGGCCTCTCGGGCGGGCATATCCGGGTACAGCCATCACCCAAATTCCGCGGCGATCCGACCGCGAATATCATCACCGGCAACGTAGTACTCTACGGCGCAATCGCCGGCGAGGCATACTTTCGCGGTGTCGCCGGCGAGCGCTTCGCGGTACGCAACTCGGGAGCAGAGGCCGTTGTCGAGGGCGTTGGTGACCATGGCTGTGAGTACATGACTGGCGGCACCGTCGTGGTGCTCGGCACAACGGGCCGCAACTTCGCGGCCGGTATGTCGGGCGGCATTGCCTATGTCTTTGACGAAGAAGGCGAGTTCGTCAAGTATTGCAATTCGGCGATGGTCGATCTCGAACCGGTGCTGTCGGAGCCCGAGCAACAAGGCAAGGTATCTCGTGATATCTGGCACTTGGGGCTCGCCGACGAGGTGATATTGAAGCGACTGATCGACAACCACGCGCGCTACACCGGCAGCCGCCGCGCGCACGACATGCTTGAACAGTGGAGTAGCTGCCGGCTGCGCTTCATCAAGGTTTTCCCCAAAGAATACCGCCGCGCGCTCAGCGAAATCGCCGGCGCCGGCCGCCAGGCCGCCGCCTGAGCGCGACGCAGATCGTTCGTCATGGGCAAGATCACCGGATTTCTCGAGCACCAGCGCCTGCAGGAAGCGCTGGAGGACCCTGAATCGCGCAAGCGGCATTACCACGAGTTCGTTCAGCACCTGAGTGCGGAAGAGGCTGCAATCCAGGGCGCGCGTTGCATGGACTGCGGCACCCCGTTCTGCATGAGCGGCTGCCCGGTCAATAACATCATCCCCGACTTCAACGATCTCGTTTACCGGCAGGATTGGCAAAACGCGATCGAGACTCTGCATTCGACCAACAACTTTCCCGAATTCACCGGTCGGGTGTGCCCGGCGCCGTGCGAGGAAGCCTGCACCCTGCGGATCAATAGCGATCCGGTTGGCATCAAGTCGGTAGAGCATGCAATTATCGACAAGGCCTGGGAGCAGGGGTGGGTCAGGCCGCAGCCGCCGCAGACGAAAACCGGCAGACGCGTCGCGATCGTCGGCTCCGGTCCGGCTGGTCTTGCGTGTGCACAGCAGCTCGCGCGCGCCGGCCATGATGTCGTGGTGTTCGAGAAAAACGATCGCATGGGCGGCCTGCTGCGCTACGGCATTCCGGACTTCAAGCTGGAAAAGCATCTGATCGACCGGCGGCTTGAACAGATGCGCGCCGAAGGGGTCGAATTCAAGGTCAATCACGCCGTCGGCCCGGTGCAAGTGGGCGCGGGCAACCGGGCGGCGACGACGCTCGATGCGGCAACGATAGTGGGCGAGTTCGATGCCGTGGTACTCGCAGGCGGCGCCGAGCAACCGCGGGATCTTCCCGTGCCGGGGCGCGAGCTCGACGGCGTTCATTTTGCGATGGATTTCCTGCCGCTGCAGAATCGACGTGTCGCCGGCGACAAAAACGTCATGGACCTCTGGGCCAAAGGAAAACACGTGGTCATCATCGGCGGGGGCGACACCGGTTCGGATTGTGTCGGCACCTCCAACCGTCATGGCGCGGCGTCGGTGACCCAGTTTGAGCTTCTGCCCATGCCGCCTGACGCGGACCAGAACCCGGTATGGCCTTACTGGCCGCAGCGGTTGCGTACCTCGTCGTCGCACGAAGAAGGCTGTCAGCGCGACTGGTCAATCGCAACCCGGGAATTCGTCGGCGAGAATGGCAAGGTCAAGGCGCTCATAGCGGTGCGACTGGAGTGGAAAGATGGCTCGATGCAGGAGGTTTCAGGTTCGGAATTTGAAATGAAGGCCGATTTGGTGCTGCTCGCTATGGGTTTTGTCTCGCCGACGCGGCCAGTTTTGGCGGCGTTCGGGGTCGAGATGGATGCGCGTGGCAACGCCAAGGCCGCCACCGACGGTCACGGCTGCTATGTGACCTCGGTGCCCCAGGTGTTTGCCGCCGGGGACATGCGCCGCGGCCAGTCGCTCGTGGTATGGGCAATTCGCGAAGGACGCCAGTGCGCGCGCGCAGTCGATGAATTCCTTACGGGCCGTTCAACGCTACCGCGTTGACGTTGATTGTCCGAAAGGCGTAAAGGGTCACCACTACTCGCCAAGGGCGGGGGCGCGGCAGCATATTCGTTCCCAGCTCGCGGCTAGCCTACATGAAACTCAAGAACGAAACGCTGATTCGCGCGCTGCTGCGCGAACCCACCCCCTACACACCGATCTGGCTGATGCGCCAGGCCGGCCGCTACCTGCCGGAATACAACCAGACCCGTGCCCGCGCCGGCAGTTTCCTCGCTTTGTGCAAAAACCCGGACCTCGCCACAGAAGTTTCGCTGCAGCCGCTCGCGCGTTACCCGCTGGATGCTGCCATCGTGTTTTCCGACATCCTGACGATACCCGATGCCATGGGTTTGGGCCTCTATTTCGCCGACGGCGAGGGGCCGCGGCTGGAGCGCCCGTTGCGCGCAGAATGGGAAATCCGGGATCTGACCGCTCCTGACCCGACGACTCACCTGCGCTATGTGCTTGATACGGTCAGCCAGGTGCGTCGCGCACTCTCCGGCAGTGTGCCGGTGATCGGGTTTTCGGGCAGTCCGTTCACTCTCGCGTGCTACATGATCGAGGGCCGGGGCGGCAGCGATTTCGCGACGGTCAAAAACATGCTCTATCAGCGCCCCGATTTGCTGCACCATATCCTCGCCGTCAACGCAACCGCAGTGACCGCTTACCTCAACGCCCAGATTGAAGCGGGCGCGCAGGCAGTGATGGTGTTCGACACCTGGGGCGGCATTCTGTCGCATACCGCCTACCAGGAGTTTTCGCTTGCCTATACCGCGCGCGTGATTAACGGTCTGATACGCGATCATGCGGGAGCGCGGATACCGAACATCGTATTCACCAAGGGCGGTGGCGGGTGGATCGAAAGCATTGCGGCAACCGGCTGCGATGCGGTCGGACTCGACTGGACCATAAACATAGGCGACGCTCGCGCGCGGATAGGCGCGAGCGCCGCCCTGCAGGGAAATCTCGACCCTGCAATTCTGCTCACATCGCCCGATGTCATTCACCGCGAGGTCAAAGCGATTCTCGAATGCTACGGTCACGGCAACGGCCATGTGTTCAACCTTGGCCACGGCATATCCCAACACACGCCGCCGGAGAACGTGTCGGCGCTAATTGAGGCGGTACGCGGCTTGAGCGTCGGCTACCACTGAAAACCCGCGCCAGTTGTGGCTTTGCGCGGCACCCACCCCGCAGACTTATGCACAGCAAGGCTTTGCGGGATGTGACCCCGATACAACACCGTAGCATCAAAAGAGTCGCGTCGATAACATATTGATATTACAGCAAATTATCTTGTCTCTGAAAAAACCCAAGAAAATCAAACAGTCTCCGGCTTCCCGGCGTGTCGTTCCGCCTAATAATTAGTCAACACAGTTATCCACAAGCGCCGCTAACCCGGAAAACCCCTGTTTGATAAAACATTTATCGAATATTTTTAGAATCCACTCAAGTGAATCGCGCTAACTGTGCAAACGCTTCCATGAGTTTTGTCCGGGTCGCGCTCGATGTCCCGGTGCCGACCCTGTTTGACTACCGTGCCGCGGATGTCACTGCTACTGACCTCGGCGGACGAGTTCTGGTCCCGTTCGGCAGGAAAATCGCCGTTGGCGTAATTATCGAGATAACGCGCAGCACGACGCTGCCGCCGCAACGCGTGCGCAGCGTGCTGAAAATCCTGCGCGACGTGCCGCCGTTGCCAGGCGATATCCTGGCTCTGCTCAGGTTTTGCAGCGATTACTACCACCATCCGCTCGGCGAGGTGGTATTGAACGCGCTGCCGACACGCCTGCGGCGGCGGCAGGCATTTGAGCCCGAAACGCGTAATCTTTACCGATTGACGGCGGCGGGGCGCGCCCTTGAAGAGAGCCGCTTGCCGCGCCGCGCGACCGTCCAGCTTGAATTCCTGCGACTGATACGCGCCGCCGAAGACGGCATCGATGAAGACACCTTGCGCACCGTCGCCCCCCGCCCGGCGGCGGCACTGAAAACGATGAGTGCGCATGGCTGGATCGAGCGTGTCGTGGTCAGGAGTATCGCCGCTCCAGCGCCCGCCGCAGCGCCGCGATTCACGCCTGGACCACCCTTGACGGAAGATCAGCTCGCGGCAGTCAACAGCCTGCGCAGTGCCGAGGCCGGTTTTGTGCCGTGGTTGTTGCTCGGAGTTACCGGCAGCGGCAAAACCGAGGTTTACCTGCAATTGGTGGCCGACGCGATCAACTGCGGCAAACAGGCGCTGTTGCTGGTTCCTGAAATCAATCTCACGCCGCAACTCGAAGCACAGGTTCGAACGCGCTTCCCGGACACCACGCTGGTAGCTCTACACAGCGGCCTCAGCGAGAGCGAGCGCCTACATAATTGGCTGGCCGCGCAGTCCGGCGCCGCCGGCATTGTGCTTGGCACCAGGCTCGCGGTATTTACGCCGCTGGCCCGACCCGGGATCATTATCGTTGACGAAGAACAAGACCCTTCGTTCAAGCAATCGGACGGCCTGCGCTATTCAGCACGCGACGTAGCGTTGTGGCGCGCGAAACAGCGCTCTATTCCCATCGTGCTCGGTTCCGCTACGCCCGCGCTCGAGACGTTTCAGAAGGCGCTCGACGGCAGCTACCGAATGTTGAAGCTGCCTCGGCGTGTGAACGCAATGCCGCCCACCCTTGAGTGCATCGACACGCGGCGCGAACCGCTCGTCGACGGCATGTCGCAAACGCTGCTCAACGCGTTGCGCACGGCCCTGAAGAACCGCGAGCAAAGTCTGGTTTTCATTAACCGCCGCGGCTTCGCGCCGGTATTGATCTGTTCAGGCTGCGGCTGGACTTCGGATTGCGGCCGCTGTTCCGCCAGACTGGTGCTGCACCTCGCTGACAAGCAGCTGCGTTGTCATCATTGCGGCCATCAGGCGCGCATCCCCGCCGCATGCCCGCAGTGCGGCGATCAGGACCTGAAGCCGCTGGGGCAGGGCACCCAACGCATCGAGGGCACATTGGCGCGCATTTTTCCGCGGGCACGCATCCTGCGCATTGACAGCGACAGCACGCGCCGCAAGCACGCCTGGAACAAAATGCGCAGCCAGATCCACGCGCAAGAGGTCGATATCCTCGTCGGCACGCAGATGCTCGCCAAGGGACACGATTTCCCCCAGCTAAATCTGGTGGGTGTAATTAACGCGGACGGTTCGCTTTACAGCACCGATTTCCGCGCCAGCGAACGTTTGTTCGCGCGTCTGACACAGGTCGCAGGACGCGCCGGGCGCGGCGCGAGCCGCGGCAGGGTATTGATACAGACCGGGTTTCCGGCGCACCCGCTATACCAGGCTTTGGGTCGTGACAATTATTCGGCGTTCGCCGCGACGTTGCTGGCCGAACGCCGGCAGGCGGGTTTCCCGCCATTCGTGTACCAAGCGGTGCTGCGCGCGGAGTCTCCAAGCCTGAAAACTGCGCTAGATTTTTTGGAAATCGCCGCGCGAGATGGCGCCAAGATGGCTGGCGGCGTGACGATTTATGATCCGGTGCCCGCAAGCATGATGCGGCTGGCCGGGCGCGAGCGAGCACATCTGACGGTGCAGTCACGCTCACGCCGTTCACTGCACACTTTTTTGCGCGCCTGGCATGTTTGCCTGAATCGCGCCGCTGGCCGCAAGGCCCGCTGGGCTATCGATGTCGACCCGCTGGAACTTTAATGTCGGAGATTCCCGGCCGGGATTTCCCGGCATGTTAAAATTCCACGAACTGCACGTAGCCGGCATTAAATTTCCGGCGCACATCACGGTTATGACGAGCCGATGCTCCAGCGAAGGTGAGGGCTCGTTGATCGATTGCAACGCACCGATTTAGCCGGGATTTGGCGATACCACATGGCGAACCATGTATTTCCTGAATTACGTCCCCACATCGCGGATCTGCTCGAAAAGGCGCTGGTGTGCGTCGCCCCGGGTCTCGAGATTTCGGCAGCCGTAGTCGAGCGCCCGAAACACGCGCGGCACGGTGACTATGCATGCAGCAGCGCGCTGCAACTCGCGAAAGCGACAAAGCGCAACCCGCGCGAAATCGCTGCTGCAATAATCGCGGCGCTGCCGGCGTCGCCCTATATCGACAAAGCGGAAATCGCCGGCCCCGGGTTCGTCAATTTTTTCCTTAAACCCGCGGTTAAACAATCTGTGCTGCCCCACATTCTTGCGTTGGGCGCTGCCTATGGCCGCAGCAGCTCCGGGCGGCGGAAAAAAGTCCAGGTCGAGTTTGTATCCGCCAATCCGACCGGGCCACTGCACGTCGGACACGGCCGCGGCGCCGCATACGGCGCCAGCCTGGCCAGTGTGCTGGCGGCGGCCGGCTTCGATGTACAGCGGGAGTATTACGTCAATGATGCCGGTCGCCAGGCGGACATTCTGGCTCTGTCAACCTGGCTACGATACCTTGAGCAAGGCGGCGTTTCGGTAGCCTTCCCGCCCAATACCTACCAAGGCGACTATGTACGCCAGATGGCGCAGCAGATCCGCGCCACCCACGGGGATGCGTTTATGCGCAAGGCAAACGCTTTGTTGCTGACCGTTGCAGATCCCGAAAGCGACGCGGAGACGCACCTCGACGCGTTGATCGCCGAAGCCAAGGCCGCGCTCGGCGAGAATTATTTTCGCATTCGCGATTTCGCGCTCACCGAACAGCTCCGCGACTGTCGTGACGATCTGCACGAGTTCGGCGTGGATTTTGATTGCTGGTTTTCCGAAAAGTCGCTTTACGATTCCGGATCGATTGAACGCGCCATTGCCCGGCTTGAGGCGACAGGCCACGTCTACGCGCGTGACGGCGCGAAGTGGTTCAGTTCGAGCAAATTCGGCGACGAAAAAGACCGTGTCGTGCAGCGCGAAAACGGGCAGTACACCTATTTTGCGTCCGACATTTCCTACCATCTCGATAAATTCGAGCGGGGGTTCGACCTCGTAATTAACGTGTGGGGTGCCGACCATCACGGATATGTTCCGCGGGTGAAAGGCGCACTCGAGGCCCTCGGCATCAACCCCGAGCGGCTCACCGTGGCGCTGGTGCAGTTCGCCGCACTCTACCGTGGCGGCAAGAAGATATCCATGTCGACACGCGCCGGCGACTTTGTGACGCTGCGCGAGCTGCGGCAGGAAGTCGGCAATGACGCAGCGCGGTTTTTTTATGTATTGCGCAAAAGCGATCAGCATCTCGATTTCGATCTTGACCTCGCCAAATCCCAAAATGCCGACAACCCGGTCTATTACGTCCAGTATGCGCACTCGCGGGTTTGCAGCGTGCACGAGCAATGGAGCAGCGATAACGCCGAGTTACTGACGGCGGATTTGGCGCCGCTTACATTGGATGCAGAATCGGGATTGCTTTCGCGCCTGATCGAGTATCCGGAAGTCGTGGCAAATGCGGCCGGCGAGCTGGCCCCGCACATTATCGCGTTTTACCTGCGCGAACTTGCCGCGGAATTTCACGGCTACTACAACGCCACCCGGATTCTGGTCCCGGAGCCGCCGCTAAGGCTGGCGCGGCTTGCCCTGATTACTGCAGTACGCCAGGTATTGCGCAACGGGCTGGCGCTGCTGGGTGTCGCGGCGCCGGAAAAAATGTAATATCCCGTTATGAGCAAGGACTACAAGAACCAGGACCGGATGGCGAGCAGGGGCAAAAGCGGCGCTGGCTCGCTGCTGATCGGCATCCTGATCGGGTTGCTGCTCGGTCTGGGCATCGCGCTTGCCGTGGCGTGGTACATCAACAAGATGCCCACGCCTTTCCTTAATCGTGCCACTCCGCCCGTCAAAGGCGAGTCACCTAAAAGCCCCGCCCCCGAAGTTTCCAAGCGCGACGACAACAACACCAAATCGCCCGGCGGCAAACCGCGCTTTGACTTCTACAGCATCCTGCCCGGCACGGAAGAACCGGTCACCGAGCAGCAGTTCAAGGACGCGCAGCAAAAACCGTCCAGCGCACCGGTCAAGGAGGCGTTTTTCCTGCAGGCCGGCGCATTCCAGAACGCTCATGACGCCGATAATCTCAAAGCCCGGCTGGCGCTGCTGGGTATGGAAGCCGCTATACAAACCACCCCCTTGCCGGACAAGGGAATCTGGCACCGCGTGCGCGTCGGCCCCTATACCGCGATTGGAGATCTCGATCGCGCGCGCGATATTTTGAAACAAAACGGCATCGAGACCACTCTAATCAAGGTGCGCGAAACCCCCGCGCGTTCCGCCAAGTGACGAACACCTCGACAACACGAATGGAGATGCAATGAGATCGATCAGGCGTCTGGGCTGCCTTGCGGCATTGCTCGCGCTGTTGGCTGCCGGCAGCAATGCTGCGCAGCCGGTTATCGGCCGCGACTATAAGCTGGTCGACCCGCCGCGACCCACCGACAGCGGCAAGAAAGTCGAAGTGCTCGAATTTTTCTGGTACGGGTGCATTCATTGCTACCATCTGGAGCCCCCCCTCAAAGCGTGGCTCAAGCACAAACCCGCTGATGTCGAATTCCGTCCTGTTCCGGCGGTATTTGATTCATCGTGGTTGCCGCTGACCCGCACTTTTTATGCGCTCGAGGCCATGGGCATCGTCGCCGCGCATCACGATGCCATTTACGAGGCGATCCACCGCGAGAACCGGAGAGCGATCGTTACCGATCCACGCGCAATGGCGGACTGGCTCGGCGGCAGGGGTGTCGACAAGCAGAAGTTTCTCGACACTTACAACTCGTTCGCGGTCAACAGCCGCGCGCAGCGCGCAGCGGACATCACAAATCGCTACAACGTCTCAGGTACGCCGGCGATGGTCGTCAACGGCAAGTATCTGACCGGCCCATCAATGACGCTTAATCCGGACAACAGCATTAATTACGAGCGCTTTTTTCAGGTAATCGATCAGTTGATCGCACAGTCGCGCAAGGATCTCGGCGGCAAGTAGCGGTGCCCACCACACGCCCACCCTGTGTTGGCCGGTTGTGTTGGCTGCTGATACTCGCCTTTATCGCGCTGACGGCTACGGCGCAACCGCTAACGCGGGATGCCGATTACCGCCTGATCCCCCGACAGCCGCTTGAAATCCCCGAGCGCACGGAAGTCATCGATTTTTTCTTCTACGCCTGCCCCCATTGCAACGAGCTGGAGCCGTTTTTCGAGCGCTGGCTTCAGCGCAAGCCTGCCGATGTGGTATTTCGGCGAGTTCCCGTGGTGCGCCACGATTCCTGGGCGCCGCTCGCAAAAATCTACTACACGCTGGAAGCGATAGGTGAGGTTGGCCGGCTGCATGGCGCGGTATATCGCGCCTATCACGTCGACCGCCTGGCCATTAACCAGGAAGACGTCATCGCCGACTGGGCCGAAAAGCACGGTATACCGCGCGATAAATTCATGGCGATCTATCGTGGCGACGAAACGCGGAAAAAAGTCGAGCGGGCGCGCAGGATGACGCTGGATTACGATATTCAGAGCACGCCTTCGATTGTCGTCGACGGCAGATATCTCACCTCGAGCGGCATGACGAACGGGGTGCCGCAGGTGATACCGGCGCTCGACGCCCTCATTCTGTTGGTACGCCAGCAACGCCTCGAAAAGAACGTCAAGTAGCGCCTCGCTGCGCATACCTGGCGAGCCGCGGGATACCGACGAAGTAAAAAGCGACCGCTATTCGACGGTCACCGATTTCGCGAGGTTGCGCGGTTTATCGACATCGTTGCCGCGCGCCAGCGCCGCATGATAAGCAAGCAATTGCAGCGGGATGGTGTGAAGAATGGGCGAAAGCAATCCGGCGTGGTCCGGCATGCGGATGACGTGAACACCCTCGCCGTCGGTCATCTGCGTATCCTGATCGGCGAACACGTGCAATTCTCCGCCGCGCGCCCGCACTTCCTGCAGGTTCGATTTCAGCTTCTCGAACAACGTGTCCTTGGGGGCGATCGCAACCACCGGCATGTGCTTGTCGACCAGCGCGAGCGGACCGTGCTTGAGCTCACCTGCAGCGTAAGCCTCGGCATGGATGTAGGAGATTTCCTTGAGTTTCAGCGCTCCTTCCATCGCGATAGGGTAGTGAATTCCGCGGCCGAGGAACAGCGCGTGATGATGTTGGGAGAATTTCTCGGCCCACATTTTCACCTGCGGCTCGACGTGCAGCACGTTCCGGAGTGCGGTGGGCAGGTGACGCAACGCGCGCAGCAGTTCCTCCTCGCGCTCGCGCGCGAGCCGGCCGCGCAGCTTGGCGAGTGTCATGGTAAGCAGCACCAGAGCGGCCAGCTGGGTGGTGAACGCCTTGGTCGAGGCTACGCCGATCTCCGGCCCTGCGCGCGTGAGGAAACGCAGGTCGGAAGCGCGTACCAGCGCCGATTCGGGCACGTTACAAATGGAAAGCGAATACCGGTGTCCGAGCGTTTTCGCATGTTGCAGCGCGGCGAGCGTGTCGGCGGTTTCGCCCGACTGGGAAACGGTCACCACCAGCGCCCTCGGGTTCGGTACCGAATCGCGGTAGCGGTACTCGCTGGCGATCTCGACGCTGCACGGCACGCCGGCAACGCCTTCCAGCCAGTAGCGCGCCACCATTCCCGCATGATAGCTCGTGCCGCAGGCAAGGATCAGCACCGAGTCGACGTCGCGCAGGACGCGCTCGGCTTCAGCGCCGAACAACTGCGGCGACACCGACTGCGCGTTGGTCACCATTTCCAGCGTGTTGGCAACCGCCATCGGCTGCTCGTGGATTTCCTTCTGCATGTAATAGCGGTAGGGCCCCAGCTCAACAGCCGCCGCGGTGAGTTGCGAAACGTGGACCGGCCGATCGACCACGCTGCCTTTGGCATCGGTGACCCGCGCGCCGGACAACGTGATCTCGGCGCAATCGCCATCCTCAAGATAAACCATGCGCTGCGTGACCTGTACCAGCGCCGAGGCATCCGAAGCGGCGAAATTCTCGCCCTCGCCCAGGCCGATGAGCAGCGGCGCACCGTGCCTTGCGACCACCAGGCGAGATGGGTCGGATTCGCTCACCACCGCAATGGCATAAGCGCCAACCAGCTCGGCGGTGCTCTTTCGAACTGCATCGAACAAGCCCGCACCTGCACGCAGGTTCGAATGCACCAGATGCGCGATGACTTCGGTATCGGTGTCGGATACGAACTCGTAGCCCTGGCCGCGGAGTTTCGCGCGCAATTCCTCGTGGTTCTCGATGATGCCGTTGTGCACCACCGACACGCCTCCCGAGACGTGCGGATGCGCGTTCTTTTCGGAGGGCACGCCGTGCGTCGCCCAGCGGGTATGTGCGATGCCGATCGCGCCCGACAGGTTTTGCGCGAGTTTCTCCAGTTCGGCCACCCGGCCGGTCGAGCGTACGCGCTGCAAAACCCCGTTGAGGACCGCCACACCCGCAGAGTCGTAACCGCGGTATTCGAGCCGCTTCAGGCCCTCGATCAGAATGGGAACAACATTACGTTTTGCGATTGCGCCGACAATGCCGCACATGCCATGGCCTCATTTCTTCTTGATCGGGCGCCGCCATCCGGCTATCGATACCTGCTTCACGCGCGAGATGGTGAGCTGGCCTGCCGGCGCATCGCGGGTAAGCGTCGTGCCGGCGCCGAGCGTCGCGCCGCGTCCCACCCGTATCGGTGCCACGAGTTGTGTATCCGAACCGATGAAAACGTCGTCCTCGATCACAGTGCGGTGTTTGTTCGCGCCATCGTAGTTGCAGGTGATGGTGCCGGCGCCAACATTGACGTTGCTCCCCACGTCGCTATCGCCGATATACGCAAGGTGGTTGGCCTTCGAACCGCGCCCGATCCGGCTTGCCTTGACCTCGACGAAGTTGCCGATATGCACGCCCTCATCCAGCGCGGTACCCGGGCGGAGGCGCGCGTAAGGACCGATCCGGCAATTGTTGCCGATGACCGCGTCGTCTATCATCGAAAATGGCTCGATGCGCGTCGTGGCGCCAATTTTCGTGTTCCTGAGCACGCAATTGGCGCCGATCTCGGAGCCGTCGCCGATCTCAACCACGCCTTCGAACACGCAATTGACATCGATGCGCACGTCGCGCCCGCATCGCAGTTCGCCGCGCACGTCGATGCGCATGGGATCGGCAAGCGTGACGCCGGCTTCGAGCAACCGCGCCGCGCTTCGCCCTTGGTAAATGCGCTCGAGCCGGACGAGTTGCTGCTGGCTGTTGACGCCGAGGATTTCCCCGTCGTCGCGCGGCGCGCAGGATTCGATTTTGACGCGGTCTTTGAGCGCAAGCGCCACCACATCGGTCAGGTAATACTCGCGCTGCGCATTGAGGTTCGAAAGCCTGGCGATCCAGCCCGCAAGCCGCTTGCCCGGCAGCAGCATGACGCCGGTATTGATTTCGTGGATGCGGCGCTGTTTCGCCGTCGCGTCCTTTTCCTCGATGATCGCGGTGATCGCGTGTTTGGCATTGCGCACGATACGGCCGTAGCCATCGGGGTCATCCAGCTCGGCGGTCAGAATTTTCAGGCGCTCGCCGTCACCGGCAGTTAACGCGGCCAGGGTCTCGGCTGCAAGCAGCGGCACGTCGCCATACAACACCAGCACGGCTTTACGCTGATCAAGATGCGGCAGCGCCTGCTTGAGCGCATGACCGGTACCCAGCTGCGGCTGCTGTTTGACGAAAACCAGATCGGCAGCGCGCGCCGCTTCCGGTACTTGTTCGCCGCCATATCCGTAAACGACGCAAATGCGGGCCGGCTTGAGCGCGCGCGCCGTCGCAAGCACATGGGCGAGCAGCGGCTTGCCGGCAAGCGTGTGCAAAACTTTGGGCCGCGCCGAGTGCATGCGTTTGCCCTGGCCTGCGGCGAGAATGACAACGTTGACTGCCATCCGCAAATTATCGCACAACAGACCTGTAATCAGCGCGCTGCGGCTCGCAGCGCAACGTAGCTTGCAAGCGCTTCCCGCTGCTTCGGCGCGAGATGCAGGCCGGCTTTGGTGCGGCGATACAGAATATCCTCGCCGCTTAATGCCCATTCATGCTCGATCATGTAGTCGACTTCACGTGCATAAAGGCCGGCGCCGAAGTGCGTGCCGAGATCAGCTTCTGTGCGCACACCCTGCAACACGCGTCGGGTCAGGCCACCGTGGCGCCGCGCCAGATCCCGCAGCAGCGGCACCGGCAGTAACGCATATTCGGCCGCAAGCCGGGCATGAAACGCGTCGAAGGCGCCGCCGATCTCGCCACCGGGCAAGGGCGTGTCTGCGGTCCATGCCGCTTTCATGCCTGGAAACCATGGCGCGAGCTGGTCGAGCGCGTGTTCCGCCAGTTTGCGATAAGTCGTGATCTTGCCGCCGAACACCGACAGCGCCGGCGCTGACCCCGCATCCGCATCGAGACGCAAGGTGTAATCGCGCGTCACCGCCGACGGATCCGCCGTGCCATCATCATACAGCGGGCGGATGCCGGCGTAGCTCCACACCACGGCGGCGGGCGCGATGGGTTGCGCCAGATAACGATTCACCGCGCGGCACAGGTATTCGATCTCTTCCGCGCTCGCGTGTGGCGCGGCAGGATCCCCGTCGAGCGTTACATCGGTCGTGCCAATCAGGGTGTACGCGCCTTCATACGGGACCATGAATACCACGCGGCGATCGTCGTTCTGCAGGATGAACGCGTGCTCGCCTTGATACACCTTGGGCACGACGATGTGGCTGCCCTTGACCAGCTTGACGTTGTCGCGGCTGGGTTGGTGCAGGCGATCGTTCAACACTTGCTTGACCCAGGGGCCGGCGGCATTAACGATACCGCGCGCAAGCACAGTGAGCTCGGCGCCGTGCGTTGCACGCAACACCGCCTGCCAGCCAGCGTCGACGCGCTTGGCGAGCTTACACTCGGTGCGGGTCGCAACCTCAGCGCCCAGTTCGCGCGCGCTCAACGCATTGGCGAGCACCAGCCGCGCATCGTCGACGCGGCAATCGGAATAGCCAAACCCGTTGGTCAGGGTTGGTTTGAGGCCGGAATTGTACGGCGGCACGCGTAAGTCGATGCCGCGCGAGCCGGGTAACCGGGTGCGGCGTCCGAGGTGGTCATAGAGAAACAGGCCAAGGCGTATCATCCAACGCGGCCGCAACTCGGGCACGTGCGGCATGACGAAAGCAAGCGGAGTCACCAGATGCGGCGCGATCCTGAGCAGCACTTCGCGCTCGGCTAACGCTTCGGCGACCAGCCGGAATTCGTATTGCTCGAGGTAGCGCAGCCCGCCGTGGATGAGCTTGCTGCTCGCTGACGAAGTCGCCGCCGCCAGGTCGTCTTTTTCGACCAACAGCACCTTGAGCCCGCGCCCCGCGGCGTCGCGCGCAATGCCGGCGCCGTTGATGCCGCCGCCGATGATGAGCAGATCGTAGTGGTTCAAGCGCACTACCTTAAACCAAGCGTCGCTGGCTGGCAAAATTCCATGACCCTCGATTCAACGGCATATCGTCTGGTGGATTCCGCTGCGCTCCATCCACCCTACGTTTATTGGATCGATGGCGCGGGAAAAATCCCTCGTAGGGTGGATGGAGAGAAGCGCAATCCACCGGTTCGAATTGTGGTGGATTCCGGCGCAAAAGACGCCTGCATCCACCCTACGAGAAGCGCTCTTCCCACTCCATAATCTAAAACTTTTATTTACTGAAAGCCGCTCCCAACGAGGCATTACGGCCAGTTATGATGTTAAAACTGACAATCTAGCCCGGAGACCTCTGCCATGGCCAAGCCAGCCTCTAGCGCCGCGATACGCAATAAGCTGCGCGCAAAAATCATCACTCGCATTGCACAACTTGATTTGCCACGTTCCGCTGCCCAGAACGCGATCGGGATGACGGCTGCGCAATTCAGCCGGCTGGAGGGGAACGAAGACATTTTCAGCCTTGACCGGCTGGTGGATGCCGCCACCCGCATCGGGCTTACGGTGCGCATAAGCGCGACGCGGCCGTATGGACGAAAGTAGGTCGGAAAATTACTGCCCTATCGTGATCCGTCGCAAATCGACGGATAGCGGCGTTTCCTGGTTACATCGCAATTAGGCTACGCGATCAAGGTTCGGACAAAGGGAAAATAACCACGGCGTAAATGTAAGCAATCATCTCATAGAGTACCGTGCGTATTCCGGCGCTGGATTTCCACCAGCGCTCCGGATCATAATCGCGGTCTTCGATAGAAATTATACCTATGCGCGAACCTTCGCCAAACGCTTTCTGGAATAGCAGTCGGGACCGTCGCGCGTGTGTACCAAGGGTAATGACGGTGATACTCGTACCACTTTCGGCATGTTGGAGCATCCGGTTCTTCACGGCTACGGCAGAAAAGTAGGTCCGATCATGCCTTACGGGGGCCGACGGCACGGCCTCAATCACGCCTTCGCTCATGCCCTTGCGGATCAAAATTGCCGCACCAAATTCAGCATCCGTCTTGTACTTGGACAGAGGTGCGCCAAACCCTCGCGGACCCACGGTAACATACAGCTTGCGGTAGTGATGCCGTTCAAATTCAACCTTTGCTTCGTCCATTACGTAGTCAGGCGCCCATCCTTCGACGACCAGCACCTCGGCTGGCACGGATTCTGTAACCGCCAGGAAGGGGTGAACCTTCAATGCCGCAGTCACCATGAGAGTGACGCCGAGTAGCGTGAACAAGAGTAATCCTTGCCACGTCGGAACGAGACACTCGCGGCGGCGGAAAAGACCCCAGAATTTTTTGCGCGGATTCATTTCGGCTTGGGTTTTGACAGGGTAATTTAGCATGGCTCCCGCAGTTTAACTCAACGATGAGTTACCGCTATGGATCGAACGCACCCGTTGTCCGTTGAGGCGATCCCCGGAGATACTTCGCGCTTTCGCGCGCGACATTCGTTCCTTTGAGCGAGCGACACTCTTGTACGCGCAATGCTGCGCGTGGCGTCGATGGTAAAATGCCGCCTAGACCGCAAGAAAAGGGGAGATCATGTTTGATATCCGTTTGTCGCAGCAGCAACGCGAGTTTCGGGATCTCGCCCGCAAGTTCGCGCAGGAGGAAATCAAGCCCAAGGCGATGGCGCTCGATCTCGAGCCCGAGTGGGAAAAGCGCGTTCCATGGGATCTCCTGAAGAAAGGCTCGCAGCTCGGTTTCCGCACGTTTGTCCTCCAGGAAGTAAACGGCGGCTCCGGCATATCGGATCACCTAACCTCGTGCCTGGTGGCCGAGGAGCTCGCCGCCGGCGAGCTCGGCACCGCCTATTACTTCATGCTGACGGCTCGCCGCGCGCGCGACTGGTTCGAGCTGCGCATGACGCCGGAGCAGCAGGCTTACTTCATTCCGAAGTTCGTCGGTGACGACTTGTATTTTACGACGGTGGCCATACACGAGCCCGAGACCGACTTCGGCTTCGACTACTACACCGAAACACCGGACAATGTGCGCCTGAATACGCGCGCAGTCGAGCAACCGGACGGCTCATGGATCATCAGCGGAGCAAAGGCTTACCAGACGGTCGGATACCTCGCAAAGCTGATCCTCGCGAGGGCACAGACGCCGGATGGCGTGCAGTCCTTTCTCGTCGAGGGCGATTCGCCGGGGCTCGCGCGGCGTCCGTTATCGAAGTTCGGTCGACGCGTCGGCGACAATGCAGCAGAGATCTTTTTTGACAATGTGCACGTGCCAAAGGGACGGATACTGCCCCCGGCGCCTAAGGGCCGCACCGATATGGGCACGCATCCGACGATCGCTGCGCTCACGCTGGGGTTGGGCCGCGCAGCGTTGGAGGAAACACTGAAGTACACGCAGGAGCGCGTCTCCGGCGGCAAACCCATCATTAAACATCAGGCGGTGGGCCTCACCATCGCGGAAATGGCGATGAACCTGGAAGCGGCGCGGCGTCTCATCTGGACGGCGGCGTGGGTGAAAGATCATCCGGAAGCGATTGAGGACGGCAGCATGGAGAATCTGCCATACGAGCATATGGCAACGGCATTCACGGGAACCGCCGTCCAGCGGCTCACCGAACAGGCACTGGAGTTGTTCGGGGGCGCGGGCGTAATCCAGGGCATGCCGATCGAAAAATACGTTCGCGACGCGCACGTGCAGAAACACGTCTCTTTTCCGTTTCCATCGCGATTCAAAATCACCGAAGCACTGGTGGGCTTCACGAGGAAGGTACCGCCGTTTCACGGCGGTGACTAGTCGAGCGCTTACTTTCTCTGCCGGAGCTTCCTGATCGCCGCGATCTGCGCTGACGCTTCAGCCAGCTCGACCGCGGCTTTCGCGTATTCCATCTTCGAGGTGCGGTTCTGCAGTGCTTCCTGCGCCCGCTGCTGCGCTGCGAGCGCCTTGGCCTCGTCGAGATCGTGGCCGCGAATCGCGGTGTCGGCAAGTACGGTAATTACACCCGGCTGAACTTCGAGCACGCCGCCGGCGACGAACACCAGTTCCTCTTCAGCCCGGCCCGGCATTTTTATCCGCACCGAACCGGCCTTGATGCGGGTGATGAGCGGTGTGTGTCGCGGATAAATGCCGAGCTCACCCGCCTCGCCC
>Ga0080064_1001066_pt1 | contig 55110 bp, 55 predicted proteins | sample Subgrocontami54m_FD_69260 | JGI IMG/M metagenome (GOLD analysis project Ga0080064, IMG submission 69260) | Subsurface groundwater microbial communities from S. Glens Falls, New York, USA - GMW46 contaminated, 5.4 m (SPADES assembly) (version 2) ...
AGCAAAGCCAAAACCATAGACGCGATCGTCGGGCACACCGTCGGGCGCGTGCTCGACCTGTTCGACGTGCAACACGACACCATCGCACGCTGGCAGGGCATACGGGCGGCGCCGGCGAAAACCAGAGCCAAGGCCGGGAAAGGTTGATTGAGCCGCGGCTTACTGCATCAGCATTCCCGCGGTCTTGGCGACCGACGTCCATTTACTCACTTCTTCGCGGATAACGTTGCGGAATTCCGCAGGCGTAAGCTTGCGAACCTCCGCCGCCTCGGCGGTGAGCCGCTTGTGTGTGCCGGGGTCTGCCAGAATTTCGGAGAACGTCGTGACCAGCAGCTTGCTGACATCTGCAGGTACGCCCGCGGGCGCCATGATTCCCCACCAGACGTAGACCTCATAACCCGGATATCCCGCTTCAGTGAACGTGGGAATCTCGGGAACCACCGGGCTGCGCTTATCAGCGCCGATCACGATCAACTTGAGCCTTTCCGTGCGCACGTGGGGCAGCACCTGAGTGAGCGAACTGAACATTATCGGAATCTGGCCACCCATCACGTCGATCATGGCGGGGCTGCCGCCCTTGTACGGCACGTGTACCATTTCGATGCCCGCCATCTTCCGGAACAATTCGCCACCGAAATGATTGAATCCGCCTATGCCCGACGATGCGTACATCACCGAGCCGGGCTTGGCTTTGGCGCGGCTGACGATCTCCTGCAGCGTATTCACGCCCCAGCCCGGAGTCACGACGATGGAGTTCGGGGACGAGCCGAACATGGCGATTGGATCGAACGATTTCCCGACGTCGTATGGCAGCCTGCGCACGGCTGCATTCATGGTGAACGAAGTGGAAACGATCAGCAGCGTGTAACCGTCCGCCGGCGCATTCGCCGCCAACTCGGTGCCGATGATGCCGTTCGCGCCACCGCGGTTGTCGATAACGCTCTGCATACCCAACCGCTCGGTCAGCTTGTCGCCAAAGTATCGCGCCAGCATGTCGTTGCTGCCGCCGGGAGGAAAGGGAACGATGATGCGCAACGGCCGATTCGGAAAACTCGAATCGGCCGCTTGCGCAGGCGTAAAACCGCTGGTCATCGATAATATGGCGGCGGCAAGAACGATGCGATGATTTATTTTCATTGCAATTCCCTCCCTGAAGACCGCGGCGCGCCGGCGCCGCGGCAGCTCAACGCAGTTTGATATTCGCCTGCTTGATCACTTTCGCGTACTTGGTAATCTCGCGCTTGAGTAGCGCGCCGAGTTCTTCCGGAGTGCTGCCCACCGCATCGAGACCCTCGCTGGCCATGAATTTGGCGACCGCAGCGGAATTCAGCGCCTTGCGGATTTCGGAATTGATTTTATCAATAATTGGTTTCGGTGTGCCTGCGCGGAAAAACATTGCATACCAGTTATCGGAGGCGAAGCCGGGATAAAACTCCGACATCGTCGGCAGATCCTTGAACGCCGAAGACTTTTTCTCGGTCGTGACGGCGATGGGCCGTAGCCTGCCCGACCGGATGTGCGGCATCGCGGATGGCGCAGTCGCGAACAGAAAGTCGGTTTCTCCGGACATCAGTCCGATCAACGCCGGCCCGCCGCCTTTGTAGGGGACGATCACGTGCTCGACACGTTCGACCCGAAGCTGCGCGCCCGTTAACTTGCCGCTGTGATGCACCGGGCTGATTGACGCGAGCCCCGCGCTGTTTCCTGCGCGTGCTCGCGTCAATTCATCTTCGCGCCGCTCTCCTTCACGATCTTCGCCCATTTGGCGACATCGGCAAGCAGGTACTGGCGGAACTGCTCGGGTGTATTGCCTATCGGCTCCGCACCGTCCGCGAGAATGCGCTCGGTGACATCGCGTTGCCTGAGCACCTTGACGAACTCGTCGTGCAGCCGCGTGACGAGTGGCTTCGGCATTTTGGCCGGTCCGATCACGCCGTACCAGCCGACGATCTCGAAACCCGGCAGCACTTCCGACATCGCCGGAACATCAGGTAGCGCCGCGAGGCGTTTGGGCGCGGTGACCGCGAGCCCGCGCAGCCTGCCGGCACGCATCTGTATCACGCCGCCCGCCATGCCGGTGAAATTGTAGTGATACTGCCCGCCTAGCAGATCGATCAGCGCCGGTCCGGTGCCCTTGTACGGGATGTGCTGCGCCTTGACTCCCGCCATCAGATTGTAGAGCTCGCCTGCAAGGTGGCCGCCGCTGCCGAGGCCCGCCGAGCCGAAGTTGAGCCCCGTCTTGAAAGTTCGGGTCCACTCCACGAACTCCTTCAGGCTTTTCGGCGGCGACGACGGATTTACCACCAGCAGCAGCCCGGCGGCAGTGAGCTGCGTAATCGGCGTGAAATCGTTCACCGGATGATAGGGCAGCTTGGTAAGGAGCGCCGCATTGACCGTATGCTGGTGGTATGCAAGTAACAACGTATAGCCGTCGGGCGCTGCATTGGCTGTGGTCTCCGCGGCGATCACGCCTGAAGCACTCGCGCGGTTATCAACTATTATCTGCTGCTTGAACACATCAGTCAGTTTCGCACCGAAAAGCCGCGCGAGGATGTCGGTGGTGCCGCCCGGCGCCGCCGGCGTAAGCAGTCGGATCGGACGGTTCGGGTAGTCCTGTTGCGCGAGCGACGGCGCCGCGCCGACCACCAGCCCCAGTGCGATAACCGCTGTGCAAACCAAATGGAAATTCAGATGTCGCGTTTTCATGCCGTCTCCTCGTTAAGCGGACCCGTTTCCGAATCAATATAATCAAACAACGTTCAGCCCGTTTTTTTCGCTCAGCCGCCGGGCACACCGGACCCGCCGAAGCTGCTGGATTATAATCCACGCCAGCCGGCAAATTGAGGAATCACGCGCATGCAGGTCAGATTCAGGGTGAACGGGGAACCGGTCGAGGTGATGTTGCGAAGCGACGACCGCCTGCTGGTCGAGGTGCTGCGTGAAGACCTCAAGTTGACGGGAACCAAGCACGGCTGTGGCATCGGCGCCTGCGGCACCTGTACGGTGATGGTGGACGGGTATCCCGTCGCGTCCTGCCTGCAGCTTGCCGCGCTGGTGGACGGCGCTGAAATCCGCACGATCGAAGGCCTGGCAGGCGCATCCTCGCTGCACCCGGTGCAGCAGGCTTTCGTGAACCAGTCCGCGCTGCAATGTGGAATCTGTATCCCGGGCCACATCATGGCGGCGTGCGCGCTGCTCGAGAAAACGCCGGAGCCGTCGGATGAGCAGATACGCGCGAGCGTGGACAGCGTCTACTGCCGCTGCACCGGTTACGTGCGAATCGCCGAGGCGTATCGCGAAGCCATTGCCATGGCGCGCAAGGCGGGAAAATCGTGAACCCGCGCGATCCCGGATTGAACGCGGCCGGCGGCCTGCTCGTAGTCGGCAAGGATGTGCCGCGCACCGACGCGACCCCGAAAGTGACGGGGGCTGCGCACTACGTCGCCGATCTGCACCTGCCGGGAATGCTGCAGGCGGCGGTGCTGCGCAGTCCGCACCCGCACGCGCGCATCATCGGAATCGACACTGCGGCCGCCGCAGCGCTGCCGGGCGTCAAGGCGGTGGTAACCGGTGCCGACACCGCGCAGCGCAAATGGGGCTGCTTCCGCCCCGACCTGTATCCGCTCGCGCTTGAAAAAGTGCGTTATGTCGGGGACGAAGTCGCGGCAGTTGCAGCCACCAATGCTGAAACCGCGCGCGCCGCCGTCGATCTGATCAACGTCGAATACGAAATTCTGCCCCCCGTACTGTCGCTTGATGCCGCGCTTGCGCCGGGGGCGTCGCTGGTGCACGACGATACCCCCGGCAACATCGCGCATCACTTCGCCTTCGAGCGCGGCGATGTCGATGCGGGATTCAAGGCGAGCGATGTCGTCGTCGAAGGCACCTGGCAAAGCGCGCGCCAATGGCACACTTCGCTCGAGACCATCGGCTGCGTCGCGCACTGGAACGACGGCCGCGTCACGATGTGGTGCAACACGCAAACGCCGTTTCTCGCGCGCGGCCGATACGCGATCGCGCTGGGCGTGCCGGAGAGCCGGGTGCGCGTGATCCAGACCGAAGTCGGCGGCGGCTTCGGCGGCAAGTCCGGTGACGACAATGCGTCGGTCATCTGCGCGATTCTGGCGCGCAAGGCGGGCAAACCGGTAAAACTCATCCATACCCGCGAAGAGGAGTTTCTCGCCAGCCACCCGCGCATGCCGATCCGCTATTGGGTGCGCCTCGGATTCAGCCGCGACGGCCGCGTCAGGGCGAAGGAAATCAAGGTGCTCGCGGACAACGGCGCCTATACCGGCAAGTCGCAGGCGATACTGGGCGCTGCGACCGTGCGCCACGATGCGCTCTACAAATATCCGTGCGCGCGGGCGGACTCGACCCTGGTTTACACCAACCTCGTTCCGACCGGCGCCTTCCGCGGGTTCGGCAATCCCTCCGCGGACTGGGCGGTGGAGCAGGCGTGGGATCTCGCAGCGGAAAAGCTCGGCATCGACATCGTGGACCTGCTGCGCATGAATGCGGTTGAACCGGGGGATGTTTCGCCTCACAACCACAGGATCACCAGCTGCGAGTTGAGGCAGTGCATCGACAAAGCGGCGCACCTGATACGCTGGCGGGAAAAACGCGCGCACCGCACGCCGGACCGCGGACTCGGCATGGGCTGCAGCGTGCACGTCAACGGCCGCCGCAGTTTCGGCGACTGGGACGGCAGCTCGGCGATCGTTCGCATCAACGAAGACGGCCGCGCGGCCATCATCACCGGCGAAGGGGAAATCGGCACCGGCACGCTGACGGTTCTGCGCCAGATCGCCGCAGAAGAGCTCGGCATCCCCTATGAAGATGTCGATATAACGCGACCCGACACCGATCTGCAGTCGCACGCACTCGGAGCGCTGGCGAGCCGCCTGACTTACGTCGCAGGCAATGCCGTCAAGCACGCGGCGGCAGCGGCCAGACAGCAATTGCTGGCAGCGGCCGCAGCGCAGTTCAAGCTGGGCGTCGACGAGATCGCGATCATCAACGGCGAAATCGGCCCGCAGCGCGGCCGTGAAGCAGACTTCAAGCCCATAGCCGCGGTGGTGCGCGCGCACATCTACCAGCCCGGCGGGCAGCCTATCGTCGGCATCGGCAGTTTTGACAACCCTTCGGAATTTCCCGACCACAGCCGTTTCGGCAACGAATCCGGCGCTTATAACTTCGTGGCGCAGACGGTCGAAGTTGAAGTCGATCGCGACACCGGCCGGGTCACCGTGCTGGAAATCGCATCTGCGGTCGACTGCGGCACGGTCATTCATCCCGCGGCGGCCGAAGGCCAGGTGCAGGGCGCGGTGACGCAGGGGCTTGGCCTCGCATTGACCGAGTACTTCGATTGGTACAACGGCACGCCAACCGATCCCCAGCTCAAGGATTATCCGATTCCCGGCGCCGCGATGATGCCCAAGCTGCACGTCGCATTCGCGGACTCCTACGAGCCCTCCGGTCCGTACGGCGCGAAGGGCCTCGGAGAAATCGCGCTCGACGCGATACCAGCCGCGATTGCGAACGCCATCGCGGACGCGGTCGGCGTGCGCATTCACGAGCTGCCGATCACCTCGGAAAAAATACACCGCGCGCTGCACCCGGAACTCTACGCGGGCGAGCAAGCGGGTCCTCCCGCGCCGCCCAAAGGCAGCGTCTGGACGCGGCTCGCCGCGGGCAAACCTTCCGGCGCGCGCCCGGTCAGGGCGGAACTCGTCTTTGCCAAAAGCGTGGAAGAAGCGGTGGCGCTGCTCGCCGCCGGGGAATGCGCGCTGGTTGCAGGGGGCATGTCGCATGCGATACGCCGCGAGCGCACCGGATTTCCCCAGGCGAAGCGCCTGGTTGCCATCGGCCGCATAGCCGAATTGAACGCGTTGTCGATCGACGCGCAAGGGACACTGCGGATGGGTGCGGCGGTACATCAGCAGTTGCTCTACGACGAGCCGCGCGTGCGGCACGGCTGGCAGGCAATAGACGACGCGCTCGAAGCAGTGGGCCATACGCGCATACGGCGCGGCATCACGATCGGCGGCAGCGTCGGCCCGCTGATTGGCGGGTTCGATCTGCCGGTGGCGCTGCTCGCGCTGCAGGCGCGGGTCACCGTCGCCGGACCCAAGGGACGGCGCACCGAATCGCTGGAACAAGCGTTCCAGAACCGGTTCGCCAAGGACGAGATGGTGGTCGGCGTCGAAGTCGATCCGCTGCCGGCGCGCACCGGTTCGGTTTTTTTCAAATACATGCCGCGCAACGTGCTGGAAATCCCCACCGTGAATACCGCCGCGATGGTCAGTCTCGATGCCGACGGCAAGTGTATGTACGCGCGCGTGGTGGTGGGTGCGGTCAGCTGGAAGCCTATCGTCCTCGAGCTAGCGCAATTGGCCGGAAAATCGCACAACGTCGAGAACTTGCGCAACGCCGTGCAGGAGGTGCGTTCGCTTGCGCAGCCTGCGCCGGATGTACGCGGATCCGTTGCCTACAAGCGTGAAATGGCGGTCGAATTTGCCGCGCGGGCGCTGATTGCGGCGTGGCGGCGCGCTGACCCCCGCCTGCCGAATCCATCAGAGGAGGAAAATAAATGAACATTAAAAACCTGTTTCTCACGCGCCTTGCCATCGGTATCGCCGCGCTTGCGTGCGCGAGCGGCGCCACGTTCGCGCAAACCTATCCCGGCGCTCCGGTGCGGGTCATCGTGCCCTTCCCCGCCGGCGGCGGTGTCGACAGCGCGGGCCGCATCCTGGCGCAAAAACTCGGCGACAGCTTCGGCAAGACCTTCATTATCGAAAACCGCGGCGGCGCCAACGGCACCATCGGCACTGAAATCGCCGCCAAGTCGGCGAAAGACGGCTACACGCTGCTATTCACCGGCGCAGGCTTCGTCACCAATCCCGGTCTCTACGCGCGGGTCCCTTATGACGCGGTGAAGGATTTCGACCCCATCAGCCTGATGGCGCTTGGGCCCAACGTGCTGGTGGTACATCCTTCGCTGCCGGTGAAAACGGTGAAGGAACTCATTGCGCTCGCACGAGCGAAGCCCCGTGAAGTGGGCTTCGCCGGTTCGGGCAGCGGCAGCACGCCGCATCTCGCGGGGGAACTCTTCAACACGCTGGCCGGGGTCAAAATGGTGCACATACCCTATCGCGGCTCGGGTCCGGCGATGATCGGACTATTGAGCGGCGAGACACCGGTCATGTTCCTGCCCGCGATCAATGCCGGCCCGCACGTAAAATCGGGGCGGATGCGCGCGATCGCCGTAACCAGCACGATTCGCCTGCCCGCCATGCCCGAATTGCCGACCGTGGCGGAAGCGGGGCTGCGCGGCTACGAGTCGAGCCAGTGGTACGGGCTGCTCGCGCCGACCGGAACGCCGGAGGACATTCTCAATTCTCTCAGCGCGCACGTGGTGAAGATCATGCAGGCCGCGGACATAAAGGCCCGACTGACCGAGGATGGCATAGTCCCGATCGGCAACACCCGCGAACAGTTCGCCGCCCACATCAAATCCGAACTCGTGAAGTGGGCGAAAGTCATCAAGCAATCGAGCGCCCGGGTCGATTGAGACCCTTGCGCACACACTGTCACCTTCAGGAGCGGCAATGAGCGTCAAGGAATCGCCCGGCCACACGATCGTCCATGATGCGCCGCTGACCGCGCCGCCAGGCACGCAATTCTGGGGCAGCGACGCGATCGCCGCCGTATTGCGAAGTCTCGACATCCCCTACATTGCGCTCAACCCGGGCGCGAGCTACCGCGGACTGCACGACAGCATCGTCAATTATCTCGGCAATCGCGCACCGCAGATGCTGCTCGCGCTGCACGACGAGAACGCGGTGCACATCGCGCAGGGCTATGCCAAGGCTTCCGGCCGCATGATGGCCGCCGCGCTGCACTCCAATGTCGGCCTCATGCACGCCTCCATGCCGATATTCGACGCCTGGTGCGACCGCGCACCGGTGCTGATCCTGGGGGCGACGGGTCCGTGGGACGCCGCCAAACGCCGACCCTGGATAGACTGGATCCATACCAGTTCCGATCAGGGCGGGCTGGTTCGCAACTTCACCAAGTGGGATAACCAGCCGGGGTCGGTGACGGCGGCCATCGAGGCGATTGTGCGCGCCGCCCAGATCGCGCAGACCGCTCCGCGCGGGCCGGTCTATGTCAACCTCGATGTCTCGATACAGGAACAGAATATCGGCGCGCTGCCGGCGCTGCCCGACGTTGCGCGTTACGCCGCGCCCCAGCCGGTTCGTCCCGATCCTGATCTGGTCGCCCAAGCGGCACAACTGCTCTCCGGCGCAAAAAATCCGGTGCTGCTCGCCGGGCGCTGCTCGCGCGGCCTCGAGGCATGGAACGCGCGCGTGGCACTCGCCGAAAAACTGAACACGCCGGTTCTAACGCACATCAAGCTGGCGGCGGCGTTCCCGACCGACCACCGCCTGCACGCCGTGCCGCCAGGAAACCGGCTGCATCCCGCTGCGAAGCAACTGCTCTCCGGGGCTGACGTGATCCTGTCGCTCGACTGGCTCGATCTTGCGGGCACGCTCAAGCAATCCTTTGGTGACCGGCCCATCACCGCCAAAATCATTCAGGTCTCGTGCGACGCGCATGTACACCGCGGCTGGAGCATGGACTATCAGGCGCTGCCGCCGGCCGATGTCTACATGATGTGCGAGGCGGACGCGGCCGTTCCTTTGCTGCTGGATGCGGTAACACCGCGTGCGACGGGAATTCCTTCCACCGCCCCAATTGCAACGCCGGCGGCAGCTGCCGACGGTTTATCGCTGCGCACCATTGCCGATGCGCTCAACGCCGCCACCCGGAATATCGATTTTTGCATCACGCGGCTGCCGTTGGGCTGGAATGGCGGTTACATGCATTTCAGGCATCCGCTCGACTTCATCGGTTTCGACGGCGGCGGCGGCGTGGGTGCCGGCCCGGGGCTGACCGTCGGCGCCGCGCTCGCGCTGAACGGCAGCGGCCGTATTCCGATCGGGCTCATGGGCGACGGCGATTTCCTGATGGGACACACTGCGGTGTGGACAGCGGTGCACTACCGGATTCCGTGCCTGATCATCGTCTGCAACAACCAATCCTATTACAATGACGAACGCCACCAGGAACGGATCGCGGTTGCGCGCGGGCGGCCGCCGGATAATCGCTGGATCGGCCAGCGCATCCGCGAACCTGAGATCGATCTCGCCGCGATGGCGCGCGCCCAGGGCGCGGTTGCCATCGGCCCGGTGACACAAGGCCCGGAACTTACGGCCGCCGTCGCACGCGGCGTTGCGACAGTGCAGACGGGAGGCGTGTGCGTAATCGATGTGCGCGTGCTTCCCGGTTACGACGCAGAGTAAAGTTGCGCGCGTGCCCTGCGCCTATCACTGCGGCAAGCCACGGGAAATGCAATTGGTGTCGGGTGCGCTTGCACACCATCCGCTGATCCGTACGCAAGCGCACCCTGCATCGAAATTTGACGTAAACCGACAACCAGCGAGGAGAAAATCAATGAGAATTCCACACCGATTTCGCCGATGCGCGCCTGGATTCTTGTGCCGCGGGGCGCTTGCGGCATGCATAGCCGCCCTGGCAGTCCACGCCGCCGGCGCCGCCGAAACCTACCCGAATAAACCGATACGCATGATCGTGCCGCAAAGCGCCGGCGGATCGACCGACTTCGTCGCCCGCGCCGTTGCACAGCGCCTCGACGATGCGCTCAAGCAGCCGGTGGTGGTTGACAATCGCCCCGGCGCCGGCAGCATCAATGGCACCGAGATCGTGGCCAAAGCGACGCCCGACGGCTACACGCTGCTCGCGGTCGCGGCCTCGTTAACGATTACGCCGAGCATCCGCAAGAACCTGCCATACGATCCCGTTCGGGATTTTGTCCCGATCACGCAGCTCGTGATTCTGCCGCACATACTGGTTGTCCATCCGTCGGTGGCGGCAACCACGGTGAAAGATCTCATCGTGCTGCTCAAGTCGAAACCGAGTGCGCTCAACTGCGCCATCAGCGGCGTGGGGACCAGCACCCATCTGGCACTCGAGCAGTTCATGTTCATGACTGGCACCAAGATGCTGCCCGTGCCGTACAAAGGCGGAGCGCCGGGCATGGCGGCATTGCTGGGCGGCCAGGTTCAGCTTTATTTTGCGACCATATCGACCGCGCTTCCGCACGTGAACGCCGGCCGGTTGCGGGCACTGGCGGTCACCAGCCCACGGCGCTCGGTTTCGGCTCCCGCCATTCCGACCATTGCGGAATCCGGCGTGCCGGGATATGAGCACACGTCGTGGGTCGGCCTGCTTGCCCCTGCAAAAACGCCGCGCTCGATTATCGCCAGACTCAATGCCGAATCGGTCGGGATCGTCAATTCTCCGCAAGTGAAAACGCTGCTGCTGCGCGACGGCCTCGAATCAACCGGCAGCACGCCGGAGGAATTTTCCGCCATCATCAGGACGGAAGTCGCGAAGTGGCTCAAGCTTGCCAAAGTCGCCGGCATCAAGGCGGATTAGTCAAAAGGTGATGTGGCGGGACGTATTACAGGTGTGGGCGCGGTGAACCGCGCCCCCGTGGCCCGCCGGAGTCCGCATGCGCGGCGACGCATCGTCACGGGAATGACATGGTGACATTCGCCCTGTCATTGCGCGTCAAAATCGGGGTCGCCTTGGTGCTGGTATCCTCCGCCTTTGCCGTCGGCGGCGTGCTGGCCTACCGCTCGGTGGTCGAGCTCATTGAAACCTCCCGCAGCACCGAGCAGACCCACGACGTACTGACGGAGCTCGGCATACTGGAAGCGCGCCTGATTGATCTCGAAAACGGCCAGCGCGGCTTCCTGCTGAACGGCGATGAGAGCTATCTCAAACCTTATCTCGACTCGAGCATCATTCTTTACACGACGCTGGACGCCGTCACCACGCTGACTGCGGAAAACGCCAAGCAACAGGCGGCAATTGCCAAACTGCGGGAACTGGCCAGCGCCCGGCACGCGCTGCTTGACCGCTCGATCGCGTTGAACCGGGCACAGCCCCGGAAAGGCGTCACGGAAATAGCGCGGACCGACGAAGGCAAGCGCCTGATGGACGAAATTCGCGCGACCTTACTCGCGATGGGAGCAGAAGAATACCGCCTGCTCGACCAGCGCCGTGCGCAGGCACAGCGCAGTTTGCGCCGATCCCTGCAGATCGGCGCCGCCGGCGGTTTCGTCCTGCTGCTGCTGTTGGTGCTTGTCGCATTCCTGATTCGCGATGACCTCGCGATGCGCGCACAACTTCAGGAAACGGTGCTGCGCATGGCTTATCACGACTCGCTTACCGGTCTGCCGAATCGCGCAGCACTGGAGGAGCGCCTGCACGGCGCCATTGCACGCGCACGGCGTAATTCGCGATTGATGGCGGTGCTGTATTTCGATCTCGACGGCTTCAAGGCGGCCAATGACCGCCATGGTCATCAGGCCGGCGACGAACTGTTGCAGGAGATCGGCCGTCGCGTGTCGGGGATTTTGCGCGATGCCGATACCCTTGCGCGTCTGGGCGGCGATGAATTCGTCGTGCTGCTGGAAGAAATCACGGAACCCGAGGGCGTCAACGTGACCGCGCGCAAAATTCTGGCTGAGGTCGCACGACCGTTCGTCGCGTCCAGGAACCGTGAATGCCGGGTTACGGCAAGTATAGGCATCAGCCTTTATCCCCGGCACGGCGACGATGCCGAGACCCTGGTGCGGCACGCGGACGCCGCAATGTATGAAGTCAAGTCCCACGGCAAAAGCGGATTCCGCTTTTATGAAGGCGCAACCACGCCGGCCGGTTAGCCGCCGCGACCGGATCATTTTCACGGAAAAAACAATGCCCAAAACACTCGAGCCGTCGCTCACGGCTTACGTCGCCGAATTCATCGTCGGCACCCGCGCATCCGCCATTCCCGCCGCAGTCATGCATCTCGGCAAGCGCTCCATCCTCGATGGCCTCGGGCTTGCGCTGGCCGGATCCGTCGCTCAATCCGGCCGCATCGTGCGCCGCCATCTACGCTCGCTTGGCTGCGCCACGGCCAGAAGCTGTAGCGTGATCGGCAGCCGCATGAAACTGCCGGCGCGCTTTGCCGCGTTCGCCAATGGCGTCGCAATCCACGCCGACGATTACGACGACACCCAGCTCGCGGTCGCTGCGGACCGCGTCTATGGCCTGCTCACCCACCCCACCGCGCCGGTGCTGCCGCCGGTGCTGGCGCTTGGCGAGCGCGACGGCCACTGCGGGCTCGCGGTGCTCACCGCCTACCAGATCGCGGTCGAAGTCGAAACCAAGATCGCCGAGGCAATCAATCCGCGTCACTATCAGGATGGGTTTCACTCCACGGCCACAGTCGGCGCGATCGCCGCCGGTGCCGGCGCGGCGCGCCTGCTCGGATTCAACCAGGAGCAGACGCGGCGCACGCTGGGCATCGCCGCCAGCCAGGCCGCCGGGCTGCGCGAGAATTTCGGCACCATGATGAAGCCGTTTCACGCCGGCCGCGCGTGCGAGAGCGGCGTGATTGCCGCTGAATTCGCCGCTCTCGGCTTCACCGCTACGCCGGTAATACTCGAAGCCGGGCGCGGCTTCTTTAATGCGGCTGGCGGCGGCTACGAGCGGCAGGCAATCGAGGGCAAGCTCGGCAATCCCTGGACCTTCGCGTTTCCCGGCGTTTCGATCAAGCCGCATCCAAGCGGCTCGCTCACTCATCCCGGCATGGGGCTAATGCTCGATCTGATCATCAAGCACGACATCAAGCCTGCGCAAGTTGCAAGGGTCGCGGTCGGTGTCAACCGCCAGAATATCAACGCACTGATACATAATCGCCCACGCACCGAATTGCAGGCAAAATTCAGCATGCAGTTCTGCATGGCGATCCTGCTGCTAAGGCGCAGGGCCGGGCTTGCCGAATTTACCGACGCGATCGTCGAGCGCGCCGACGTGAAGGCGATGATTGAAAAAATAGACTACGGGGTGCATCCCGAAGCCGAGGCCGCCGGCTACGAGAAAATGACGACGATCATCGACATCAAGCTCAATGACGGCCGCAGGATCAACGGCCGCGCCGATTTCGGCAAAGGCAGCCCGGCCAATCCAATGAGCGATGACGAGCTCGCAAACAAGTTTCGCGAATGCGCGGCGTGGGGCGGTTTACCGAAGGCGAGCGCCGAAAAAGTTATCGGAATGGTATTCGGGATGGAGAAACTTGGAAATATCCGCACGCTGGTAAAATTACTGCAGGTAGGTGCCCATTGACGAAAGCAACTCCCATCATCGGTCTCATGCTCGGCGACATGACGGGCATCGGGCCTGAAATCAGCGCCAAGGTGCTCGCCGCGGGCGCACTCAGGAACGATGCGCGCGTTGTCGTCATCGGTGATGCACGCGTGCTGGAGCTCGGCTGCACGGACGCCGGCGTCGACTTCAAATGGCAGCGCCATGCCGGAATCGACGCGATCGACTGGTCGCGCGACGATGTGCCGCTCGTCGATCTCGGCAATATCGACCCCGCCACGATCAAGCGCGGAGAAGTTTCGGCCGAATCGGGGCGGCTGACCGGCGAGACCCTGAAATACATGATAGACCTCGCGCTGGCGAAGAAACTCGACGGAATCTGCTTTGCATCGCTCAACAAGGCGGCGCTGCACCGCGGTGGCTGGAAATATCACGATGAGCACCAGATGTTTGCGGCGCTCACGCAACATTCAGGATTCTTCGGCGAGATGAACGTAATCAAGGAATTCTCGACTTTTCGCGTCACCTCCCATGTCGCGCTAAGGGTGGCCGTCAACATGATCACGCCCGAGCGCATTACTTCGGCGGTCCGGCTCGCGGACACGACTCTGCGCGCAACCGGCGTCAGCCGGCCGCGCATCGCGGTCGCCGCCCTCAACCCGCACAACGGCGAAGGCGGATTGTTCGGCGACGAGGAAATTCGCATCATCCGGCCTACTGTCGATGAACTCCGGGCGACGGGGATAGACTGCAGCGGGCCGGTTTCCTCCGACGTGATTTTCCTCAGGGCATTGAAAGGCGAATACGACGGCGTCGTGATGATGTATCACGATCAGGGCCAGATCGCGACCAAGCTGCTCGGGTTCAACAAAGGCGTCACCGTCACCGCCGGCCTGAAAACGGTGTTCACGACGCCGGCGCACGGCACCGCATTCGACATCGTTGGCAAGGGCCGCGCCGACCCCGGTGCGCTCGAGCATGCGCTGCGCATTGCAGCCAGGCTCGCGGCGGCACAGCGGCAATCTTTATAGGCGCGAATGAATCCGTTATCTCCCACCCTTGTCAAGCGTTGCTGGATCGGTGTCAGCGGTTTCGGCATTGCATTGCTGTTCTATCTTTCACTCATGCCGCAGCCGCCCGAGATTTCAGTCGAGCACGGCGACAAGTTCGGCCACGTGCTCGCTTATGCAGTGCTCATGTACTGGTGGGCGCAACTGTTCGTCAGTACGCGTCAACGTCTGTGGCTGGCGGCAGGGTTGACCGGGCTGGGAATTGCGATCGAATACGTGCAAGACTGGACCGGCTTGCGGACATTCGACTATTTCGACATGCTGGCGGACGCAGTCGGTGTCACGATCGGCGGGATTCTGGCCGCCTGCACTCCCAACCTGCTCGTTCTCGCACGCCGGTTCGGAAACCACCGGCCCGGCTAAGCGCAGGCGCATGTCCGGCAGTGCCTCCTGCCCGGTATAATGATTGAAACGATATCAACCGGAGAAAATATGATTACCAGTAATTTTGCGCGCACCGGAATTTTCGCGACACTGATCACCGCGGCAGGCGCGCTGACGGCCCCCGCGTGGGCTGCGGAATATCCGACCAAGCCGATTCGCATGATCGTGGGCTTTGCGCCCGGCGGCGGCACCGATACGACCGCGCGCGCGATCTCGACCAAGCTCACCGAATCGCTCGGCCAACAGATCATCATCGATAATCGCGCCGGCGCCGCCGGCAACATCGCGACGGATATGGTGGCGAAAGCGACCCCCGACGGCTATACGCTGCTGATGGGAACCATAGCTGCGCTCGCCATCAATCCCAGTCTCTATGAGACCAAGCTGCCGTTTGATTCCATCCGGGATTTCGCGCCCATTGTTCAAGCCGTCGATTCGACCAACATTCTGTCGCTGCACCCGTCGGTGGCTGCGGGCTCGGTCAAGGAACTGATTGCGCTCGCCAAAACAAGATCGCTCAATTACGGCTCGTCGGGCGTCGGCGGCACCGGGCATCTGGCCGGCGAGTTGTTCAACACCATGGCCGGCGTAAAAATGACGCACATTCCGTACAAAGGCGGCGGCCCGGCGATGATCGATCTCCTCGGGGGCCAGGTGCAGTTGGTGTTTGCAACCGCCGCGAGCGCGGTGCCGCATATCAAGACCGGCAGGATCAAAGGCATCGCGGTGACTACCGCCAAGCGTTCGGCGCTGATGCCCGACCTGCCGACCATATCCGAAGCCGGCCTGCCTGGTTTCGACGCCAACAACTGGTACGGCGTGCTGGCGCCGGCAAAAACCCCTCGTCCCATCGTAATCCGCCTCAACAGCGAGATCACCAAAGTGCTCATGATGCCCGACGTCAAAAAATTCCTTTTCAACCAGGGTCTCGACCCCGCTCCCGGCACGCCCGAGCAATTCGGCGCCTACATCAAGTCGGAAATGACGAAGTGGGCCAAGGTGGTCAAGGATTCCGGCGCCAAGGCCAACTGAGCATGCGCTCCGCGCTATCTCTGTGCGCACTGCTGTGCGCCGCATGCGGCGGGATCGCGTTCGCCGCCGACTACCCGGCCAGGCCGGTGCGCATCATCATCGGCTTCCCGCCCGGCGGCGCGACCGACCTCGTCTCGCGCCTGATGGCGCCGAAGTATGTGGAGATCTTCAAGCAGCAGTTCATCGTGGACAACCGTTCCGGCGCGAACGGCGTAATCGGCTCCGATCTCGCCGCAAAAGCCGCCCCGGACGGTCATACGATCCATCTCGCCACGATCGGAACGCTGGTCATCAGCCCGGCAATCACCAAGGTGCCTTACGATCCGATCAGGGACTTTGCGCCGATCTCGCAAGCGGTGGCGCTGCAGAACATCTTCATCGTGCATCCCACGCTGCCCGCAAAATCGCTGCAGGAGATGATTGCGCTGGCGAAGGCGAAACCGGGAGCGCTCAATTTCGCAACCTCGGGCCAGGGCAGCCCCGGTCACCTTGCCGGGGAACTGTTCAAGAGCATGGCCAAGGTGAACATCGTGCACGTGCCCTACAAGGGCGGCGGCCCGGCGCTGATCGATCTCGTCGCCGGCCACGTCGAAATCTTCATCGCGGTGATCTCCACTGCGATACCTCAGGTCAAGGCCGGCAAAGCCCGCGCGCTCGCCGTGACCGGCGGCAAGCGAGTGGCAGCGCTGCCCGATGTGCCGACCGTTGCCGAGACAGGGATCAAGGGATACGAAGCCACGAACTGGTACGGGTACGTGGCGCCGGCGGGCACTCCGCGCCCGATCATCGAGCGGCTGCACAAGGAAACGGTGGCGATCCTCAACCTGCCCGACGTGCGCGAAGCGCTGCTCAACCTCGGCATCGAGGCGGCGCCCAGTTCGCCCGCGGAGTTTGCAGCATTCATCCGCGCCGAAAGCACCAAGTGGGGCAAAGTAATCAAACAATCGGGCATCAAGGGAGAGGCGAACTGAACGGCCTCAACCAGCCCGCGCCTGACGTATTCGCGGCGGCGCGCACCCGCCGCTCGATTCGCTCCTACAAGGCGGATCCGGTACCCGTCGAGATCGTGCGCGAGATCGTCGCGCTCGGCCGCCACGCGCCGAGCGGCTCCAACATCCAGCCCTGGCGCGTGCATGTTCTGACCGGCGCGACGCTCAAGCGCGTCGGCTCCGCGATTCAGCGGGCATTCCTCGACGATGAGCCCGGCCACCGGCGCGACTACGACTATTACACTGACCCCATCGTTGAACCCTACCTCGCGCGCCGGCGGCAATGCGGCTGGGGCCTCTACGGAACGCTTGGCATCGGCCGCGGCGACCGCGAGAAATCAAAGGCCTACCGCGCGACAAACTACAATTTCTTCGGCGCGCCCGTCGGGCTCATCTTTACCATCGACCGCAAGCTCGAAAAGGGGAGCTGGCTCGACTACGGGATGTTCCTGCAGACGATCATGCTCGCGGCCCGCGCCAGGGGACTCCACACCTGCGCCGAAGCGGCGATCGCAAGCTACCCGGACATCGTGCGGCGCGAACTGGACGTCAGCAACGAGTGGATTGTAATCTGCGGCATGGCGATGGGTTACGCCGACCCGGATGCCGTGATCAATACCTTCCAGCCGCCGCGCATTGCGCTGGAAGATTATGCGATGTTCCTGGATTAAACCGGTGGATTGCGCTTCGCTCCATCCACCCTACGCCGAAAAAAAATTGAACAGCTCAGCGTAAATCTCATCCGGCGCCTGCTCCGCCGGGTAGTGGCCGCACGGCAGCGGGCAGAATTTCACGATGTTCGCTGCGTACAATGGCCATGCCTCACGCGGATTGAACATTTTCTCGGTGTGGCTCTGCTCACCCCAGATTACTAACGTCGGGCAGCGGATCCGGCGTCCCGCCTCGTAATCCGCGCGGTCCATCTCGAAATCCAGCGTAGCGCCGGCGCGGTAATCCTCGCACACCGCGTGCAGATTCTCCGGCGTGCAGCAGCGCGCGTATTCGGCCAGCGTTTCCGGAGTGAAGCCGCCCTTGCCTATTCCCATTTTGGTGAGTTTTTTCTCGATGTAATACTTTTCCTTGCCTTCGAACAGCTTCTCGGGAATGTCGTAGGGTTGCGCCATGAAAAACCAGTGGTAGGAATTGACAGCCCACTCCCGGCTGATGTGAGTAAGCGCGAAATGCGTCGGGATTATGTCGATGCTTGCAAACTTCAGAATCCGCTCCGGATGATCGAGCGCCATGCGGTAGGCCGCGCGCGCGCCGCGGTCGTGGCCGGCGACACAGAATTTGGCGAAGCCGAGATGCGCCATCACATCGACTTGATCCTGCGCCATGCGGCGAAAGGTATAGTTGCTGTGATCGGGCAGCCCGTGCGGCTTGGAACTGTCGCCATAACCGCGCAGATCGGTCACAACCACCGTAAATTGTTGCGCCAGCCGCGGCGCGACCCGATGCCAGTGCACGTGTGTCAGCGGATTGCCGTGGAGCAGCAGCACCGGCGGCCCGCTGCCGCCGACCACGCCATGAATCCTGACTTGGGGGTCGCTGGTCTGGATCTCGAATGTCCTGAAGCCTTCGAACACGGTTTGCTCCTGTCAACGCATAATTCAGGCGCAAGGTTTACCGTCGGTTGCACCGTAGGGTGTGCTCCGCAAAGCGGAGCGCACCAATCTTGACGCCTTCGCCGGTGCGCAAGCGCACCCTTGTATGATCCCAAACAGTGAAGCGTTTTTTGGCGCAGTATCCGCTATAAACGAAAATGCCATCGCGTCTTGCGATGCGATGGCATTACGGCCTTGAGAGCCCCTGAATCCCACCGGGTTACTTGTCGATGCCGCCGATGCAGAGGTATTTCACCTCGAGGAACTCCTCGATTCCATACTTGGATCCCTCGCGTCCGATTCCGGACTCCTTGACGCCCCCGAACGGCGCAACCTCGTTGGAAATGATGCCGACATTGATGCCGACCATGCCGTACTCGAGCGCCTCCGCCACCCGCCAGATGCGCCCGATGTCGCGGCTGTAAAAATACGACGCGAGACCGTATTCGGTATCGTTGGCAAGCTGGATCAGTTCCTGCTCGGTCTTGAAGCGGAACAGCGGCGCCACCGGCCCGAAGGTTTCCTCGCGCGTCACCTTCATGCTGGTTTTGACGCCGGTGAGCACCGTCGGCTCGAAGAACGTGCCACCCTTGGCGTGGCGCTTGCCGCCGGTCACGACACGCGCGCCCTTGCCGAGCGCATCGGCGATATGCTCTTCGACCTTCTCCACCGCCTTCATGTCGATCAGCGGCCCCTGCATCACGCCGTCCTCGAGGCCGCTGCCGATTTTCATGGCGGCGACTTTTGCCGCGAGTTTTTGCGCGAATTGGTCGTAGACGCCTTCCTGCACCAGAATCCGGTTGGCGCAGACGCAGGTCTGGCCGGTATTGCGGAATTTGGACGCCATTGCGCCTTCGACTGCGGCGTCAATATCCGCATCGTCGAACACGATGAAAGGCGCATTGCCGCCGAGCTCCAGCGATACCTTCTTCACCGTGCCCGCGCACTGCGCCATCAACTGCTTGCCGACCTCGGTGGAGCCGGTAAAGGTGAATTTGCGCACCATCGGGTTGGAGGTCAGTTCCCCGCCGATCGGCCCCGACGCACCGGTCACGACATTGAGCACGCCCTTGGGGATGCCGGCGCGCTCTGCCAGCACGCACAGCGCGAGCGCCGAATACGGCGTATAGCTCGCGGGCTTGATCACCATGGTGCAGCCGGCGGCCAGCGCCGGGCCCGCCTTGCGCGTAATCATCGCGTTGGGAAAATTCCACGGCGTGACCGCCGCGCACACCCCGATCGGCTGCTTGATGACGATGATGCGCTTGTCGCTCTGGTGCTGCGGGATGGTGTCGCCGTAAATGCGCTTGCCTTCCTCGGCGAACCACTCGATGAAGGAGGCGCCATAGGCGATCTCGCCGCGCGACTCGGTGAGCGGCTTGCCCTGCTCGGCGGTCATCAGCACCGCGAGGTCCTCCTGGTTCGCCATCATCAAGTCGAACCATTTGCGCAGCAATACCGAGCGTTCCTTGGCAGTTCTGGCGCGCCACGCCGGCCAGGCGGCGTTCGCGGCCTCGATCGCGCGCCGGGTCTCGGCCACACCCATGCACGGCACCGTGCCGATCTGCTGACCGTCGGCAGGGTTGTATACCGCGAGCGTCTTGCCGTCGTCTGCATCAATCCAGTTGCCGTCGATATAGCACTGCTCGCGCAGCAGGTTCTGCTCCTGGAGCTCAAAGGCGGGTTTAACTTTGGTCAGCATGAGGCGGGTTCCTTGCGATCAGACAGTGCGCGCAATCGCACCGAATTCATCTGAAATTATAACATCATCAAAACGCGCAATCACCGTACTCGCGTCGCGGGAAAGGCCCACAGACGCAGCAGGAACGTGCGTTGATAACAGCGCGGACCGGCGCTGCCCGCCGATTGCTTGGTCTTAGCCGGAATTGATTGTTATAATGAAGAAAAGCTCCAGCCGAGACACACCGGAACACTACATGACATTGCCTTCATCCCGGCTTCTGACCGTCGTTCTGCCGGGCGTGCTAACGCTTGCATTGCTTGGCGGCTGCGCCAGCACCCAGCATCCGCGTGATCCGCTCGAGCCGCTCAATCGTGCGGTCTATCATTTCAATGACGGTTTCGACAAGACGATCATGAAACCGGCCGCTACTGTCTACCGTGAGATCGTGCCGGAACTCGCGCGCACCGGAGTAAACAACTTCTTCAACAACCTCCGCGATGTCTTCAACGTGCTCAATAACCTGCTGCAGGGGAAAATCGCCGAGGCCGCTTCCGACGCCGGCCGAATCGCGCTGAACACCACGGTTGGCCTGGCCGGATTGATCGATGTCGCGTCTGAAATCGGGCTGGAAAAACACAACGAAGACTTCGGCCAGACGCTCGGTCGCTGGGGAATCGGCGAGGGACCTTACCTGCAGATACCGTTCCTGGGTCCCAGTTCCTTCCGCGACGTGGTTGGCACGTTTGCCGACTTCAAAGTCGATCCGGTCCGCCGGATCTGGCGCGACCATACCGCAACCCGTAACTCACTGTGGGGCCTGTACTACATCAATCTGCGCGCCAACCTGCTCGACACGACCAGAATCCTCGACGAAGCGGCGATCGATCCCTACGAGTTCCAGCGCGATGCCTACCTGCAGCGGCGCTACAACCGGGTCCACGACGGCAACCCGCCGCCACGAAAAGACGACGACTACTGAAGCTCGGGCCGTGCGCCGGAACCGCCCCGCTCGCATGCTTTCCGCTCAGGCGTCGCCCGCGCAACCGGAAATCCACACATGAAAATCGAAACCATAGGCGTCATGAGCCCCGGCGACATGGGGCAGGCCATCGCGCAGCAACTCAAGCAGAAGGGATACAAAGTCTGCACCGCGCTCGACCAGCGCAGCGCGCGCAGCAAGACGCTTGCGCGCGAGGCCGGTCTCACCGATGTCGGTTCGCTCGCCGCATTGACCGAACAATGCGACCTTATCCTCTCGATCATGAACCCCGCCGCCGCGCTCGAGTTTTCCGGCGAAGTGGCGAATGCGATGCGCGCGGGCAAACGCCGTCCGCTGTTCGCCGATTGCAACGCGATTGCGCCGTCCACGCAGAATGCGGTCAGCGCCAACATCAGTGCGGCGGGCGGCCGCTGCATCGACGCCGGCATCATCGGCGCGCCGCCGCGCGGCACCGCCAAAACCCGCCTTTACGTATCCGGCCCCGATGCGCACGAGCTGGAGCAGATCGCGACCCCGCAGATCATCGTGAAGGTTTTAAGTGATCGCATCGGCGATGCGAGCGCAATCAAGATGTGTTACGCCGCCATGAACAAGGGCATGGTCGCGCTCGGGCTTGAGGTACTGGTCGCGGCGCGCCGCTACGGCGTAGACGCGGCGCTGGAGGCCCAGCTCGGAGAAACACACCGTGATATTCACGAGCGCATCATCGGCGGGCTGCCGACGATGCCGCCCAAGGCCTACCGCTGGGTGCCTGAAATGCTGGAAATCGCGCGGACCTTCGAAACAGCAGGAATGACGCCGCGCATGTTTCACGGCGCCGCCGACATTTACGAGTTCGTCGCCGCCACCGCGCTCGGCAAGGAAACTCCCGAGAACCGCGACAAGTCGCGCGGCGGAAAAGACGTAATTCGCCTGCTGGCCGACGAGCTCCCCGACCGCCGCTGAAATCTCCTACGCGATAATTTCGCTGCCGCGGGGCGCTACTTCAGCAGCTGGTGCAACCAGTGCGCAGCCGCGAGCGTCTGCGCGTCGCTGCCGGATGCGCCGACCACCTGCAATCCGACCGGCAGGCCGCCGGTCGCCACCGGAATGTTCACGCACGGCGTGCGCAACAGGGTCCAGATGCGGCAGAAAACCGGGTCGCCGGTCGCACCGAGCCCGACGGGTGCCGCTCCCGGCGCGCTCGGTGCGAGCAACACGTCGCAATCGGTGAACACCTCGGTCAGCGAACGGCGGCAGTTGCGCGCCAGCGTTTGCGCCGCATCGTAGCGTTCGGGCGACACGTGCATGCCCGCATCGAGAATTTCGCGCAAGCGCTCGCTCAACTGCGCCCGGTGATAAAGCCGCTCGTATGCGAGCGATTGCGCCTGCTCGGCGAGCTGGATGTCGGTCTGCGCGTGCACCAGATTGGCATAAGTCGGCGGCAAATTGATTTCCTTCACCGCGATACCTGCCGCCGCAAGCCTCGCGGCCGCCGCTTCCAATGCCGCGACGGTTTCGGGCTGCGCCTGCTTCCATTCATAAGTACGGCAAACGCCCACGCGCAACTGCGCCGGCTGCTGCTCGCCGACCTGCAGATCGTCGCGGCCGCTGACGGCGGCGGCAAGCAATGCCGCATCGGGTACCGTGCGCGCGATAGTGCCTATGGTATCGAGGGTGTCGGAGAGCGCCTTGACGCCGACACGACTGATCAGACCGAAGCTGGGCTTGTAGCCGACCACGCCGCAAAACGCCGCCGGCCGGATCACCGAGCCTGCGGTCTGGCTGCCGAATGCAAGCGGCGCCATGCAGTCGGCGACCGCCGCGGCGGATCCGGACGACGACCCGCCCGGGGTGTGCCCGAAATGGTGCGGGTTGCGCGTCTTGCCCGGATACGTCGTCGCGAATTCGGTAGTCACCGTCTTGCCCATCACGATGCCGCCGGCCGCGCGCGTCAGCGCCACGCAGGCGGCATCCCACGCCGGACGATGGCCCGCGTATACCGGCGAGCCGTATGCCGTCGGCATGTCAACAGTGTCGAAGAGGTCCTTGACCGCGACCGGCAGCCCATGCAGGATGCCGCGGCGCGGACCGGCATCCGCGGCGCGCGCCTGCTTCAGCACCGCGTCGCGGTCGAGAAATTCCCACGCCTGTACATCGCCTTCGCGCACCGCGATGCGCTCAAGGCAATCGCGCACCAGCGCTTCGGACGAAATCTTCCCGGCGGCAATTTGGCGCGCCGCCTCAACCGCAGAGAGCGTGTTTAATGCGCCCACGGTCAGCCACCGGATCCCACGGCGGCGGCGATACGCTTCGGTCCGGCAGGCGCGTAAGTCGCGGCTTCCGTAGCGGAAGGCAGCACCAGACATTCGCGGTTGAGCGCGGCAACCCCGGGGCAACCAAGCAGCGCCAGCACGCGGTCGATTTCTTCGCGAAAAATAGCGATCGCTCTTGCTGCCCCCGCCGCGCCGCCGGCGGCGGTGCCATACAGCGTCGGACGACCGACCAGCACCGCACTGGCGCCAAGCGCGAGCGCCTTGATAACGTCGCTGCCGCGCCGGAATCCGCTATCCACCATGACGGTGATGCGATTGCCCACCGCGGCCACTGTCTCCGGCAGCGCGTCCAGCGGCGCCATCGAAGCATCGAGATTGCGTCCGCCGTGGTTGGACACGATCACGCCGTCAGCGCCGCAGTCGGCAGCGAGCACCGCGTCCTGCGGATGCAGTATTCCCTTCACGATCAGGGTATGCGGCCACATCTTGCGCAGTACCCGCAAATCGTCCCAGGTGAGCGAGTCGTTCCTCAACATCGATTTGCCCATAGGCCGCGAGGTTATCTTGGCCTTCAGCTCGCTCGGATAGTTTTCGTAGCGCGGCATGCCGGTGGTGAGCATATAGCGCGTGAGAACCCTCAGCAGCCAGCCCGGATGCATCAGCACATCGGTCACGTTGCGCCGGGTGAAGGAAAACGGGATGGTAAAGCCGTTGCGCAGGTTGTACTCGCGATTGCCCGAGGCCGCACCGTCCACGGTAACGACCAGCGCCTCGTAGCCGGCGGCCCGGGCGCGCTCGACCAGCTGGTGCGAAAGTGAACGGTCGGGCCACATATAAAGCTGGAACCACAGCCTGCCGCCCGCCTGCCGGGCCACATCTTCCATCGACGTCATCGAGCCGGTCGCCAGCGTGAACGGAATGCCGGCCGCAGCCGCGGCGCGCGCCAGTTCGATCTCGCCGTGATACCACATCAGGCCGGCGGTGCCGGTGGGCGCAATCACGATCGGCAGGTTCTGCCGGTGGCCGAAAAGCGTGATTTCCTGGCTGCGGCTGGAGACATCGACCAGCGTGCGCGGTCTGAGTCTGATGCGTTCGAACACGGCACGGTTGTTGCGCAAGGCGACCTCGTCTTCGCTGCCGCGATCGACGAACTCGAATATTCCCTTCGGCAATTTGCGGCGCGCTATCTCGCGCAGATCAGCGATGTTGTAAGCACCCAGCGTAGTGTCGTTCATGGCGCGCCTTTGGCGTAACAGGGAGGCCCTGCATCCGGGGCGCCCCTGTGTGATCGCATAGTTTACTTCAGAGCGGCGCTTTCTCTGCGGAACCACGCCGGTTGCGCCGCCGGTCGAGCCACCACGCGAGCGCCGGCAATATCAGAAAGGAGGCGGGCAAGGCCAGCACGACCAGATAGGAACTGATGTTGGACAAACTTCGCAGCCGCATCCTGAGCTCCTCGCGCTCCTCCGGCGTCCAGCGCTCCCCGTTGCGCGGCTTCATCAACAGCGGCATCAGCCCATTGATCTTGCGAATCTCACCCAGCAAATACTCTTTTTCGCGACCGGTCATCTCGCGCAGCGAACAAAACGCGGCAACGCCGGCGTTGCGCAGTCTGCTGACCCGGGTAATTGGCATTGCGGTTTGCGCGGGGAAATCGCGCTCAGCCGGCAATACCGGCGTCGGAATCGCGAAAAGCGACATAACTCCGCCACAGCAGGTATCCGCGTCGTGCCCACAGCCACCACCCGCGGCGCTGTATGACGGCCAGCAAAGCCACGAGGGAACCCAGCACCACGGGATGTTCGCGCAGATAGCCGACAGCAGCGATCGCGCGGTCGGCAAGAGCCAGCGGCTTTTCCCAGCGTGAAACCAGCGCCGAAATCTCCACCCGTTGCGCCTCGCAGCGCACAAGAAGGCGCTCGCGTTGACGCATGATTTCCGCCATCTGTTCGCGGTAATTCATGACGATACCCGCTTACGGTCTTCGTCAAGCTCCTGCAAACTGGCTTCGAACAAGCGCGCGGGCTGGGTCGCGTGCCTGACCATGGTTACGCCAAACGCGATGCCCAGCACCAGATAAATCACAGCGAAGCCGCCGATTGCCAGCAAACGGTTGCTGTCCCAGAACACGAGGATCACGAGCAATGTCAGCAGAAAAATGCCGAGGGCGGAAAACAATACCGCCGCTACCGCGAACAGTTCCAGCTGCAGGAAACGCAGCTTTTCCGCATGGATCTCGTTGGCAAGAAGTTGCAGCCGCGTCTGCGCAATCGCAATCAGCGTCACCGCCAGATTTCTGAGCGATCCCAGCAATCCGCCGGTGCGCCCGGCGCCGGCCGCGGAGTCTTCGCCGGCCATGAGGCTAGCGACGGCCGATCAGCAGTCCAATAATGAGCCCGACGCCGGCCGCAATGCCGACTGCGCGCCACGGATTCTCCTGAACATACTCATCGGTGGCACGCGCCGCCAATTTGCCCTGCCGGAGGAGCACGTCCTCGGCTTCGGCCAGCTTGACCTTGGCTGCGTGCAGGCTGTCCTTGACGCGCTCGCGCGCCGCATCGACCTTCACGCCGGCCTGGGTCGCGGTCGCCCTGAGCAAATCTTCGGCGTCGGCGACAACCAGCTTGAAATCCTGAACCAATTTGTCCTTGCTCACGGTTGCATCGGTGTCCATTGAAACCTCAATTACGGTGGAGTGGATAAAGCCGGCTGACAGCCGGTAATGAAGCGGCAGGTTGGGATAGGCAGGTTACTGAATTTTCCCGTTTAAATCAAGCATTTTCGCTGTTTCTTCGTGTCGGCATGACGGCGCTTTTAACCCCGTTTGCCGCGACCCGGCGTTTATAGCATCGCATCAGAACGTTTTCTTTCAACATGACAGGAGAACCATCTTGAATCTCATATACAAGACAGCCACAGCCGCGGTGATTTCCGCTTTGTTGCTCGGCGTGAGCCGGGTCGCCACGCCGGCCGAAGCCGGCGGCAACGCACTCACCATATACAGCACCGCGCAGCCCGGGGCCATCGCGCCCGGACTTTATCGCAATGGCGGACGCGGCCAGCCTGTCCCCGGCTATGCGGTGGTGCGCCAGGAGCGCGACATTGCGCTGAACCGGGGCCGCAATACGGTGCGCTTCAGCGACGTCGCGGCGTTAATCGACCCGACCACCGTGATGTTCGAATCGCTGACCGACGCCGCCGGCACCAGTGTCATCGAACAGAACTTCCAGTTCGACCTCGTCAACCACGAGAAACTGCTGCAAAAATACATAGACCAGACGGTCAAGGTCGACCAGGTCCGCGGTAACAGCGTGGAGACATTCAACGGCACGCTGTTGTCCACCTCGGGCGGGATGATACTCAGGCGCGAGGACGGCGGCGTGCAGCTGCTGCCGCACAACGCCGGAATCACTCTGCCCGGACTTCCCGGCGGGCTGATCACGCGGCCGACGCTGGTATGGGACATCAACGCCCGCAAGGGCGGCAGTCATCGCTCGCGCGTTTCCTATCAAACCACCGGCATCACGTGGTGGACGGATTACAACCTCACCTATTCCGAAGGCGCCAACGCCAACGCCTGCAAGCTCGATATCGGCGCGTGGGTCAGCATCATCAACCAGTCCGGCGCAAGTTACCCCGATGCAAAACTCAAACTGATCGCCGGCGACGTGCAGCGCGCGCAGCCAACAGGTCGCGTTTACGACGCTCCGGCGGCACGCGCAAGCATGGCGATGGAGGCCAAAGCCGCCGGCTTCGCGGAAAAAGCGTTTTTCGAATACCACCTTTATACGCTCGGCCGCCCGAGCACGCTGCCCGACAATTCCACCAAGCAAATCGAACTCTTCCCCGCCGCGCACAACGTGCCGTGCGAGAAGACCCTCGTTTACTACGGACTCATGCCGGGGTATTACGGCCACAGTGCGAGCCCGCTTACCGATCGCAACTACGGTGTGCAAAGCAACCGCAAGGTCGATGTCTATCTCGGCTTCAGGAATTCGCAGGACCACCACATGGGAATGCCGCTGCCATCCGGCCGCATCCGCGTCAGCAAAGTGGACGACGCCGACAAGTCGCTCGAGTTCATCGGCGAGAACGTGATCGACCACACGCCGAAAAACGAGAAAGTGCTGATCAAGCTCGGTTCGGCGTTCGACGTCGTGGGCGAGCGCCGACAGATCAACTTCACGATCGACAATGCGCGTAAAACCATGTCGGAGGAAATCGAAGTCAAGTTGCGCAACCAGAAACCGGAACCGGTCACCGTGATCGTCAAGGAAAACCTCTACCGCTGGGTCAACTGGCAGATCACATCGAAATCGCACGACTTCGAGAAACAGGATGCGCGCACCATCCACTTCCCGGTGAAAATCGCCGCCGGCGGCGAAATCACGCTGCGTTACGGCGTGCAGTACACGTGGTGACCTGACCGGCGCATCCATTTCGCGCCCATGCGGATGCTATACTGACCCTGCTTTCGGTACTACTGTCTTCCGGGGGAGAATCGGTATGGGCGTCGTCTCGATCATCGTACTGGCCGTAATCGTGGCGGTGTGCGTTTACCTGGTCATGCTCTACAACAGCCTGGTCGAGGTAAAACACAACGTATCGAAAGCATGGGCCAATATCGACGTATTGCTCAAGCAGCGCCACGACGAGCTGCCGAAGCTGGTTGAAACCTGCAAGCAGTACATGAAATTCGAGCAGGAAACGCTGCAAAAAGTGGTTGATGCGCGCTCGCGGGTGTTCACTGCGCGCGAATCGCAGGACATCCGCGCGCTGGGGCCGGCCGAAGCCGGATTGCGCGCCAGCATCGGCAACCTGTTTGCCCTCGCCGAGTCCTATCCCGAACTCAAGACCAACCAGACCTTTCTGCAGTTGCAAGGCCGTATCACCGGTCTCGAGAACGCGATTGCCGATCGCCGCGAGTTTTATAATGAATCCGCCAACATCAAAAATGTGCGTATCGAGCAGTTTCCCGATACGGTCATCGCCGGAATGTTCAACTTCAAGCCGGCGCAGCTGCTCGAATTCGACAGCGCCGAAAAGACCGACGTCGACGTCAAGGAACTGTTCAAGTAAACCCGCGCGGGATGCAGCATGCGCGGGTGGTTGCGTTTTCAATTTACCAACTGGCTGACCGGTGGCGTCCATTTCCTCATACTGTGGGTCGCAGCGCAGACCGAGTCGGCCGCGGCCTGGTCCTATGCGCTCGGCGCAATGTCGCTGGTCAGCTTCGCGGCCTGGATTGCCAACTACCGCCGCTACCGCCTCATTGCCGATACGCCGACTTCGCGCGTCGCGTCCGCGGCGCAGGGTTATGTCGAGTTGCAGGGACGTTCTGCACCGTTGCCCGGCGCCGCCCTCGTCACCCGGTTCAGGGGATTGCCGTGTGTGTGGTACCGCTACCAAATCGAAACCAGGGACTCCGACGACAAATGGTCCATCGAGGATAATGGAGCAAGCGATGACCCGTTTCTGCTTGTCGACACGACCGGCCAGTGCGTTATCGACCCGGAGAACGCCGAGGTCGTCACCTCGCGCACCGAAACCTGGACCGATGGTAATCAACGCTATACCGAGTGGCTGCTGTTGCCACACGACAAGCTCTACGCGCTTGGCGAATTTGCGACCGTCGGCGGCGCAGGCAGCGAGCTCGATTTCGACGGCGATGTCGGCGCACTGCTTGCCGCATGGAAAAAGAACCAGCCGCGGCTGCTGGAACGCTTCGATCTCAATCGCGACAGCTCGATCGACCTCAGGGAATGGCAGCTTGCGCGGCGCCAGGCGCAGCGCGAAGTCGAAGCGCAGCATCGCGAGATCCGTACGGGCAGCGGCACGCACCTGCTGCGCCGCCCCGCGGACGGCCGCTTGTTTCTGCTGTCGAATCAGCTGCAGGACAAGATTACCCTGAGCTACCAGATCTGGGGCTGGGTGCATATCGTGATATTTCTCGGCGCGGGCGGATTGTCGTTCGCACTGCTCTGACATGCGAACCGGCCACGTTCCGTGCCCGAGTCCGTATGGCTCGCGCAGAATGCATTACACCGACTGGGGTGATGCGGAAAATCCGCGCGTACTGCTTTGCGTACACGGCCTCACCCGCAACTGCCGCGACTTCGATTTCCTCGCCAAGGCGCTCGCACGCGATTTCCGCGTGGTGTGCCCGGATATCACCGGCCGCGGCAAGAGCGATTGGCTCAACCGCAAGGAGGATTACGACACTCCGCAGTACCTGGCCGATCTCACTGCGCTGATTGCGCGCGTTACCGCACTGCCGGGCTCGCCGGACGGCGCTGCCGATATATCGGCGCACCGCACCGATGCACGCCCGATATATTGGGTCGGCACCTCGATGGGTGGCGTGCTCGGCATGCGGATCGCCGCGCTGCCGCGCTCGCCCGTCCGCAGGCTGGTGGTCAACGATGTCGGGCCGCTGATTCCCAGGGCCGCGCTCGAGCGCATCGCCGCCTACGTCGGCACCGACCCGCGCTTCAAAACTTTCGCAGAACTTGAAACCTGTGTGCGCCAGATCTCAGCGCCGTTCGGGCCGCTCACCGATGCACAATGGCATCATCTGACTCTACACGGTGCGAAGCAGCACGACGACGGCAGCTGGGGCATGTGCTACGATCCCGCCATCGCGCTGCCGTTCCGCTCGGGCCCGCTGCAGGATATCGACCTGTGGAATTACTGGGATAAAATCGCCTGCCCGACGCTGGTGCTGCGCGGCGCCAAGTCGGATTTGCTGCTCAGGGAAACCGCCGAACAGATGCAGCAGCGCGGGCCGCGCGCGCGGCTGGTCGAATTTGCCGGCATCGGCCACGCGCCGATGCTGATGGCGCAGGACCAGATCGCGGTGGTAAAGGAATTCCTGCTCGCCGGGTAGAGCCGCGAAAACTTGATTTATGTCATTAACCCCGCCGGGCAATTCTTTTACCCTGAACCGCCTTGTCGCAGTTCTGAAGTTCAAGATTAGCGTGGCGATGAAAATTTATTCGTCACACCGACGAACGCCAAGGAGAACGAACCATGTCCGACCCGGTCAAGTACGTGCTTGACGAATCCCGCATCCCGAAGGTTTGGTACAACCTCGCCGCCGATCTGCCGAAACCGCTGCCGCCGGTGCTGCATCCCGGCACGCACCAGCCGCTCGGCCCCGACGATCTCGCGCCGCTGTTCCCGATGGCGCTGATCATGCAGGAAGTCTCGACCGAGCGCGAGATCGAGATTCCGGAGCCGGTGCGCGATGTCTACCGCCAGTGGCGGCCCTCGCCGCTTTATCGCGCGCGCTGCCTCGAAAAAGCGCTCGATACGCCGGCGAGAATCTATTACAAGTACGAAGGCGTCTCACCCGCCGGCAGCCACAAGCCGAATACCGCGGTCGCGCAGGCGTTCTACAACCGGCAGGCGGGCATAAAGCGGCTTTCGACCGAGACTGGCGCCGGCCAATGGGGTTCCGCGCTCGCGTTTGCCGGCGCGCTGTTCGGGATCGAAGTGCAGGTATTCATGGTGCGCGTGTCGTATGACCAGAAACCGTACCGCCGCGCGCTGATGGAAACCTACGGCGCGCGCTGTACCCCTTCTCCTTCAAGTGAAACCCAGTCCGGACGCGCGATCCTCGCCGCGAATCCGGATCATCTGGGCAGCCTGGGCATCGCGATTTCCGAGGCAGTCGAGATCGCCGCGCACCGCGACGACACCAAGTACGCGCTGGGCTCGGTGCTCAATCACGTGCTGCTGCACCAGACGGTGATCGGCCAGGAAGCGATGGCGCAGATGGAAATGGCGGGCGACTACCCCGACGTGATCGTCGGCTGCACCGGCGGCGGCTCCAATTTCGCCGGCATCGTGTTCCCGTTCCTCGGCGCACAACTGCGCGGCGGCCGGAAAGTGCGCATCGTAGCGATCGAGCCCGCGGCATGTCCCTCGCTCACGCGCGGCCAATATGCGTACGATTTCGGCGACACCGCGCACCTGACTCCACTCGCCAAGATGCACACGCTCGGCTCGACCTTCACGCCGCCCGGATTCCACGCCGGGGGACTGCGCTACCACGGCATGGCGCCGCTGGTAAGCCACATCAAGGAACTCGGGCTGATCGAAGCACGCGCTTATCACCAGATCAGCTGTTTCGAAGCCGGCGTGCAATTCGCGCGCGCCGAGGGCATTCTGCCCGCGCCCGAGGCAAACCACGCGGTGCGCGGCGCCATCGACGAAGCGCTCAAGTGCAAGCAGGAAGGCACGCCGCGAACGATCTTATTCAATTTGTGTGGCCATGGCCACTTCGACATGCAGGCGTACATCGATTACTTCGGTGGCAAATTGAAAGATATCGAGTACGACGAGGCCGAACTCGCGATGGCGCTCGCCGGGCTGCCTTCAGTCAAGGTGGCGTGAGAAGGAATCGGTGACTTCTGATTCGTGATTAGCGTCCCCCCTCCCCCCGCTTGTGGGGAGAGGTGCGCCGGAATGTGGAACCGGACATGAGCGCGTCGCTATCGTCCCTATGCGCGTCTTCGCGGTCAGATCCCCCGAGGGATCCCTCTTCCGAGCTACGACGCGCACATCCATCTGCAAGAGTCGAAGTGCCCAGGATTTTTTAAAGCCACGTTGGGCGTCATAGGAAGTTATGATCCACAGGTTCGCATATACGTCCACGTAGGAGCATCCCAATGCCAATGATTGAATTTCCGGACCGAAAATATCTGATCACTGCACGAGAGCTAGGCGAGCGACTGGGCGCAGTTACCCTGATCGACCTGCGCCCGGCGGAGGATTTTTCGCTTGGCCACATCGAGGGAAGCAGGCACCTCGACATCTATGGCGTCAGCCTGAATGATTCTTCGGATGCCCCGTTAAATGCCTTCATGTCAATATTTCGAAACCTGTTCGGAACCCGAGGCGTATCCCAGAATAAGCCAGTAATTATCTACGACCACGAGACCGGCGAGCGGGCGGCGCGAGCGGTCTGGCTCCTCGCGGTTTTGGGTCACCCGGACGTCAGGATTCTGGACGGCGGAACGCAGGCGTGGACCGCGTCGGGCAAGCGGCTCGTCCGCCTGACGGCAGCACCGCAGCCGGTCGACCCGGCAAAAGCGCCGCCGGCGACACCCCCGTACAAAGGAACGCCAAATCTCGAACTGCTGGCAACCCGGTTTGATGTCCATCGCGCCATCGATGATGAACAGACGATCATTGTTGATGTCAGGCGCGAGTCCGAGTATCGGGGCACGGAAAAGCGAGCCCGGCGCGTCGGAACCATTCCGGGCGCCGTGCACATCTTCTGGCGCGATCACCTCGACGATAAAGGCGCCTTTCGGCCGGCGGAAGAAATCCGCAATCTCTACGTCTCGAGAGGTGCAACGCCAGACAAGGTCATCATCCCCGTTTGTCAGGGCGGCTACCGCTCGGCCAACACATTCCTCGCCCTCAAGTCTCTAGGTTATCCGCGCGTCCGGAACTATGTGGCATCCTGGGGAGAATGGGGGAATAGAGACGATTCGAAGATCATCGTCCCGGACCCAGGCGGTAGCGGTCCGCGATGACGTCCCACGTTCGAACGGACCGCCCGCCAACGGCGCTGGTGGCTACCCTCGGCATAACGTGGGAGCATCGCAGAAGGATTACGAGTCGCTTTTTTCGCCCGCCGCCTGCAGCATCGCCTGCAGCAGGGTCTCCGGCTCCTGCGCGCCCGATGCACCGACCCTGCCGTTGAATATGAAAAACGGCACGCCGTTGATTCCTCCGCTGCGCGATTCGAGGTCCGCGGATTTCACCAATTCGCGATCGGCATCGCCCGCAAGATAAGCGGCAAGCGCATCGCGCTCCAGGCCGCCACGGGCGCCGGCGTCAGCCAGCGTGCCGAGGTCGACAAGATTCGCGCCCTCGATAAAATACGCCCGGAACAACTCTTCGGCGACCTCGTCCTGCCGCCCCTGCTGATCGGCATAGTGCATCATCCGGTGCGCATTGACCGTATTGGGCTGGACGCGAATCTTGTCGAACGCGAACGGAATGCCGACCGACTCTCCCACCGCCGCGACGCGCGCGTAGCTGTGATTGGGCGAGCCGAACTTGCGCTGCAGGTAATCGGCGCGCGATATGCCGCTTTGCGGCAAATCCGGGTTCAACTGAAATGGCAGCCAGCGCACGGCCGGCTTTTCTGCATCGGGGGCGCGCTCGCGGTAAAGATCCATTGCAGTCGCGAGTCGGCGTTTGCCGATGTAGCACCACGGTCAGACTATGTCGGAAACAATATCGATGCGGATGGCGTCGGTCATGTCCATTTCCTGTTTTTGAACTGTTCGCGTAGTGTAGCCTTCATCAACTTTCCGGTCGAGGTACGCGGAATGGCGCTCACGAATTCGAATCCATCGGGCAGCCAGAACTTCGCGAACCTGGGCGCCAGGTAATCGCGCAATTCGCCCCCGGTCGCGGATTTATCCGGCTTGAGCACGATCACCGCGAGCGGACGCTCGTCCCATTTGGGATGCGGGACCGCGATCACTGCGGCTTCCAGCACCGCCGGGTGGCCGGCCAACGCGGCTTCGAGGTCGAGCGAGCTGATCCACTCGCCGCCCGATTTGATCAGGTCCTTGGTACGATCGGTGATCTTGACGTAGCCCTCGGCGTCTATCGTCACCACGTCCCCGGTGCGAAACCAGCCGTCCAGCGTCCACTTGTCGGATTCCGAATCGAGTTGATGGTAGCTCGCGGCAATCCACGGCCCGCGCACCTGCAGCTCGCCCATGGTCGCGCCGTCCCACGGCGCTTCGCCGTCGTCGGTCATTGCGCGCACTTCGACGAACGGCGCGGGGACGCCCTGTTTGCTGCGATAGGCATAGCGCTCGTCTGCGGACAACCCCTGCAGGTGCTGTTTGAGATAGCTGCTGGTGCCAAGCGGCGTGGTTTCGGTCATGCCCCATGCATGCAACACGCGCAGATCGTGGCGATCGAACGCGCGTATCATCGACTCGGGCGCCGCCGCGCCCCCGACTACCATGGTCATTCCCGGCGTGAGCTTCCATTGCTCCGGAGTCTTTTCGAGCGCCTGCAGTATGCCGTTCCAGAGGGTCGGCACGCCCGCGGTCACGGTTACCTGCTCCGACTGATACAGATCGAGCAGGCTCACCGCGTCGAGATGCGGACCGGGGAATACGAGTTTGCAGCCGACCATCACGCCGGTAAACGGCAGTCCCCATGCATTGACATGAAACATCGGCACCACCGGGCACAGCGAATCGCTCTGCCTGAGCCCCAGCGTATCGCCCATCGCGCAGGCCATCGAATGCAGCACGATCGCACGGTGCGAGTACACCACCCCTTTCGGCCTGCCGGTGGTGCCCGAGGTATAGCACATGCCCGCCGCGTCGTTCTCCTCGAGCGCGGGTGGACGCATGGGAGCGCCGTCCGCCACGAACTGCTCGTAATTCGTATGCTCGGCCGCTACCGCCGCGCCGGCGAACGGCACCACGATCACGCGCTCGAACGCGGCCAGCGGTTTGAATTTCTCGTACAACGGCAACAGCACGTCGTCGACAATCAGAAAACGGTCGTTGGCATGGCCTGCGATGTAGCCGATGTCATCGGGATGCAGGCGCAGGTTGAGCGTGTGCAGCACGCCGCCCGCGCACGGGACCGCGAAGTAGGTCTCGAGATGCGCGTAGTGATTCCACATCAGCGTCGCGACGCGGTCGCCCTTCTTGAGGCCTGCCGCCTGCAGCGCGCCGCCGAGCGCCACTGCACGCCGGTAAAAGTCGCGGTAACGGTAGCGATGCAGCGACTTGTCGGGCAGGCGCGAGACGATTTCCACTGCGCCGAACAGCCTGCCCGCGCGCTCGAAAATGGAAGCGAGCGTCAGCGGGAAATCCATCATTGTGCTTTGCATAGCAACACTCCTCCCCAGCCGTCATCCCGATGAAAACCGGGATCCAGAATGTAACCAGACCCTGCGAGACACGCTTATTGCGCGAAATCCCCTCTGCCTTGCGGATATTGTTTTTCCCACTCGCGAGTCAGCGCCTCACTTCCGGAAAGCAGCTTGAAGCGATCCGCGGGAACGACCAGGTGCAGGTAACCCGCCTTGCTGCAGATGGAGCAATTGCACTCCGAGACCTGAAGTGCCGCCGGTGCGACCACCTCGAATCTGACGCGGCCACAGTGACAACCGCCGGTGTGTGTAATCATATTCTTTCCGTCTAGTCGGCCCGCATTCCTGACCTCTGCACAATCCGGGTCCACTTGGCAATCTCGGCCTTGAAGAACGCACCGAACTCCTGCGGCGAGCTCGCCACTGCTTCGGCGCCCTCGGACTGCAGGCGGCTGCGCAACTCTGGATGCTTGAGCGCCTTACCGACCTCGGAGTTGAGCCGCTCGATGATCGGCGTGGGGGTGCCCGCCGGCGCGAGCAGGCCGTACCACTGGCTCATCTCGTAGTCCGGGACACCAGCTTCGGCGACCGTGGGGATGTCCGGCGCGGCCGGGGTGCGCCGCGCGGTCGTGACGGCGAGGGCGCGCAGCCGTCCGCTCTTTACGTGCGGAAACACGGATGGAAGCGTGCAAAAGCACAGCGGCACCTGTCCGCCGATCAGGTCGGCAATTGCCGCGCCGGTTCCCTTGTACGGTACGTGTACCGCTTGCACCTGCGTCATCGTGCGAAAGAGCTCCATCGCGAGGTGCCCGGATCCGCCGATTCCACCTGACGCGTACGAAAGCTTCTTCGGATACGACTTCGCCAGCGCGATGAGCTGCTGCATGTCCTTCACGGGCAGCGAAGGATGTACCACCACGAGCAGCGGCGTTTCGGCCAACTGGCTGACGGGCGCGAACGCGGTCGCCATGTCGAACGGCAGCTTCGCGTTCATCGCGGGCGCGAAAGCGTAATTGCCGGGGGCCACGAGCAGCGTGTAGCCGTCGGGCGGCGCCTTGGCGGCGAGCTCCGCAGCGATGATGCCGTTCGCGCCTGGGCGGTTTTCGACGACGATCTGCTGGCCAAGCGTTTCCACAAGTTGCGGGCTCAGCGAACGCGCGACGACGTCGGCGCCGCCGCCGGGGGAAAAGCCGATCAGTATTCTGATGGGTTTTGCCGGATAGCTCTGTGCCCAGCCCACCCCGGTCGTGAGGAACAGGAAAATCCATCCGCCTGCGACGGCGCGCGCGGTTTTTGCGTCGAGTCTCATCGGTGCCTCCGGGTTGAGGTAAATAGGGTCAGTGTAACTTTTCCTCAACCGTACTGCTTGTTTGCGGCAAATTTGAACACTTTGGCCGACCCCGCTTGGGCAGACCCTGTTATTGCTGCATGCGGACAGTGCGGATAGGATACCGCGGAAAAGTTACACTGACCCTATTTATCCTTGGCGATGCGTACGCGAAGTATCCGATCACCTTGGCATCGTCAGCTGCGGCCATGTCTACCTCGGCGTAGCACCTAACGTGGCGCTCTGCGCGCGCTTCAGCGCGTCGGCTACAGCAGCGGGTTATGCCGCAGTTTGAAGATGATCTTCCCATCCCGGGAAGACCAGCACGGCAGGATGGCACTTGAGGGCTCGCGCGAGCACCTTTGCGCGCTCCACACCCAGGCGAACACGGTCGTTCTCGATCGCCGAAAGAGTGGCCTGGGAGATGCCCGTGCGCTGCGCGAGTTGATTCTGGCTAAGGCTCTGCAACTCGCGAATGATGCGCACGGATTCGCCGGCCGAGACGGTGATGCGTTTCTTCGCGGGACGAAATTGCTTCATTTACGGCCTCCGATAATCGTGAGCGGTGATCGAGACCACCTGGAAAAGCTGCCCGCCGGGCACCGTGCGGTAAAAAACTCGGTACTGCAATCCGAGTCGTGAGGACCGATAGCCATTCCACTTCCCGGACAGTGCTTCGTCGTTGAATCCCCCGATCAGACGAAGGCCCGGCGGCCCGGAAAGCATGGCGATGTCCTTCCACTTTTCATACCGCTTCAGGATCTCCCGGGGGGCTGCCGCGAGCTGCTTATCGATACGGCGGTGCTCCTCGATGCGCCACATGCCACATTGTGCCTATACCATATAAGACATGTCAAGGCCGGGCTATTCTGCGGCATAACGTTATGGTGAACGGCGGGCCGCGATGGCGTTTGACGTTGCCACTGCGCTTGCGGTCCGCTCGACCTAAAGTTAGAGCCCTGCGCTGCGGGACTCACTTGTTTTCTCTTTCAACCGTGTCGACTCTGTCCCGCCTGGCTTGTAAGAGTTCGGACGCCAAGAACCAGCGCACGTAACCAACCATACCACAAGCACCTACGAACCAAGCTGCAATGGCAAGAACTACCAGGACTGCGGCAATGAGCTCCGGTGGCTGAAGAAGCACCGCTGCTTCAACCCCCGCAGCAAAAAGGGCTAGACCCATGAGCATTGGTTTGCAGCGGCTCCTATCCGGGGTTAGCAGCCAGCGAAGACGATCGGTAGGCGACATGAGGGCTCTAACGTGGAGCTAAGCGGCGCGGCGCTTTTGGCCGCGTCCGCTTGAGCGCGAGGTTAGAGATTGCCCATGGTGCTCTGCATAAGCGTCAAGAAGCCGCCGGATCATTCGTTGATACTGGGTGTTGTGCTTCTGCGCCTGCCTTTTGAAGAAGTCCACACTGCGCTTGCTCAGGGCGAGTGTTACCTTGACTCCCTCATCCCGAAAGACCAAGTCCTCCGGACGCGGAAGAAAGTCGGAGGCAACCTCAAGCTTTCCGAGGGGCTCGTTGGTATATCTTATTTTCTCGCTCATAGACTTGCTTTCCTTTCCGCCAATAACCTGCTCCGAAAATTCGGAGTACGTCGCCACGATACGTGAACCGAACGGTAAGCACTCCGCCTTCGACCAGGCCGAAGCAATAGTGACGCTTTTCTTTCGAGCTGTGCGAAAGATCTTCAGCTATCACGCGGTTTGGATCGGCGAAAGCAAATTGTGCCACCGCAAACGCGACCCCGTGCTTGTCCTGATTTTCCTGGTCTTTTTTCGCATCCCACTCGAACCGGGCCTTTGCCATGGACGAAAGTTAGCATGCATCTGGTGAAATAGCCATACGACCGTATGGCGAAGCAGAGGATGGCTTGGCGATCTCTAACGTTCAATCATAAGCAAAAGCGCTGATTAACATGGTCGCTCCCGGTTTTCGTTTCGTCAACCTGCCGTTGAATCAGTGGATTACCAGGGCACGACTATTGTTCGCCACCTGATTGAACAGCAAATAATGGATCAACGCTATGAATCCTCGACAGTTCCCCACACATAACCGGGCAAACCGGCAACCACGTGGCGTCAGGTAGCCGCCAATGCGGCAACCAGACCTACACTTGTGGAGGTTTCTTGAATTGCCAGCCGGTCTTGCTTTTAGCACCCGCGAAATACCGGCGCACGCTTTTCAATAAACGCCCTGACGCCCTCCTTGGCGTCCTCCGTGTCCTTGCACACGCATTGGGCGAAGGTTTCAAACTCCAGCGCGGTACGCAAATCGACTTCCTCGCTGTGATGAATCGCGCGCTTGGCAAGCTGTATCGCCACCGGCGGGCCGGCCGCGATCTTGCGGGCGAGTCTGTAGGTCTCCGCCATCAACTCATCGGGCGCAGCAACCGCGTTCACGATTCCGAGCTTGAGCGCTTCGGCCGCGTCTATCGTGTCGCCGGTAAAAATCAGCTCGCACGCTTTCGCGCTGCCGACGACGCGAGGCAGGAAATAACTTCCGCCCCAGTCGGGAGCGAGCCCGATTTTGACGAAGGCCTGCGAAAACTTCGCGTTGGTGGATGCGATGCGCATGTCGCAGGCAAGCGCCAGATTCATTCCGGCACCGGCTGCCGCGCCGTTGACCGCCGCGATGACCGGCTTCGGACAATCGCGAATGGCCAGCACGGCGCGATCACGTATCGGCGCCAGGCGTTCGCCCGCAGGTGTCCTCTGCCCCGTCTGGTCATGCTCGCGCATGGACTTGACGTCTCCGCCGGAGCAAAACCCGCGTCCCGCGCCGGTAATCACCACGACCCCGACGTTCGAATCGGCCCCGGCCGCAGTGACCGCATCGTAGAGTTCTTCCCGCAGCGTGCCGCCCAATGCATTGAGCCGCTCGGGCCGGTTAAGGGTGAGCGTCGCGATCCGGTCCTGCACATCGTACAGCAGGCATTGATAAGTCATGGATGGCTCCGTTTATCTATTTGATTCGGCCGCGCGGTCATCTGAAACGCCTGAGCCAGGTTTTTACCTGACCCGGCGTCAGGCCGAAAAAACCCAATACCGCCTTGCCGACCGGGACGATGATATCCCGCGCCGCTGCGCGCAGGCGTTCTGCCGGGGTCAGGAAAATTGTGAGGCGGACCACCTGGTCGTGGTGATCGGCGAAGCGGTCTTTATAGGGATCGCCGCCGGGGGTGAGATCGAAGACTTCCGCGCCCTCCTCCCGCAGCAGCCTTGCCAACAGCAGCATGTGGAGCTTGCCGGGGGAGTGGGACTCCAATTCCGGATCGTGGACGATATCTCCGAGGTGGATCATTCTGGAATCGGTGGCGCCGAGGTGGGCGGCGACGAGTTGTTCGCCCGCCCACAGAATCGTTGCGTGCAACGCACCGGTACGGAGCAGGGCGACGAGGAAGTCCTTCTTCCACGGATCGGAGGCGAAGAAGGCAACGCCGTGGGCCGCGGACTGGCGGGTGTCGTAGATTTTGGCGATGCGATCCTGCAGCGCCGACAAGCGCGCCGGATCGGTAATGCGTTCGATACGCAACGGGCCCGCGGCAGCCAGACGTTTGAGGCGGCTTTTGTTGCTTTTCTTGGACAGTGATTCGTCGACTTTCGGGCTCGACAGGCGCAGCAGGGGGCGCGAGTAGACATCCAGTTTCGACATCTTTCCTAGAGGACTGGCCGGCAGCCAGTTCATCGGTACGCCGGGCGGGAGGTAGAACATGCTGAACCGCGATATCGGACCCCTCAGTTCGGCGCGGGCGCAGAGCGCTTCGAGTGCGGCGCGGGGAAAAGTTTCGGCGACGGCGGCATCGGCAATCCACGCCTGGTATTCGGCCTGCAATTCGCCCGCCGCGACGACTCTGCCGTCATCTTTGGCAATAGCCAGCGGCAACAGGCCGTCCAGCGCGTCAGCAGTGGGACGCGAAACAATCAGCAGCGGGTTGTGAGTTTCGCGGTAAATGTCGTACCACGTTGCGGCGAAGGCGGGGAACTGGAATACCGTGGCCCACGGGCAACGGCGGCCCAATGCCTCCCACGCGCTCAGAAAGGCGGGGGCGGAAAGGCTGGCGCGGGCGTCATCTCCCTTGAGGATTTCAATATTCATGCCCGGATGGTAACCGATCGGCGACCCGGACCCCGGAGCCTGGCCGCTCCTGCGCCAACCTAGCCGCGAAACGCGGAAAGATCAAGCGGCCGCTCGAATGCCGTTATGACGAACCGCAGAAACTGCTCCGCGCGCGCCTCGCTCCAGCCGCCGTAGGCGACGTTACTGTGAAACTTGCGCTCGAGATCCGCGCGCGACAGCGGTTCGTGCACGCCGCCGCGGATGTGCGGCTGGCGTTCCTCGAACACGCGCCCGTCCTTGAGCGTCATCCGGACGTGGCCGGTATACGCCTTCGGGTAAGGGTTGTCGGGATCGATGACATAGCGCACCTTGGACGCGAGTCCGAGAATGCGCGGGTCGCGCACGGTTTTATCGCTGAATGATTCGAGACCGGCGCTGCCGGTGACGAACGCGACCGCGACATTGAACGGGGCGCTGAATTTGGCGGCGTAATCGCTGGCGGGATGATGCTTGGAAGCCAGCGGCTCCCACAACCGGTGCACGTAGCCTTCTGCGGTCTCACACAACACCTCGGCAACATCATCCGCGGCAAAACCCTTGCGCGCGAGCCGCAACGCACAATCGATGTACGGCTGGTTCATGGTGCCGGTCGCATAGGGCTTGAAGGTAAGACTCAGCATCCGCCACTCGCTCCCGAAATCGCGCGTGACGGCGTCGTAGTCGCCGTCCGCGGTGCGCGCGAAGCCGTTGAACAGGCCGTGTGTGCCTTCGAAAACCGTGCGCGGCCCGAGAAAGCCCTGTTGTCCGATGCGCGAGGCATGCAACCCGATACGCGCCGCCCAGCCCGCGTGCAGCCGTTTAGTCCACGTGCCATCGGCCAGATACTCGATGATGCCGCCCGCCATGCTGCCGGCAATGCCCAGCGCATCGACCATCTGCCTGCGGCTCAGGCCGAGCGCGGTGGACACCGCGAGCGTCGAGGCCATGGCGCCCAGCACACTGGTCGGATGAAAACCCGCCTTATGGATCGCTTTCGGCGCCACCAGACTCAGGCGGCACAGCGATTCGATGCCGGCCACCGTGCCCACCAGCGCCGAGCGGCCATTGCGGCCGAAACGCTCGCACGCCGCAAGCACTGCGGGCACGATAATGGCGCCGCTGTGCACCGGGCCGCCCTCGAAGGTGTCGTCGAAATCCTCGCCGTGCGCAGCGGTGCCATTGATCATCGCCGCGTCTTCCGCACTGAAGCCACCGCCGTGACCGAGCGCGCAGCAATCGCCACCGTGATCCACGCCCGCGATCAGTGCGCGGACATATTCGGTATTGCGTGCGGCTATGCACAGCCCCGTGACGTCGATCAGCAGGTCCTCGGCACGTGCGCGCACCGACGCCGGTATCTTGTCCGGCGTCAGCCCCGCCACCTGTTCGGCCATGGTTTCAGCGACGGAATTGACGGTCGTGGAATTGTTCATCGCTAAGCCGGCAATTGTGTGTCCCTCGGTACCCTGCACTCGGTCATTCAGCGCACGACCTTGACGCCGGCCTCTTTGAGGATGCCGCGCATGGTTTCGGCGAATTCGCCGAAGAATTTGCCAAGTTCGGCGCTTTTCATGAAGCCGTCATCGAACTGGTTATCTGCGAGGTATTGTTTCCACGACGCCGACTGTGCCAGCTTCGCAAACAGATCCTCATAATACGCGACTGCCTCTTTCGAGACTCCCGGCGGCGCGACAATGCCGCGCACCTGCGGCACAATCGCCACGTCGTACCCCGCCTCTTTCAGCGTCGGCACGTTCGGAAACCCGGCGAGGTGCTTTTCGCTGATTTGCGCCAGCACCCGCATATTCCCGGCGCGGATGTGTTCCCCCGCCTCCTGCGGCTCGATCACCATCATGTTGACGTGGCCGCCGAGCAGCGCCGCGATGCGCTCGCCGCCGCCCGGAAACGAGATGTACGCCCACTGCGCGCCGGTGTGCTTCTGCAGCAACTGCCGCACCACGTTGTCGCGGCTGGTCAGCGAACCACCCGATTGCTTGAGTTGACCCGGCGTTGTTTTTGCGGCTTCGATAAAATCCTTGAGTGTCTTGTACGGCGAGTCCGCTTTGACCACGATCACCGCCGGCTCCAGCACCAGACGCACGATCGGCGTCAATTCTCCGACGCTGATCTTGGCCTCTTTGCGCACCAGAGGGTTGGTGATCCAGTTGCCGGTAAACACCGCGATGGTGTGATTCTCGCCTTTCTTTTCGGCAAGATAGTGCATCGCGGTCAGCCCGCCGCCGCCGGTTTTGTTGTTGATTTGCAGCCGCACCGGGGCAAGCTTTTCCTTGTCGATTATCGATGCCAGCGCGCGCGCCAGCACATCGGCGCCACCGCCGGGCCCGGTATGAACCACGAACTCTATGGGTCTCGACGGCTGAAATGCCTGTGCGAATACCGTGCTTGCGCCCATTGCCGCGAGTCCGGCGACAAACAATACGACTGACATTCTGGTTTTCATTGTTTTCTCCTCGTCTGGTAATAAAAAATTATCACGCCTGCTCCTCGATCGCCTTGATGCGCCAGGCATTGGCTTTGCGGAACAACGGCACGATCAGGATTATAGCGGCGAGTACCAACATCACCGCGGAAATCGGCCGCGACACCAGTATCGACAGATCACCCTGCGACATCATCAGCGACTGCCTGAGCGCGCGCTCCATATTGTCGCCGAGCACCAGGCCCAGGATCAACGGCGCCGACGGGTAATCGAGCTTGCGCATCGCGTAGCCGAGCAGGCCGAACACCGCCAGCATCCAGACATCGAACAAGCTGCCGGATACGCTGTAGACGCCGATGATCGCGATGCCGAAAATGAACGGGTAGAGCGCGTAGACCGGCAGCTTCAGTATCTGCGCAAACAACGGAATCAACGGCAAATTCAGCACCAGCAGCATCACGTTGCCGACATACATGCTCGCGACCAACCCCCAGAACAGCGTCGGGTTGTCCTGGATCATCAGCGGACCGGGCTTGAGTCCCCATAATATGAATGCCGCAAGCAGGATCGCGGTGGTGCCGGATCCCGGTATGCCGAGCGTCAGCAGCGGCACCAGCGCGCCGCCGGTCTCTGAATTGTTGGCGCCTTCGGGCGCGGCCACTCCTTCCGGCACGCCGGTGCCGAATTTTTCCGGATGCTTCGATACCGCTTTTTCGACGCCGTAGGAAATGAAGGACGCGATGGTGGAGCCCGCACCGGGAAGCACGCCGATCAAAAAGCCGATAACGGAGCCATTGACGAATGCAAAACGGCACGCCTTGAGTTCTTCCATCGTCGGCAGCAGGTTACGCAACCCCTTGGGCACCGGCAGCATTTGTCCTTCCTCGCGCGACTCCATGTTGCCCAGCACTTCGCCGAGCGCGAATATGCCGATCGCGACCACCACGAAATCGATACCATCGAGCAATTCGGAATTGTCGAAAGTAAAGCGCGAGGTGGCGGTAAACAAGTCGGTGCCGATGCCGGCAATCCACAGCCCGACCAGCATTGCCAGCAGCGCCTTGATCATGGAACGCCCCGCCAGCAGCACCACCATCGCCAGGCCGAGCGACATCAGCGCGAAGTACTCGGGCGAGCTGAACGAAAGCGCGAATCGGGCGAGCGGCGGCGCCACCAGCATCAGCGCCAGCACCCCGAAAGTGCCGGCAATGAATGAAGCGATTGCGGCGATTCCGAGCGCAGCGCCGGCGCGGCCCTTGCGCGCCATCTGATAGCCATCGAGGCAAGTGACGACGGAAGCCGACTCGCCCGGAACGTTGAGCAGGATGGAGGTGGTCGAGCCGCCATATTTGGCGCCGTAATAAATGCCGGCCAGCATGATGATCGCGCTGGTTGGATTCATCTGAAAAGTCAGCGGCAGCAGCATCGCGATTGTCGCCGGCGGCCCGAGCCCCGGCATGATACCGATGACCGTGCCGAGTAACACACCAACGAAACACCAGAACAGATTGAGCGGTTCGAGCGCGACCGCAAAACCATGCATCATTCCGGAGACGATGTCCACGCGCCGCCTACCGAATATTCCGGAAATGGTTAACAGACCATTTCCGCTCGACGCTCCCCTCTCCCACTTCGGGAGAGGGGTTGGGGGTGAGGGATCGGGCGAGGTCAAACATTTTTTGTAAAGCCCGTTAGAAGCCCAGTATGCCGGTCGGCACCGGCACGCCAAGCGCGACTGCGAACAGCAAATAGAATCCCGCCGCGCTCGTGACTGCGACCGATGCCGCGACCTGCAACGGGCGGCGGTACATGACCGCGACGATGAAGAACGTGAGGGCCGCGAAGCTGATCGCGAAACCGATCAGCTTGAGCACGGCAACCGACACCACCAGCGCGAGCCAGACCGACAACGCGCGGCCGGTTTCATGCCAATTGACGGCGCCATCGGCGCGCGACACGCTGCGCAACACGCTGGAGATCACCAACGCCACCGACAGCACGACCATCGCGATGCCGTACCAGACCGGGAAAAAACCCGGTCCTGGTCCATCCGAGGTCAGGAAATCCCATTGCCGCGCTTCCATGACTATGAATATGCCGAGCGCGGCAAGTACCAGCCCCGACCACAGGTCCGCTGTCTTGAATGATTTTTCCGTCATGTCTTAAAGTTCTACCGGAAATTCCGCGGGTAACAAGTTACGACGCGCGTCTCCCGCACACAATACGATGATCCTGCTTTTTTATGTCCGCCGTACGACAGCACCGCGTCGTTATCGGGGCTCAGGCTGTTTGTACCGCCCGGCGGGCACGATCTCGGCGACGGTGCCGCCGGGCGCGCGGAACTTGACCGGGACCACGCCGGGATCGCTGATAATTTCGCAGCCGTAGGATTTGATCTGCCGTGTCGCCTGCTCGATGTCATCGACTTCGACCGCAAAATGATGAATGCAGGGTCCCTCCCCCGCTGCCTTCGATTCCGCGGATTGCGTGCCGGCGTCGTATTTGATCAGCGCAAAATCGAGCTGTCCGTCGGTCAGGTGGCGCGACAGGTGATCCCGGGTTTTGGTGGTTTCGACTTCCCTGAAACCGAAAACTTTCTGGTAGAACTCGGTGGTCTTCTCGAGGTCATCGACCTTTAACGCCAGATGCACAATGCGATTCATGTATTCCCCTGAATAATCAGCTGATATCGAAGCCGGCGGCGATCAGCATCGCACGCGCGTTGACACCGGTAAGACGCCGGATGAACTCCTTGGAGCGCTCGGGATGCGTCGAATGCACCGCGAGTCCCACCGAATATACCGCAATGTTCTGCAGTTCCGGGGGCAGCGGTCCCACCAGCGTGACTCCCCGGTTGGCCATGATCTCGGTAACCTGTGTAATTCCCATCTCCCGCATGCCGGTGCTTTGCGCGAGGTGCGCCATCGCCGCATAGCCGTTGGGGAAATACTGCAGCCGTGCCTGAACCTCACCGGCAATACCGAGCCGCTCGAGTACGTTGAGCACCACCTTGCCGGCAGTGGCGATCGCCGGATCCGGACACATGACTGCGGTTGCTGCCAGCAGGTTGCCGCGCAGTACACGGGCATCGCCGACGTCCGGCAGCGGCGTCCCGGCGCGCACCGCGACACCGGTGCCTACCCTGCCGAGGTCGATGCGCGAACCCGCGACCACCAGGCCCTGCTGGATCAATTCGTCGATCATGGCAGCAGTAAGGACGATCACGTCGGCAGGCTCACCTGCAACGACGCGTGCCTTCATCGCACCGACCGCGCCGTAGGCCGCGTTGATCAGATTGCCGCTTTCACGCTGGAATTTCCCTGCAATCTGCGACACCACTGACTGCGCAGCCCCGGCGCTGAATATATTCAGAGTTGCCAAACGTTCTCCTCCGGGTCCGATATCCGAAGCGCTATTATCCCACGCCGGGTGATTGACAGCGCCATATTTCAGGGCACAATGAATTCATCCCGGATCCATTGCATGAAACCCGTATACACAGCGAAACATCCGACCGAAGCGCATATGATCAGAGGCATGCTGGAAGCGGATGGAATACGTGCCGAGGTCAGGGGCGACCAGCTTTACGGTGCCTTCGGCGAGTTGCCGGTGCTGCCCACGGTGTGGATACTCGACGATACGCTCGCGGCACATGCCGACCGGCTGGTGATCGAATTTCTGAACGGCGCGGCCACGCGAAAGTTCGGTCACGAACGCTGGGTCTGTACGCGTTGCGGTGAAACCCTCGAAGGTCAGTTCACCGAGTGCTGGAACTGCGGCGCGACCAGAATCTAGAAAATATTGCCCCGTTCGTACTGCGCCGGCCAGGAAATTTTTGCCTTCAGGGTTTTCGCCGCGTGCAGCGGCCAGTAGGGATCGTTGAGGAACGCACGCGCCATCACCACGATGTCCGCCTGCCCGCTCGCAACGATCTGCTCGGCCATCTCGGGGCTCGAAATCAATCCGACGGCGCCGGTCGCCATGCCGGCGCGGCTGCGTATCGCCGCGGCGAACGGCACCTGATATCCCGGATGAATGCTGACTTTCTGGCGTGAGTCGATACCGCCGCTCGAACAATCGATGAGATCCACCTTGCCGCCGGCCTTCAGCACCTGGGCGAGTTTGACGCTAGCCTCAAGGTCCCACCCACCCTCCATCCAGTCGGTGCAGGAAATGCGCACGAATAGCGGCTTGTCTTGCGGCCACTCGGAACGCACCGCGTCCACCACTTCGAGCAGAACGCGGATGCGGTTCTCGAAGCTGCCGCCGTAACGGTCGTCGCGGCGGTTCGTGACCGGCGACAGGAATGAGGAGATCAGGTAGCCGTGCGCGCCGTGCAACTCGATGACATCGAAGCCCGCTTCGCGCGCGCGCCGCGCGGCAGCCGCGAATTGCGCCACAGTCGCGGCTATCGTTTTCGTGTCCATCGCGACCGGCGCAAGACTGCCTTCGACGAACGCAAGCGGCGAAGGTGCGAAAGGCTGCCAGCCGCCCTTTTCAGGCGGGATCGGTTCGCCGCCCTCCCACGGGCGCGCCGCGGAGGCCTTGCGCCCGGCGTGGGCGAGTTGAATTCCCGCCACCGCGCCCTGTGCCTTGAGAAAACTGACGATGCGGGAAAAAGCATCGCGCTGAGCGTCATTCCACAAACCGAGACATCCCGCCGTGATGCGTCCGCGCGGATCCACGTTGGTCATTTCAGCGAACACGATGCCTGCCCCCCCGGCTGCGCGGCAGGCGAGATGCTGGAAATGCCAGTCGTTCGTGACGCCATCAATCGCCGAGTACTGGCACATCGGCGAAACCATGATGCGGTTGCGCGCCGTTACCGAGCGAAACGTGACCGGGCGGAAAAGATGCGGATCGGACATCGGTGACTCCTCTAAATCAACCAGCGGCGAGATTCTTCATCACCGCATACAAATTTGCCTTGGCCTCGAAGCCTATGCCGGGAATATCCGGCATGCGCACGCAGCCTTTCTCGACCGGCGTACCATCGGCGAAACCGCCGAACGGCCGGAACACGTCCGGATACGATTCGTTGCCGCCGAGGCCAAGGCCGGCTGCGATGTTGAGCGACATCTGGTGTCCGCCGTGCGGAATGCAGCGCCGCGGCGACCACGCGTGCTGCTTGAGCATGGCCAGCGTGCGCAAATATTCGACCAACCCGTAGGACAGTGCGCAGTCGAACTGCAACCAGTCGCGCTCGGCGCGCATGCCGCCGTGGCGGATCAGGTTGCGTGCATCCTGCATCGAGAACAGGTTTTCTCCGGTCGCCATGGCGCCGTCGTAATGGTTGGCGAGTTCGGCCTGCAGCGCAAAGTCGAGCGGATCGCCCGCTTCCTCGAACCAGAATAGCCCGTACGGCTTCAGTGCGCGCGCATATTCAAGCGCGGTTGCGAGGTCGAAGCGGCCGTTCGCATCGACTGCGACGTTTTTGCCGGAACCGGCGATCCTGATCACCGCCTCGATGCGCTTCAAGTCGTCGGCAAGCGGCTCGCCGCCGATTTTCATCTTGACCACCGTGTAGCCGAGGTCGAGATATTTTTTGATCTCGTCCTGCAGCGCCTGCAGGTTCTTGCCCGGATAGTAGTAGCCGCCCGCGGCATAGACAAATACCTGGTCATCCGCGGCGCCGCCGCGGTAGCGCTCGGCAAGCAGGCGATAAAGCGGTTTGCCCTCGATCTTGGCGACCGCGTCCCACACCGCCATGTCGATCACCCCGACCGCGACCGAGCGCTCACCGTGGCCGCCGGGCTTCTCGTTCGCCATCATGCACGCCCAAATCCGGTGCGGATCGAGATTGTCACCGGCGTCATTGAGCAGGCTTTTCGGCGCGGCATCCATGAGCCGCGGGATGAAGCGCTCGCGCAACAGCCCGCCCTGCGCGTAACGGCCGTTGGAATTGAAGCCGTAGCCGACAACGCGCCGGCCATCGCGCATAACGTCGGTGACAACCGCGACCACGCTCGCCGTCATCTTGCTGAAATCGATGTAGGCGTTGCGGAGCGCCGAGCCGATCGGCACGACCGTCTCATGGATCGCGGTGATTTTCATGCGGGTGAAGAGCCTGGGGCGCGCGAAAGCGCGCAGTTTACCGCGCGCGCGTCAGGCGCGGCAATGAGAAAGCCGGCGGATCACTCGACGCGGATGCCGGCTTCCTTGATGACCTTGCCCCACTTAACGATTTCCGCCTTCAGGAACGCTCCCAGTTCCCCCGGCGTCCCGCCACCCGGAATCAACCCGTGGCCCGAGAGTCGCTCGCGCGTCGCGGGTATGTTGAGAATTTTTACGAGCTCGCCGTTCAGCCGGGTTATGACCGGTTTCGGCGTGCCTGCCGGCGCGAACAATCCGAACCAGCCGACGACTTCGAATCCCGGCAGCCCCGACTCGGAGACAGTCGGCATGTCGGGCAGCTCGGTTACGCGCTTGCTGCTCGTAACCGCCAGTGCCCGCAACCTGCCCGCCTTGACCTGCTGCAGCGCGGCGGGAATCGTCGAGAAAAAAATCTGCACCTGCCCTGCGATCAGGTCTATGACTGCGGGGCCTCCACCTTTGTAGGGGACGTTCACGATCTCCACTCCCGCCATCCGCTTGAACAGCTCGCTCGCCAGATGCGCAGTGGTACCGCTGCCGGAATTGGCGTAATTCATCTGCCCCGGCTTCGCCTTTGCCAATGCGACGAGATCCTTGACCGACTGAGCCGGCACGCCCGGATTGACCACCAGCAGTAACGGCGCTGACGCGGCCAGCACGACGGGCGCGAAATCTTTCACCGTATCGAACGGCAGCTTCGAATACAGGCCCGGGTTGATGGGGAAAGAGGTGATCGGCATGACCAATGTATAGCCGTCGGGCGTCGCTTTGGCGACGAGCTCGACGCCCAGGTTGCCGGCGGCGCCCGGCCGGTTGTCGACGACCACCGTCTGTCCCAACGCTTCGGTCAGCTTTTGGCCGAGCAGCCGCGCCGTAAAGTCGGTGCCGCCGCCGGGGGCCACCGGCACGACGATGCGGATGGGTTTGCGGGGATAGTCGTTTTGAGCGAATGCGATACCTGCGGCGAGACAACCGCACCATGCCGCCGCCAACATGCCGGCAAGCTCCAGTCGTGGACTCATGACTCCTCCTTCAGGCAAAGTGTGCGTAACCAAGATCGAGGTTCGAACCGTCCCGGAATGCGCGCGTCTTGACATCGCGTGACGGCAACGCCACCGTCGCGCTGCCATCCGGCGCCGTCATTTGGCCACGCTGATTTTCGGCCCAAATGTCGAGATCGACCAGCGCATAGCCGTCCTCCACATATTTTTTCGCAACCTTGCCTTTGCACCACGTGGTATCGCCCATGGTGTTGAACAGGCGTAAATCGGTGCGCACGCGCTTCAGGAATCCCGCATCGCCCATCCAGTTGGTCACCAGCGTGGCGAGCCAAGCCGAGCGTTGCGGACCGTAATCGTAAGTTCCGGGCACGCCCACCTCCTTCGCGATCGACTCGCGGTGATGGCCGATGCCGGTGTATTCGACGCCGCCGCCGGCCTCGGGATTGCGAAAGAAGTGCCCGGGATGCCTGACCGCGCCTTTCAGCAGCACGCCGTGCGTATGGCCGCGCCCGCAGCCGACCAGAAAACCCATGGTGTCCATCAGCGACAGCGGTCCGCGCACGATCGGCGGCAGCTCGTCGCCCGCCTTGACGTCGTCCCAGTAGCGGATGTTGCGCCCGCAGATGTGCTGGTCCTCGCCGAGCACGGCCGCGTCTATCGCGTCGAGCTCCGCGGGTTTGTATTCGTGCTTGGTGATGTCCTTGTATTTGCCTTTATCCCGCGCCGCCTGGCGTTCGTGACGCGTGCACCATCCGAGCACGCGCGCCACCAGCTCGTCGCGCTGGTTGGCGAACTCGGCTTCCACATACTGGATCACCAGCCGACCTGAGAATTTGCTGGTCTTTTCCTCGACGCCGACCACGCGCTCGATCGCGGTGATGCGATCGCCGGGCCTGATGTGCCGGAACAATTCCCAGTCGTTCCCCGCGTAAAAACCATGCACGCCCGGCAGCCCCCAGCGCGTGCGGCCGAGCCAGCCGAATGCCATCGGAAACATCGGGTGCGAGACGATGCCGCCGTAGCGGCTGGTGCGCCCGTACTCGGCGTCGCGGTAAAGCGGATTCAGATCGCCGATGCCGTTACAGAAATTGCGGATCGTGTCGGGCGTCGCATCCTGCAGGTAGGGCCCTTCGGGACGCAGTTGCATCCCGATCATTTCCCTGGCGGCTGCCACCGCCTCGTCGGTGATCTTCCCTTCGACCGGCGCGGCGTCGATGCCCTGGCTGTCGGCTACCTTGTTCATCACACACTCCTCCGTGTTTCCAAGCGGCGCGGCGGCCACGCACGTATCGTCAGCGGGCCGCATCGGTTCCTGTCCGCCCACCAATTTTAAGCTGAAATTGACAGCTTAACAAACATAATGCATTGTATATCATCTATGTTACTTACTGAATATGAAGGAAAATGCCTTCTGCGGGAGGCGGGAGTCACAGTCTCCGACGGCTTCCTGGCGCGCTCTGCTGACACCGTTACGCGGCGCAAACTGCCCTACCCAGTCGCGGTGAAAGCGCAGGTTGCCTCCGGCAGCCGCGGTAAAGCGGGCGGTGTGGCGCGCGCGGCGACGCCGGCGGGAGCACGCAGCGCGGCTCGCCGCATCCTGGCCATGCGCTTCGGAGAAGAGCGGCCCGCCGCGGTGCTGGTCGAGCCGTGGCTCGCCATCACGCGCGAGCTTTACCTCTGCGTGACCGTCGATCAGGCGGCCGAAGGCTACGTGGTGCTCTATGCGCCGCGCGGGGGCGTTGACATCGAGCGCGGCAAACCCCCGGTCCGTTACGATGTCGGGCCAGCGCGCAATTTCCGCGCCTACCGGCTGCGCGAGGTCGTACGCGACATCGAACCCGATGCGTCGGTGCGCGAAAAAGTAATCGCGCTGGCGCGCCGGCTCGTCGAGATGGCCCGTGCGCGCGACTGCGTCACCGTCGAAATCAATCCGCTGGCGCAACTTGATGACGGCTCCCTGGTCGCGGCCGACGCCAAGATTGTGCGCGATGAATACGCCGCGTTTCGTGCGCCGGATATCGCGGCCTCGATAGTCAACGCCAGCAAAAAGCAGTCGCAACCGATCGCGCGCGCTCTCGCCGGAGATCTCATGCTGGTATGGCTCGACGGCGAGGTGGGCCTTATTTCGGGCGGCGCGGGCATGACGATGGCGACCATGGACCTCATCGGCGACACCGGCGGCAGGCCGGCGTGCTTTCTTGACTGCAGCGCCAATCCGACACCCGCCGGCTACCGCCTTGCTTTCGACCTCCTCGATAAGGCGCCGCAAGTCAAAGTCATACTGGTGTCGATCTTCGGCGGCCTCACGCAGATGGATCGCGTCGCGCGCGTCATGAAAGACCTCATGCAGCAACGCCGTTCGCGCAAACCCGTGGTATTCCGGTTGAACGGCACCAACGCGAAACGGGTCGAGGAGATCTTCGCCGGAACCGGGCTGCGCAACCATGCCACGCTGGAAAGCGCGGTCGCCGAGTCGGTGGCCATTGCGCGCAAAGCAGGCCGCCAATGAGCGTACTCATCGACCAGCGCTCGCGCTTCGTGATTCAGGGAATCACCGGCAACGTCGGGCGCTTCTCGGCGCGCGACATGAGGGAATACGGGACTGCCGTGGTCGGTGGGGTGAGCGTCAACCCGCGCGAGCGCGAGGTGGAAGGAATCCCGGTATTCCCCGACGTGCGCTCCGCCTGCGCCGCAACCGGCGCCGACGCATCGGTGATCTACGTTCCCGCCGCGACGGCGTTGGACCATGTCATCGAAGCCGCCGAGGCGGGGATAAAACTGCTGGTCTACCCCGGCGACGGCTTGCCGGTGCGCGATGCGATCGAGATGCGCGCAGCGGCAAAAACCAACGGCGCGATCCTGATCGGACCCAACACGCCCGGCCTGATCTCCCCCGGCAAGGCAAAAGCCGGATTCATGCCGTCGTTCTGCTATATGCCGGGGCAACTGGGCGTCATTTCCCGCAGCGGCTCGCTGTCGTACGAAGCCTGCTTCCGTCTCACCAGCGCCGGGCTGGGCCAGACCACGGTGATCGGCATCGGCGGCGATCCGATCAAAGGGGTATCTCCGGCAGAGGCGCTGGAACTGCTCCACGCCGATCCGGAAACGCGTGCGATCGTCTTTCTGGGCGAAATCGGCGGCAATGACGAATACACTGTCGCCTCCTATGCGTCCCGGCCCGACGCCAAACCCGTCGCCGCGCTGATCGTAGGGCGTGAGGCGCCCAGGGGCAAGAAAATGGGGCACGCGGCGGCGCTGATCGGTTCGCAGGCGGATACTCACCCCGCCAAGATGAAAGCCCTCTTGAATGCCGGCGTCCACGCCACCGGAAGCGTGACTGAATTGGTCGCGGCTGTCAGGGCGGCCATCCTGAGTATTCCGGAAATGGTTGACAAACCATTTCCGCTCGACGTTCTCCTCTCCCCTCGGGAGAGGGGCTAGGGGTGAGGGAGAAAGCCTGTGCCGCCGACATGAGCTTCAAAACCAAGGAAGAGTACGTCGCGGAATTTCTGCGCGAGGGCATCCTCGCAGGCCGCTTGGCGCGCGGCGCCCGGCTCAAGCAGGCGCAAATCGCGCGCGAGCTCGATATCAGCATTACGCCGGTGCGCGAAGCGTTTCGCATGCTGGAAGCGGAGGGCTACATACACAACATTACTCACCGCGGGGTCGTGGTGGCGCCCTTCGACGCTTCCGCCACGCGCGAGATCATCGAGCTGCGCGTGGTGCTTGAAAACCGCCTGGTGCTGGCCGCAATGCGCAACATGTCGCGCGAGGATCACGCGCAACTCGCGGCGCTGGAACATGATTTCGAGCAGGCGATCGCCAAAGGCGACCGTCCCACGGTACGCGCGATGAACTACCGTTTCCACAGCCACCTTTACTCGCTCGCGCAGCAGCCGCAGACCCTGCATTTCATGCAGGTCCTGTGGGCCAAGTACCCGTTCGACCTGATCAACAGGATCGGCGGGCGCGTCGGCCGCGCGGCGCAGGAGCACGGCGGCATACTGAAGGCAATCGCCGCCGGCGACGAACCCGCGGCGCTCACCGCGGTGCGCGAGCACATCGAGGCCGGTTGGAAGGAGCTGCAGCAAGAACTCAAGCAAGCCGGTTCCGGAACGCTCACTGTGTGACTTCCGTTGGGAAAGCCGCCATAATCGCGCCCCTCTACTATAAGCGCACAGCCAAAACACCCATGAAAATCCCCAAGAGACTCGAACCGCTGGTCGAAGATGGCGTGGTGGATGCGGTTATCCGCCAGCTGATGAGCGGCAAGGAGGCCATGGTCTACATCGTGCGCTGCGGAGAAGCCATACGTTGCGCCAAGGTATACAAGGAAGCCAACAAGCGCAGCTTTCGCCAGGCCGTCGATTACACCGAAGGCCGCAAAACCAGGAATAGCCGCCGCGCGCGCGCAACTGAAAAAGGCACGCGCTATGGACGCAAAGTTCAGGAAGAGGCCTGGCAAAGCGCCGAAGTCGATGCCTTGTACCGTCTCGCCGCTGCCGGCGTGCACGTTCCCAGGCCCTACAATTTCCACGAAGGCGTGTTGCTGATGGAACTGGTAACGGACGCCGAGGGCAACCCCGCGCCCCGGCTCAATGACGTGGAGTTCACGGCAGACGACGCGCGCGCGCACCACTACACCCTGATGATGCAGGTGGTGCGCATGTTGTGCGCCGGAGTCGTGCATGGCGATCTCTCCGAATACAACGTGCTCCTCGGCAGCGCGGGCCCGGTCATCATCGATCTGCCGCAAGCCGTCAATGCCGCGGGCAACAACCACGCGGGCAGCATGCTGGAACGGGATGTCGGCAATCTGACGAATTATTTTGGCCGTTTCGCTCCGGAACTTCTGGCCACCGATTACGGCAAAGAAATCTGGTCGCTCTACGAACACGGCGACCTGCACCCGGAAACCGCTCTCACCGGCCGTTTCGAGCACAGCACCAAGGCGGTTGATCTCGTCGGCGTAATGCGGGAGATCGACGATGCGCGCGCTGAAGATGCCGCGCGGCGG
>Ga0080064_1001217_pt1 | contig 54935 bp, 46 predicted proteins | sample Subgrocontami54m_FD_69260 | JGI IMG/M metagenome (GOLD analysis project Ga0080064, IMG submission 69260) | Subsurface groundwater microbial communities from S. Glens Falls, New York, USA - GMW46 contaminated, 5.4 m (SPADES assembly) (version 2) ...
ACTCGAACTCCTCGTTACGCCCGCGGGCCAGGTTGAGGAGCCGTGCACGCACGGACGCGGGAGACGCGGACCGATTGCTCACGCCAGCGACTCCAGGTATGGGCGGATGACGGACGCCACCCTGCAGATCTCCGCGTACTTCCAGAGTTCGTCCACGGTGCAGCGGCGGCCGCGAAGTGCGTCGCGCAGGGCTTCGATGGCGACGTCGAGACCGATCTTGTTTCGGTACTTGAAGCAATCGGCGACCGTCTTGGCGGGACCGTAGATCCGCACGCGCACGCCGTCGATCGTGTGCTCCTCAATGCCGTCGCTGAGCGCCCGTCCCGAGAAGCGCACGATGCGCACCGGTGGAGTGCGCCCCGACGGCCGCCACGCCTTCTCGCCGATCGCCATCCAGACTTCGAATGGCGCCTGCGTGGAGATGTCGTGATAGCGCAGCGCCGACAGGAGGCAGACGACGCCACGCGGCACGCGCTTCGTCGCGGCGGCGAGACTGTGGTGCTCCGTCAGCGCGGCGTCCGGTACCGTGTAGAGGCCTCGGCCCAGGCGGACGACCTTACCTGCGGCGGTCAGGCGGGCGAGCCGCACGCGAGTGACGCCGAGCGTTTCAAGGTCGCGCGGCCGGACGACGCCGGCGCGGCGGATACGCTGCAGAACCTGGGTGTTCGTTGCTGCTGGCATGGCTCAGTATGATACGAAACCTCGGGACATGTCAAGAACTCCCGAGGTTTCGTATCCGCGACGAAGCCTGTGGCATGCCCAAGTGGCATCCGAGTCTGAACATTGAGCCAACCCGCCGAGCAGACTCACCCGCTGATGGGCAGCTGACCTCAGACTGACCGATAAGAGCTTCCGACGAACCGTCATCGATTCGCCATCCCCAGACGGGTGTGAGATTCGATAAAGGCTTTTAGGGCGTCGCGGCTGATGAACTTGCGCCGACCGATGGCAACGTGATGGATCTCAGCAGTGTTGACCAGCTCGTACAGTACCGAACACGAAATGCCAAGATGGTCTGCCGCTTCTTTGATGGACAACAAGGCTCGGCCCTCTTCACCGGGCAGCGCCGGAGTAGTCTGGAGCACGCCCGCGATCTCACTGACGTCAATGTCCGTGTTCGTGGTTGTCCAGGTACCTAGAAAGCCATAGGGGCGATCCAGTTCGGCCTGGACCCGCTTGATGGCCTCCTCTTCATTCACGGCGCGAACATCGTGCTCGGCGACCTGGACGCGGCTGACAACGACCCGGTAGCGCATGGCGGTACGCTCCTTTCTCGCGCAAGATTCCCTGGTCACCAACCCAGCATGACCACGATCGCGTTGCCGCTCAATCTGATCGGCATCATGGATGTGAGTGTGCGAGTCCCGCAGCGTTCACGCACGGCACCGGCTGATTCGCTGCTCGCCACGGCAGCCGGCTCTACACGGACGGACTACACTCGAGTGACCACCTGGGAGCGCAGCCGACCCAGAGCGTCGCCACCGCGGTGATCGGGGTCGCCTCGCGCTTCTAGTTCTGGCCGCTGAGGAACCGCCTCGGCACCTCGCGCATCATCACATCGACCGCCTGCTGGGTTACGCCGTCGGCGATCAGGGCGGGCAAGGCGATAGTCGTCACGAAGAGGTACCGCGTCGGCTCAACGGCGGCCTGCACGTGCGTCGATGCCGCCGACACCGGCGTCGGCGCGTAATCGTGCCAGAGCATCAGGCGGTGGCCCCAGCCCCGGTCGACCAGGGCCTTGACCGTCGCGTTCCGGGCGCGCCAGTCCGGCCGCCCCTCCGAGCCGGGGTAGCGATCCATCGACAGGTATACGCCGCACTGGAGCAGCGACTCCAGGTAGTCCACGTCCGTCGTGTCCGCGCTGTGGCCGATGCAGATCCGATCCATAGGCGCGCCTTCCTCTTGGAAGATCTCGACCTGACGCGTACCGACGCGGAGCGGTGCCCAGTGGTGCGTACTGATCGGACAGCCGGTGCGCTTGAGCGCCCGCGCGGCGCCGCGCAGCACGCGCTCCGCCTCTGGCGTCACGCCCTCCGCGTCGTTGGCGACCTTGATCACGCCAGCTCGGATGCCCGTGTTGGCGATCCCGACCTCAATCTCGTGGGCGAAGATGTCGGCGATCTTGTCGATGTCACGCGACCAGAACGAACGCGGTACGTCCCGCCAGATGCCGGTAGCCACGACGATGTTCATACCAGACGCCTGCGCAACGTCCCGGACGAACTCCACGTCGCGGCCGAGGTCGGGCGTCGTCAAATCGATGATCGTGTCGATGCCACCCGCTTTCGCCTCGCGCAGCTCCCGGATCGCGGTCTCGCGCGTCGCGTCAAGATCGAACATCCACGGATAGTGGTGGTTGTCTTCGCCCATGAAGACGTACACGTGCTCATGGCTCAGCGTCACGCCGAGCTGGTCGGCGTCGATCGGACCCAGGACGCTTTCGACGTTCGGCACTGGTTGTTCCCTCCGATCCCGCGTGCGCGTCGTAGCTGCTGGGTTACGCGAACGCCGATACGACCTCGTCGTTGACGCGCTGGTAGATCTCACGCTTCCACGGCGCCTGCGCCATCATGATGATCTGACTCACCCCCACGTCGGCGTACTGCCCGACGACGTCGCGGACGTGCGCCGGAGAGCCGATCGGCGAGACTTGCTTGGCCTCTTCGGCGGACATGCCGGAACCCTGCGCGATCATCGCGGCCACGCGGTCGATCAGCCGCTCGTTCTCGCTCACGATGACCGGCGTGAAGACCGTCTTCTGGATCTCGCCCGGGTCTCGACCGGCGTCGCGGCAATGACGCTCCAGGACGTCGATCTTGCTCTTCACCATCGCCGGTGTGCCCGAGACGTTCATCACGTCGCCGTAGCGCGCGAGGGTACGCAGCGTCCGTTTCTCGCCGCCGCCGCCCACCATGATGGGCGGATGAGGACGCTGGACGCAGCGCGGGGCGAAGACCGCGTCGTCGAGGTGGTAGTACTTGCCGTCGAAGCTGACCGGTCCCTCCGAGTCGAAGAGCAGCTTGATCAGTTGCACCGCTTCCTCGAGTCGATCCTGCCGTTCACGCACGGGAGGGAACGGGATGCCGTACATCCGGTGCTCTGGTTCATGCCACGCCGCCCCGATGCCGAACTCAAGCCTGCCGTTGCTGATGTGATCCACGGTCGCAGCCATCTTGGCCAGCACCGCTGGCTCGCGGTACGTCACGCCGGTGACGAGACAGCCGAGCCGGATGCGGTCGGTGATGGCCGCGAGGGCGGCGAGCGACGACCAGCCCTCGAAGCATCTGCCGTTGGGATCCTGACCAACGCCAGGCGGCACGAAGTGGTCGAACGTCCACGCGCTGTAGAACTGCGTCTCGGTGTCGAGGAACCGCCACATGTCGGCGAGCTCGCTCCACGTGACGCCGTTGATGCTAGTCTGAACGCCGAAGCGCACCTTCGTCATGGCTCTCCTTCCCTCTCAGCGGATCGACCGTCACGTCCCGCACGCAGCGTTGGGCGCTGCACGACCATCGTGCCTGCCATTGCTCGTATTCGGGGAGCGTCGGGCAGATGAGCATATCAACGCGTTGGTCGTCGCGCGATATGATCGAGGCCGGAGGAGAGCGATGCGACAGCCTAATGTGCTCGCGACCGAAACGGGGGCTGTCAGAGAGCTGGCGCAGCTCCTGACCGATCCGATCTACGGAGGCGCCGGCGTGCCGCGCGGTGACGGTCGCCCGGTCGTCGTGTTGCCCGGTCTCTTCGCCAACGACCTCTACCTGCAGCCGATCCGGCTCTGGCTGCGGCGGATCGGCTATCGCCCCGTCCGCTCAACGCTGGCCCTCAACGTTGGCTGCCCTCAGCGGCTGTGCCTCCAGGTCGAGGATGTGTTGCAGCGCGAGATGGCTCGCCGACCGGGCCCGGTCGCGCTGATCGGCCATAGCCGCGGTGGCATCCTCGCCCGTGCCGTCGCAGCGCGTCTTCACGACGACGCGTCGCACCTCATCGTGCTTGGCTCACCGGTCGGCGCGATCCTACGCATGCCGGAATGGAGTGCGGCACGCTCCGCCTCCGAGCACATAGCACCGCGCGTGTTGACGGAGGCCAGCACGCGGATACGCCGCCTGATCGACCCGGACTGCGATGTACCCGATTGCGGATGTCCGTTCCCGGACGATCTGACGCGACCACTCAGTGCTCGAACCGCGGTGGTGTCGATCTACAGCCGAGACGATCCGATCGTTCCAGCACGAGCCTGTCTCATCGACGGCGCGCGCAACGTTGAGGTCGGCGGCACGCACAGCGGGCTCGCACACAACCGCGACGTCTATCGGGTGGTCGGAGAGCTGCTCGCCGAGCACGGCTAGGCGTGGTGCGGTGCTTCTGGCTGGAGATCTGCAATCCGACGTTATCGGTCGGGCGCATGGAGTGGGCTACGGTGTTACCCGGCACGCGTAGCACGCGCGGCCAACCGGCATGCGGCGCCCTGCCCGTTCGCAGAACGTGCAGCCCCATTTCGCGTAGAACCAGAGTGCCGGATCCAGCCCGGCCGACGTACCGGCGAGCGGACCAGGCGCCTCGACACCCTCGACGCAAGGGTGCCAGGCGTCCTGAATTGGAGCCCGCGCGCGCTCGAGATCCATGCCTCGCGTTTCGCTCACGCCAAGATATTCCGTGATCTTGCGCACCTGCACGTCGACGGCGACAGGAAGAATGTCGAGGTTGGTAATGCTTGAACCTCCCGGCTCCGCCATGATCCGTATCCACATGCCGGAGATCTTCGGCCCGGATAGAAACGGATACCAAGTCCGCCCGTCAGGCCGGACCCGAGGCAAATCTCTCCGCAGCTCTCGAGCGTCGCCGATGCCATGGAAGACCACTCGTCGGACGGATTCGGGACTGCGATCGTCGGCAAGTGCCCCGGCGATCCGAGACCAAGCGTCTGAGTCGCCGGTGTGTCGTTGACTCACGCCACTCCGACGGAGGGCTTCCTGCATGTCGGCGAAAGAACGCCGGCCGATCTCTTCCGGGTCGAAGATCCATGGAGATTCACGGAACAAGCGCGCCCCGTTGCGCCACGCCAGGTCCGCATCACGAGCGCGATCCATCGCCGACATGAGCGTGATGAAGCAGCGGATCTGAACGGGCGTCGCGCCGCCCTCGCGCAACTCACGCAGCGCGGCGCACTCGGGCATGGACGCCCAGCCCGGCTCCGGCGCCTTCGGCCGCGCTGTGAGATCCAGTGCGCCGTTGTGGAAGTCTTCGGTGATCATGCGCGCGAGCGCAGCCACGTCCAGTTCCGGCTGCAGTGGACCAAGCTGGAGAGCTCGGCCTTCACTTTGCCTGCTGCGCGAACGTGGCTGCGGCGGTCCTGCGGTGCGCCACTGGCCATACCACGAAAGCTGTTGGCCGAAAGGCAATCCTTCGAGCGGTACGACAACGCGCGCACCACGCCGCTCGAGGCCGCGCAGCAGCAGCGGGACGCGGTACTCGTACCCCGCGTGGATCTCGATCGACTTGCCGCTCAGCGATCCCAGCCGCACGTCGATCGCGGCGAGGACCCGCAGCGCCCACTCTTCCCGCTCGCGAGCCGACGCGCCGTACAGGCTCACGTCGTAGGGGTCGATCTCATCGCCCGGTGCGACGAGTCCGTACTTCGCACTTAGTATGTACCACGGAACGTCCATCGCCTCGGCATACGCTCGTCGGCCGTCGAAGAGTGTCGAGATGTAGAGATCGCGCGCGGCCTGGCGCTCCTTGCGTTTCGTCTTGACGCAGCCGACGAAGATGAGATCCGGTTTGCCGGGCTCAGGTGCCTGCGGAGCCGAGACAATGGTGGGGGCCGCCTGTTTCGGCGCCGGCGCCCGCAGTGTGACGACTTCACGCGTAAACGCGACGGCTTCCTCAGCCGTCCGCAACCTCCCCTGCCAACCCATACTCCGCCAGCGATTGAACTGCGCGCCGTACCAGAACGCCGCGTATGTGCGAGAGGCCGGCGGCAATGGCTCACCGATGATCCGCTCGATCTCGCGAAACGAAAGCGTGACACTGCTGGCTGTACTCGCCTGCAGATGCAACAGAAGCGGATCGTACTTTCCCATCGCGCGTCTTATACGTGTTCGGGCGCGCTGCGTCCATCTCCTTGAAAGCCCCGTTAGCCGCCTCGCGCCGCCAAAATGTCCGATAACTACGGTTATCGGCCACTGTTTGTGCGCAACCTCACGTCTTTGGCTCCGGCAGACTTGACGTTTGGCACGTTCAGATCGTTCATGCAAACGTGACGAGAGATCGGACCGACGACGAGGCGAGCGAGGCCGTGGCGGCGTGGTCCGCCGGCCTGACCGCGCGCAGTGGCGATACGGCACGGAGCTACCGCACCGCCGTGCAGCGCTTCCTGACGACCGTCGACACGCCGGTGTCGGAGGCCAGCCTCAGGGACGTCCTCTTCTACGTGCGCGACCTCTCGCGGAGCGGGCTCGCCCGTGCGACGCTGGCGCAGCACGTGTCCGCGATCCGCTCCTTCCTCCGCTACTGCCAGGCGACGGAGGTGAGCCCGACGATGCCGCTCGACCTCCTGCGACGCCCGCGCGTGCTGATCACGAGCATGAACCGCTATCTGACGCAGGACGAGGCGGAGCGGCTCCTCGACGCCGCGCGCGTGGCCGGCGCGGCGCAGCACCTGGCGGTCGTGCTGCTCGTCGGCACCGGTCTGCGCGTCGGCGAGCTCGTGCAGGCCCGGTGGCGGGACGTGTTCCGCGACCCGCGCGGCAACACGGGCCTGCTCGTCGTGGGCAAGGGCGGCGTGCAGCGGACCGTCGGCCTGCGCGACGACGTGCTGCAGGTCCTGCTCGACGAGCGCCGGCGGCGCGGCCTGGCGACGCGGCTCTCGGCGACGGACGACGCGCCGCTCGTCGCCGACCGCAAGGGACGGGCGGTGTCGGCGCGGACCGTCCGGCGGTGGTTGCGCGCGATCACGGCGGCGGCGGGCGTGGAGAAGCCGGTCTCGCCGCACTGGTTGCGACACACGTTCGGCACGCTGACGGCGCTGAACGGCGCCGGCGTGTTCTCTATCCAGGCGGCGATGGGGCACGCGCAGATCGTGACGAGCCAGCGCTACGTCCACTGGTCGCGCGGCGTGGAGGACAGCGCGGCGTTCCGGCTGCCGCTGCGCATCGCGCGCCGGGCGTCGACCACGATGGGTGGTGGCGCGTGAGAGCCGCCAAAGCCCGGGAGAAGATGGGCCGCGCCTACCCGGCGCTGCCACAGCTCCTCACGGCGGTCGCTTGAACACGTCATATTCTCTGTGCAGAGACACTAGTGTCGGATGTTGCCGCGACACGTTTTGAGGAGGGTGACGGAGCCGCACGATGGCGGCACGGCGACGCGCGGACAGGCGCGCAATACGCGAGCTCACCCGGGCGAGCATCGATGTGCGGAAGGGTTCGCCGCGTCGTGCTGGCTGTCGTTGCCCGGGCGCCCTGCGCTGACGCTGACGGCCCGGTATCCACCGCCGCTCGGTGCGACGTCTGGCATCGGCAACTCCTCCGTGGCGCTATCGCGAACCATGTCTGTCCTCCGCTTCCCTGCCACTAGAGAAACTGCATCTCCTTGAAGTGGTTCGTGAGGGCCTGCTCCTGCTCCTCGAAGGCGCCGCGCATGCCTGGCGCTACGGGCCGGCCGCGGCCGGCGAACGCACGGTTTAACGCTGCGAGCTGCCGCCGCGTGAGCTTGAGAGCGCGTCCGTCGAAGTCGTGATCCTTGAGCGCTGGAACGCCCGCCAACGGGAACAACAGACCGTAGAGCCGGCGATACGCCCGCCGATGACCTTCGTCGAGGCGGATGGCCACCCTGCTCGGCGGGAAGAGAAGACGCGCGCCAATGATCGGCGTGATCTCCACAAGGTTCATGACTCGGACCGAGATTGCTGCATCGCCATGGCGATCAGGGTGACGCAGTCGCTCATCGCCTCTATCAGTTCGGCTTCGGCGCGAGCCAGCGCTCCCTCCTCGACGTCAGCGTGGGCAACGCGTCGAGGGCGACGAGTTCGCCCGGTTCGAGACCGTATCTCGCCGTCAGCCGAAGACAGCCCCGCAGCACCTGCATGCTCACCGCTCCCGCCTTCTGGCGTCACGCCGACGCCGCTTGTCGCTTCTGGCTCCTGCACTTCGGGAAGCGTCATTACTTGCTGCGCTCTTCCATGATCTTGTGCTGCAACGCGAGCATGCCGTCGATGAGCGCTTCCGGCCGCGGCGGGCAGCCGGGCACGTAGACATCGACCGGGATGATCTTGTCGACGCCCTGTAGCACGCGGTCGTAGCGCGTGTAGGGGCCACCGTTCGTGGCGCAGGCGCCCATGGAGATCACCCACTTCGGGTTCGGCATCTGTTCGTAGAGCAGCTTTACGGCGGGCGCCATCTTCTTGGTCACCGTGCCTGACACAATCATCACGTCCGACTGCCGCGGCGACGGCCACGGCACGACGCCGAAGCGGTCAAGGTCGTGGCGCGACATGAACGTTGCGATCATCTCGATGGCGCAACACGCAAGCCCGAACGTCATCGGCCACAGCGACGACTTGCGGGAAAGCGCGAGCATCGCGTCGGCCGGCACCTGCAGGATGCCCGGAAGGATCTGCCGATAGAGCGCCGTCCCCGGCTCGTAAGGCACGGGCGTCAGACGCTCGGCCTCGCGCTCGATGCCGGTCTGCTCTCGCTGCGGCGCAACGACCGGCGCGCCTTCGACCTGCTTCTCAGGCAGCGCCGGCGGTGCGGCCTTCTGCACGACTACTTGTTCCACTGCAGGACCCCCTTCTTCCAGGCGTAGCCGAGGCCCGCGCCCAGAATGCCGATGAAGAGCACCATCTCCCAAAACGCGGCCTTGCCGGCGTGGCCGAAGCTGACCGCCCAGGGGAAGAGGAACACGGCTTCGACGTCGAAGATGAGAGCCGCCTACCCCACCGCGCCTTCCATCTGAAGCTCGATCAGCCGATTCAGCTCGACCGCATACTCCATCGGCAGTTCCTTCACGATCGGCTCCACGAAGCCGTTGACGATCATCTTCGTCGCATCGACCTCGCTCAGGCCGCGGCTCTGGAGGTAGAAGAGCTGGTCCTCACCAATCCTCGAGATCGAGGCCTCGTGGCCGATGTTCACCTGCTCCTCTTCGATATCCATCAGCGGATACGTGTCCGAGCGCGACTGCTCGTCGAGAAGCAGCGCGTCACAGCGCACGGTCGCCTTCGAGCGCACCGCGCCCGGGTACACCTTCAGCGCGCCCCGGTAGCTCGTGCGACCGCTGCCCTTCGATACGGACTTCGAGATGATCGTTGACGTGGTGTCTGGCGCCGCATGTACGATCTTCGCGCCGGCGTCCTGGTGCTGCCCGTCGCCCGCCATCGCCAGCGAAAGGATCTCGCCGTGCGCGCCGGGCTCCATCAGGTACACACTCGGGTACTTCATCGTCAGCCGCGAGCCGAGATTGCCATCGACCCACTCCATGACGGCGTTCTCATACGCGGCGGCGCGCTTCGTCACGAGGTTGTAGACGTTCGTCGACCAGTTCTGGATCGTCGTGTAGCGCACACGCGCGTTCTTCTTCACGACGATCTCGACGACGGCGCTGTGCAGCGAGTCCGTCGAGTACGTCGGCGCCGTGCAGCCCTCGACGTAGTGGACGTAGCTGCCCTCGTCGGCGATGATCAGCGTCCGCTCGAACTGGCCCATGTTCTCTTTGTTGATGCGGAAGTACGCCTGCAGCGGGATGTCGACCTTCACACCCGGTGGGACGTAGACGAAACTGCCGCCCGACCAGACCGCGCTGTTGAGCGCCGCGAACTTGTTGTCCGCCGGCGGAATGATCGTGCCGAAGTACTTCCGGAACATATCCGGATAGTCGCGCATCGCGCTGTCCGTGTCGGTGAAGATGACGCCGAGCTTCTCGAGGTCCGCGCGGATGCTGTGGTACACGACCTCGGAGTCGTACTGCGCGCCGACGCCGGCGATCAGCGAGTTCTTCTCCGCCTCCGGAATGCCCAGCTTGTCGAACGTGTCCTTGATGTACTCGGGCACGTCGGACCAGTCCGCTTCCGGCCGGTCGGATGCGCGCGCGTAGTAGTAGATGTCGTTGAAGTCGAGGTTGTAGTTCTGGATGCTGCCGCCCCAGAAGCCCGTCGGCATCGGCTTCTCAAGGAAGTGCTGGTACGACTTCAAGCGGAAGTCCGTCATCCACTGCGGCTCGTTCTTCACGCGCGATATCTCGCGCACGACATCCTCGCTCAACCCCTTCTCGGTGCGATACGAGTACACCGCGTTGTCATTGTCGTTGAACCCGAACTTGTAGCCGTCCTGCTCCGCAATCTCAGGAGTAACTTGAGCAACCATGATTACACCCTCTCTCCGGCCGCCGCCAACGCGGGGCCATACTTCGCGATCACCGGATCGTATCCCTGATCTTCGAGCTGCAACGCCAACTCAGCGCCGCCCGACTGAATGATCCGCCCCTGGTACAGGATGTGGACGAACTGCGGCGTGATGTAGTTGTCGATCATCGAGTCCCTTCGTCGTGTTCCTGTGCGAGCGCGCTTAGCAGCAGCTCTTTGCCTGGCCGCCACCCTCTGCGGTCTGGAAGCTCGAGCCACAAGCGCAGCTCTTCGTGGCGTTCGGGTTGAAGATCGTGAACCCGGACTTCATCAGGTCTTCGACGTAGTCGACCTCAGCGCCGCGCATCAGCGGCGCGCTCTCCGGATCGACCAGCAGCGTGACGCCGCCCTGCTCGATGACGATGTCGCCATCTTCGCGCCCCTGCGCGATGGCCATGCCGTACTGGTAGCCGGAGCAGCCGCCGCCGACGACGAACACGCGCAGCGCCCCGTCCTCAATGCCGCGATCCTTCAGCAGAGCGGCAGCCTTCTCGGAGGCCTTCTCGGTAATCGTTACGATGGATTCGACTTCCTGGACCATGCTGGGCTCCTTCTGTTTGGTGAGTTTCTACAGTACTTTGTTAGTATATCGGCCTGACCGGCGGCAGATCAACAGGGCGTGAGCCTGGCCGGTTACTGATCGATCATTGGTGATTGGTGGAGGGCACCGAACACGACCGCGTTGGTGAGCCACGAGCACCTCCCCCCGGCCCCTGTATCTCGTGGAGAGGGGAAAAGCGGTGGAAACGGAGCGGAACATGAAGGTCAGGCTGAAGGTGAAGCGGACGAACCCGGAGACGGGGCAGTCCGGTTACAGCCAGTACGAAATCGATGCTGCGGACAATGTGACGCTGCTCGACGCGCTGATCCAGGTGCGCGAGTACGAGGACGGGTCGCTGGCGCTGCGTTGCTCGTGCCGGAGCGCGATCTGCGGATCGTGCTCGATGCGCATCGACGGGCGAGCGCGGCTGGCGTGCCGAGAGAAGGTGACCGCGCTGACGCGCGGCGACGAGGACCACGAGATCAAAGTCGAGCCGATGGGCAACATGCCCGTGATCAAGGATCTCGTGAACGACATGGATTCGTTCTGGTCGAAGATCCGGCAGGTCGACCCGTACTTGCAGCCCGAGGGGCCGGAGCCGGAGGCGGAGTATCGCGTCCCGAACGAGACGATGATCGACCTGACGCACACAATGAACTGCATCATGTGCGGCGCCTGCGTCAGCGACTGCGCCGTGCTCGAGGTCGACAAGAACTTCATCGCACCGGCGGCGCTGGCGAAGGCGTACCGAGTCGTCGCGGACCCTCGCGACGACCACGAGCATGACCGGCTCCAAAAGCTCAGCGAGTACGGCGGCATCTGGGATTGCACGCGCTGCAACATATGCGTCGAGGTGTGTCCGAAGGGCATAGCGCCGATGGACCGCATCTTGCAGTTGCGCGAGATGGCGCTGGAAGCGGGCATCAAGAACAACGCCGGTGCGCGCCACACCAACATCTTCACGAAATCGATCGAAGACGGCGGGCGGCTGAATGAAGTGTGGATGTTGCCGGGCTCCGTCGGCATCTTCAACGTGCCGCGCCTGATGAAGGAGATGCCGGGCGCGTTGAAGATGGCGCTCGCCGGCAAACTGCCGATCGCGCAGGCGGTGCCGCCCGGGTTCCCGGGCTCGCACAAGATGAAAGGGATGGACCGCGTGCGGAACGTCATCAAGAAGTCCGCATCGTTGAAGTCAAAGAAGCCGGAGGTAACGGGCTGATGGAGTACTCGAAGTGGGCGTTCTGGCCCGGCTGCGTGTCGAAGGGCGCTGCGCCGGAGCTGTATCTGGCGACGAACCGCGTGGCGAAAGAGCTCGGCATCGAGCTGGTGGAGTTGGATCAGGCGACCTGCACGGGCGCGGGCGTCATCCAGGAACAGAACCCGGAGATGGCGGACGCGCTGAACGCGCGGACGTTCGCGCTGGCGCAGCAGCTCGGCCTGCCGCTGATGAACATCTGCTCGACGTGCCAGGGCATCGAGAGCATGGTGCAGGACAAGCTAACGAAGCGGCCCGAGTACCTCGCGAAGGTGAACGCGATCCTCGCCGATGAGGGGCTGCACTACGAGCCCGGGCTGATCATCAAGAACTTCCTCTGGGTGCTTGTCGAGGATTTCGGCCTTGACCGGCTGAAGAAGATGGTGACGCGACCGCTGACGGGGCTGCGCGTCGGGCCGTTCTACGGCTGCTACATCCTGCGCCCGAGTTCCATTCTCGGCATGGACGAGCAGCCGGACCGCGACCGCTACCTCGAGATGGTGATCGAGGCCGTCGGCGCGACCGTCGTCGACTACGAAGGCTCGAAGAAGTGCTGCGGCTTCCCGATCCTCACGAACAACCGCGAGAACTCGCTAAAGCAGGCCGGCAACCACATCCACGAGGCGCAAGATCTTGGCGCGGATGCGCTCGTGTCGCCATGCCCGCTCTGCCACCTGAACCTCGACGCGCAGCAGCCGGCCGCGAAGCAGGTGACGGGGTACGACATCGACCTGCCGATCCTCCACCTGCCGCAGCTCATCGGCCTCGCGATCGGCGTGCCGCCGAAGGAGATGCGGATGGACCATCACGTCGTCTCGACGAAGAAGCTGCTGGCAAAGTTGGCGGCGGTGCCTGTTGGTGCGTAGCGGTTGGTCTCCGGCGCCTGCGAGCCCGCCACCATCGGCCCCTAGGCCGCGCGCACGCACGCCGGGCTAAGTTTAGTCGAGACGAAGGAGCAGTAAACCCCGTGGAAATTCCGCCGATCGTCGGCAAGCGCATCTTCTTCCCACCCGGACACGTCGCCATCTGTCTCGACGATGGCCACCGTCGCGCGTACCTACGGCTATACGGGCTTTCCTGGCCGTTGCCCGGCGTCCCGGCGCTCAAGGATCGCGACTTCGACGGACGGACGATCAAGCTCACGCGCTCGCAGCTCGCGGCGTTGAACCTTGCATTCGTGAGCCTCCGCGACCATGCAAGGACAGGCAGGCGCAGCGCCTTCGAAGCCCAGGAGCAATTCCTCACGAAGCACTTCAAGGAGATGCAGTTCTCGTAGTCCGGACACGGAGTATGCCCATGGTTCAGCACGCGGTCCCCGAAGAGTCACAAACGCCGGGCGTCGTACCGAGCGGTAGCGCATACCGCGCCACCGTCATGCGCGCCGGGAGCGTGATGTGGTCGTGTCCGCACGTGCACTTCTATAGGCACTCGGCCCAGACGTGCGCCGAGCAACACCTCGCAACTACGGAGCATCAGTCGTCATCGCAATACCCCGCGGGCGAATAGCAGATTCGATGGCGGTGAGCACCATGCGGGCCCGGCGTCACCGTCGCGCCGCAGCCGCCCTGACGGCCCATTCGCGCAGCATCGCCGCATTTACGAGGATCTCATCCGGCACGCGGAAGTTCCGGTCGACCGTCTTCGGCCCACGAGGGCGGTACTTCGGCTGGAGTTCGCCCATGCCTCGCTCAAGGTACGCGCTGCGGCTCTCATCATCAGTTCGGAAGTACAGGACGCCGTCGGAGATGAACCCGAAGTACGTGCCTTCCAGATAGACGCCGCGCCCGCCGAACGTGTTGCGCGCCGTCACCGGCAGTGGTTGGAGCTGGCGCAGTACGCGATCGAGACGGGGAAACATCATCGACCACGGACGCCACCGGCGTGAAGTATGATGCGCCTCCGCATGACTCGCATCGCAGCCGATCGCGACTCCGGCTTCAGCCGGAGTCGCACCCCTACTCCGCTACCGCAGAGGCTGCTATGCCCATGGCGTCGGCCGCTGGCGAGCCGCCGCTGGGGCGGCCGATTACTGTGAGTTCGAGCAGCTCGGCTACGTCGAAGGTCTTCATTCGCTTGGTGTCGTCGGGTTGGACGGTGGGGATGCCATCTTCGAACATCTGGATGCAGAACGGGCAGGCAGTAGCGATCACCTGGGCGCCCGTGCTGACGGCTTCCTCCGTGCGGGCGACGTTGATACGCTTGCCCTTCGACTCCTCCACCCACATGTGACCGCCGCCGGCGCCGCAGCAGAAGCCGTTGTCGCGGGTGCGAGGCATCTCGACGCGGGTGCTTCCGGGCAGCGCGTCGACGATGTCGCGCGGGCTGTCGTAGTTGCCGTTATGGCGGCCGAGGTAGCAGGGGTCGTGGTAGGTGATGGCGAGCGGCAGATCCTGTTTCGGGACGAGCGCGCCGTCCTTGAGCAGCTTCGACAGAAAGGTCGTATGGTGGATCACTTCGAATTTGCCATCAAAGTCGGGGTATTCGTTGGCCATGGTGTTGAAGCAGTGCGGGCAGTTGGTGATGATGCGCTGGACGCCCTTGGCGTGCAGCACCTCGATCAACGACTTCGCCTGCTCCTGAAAGAGATACTCGTTGCCGAGACGGCGCGCCGGGTCGCCGTTGCACTGCTCCTCAGCGCCGAGGCAGCCGAAGCTGACGCCGGCTTCAGCGAGCAGCCGCGCCACGGCGCGCGTAACCGGGATGTTGCGTTCCACCATCGCGCCGGAGCAACCGACCCAGTAGAGGTACTTCTGGGTGCCGTCGAAGGTGGGTATGTCGAGTCCTTCCATCCACGCCGTGCGGCTGAACTGCGCGCCGCGCCAGGGATGGCCGCGCTGCTCGATCTGCTGGAGGGTGGCCAGCGCCGTTTCGGGCATGTTCGCTTCGTTCATTGTCAGGAAGCGGCGCATGTCCTGTAGCGCTGGAACGTGTTCGATGAAGACGGGGCACTGCTCCTGGCAAGCGCCGCACGTCACGCAATCCCAGATCGGATTGAAGCCGACGGCGTCGATCAAGGTGAGGTTTTCGACTCCGTTGGCGTGCCCGTCGCCGATCGCCGATGCGCCGTCTTTCGACGGCGCCTGCAGCGCGTCCCAGACGAAGAGCGGCGAGCTGATCTTATGCACCTCCACCTCGATAGCGGTGCGCAAGTCATGCATGATCTTCTTCGGTGAAAGCTCCTTGCCGGTGAGGTAGGCGGGGCAGTTGATCTCGCAACGCCCGCACTCGGTGCAGGTGTACGGGTCGAGCATCTGCTTCCAGGTGAGGTCTTCGACCTGGCCGGCGCCGAAGCGTTCGAGGTTCTCGAAGTCCTTGATCGGGTAGAGCTTCCCGGTCGACTCGACGTGGCGAAACAGGATGTTCGGCGCGACCGAGAGCACGTGGGAGTGCTTGCTGTACGGCAGATAACAGGCGAAGGCGAGGAAGTCGTACAGGTGGGCGTACCACCAGAAATTGAGGAAGCCCTCCTGGACGCCGCGCGACATCCCGATGCCGTCCCAGAACTTCGCGAGCGAGTACGCGAGGAACGACCACTTCTCGCCGCCCACGGGGTCCGTAGCGATTTCGAAGCTATTCACCATGACGTCGCTGATCACGAGAAAGACGATGAAGCCGAGGATGAACCAGCCATCCAGATTCAGCGTCATACGGGCGGGCTTCCAGAATCGCCGCTGCCAGGCGGCCATGGCGCAGCCCATGAGGACGAGGATGTCGAACAGGTCCATCGGCGCGCGCACAGTGATGTCGTAGAAGACGCCGAAGACATGCTCGAACGAGATGTCCTCGTTGAAGCCCTTGAGCAGGAAGTTGAAGGTGCGGATCTGGAGCACGATGAAGCCCCAGTAGATCAGCGAGTGAAGGAGGCCGCTGTACCAGTAGCGCTTGCGGGCGACGCGGGAGTTGCCCAAGAGATAAGGAACGAGCGACGTGATCCGTTCAAAGAGGTGGTCGAAGCGGTTGTCGCCCTTGCCGCGAGCGAAGACCGCAACCTTCGCGCCGACGGAGTAGGCGAGGAACGACAGGAACGCAACGAGCGACACATAGAATATGTAGTTGCCCGGGAACTCGTGGCTGGGGAGCATGGCGGGCCTCTTCGCACTGCTGTACGGGTGGGCTGGGCTCGCGCTGGGGGCTTGGACAGAGGGCTAGCTCTTACGAGCGGAGGCCGACTGGGTACGGCGAATGCGATAGGTGCAGGCGCGGTCGCCCCGCAACAGACTCGTGCTGAGGCGAACATCTTCGCCGACCAATTGACGAACGAATTCGACATCGAGGGCACAGACGCAACTGTTCCGCCCGGCCACCTTCGGGTAGGGGCAGGTGTACTGTCTGATCAACCAGTCGTCGCCGTCTTGAATACAGTCTGCCAGAGAGCCGCGGGACTGAATAATCTGGGTCGCTTCGCTAACCCGCGCAGGCAGCGACTTCCCTTCCACGCGTTCCTTGTAGGCTTCGGCGAACCGGGTAGCCACCCGATGCAGCAGCGTCTGCAAGACCTGGGCGCCGGCTACCTGCCGCACCTCTTCGAGCAGAGTGTTGGCGAGCAGGTCGTACGACTTCGGATAGAGCGCGTCACCTTTCTCGGTGAGACGGTAGATGAGCGCAGGCCGTCCGACGTGCCCGCGCTCTTCGTGCGCTTCCACGAGGGAGTCCCGCTCCAGCACCGTCAGGTGCTGGCGGACGCCCGTCGAGGTCAAGCCAATGTGTGCGTCCAACTCCTTCACCGTCGCCTGACCTTGCCGGCGAAGGTAATCCAGGATCTGCTGTCGAGTAGTCTGCATAGGCGAACTTTCTACTGTGAGATCATACCCCATGCCGTCTAGCGCATAAGCGTTGGTGCATGGGAGCCGAGCCAGCCGACGGCCTGCGCCTCGCAGGTCGGGTTCCTGATTTCTCGTCTCTACGACAACTTGATATGGATCGCTTTGGTCTCCAGATACGCCTCCAGCCCCTGGCGGCCCAGTTCGCGGCCGATGCCGCTCTGCTTGTAGCCGCCGTACGGCATGAAGGGCAGGCCGGCGGTGTGATAGGCGTTCACCCACACCGTGCCGGCGCGGATCCCCTTCGCCATCTTGAGCGCGGTGTTGATGTCGCGCGTCCAGACGGCGGCGGCGAGGCCGTACATCGTGTCGTTGGCGATCTGGAGCGCCTCGTCGACGTCCTTGAACGTCATCACGCTGAGCACCGGCCCGAAGATCTCCTCCTGCGCGATCGTCATGTCGTTGCGCACGCCATCGAAGATCGTCGGCTGGATGAACAGCCCCTTGTCGAGTCCGTCGCCAGTCGCCCGCGAGCCGCCGACGAGAACCCTGGCGCCTTCCTGCTTGCCCGCCTCGATGTAGCGCTCCACTGTGTTGAGCTGGTTCTGGTCGACCACCGGGCCCATGGTCGTGTTCGGGTGCAGCGGGTCACCCAGCTTCACCGTTTTGGTGAAGTTCACCAGCTTCTCCATGAACTCGTCCTTGATCGACTCGTGGATGGGTAGCCGCGATCCCGCCTGGCAGACTTGGCCGGAATTCAGGTAGATGCCGAAGAAAGCGCCGACGACGGCCGCGTCGATGTTGGCGTCCGGGAAGATGATGTTGGGGGACTTGCCGCCCAGCTCCAAGGAGATCTTCTTCACGTTGGACGCCGCCGCTCGCATGACCGACTTGCCCACTTCGGTCGAGCCGGTGAAGGCGATCTTATCGATCTTCGGGTGCTCCGCCATGTGCTGGCCGATCTTGGAGCCGGGCCCGGTCACGACGTTCACCACGCCGTTCGGCGCGCCCGCCTCCTGGATAATGCGTCCCAGCTCGATGGTGGTACCGGACGTGAGCTGCGCCGGCTTGGCGACGACGGTGCAGCCCGCGGCGAGGGCAGGCGCCAGCTTCCAGCTCACCAACAGCACCGGGAAGTTCCAGGGCGTGATCACGCCGACGACGCCCACCGGCTCGTGCACAATGAGGCCGACAGCGTCGGGCACAAACTGGGTGATCGACTCACCGCGCATGTCGAGAGCAACGCCGGCGAAGTACTCGTAAACGTCGGCGGCCATCGCGATCTCGCCCATCGCCATGTTGAGGGGCTTGCCCACCTCCTGGGCGAGCATCTTAGCCAGTGGCCCGATCTGGGTACGCAGGCGGTCGGCGACATTGCGCAGCACGGTGTGGCGCTGCTTGGCGGGCGCGTTACTCCATGTGCCGCTGTCGAACGCGCGGCGGGCGGCCTCGACCGCGAGGTCGACGTCGACAGTGTCGGCGAGCGGATAGGTGCCGACGAGTTGGCCGTTCGCCGGATTCAGCCGCTCGAAGGTCTTGCCGCTCTTCGCGCCCACCCACTCGCCGTCGACCAACATCTGGTAGGTCTTGGCGTCTGTCGCAGGCTTGATCTCCGTCGTCATAGATCCTCCTGATTGAATTGCGACATAAAACACTGCTGGGAAGGCACTGCTGGTGGGGTCAATTTCTACAGTGTTTTGTTAGTATATCGGCCTGACCGGCAGCAGATCAACAGGGCGACCCCGGTGGACTGTTGGGTTGGCCCGTCGCGCGCACCGACCCGACGCATGCGACGACCCGCTTCGCCGACCCGCCAATCGACCGGCCTGTGTCGACGTTGTCGGGCCTGGCGTACGGCTCAAGCGCCACGCCCGATTACCAGCCATGGCGCGCGGACGAACAAGGAGAGGTCGTGGGTATTCCAGGACACCGGGATCAAGGACGGAGACGCGTTCCCGGGGATCGTCGGGTACGAGTACGACCGGATGGCGCCGGTTGGCCAGCGACGGCCCGGGTTGTCCATGGTCGGGAGGTCAAGCGGGAGCGCAGTGGGCGCAGCGCCTCTGCCGGGGTCTGGGGTGTCCCCAGCCTCTCTCTCTTATCAATCTCTCTTGCAGAGAACGCGAAGCGGACGCTGCCGGCCGCGCACGCTAGAGCACTTCGGAGTCACTAGATGAGTGCCCTGGATGTCGACGCATCCCCGAAGGACGGCAGTCCGTCGCGTTCTACTGCTCCGAGCTCAGCGCGTATACCGCACGAGCGAACGCAGCACGAACGGCAGGATGCCGCCGTGGTTGTAGTAATCGACCTCGACCGGCGTTTCGATGCGGCAGATTGCCGTGAACGTCTTGATCGCGCCGTCGTCCGCGGTCGCGCGCACGGTCATCCGCTTCCCTGGCGTCAGCTCCACACCGATCCCCTCGATGTCGTACCGCTCGAGACCGTTGAGGCCGATCGTGTCGCGATCCTCGCCCGCCTCGAACTGTAGCGGCAGCACGCCCATCCCGATCAGGTTACTGCGATGGATGCGCTCGTAGCTCTTCGCGATGACCGCGCGCACGCCTAGCAGCGCCGTCCCCTTCGCCGCCCAGTCCCGCGACGAACCGGATCCATACTCGGCGCCTGCGATGACGAGCAGCGGCACGCTGTCCGCTTGGTAGCGCTCTGAGGCGTCGAAGATCGGCATGATCTCGCCGTCGGGCAGGTGCTTGGTGACGCCGCCCTCGGTGCCGGGTGCGAGCGCGTTCCGCAGCCGGATGTTCGCGAATGTGCCGCGCACCATTACCTCGTGGTTGCCGCGCCGCGTACCGTATGTGTTGAAATCGTCGGGGTCGACCTCGAGCAGCATCAGGTACTTGCCCGCAGGCGTCGTCTTCGGGATGCTCCCCGCAGGCGAGATATGGTCCGTCGTCACGGAATCGCCGAGCAGTGCGAGCACGCGCGCCGCGAGGATGTCCTTCGGCGGTTCCGGTTCGAGCTTCATCCCGTCGAAGTACGGCGGCCGCTTGATGTACGTCGAGTCGGGATCCCACGCGAAGGCATCGCCTTTCGGGATGTCAAGGTCGCTCCAGGTGTCATCGCCCTCAAACACGTAGGCGTACTTCTCGCGGAACATGTCCGATTTCACGGCCGTCGCGACGGCGTCACGGATCTGCTGGAGCGTCGGCCAGATGTCTCGCAGGTACACAAACGCGCCGTCCTTGCCTGCGCCGAGCGGCTCCGTGTGCAGGTCGATGTCCATCTTGCCGGCCAGCGCGTATGCGACGACCAGCGGCGGTGACGCGAGGTAGTTTGCGCGCACTTCCTGCTGGATGCGCCCCTCGAAGTTGCGGTTGCCCGAGAGCACCGATGCGACGACGAGGTTGCCCTCACGGATGCCGTTCGACACCGGCTCCGGCAGCGGCCCGGAGTTGCCGATGCACGTCGTGCAGCCGTAGCCGACGAGAAAGAACCCGAGCTTCTCGAGATACGGCGTCAGCCCCGCCTCGTCGAGATAGTCGGTGACGACTTTCGATCCGGGGGCGAGGCTCGTCTTCACCCAGGGCTTCGTCGTCAGGCCGCGCTCGACGGCGTTACGCGCGAGCAACCCCGCGGCGAGCATCACCTGCGGGTTCGATGTGTTCGTGCACGAGGTGATCGCGGCGATGACGATCGACCCGTGCGTGAGTTCGAACGTCTGGCCGTCGTTCGTCACCGTCACGTGTTCAAAGATGCCCTCCGCGGGCTCGGGCGTCACGATTTCTTGCACGGGCTTGTTGGCGCTGCCACCCTCGCCGAGCCAGCGCTCCACGTTTGCCGGATCAAGATTCGCCGAGCCTTCGAGCATCGAGACGAGGTTAGAGCGCCACGTCTGCTTTGCGTCTGCGACGCGCACGCGATCTTGCGGCCGCTTCGGTCCCGCAATGCTCGATTCGACCTCGCCGAGGTCGAGTTGCAGTGTGTCCGAGAATAGCGGTTCTGGTGTCTCGTCAGTGCGAAGGAGACCCTGCTCGCGCGTGTACGCCTCGACGAGTTGTACGAGCGCTTCGTCGCGGCCGGTGAACCGCAGGTAGGCCAGCGTCTCTGCGTCGCACGGGAAGAAGCCCATCGTCGCACCGTACTCCGGCGCCATGTTGGCGATCGTCGCGCGGTCCGGCAACGGCAGGCTCGTCAGGCCCGGGCCGAAGAACTCGACGAACTTGCCGACGACGCCCTTTGCTCGCAGCATCTGCGTCACCGTGAGCACTAGATCAGTCGCCGTCGAACCCTCGCGAAGCTGGCCCGTGAATTTGAAACCGATCACTTCCGGCGTCAGCATCGGCATCGGCTGGCCGAGCATCGCCGCCTCCGCTTCGATGCCGCCCACCCCCCAGCCGAGCACGCCCAGGCCGTTGATCATCGTCGTGTGCGAGTCGGTGCCCACGAGGCTGTCGGGGTAGGCGACGACCGCCCCGTCCTCCTGCTTCTCGACGACCACGCTGGCAAGGTACTCAAGGTTCACCTGGTGCACGATGCCCGTGTCCGGCGGTACGACTCGGAAGTTGTTGAAGGCATCTTGCCCCCACCGCAGCAGCGCATACCGCTCCCGGTTTCGGTCGAGCTCTTTCCGCGCGTTGAATGCGAAGGCACCGGCCGTCCCGTACTCGTCGACTTGCACGGAATGGTCGATCACGAGATCCGACTGCTGGAGCGGGTTGATCCGGCGCGGGTCGCCGCCGAGGTCCTTGATCGCGTCGCGCATCGCCGCGAGATCGACGACGCAGGGTACGCCGGTGAAGTCCTGCATGAGGACGCGCGCCGGCCGGAATTGAATCTCTTTCTCGGACGGCGCCTTCGGATCCCACGCCGCGAGAGCGGCGATATCGTCCTTCGTGACGCTGCGCCCGTCCTCGCTGCGGAGCAGGTTTTCAAGCAAGATCTTGAGCGAGAATGGAAGCCGCTCGACGTGCCCGACGCCCGCCTTGGTCATCGCGTCCAAGCGGAACATGTCGAGTTTTCGATCGCCGACGGTGAGGGCCGCCCGGCTCCCATAGCTATCCATTGGTGCGGGCATCGAACTGCTCCATTGTTAGGTTCGGCGTGCGCAACATGCATCAGGATCGGCATGCCCGTCGTCGTGAGCGCGCGGACTGCGCGAGAGTCGCGTAATGCCGGGCATGACTCATTGTAGAACTCGTGCGAATTACGCGCGGCCAGGAGAAATAACGGCTGCTTGCGTCCTGGGCCGGAAGGTGGGCATCGCCAGAGCCAGTACCTAAACAAACAGCTCGAACAGGATCATCGAGCGATCAAGCAGCGGTACTACCCGATGTTGGGGTTCGGGCAGATGGAGTCGGCTACGCGCTTCTGCTCAGCCTTCGAGGAACCGCGCGAGTACTTGCGGATCCCCAACCACCTAGGCGACCACGTGTCGTCCTCGGAGCGACGCCGCATCTTCGGCGCACGCTGGCGATCCCTGATGGTGGAGCTGGCGGCCGCGTAGTCACAGAGGTTCGAAGCCGCTCTGATCCCCGTGGCCATTTGCACCATAGCACCCTGAAATCTGACAGAACCCTTCGGCATCTGAAGGGCGAACCCGTGGATCATCGCGCCGACGCCATTCACATAATTTTAGCAGTAACAACTTGTGTAATCACCCATTCCCAGATACCCTCTACTGGGATGGTGTCCACAAGGACGAACCATCTCGGTGTCGCAGACGTCCGAGAAGAGTGGGAGGGAGGATCTGTGAGTTCACCTGTCAGAATGCTGGAGCTCATCAATAGACTCTCCGCCGAGCGCGGGACGTTCTACCGCCTGGCCGCCAACGGCCATCGCGGCGACCCGATCGTCGTTCGCCGTATTCACGAAATTGGCCAGCAACTCGAAGAAATCTGGGAGCTGCGCCGAAGGGAGCGCGTGGGACAGCGCGAAGGGATCGACCTGCTCATCGTCCTCGCCGACGAGGCCACCTACGGATCTGAGGACGCCGCCTCGACGGCGGGTGTCGGCGCGGACGAAGACTGCCCCAACGTTCCCGACGAGCTCCTTACTCCGTTCGCGCCGCAAGCATCCGGCGTGAGAATGAGAGCTACTAAGCATGATACATGAGTCGAGCGCAGCCGACCGGCCTTCATATCACCTTGTCCAACCCGCAGCGATCGAGAAGAGTGAAGTGTCATGACGTACGTCATCACCGAAGCCTGCATCGGCACCAAAGACCACTCGTGCGTCGACGTCTGCCCCGTCGACTGCATCCACGACGAGGGCGACGACGACAGGATTCTGTACATCGACCCCGACGAGTGCATCGACTGCGGCGCTTGCGAGCCCGCCTGCCCTGTCAACGCCATCTTCGCCGAGGACGACGTCCCCGATAACTTCAAGGCTTACACCGAGATCAACGCGCTCTGGTTCAAGGACAAGCCCGCCGCCCGCGCCAAGGTCGACGCGATCGCCCCCTAGTCCGCGCGCACCCACGCGCCGGCCTTCGTCCACTACCGCCCGCTGTTCAACGGTGATGGGCCACCGGTGGACTTCGCGCGTGAGGATGAGCGGAGTGGCCGGGCCAAGGTCGGTCGAGACGAAGGAGCACTGAACCCCGTGGAAATTCCGCCGATCGTCGGCAAGCGCATCTTCTTCCCACCCGGACACCTCGCCATCTGTCTCGACGATGGCCACCGTCGCGCGTACCTACGGCTGTACGGGCTTTCCTGGCCGTTGCCCGGCGTCCCGGAGCTCAAGGATCGCGACTTCGACGGACGGACGATCAAGCTCACGCGCTCGCAGCTCGCGGCGTTGAACCTTGCATTCGTGAGCCTCCGCGACCATGCAAGGACAGGCAGGCGCAGCGCCTTCGAAGCCCAAGAGCAATTCCTCACAGAGCACTTCAAGGAGATGCAGTTCTCGTAGTCCGGACACGGAGTATGCCAATGGTTCAGCACGCGGTCGCCGAAGAGTCACAAACGCCGGGCGTCGTACCGAGCGGAAGATCGCTCGAACGATGTAGGTGCGCGGCCTGCAGCGCCCGGGAGATGAGGAGCACCGAAGCATGATAGATGAGCCGCGCTTGAAAGACGTAAGCAAGTCTAAGGTCGAATTGATCAAGGAGGGAAGCAGCTACCTTCGCGGTACCCTCCTGGAGGAACTGGCCAAGGTTTCCACGCACTTCTCTGACGAAGACGGACAGGTTCTCAAGGCCCACGGCGTCTACGAGCAGGACGACCGTGACCTGCGCCAGCAATTGAAGAAGGAAGGCACGGACAAGCTCTACTCCTTCATGATCCGCTTAAAGATTCCCGGCGGCATCCTGACCCCAGAGCAGTACCTGGCAGAGGACGAAGTCGCTTCGCGTTACGCGAACGGAAGCCTCCGTATCACTACCCGGCAGGACTTCCAGCTCCATGGCGTCCTGAAACACGATCTGAAGAAGGTCCTCAGGGCCATCAACGAGAAGCTGACAACGACCATGGGAGCCTGCGGCGACGTCGAGCGCAACATCATGTGCTGCTCGGCTCCCGGGGAGGATCGACTGCGCTCTCAAATCGAGTCCTACGCTCGCTTGCTGAGCGACCATCTGCTGCCACGGACCGGAGCCTACTACGAAGTCTGGCTAAACGGCGACAAGGTCGCCTCCACAGAGCCGGAGACGGAGCCTCTCTACGGCAAGGCCTACCTGCCCCGCAAGTTCAAAACAGGCATCGCGTTCCCAGGCGACAACTGCATCGACGTCTACACCCAAGACGTCGGCATCGTTCCGACGCTGGATGGCGAAGAACTCTTGGGCTTCAACATCCTGGTGGGCGGTGGCCAGGCCATGACACACGGCATCAAGACAACCTTCCCTCGCCAGGCCGACCCCATCGCCTTTGTCGAGCCCGACCAACTGATCGCCGTGGTGGAGACCATCGTCAGCATCCAGCGCGACCATGGAGACCGGACTAATCGCAAACACGCGCGCATGAAGTACCTGATAGAGGAGTGGGGCGTGGCCAAGTTCAAGGCCGAGATGGAAGAGCGCCTTGGCTACGAGTTGCGTCCACCCATGGCGATCCAGTGGAAAGGAGTCGACGATCATCTCGGGTGGCACCCCCAAGGCGACGGTCTCTGGTATCTGGGGGTCTATGTCGAGAATGGCCGCATCAAGGATGCCGACCGGCTACAGCTGAAGACGTGCTTCCGCACGCTGGTCGAGACCTTTCGGCCAGGCATCCGCTTGACCCCTCAACAAAACATCCTGTTCACCGACATCGCCGGGGAGCAGAGAACGGCCGTGGACGCCGTGCTGCGAGAGCACAACATCGCGCAGGTCAGCGAAATCTCCAATACGCTGCGATATGCCATGGCCTGCCCGGCCTTGCCTACCTGTGGCCTGGCCCTGAGCGATGCTGAACGTGTCCTCCCCGCCGTCGTTCGCGGCCTGGAGCGCTCGATAGCGAAGCTGGGGCTCGAGCAAGAGAAGATCTCGATTCGCATGACCGGCTGCCCCAACGGCTGCGCTCGCCCTTACCTGGGCGACCTTGGCTTCGTCGGCCGGACTCTAAATGCGTACAACGTGTACGTGGGCGGCGATTTCGAGGGAACGCGACTCAACCAGCTTTATGCCGAGATGGTTCCCACTGACGAGCTCGTGAACACGGTCGTGCCCCTCCTGGCGTTCTATAAGGAGACACGACGCCCCGGCGAGCGGTTCGGGGACTTCTGCCAACGGGTTGGGGTGGAGGCCCTCGGACAATTCGCCGCCGACTATGAACAGACTAACGAGACCTAGCAAGCGAATATCGCCGCCGAACCGAGGAGATGAATCGCGAGCGCGGCCTATCTCTAGGATGAGTACATAAGCAGGGCCGCAGGAACCATCGGTTGAAATGGAGAATCGGAGATGATCATTTGCCATCTCGTGGACAATCATTACGCGCTGCGGGCTGGCAACCCCAGCCAACGACAACACCTCGGCGCCAATCGAAGCGTTCTTGAATATCGGCCGGAGAGCGTGAGCGCCACGCCGTCAAAGAAGGGAGACCTCAAGGCATGAGTGAGACATCCGTGACCGAGGAGACATCCGTGACCGAGGAGATGGTTTTGGCCACCTTGAGCCAAATAAAGGACCCGGATCTGCACCGCGACATCGTGAGCCTGGGCTTTATCCGGAACATAAAGATCTGTGGCTCAACCGTCGCCTTCGACATCAATCTCACCACTCCTGCCTGTCCGGTAAAGGAGGTGATGCGCGACGAGGCCAAAGAGCTCGTGGAAAGCCTGCCTGGGATCAGCCAGGCCAACATCAACATGACGGCAGAGGTCCGACAGCACTCGGCCCCTGACAAATCGGCCATTGCCGGTATACGGAATATCGTCGCCGTCGGCAGCGGCAAGGGTGGCGTCGGCAAGTCGACGGTGGCGGTGAACATCGCCGCCGCGCTCGCCCAAACTGGGGCGAAGGTGGGACTCCTGGATGGGGACGTCTATGGGCCCAGTATCCCCATCATGATGGGGGTACAACGGGAGCTGGCCACAACAGACGACGGCCACATGATCCCCCACGAGGCCCACGGCGTTCGTTTTATCTCCATGGGATATTTCGCCCCGGGAGATAAACCCCTTATCTGGCGCGGCCCCATGGCCACAAAAGCCTTGCAGAAGTGTCTGCTCAACGTCGAATGGGGAGAGCTGGACTACCTGCTGATCGATCTTCCACCCGGGACAGGTGACGTGCATCTCACCGTAGTGCAAACGGTGCCGTTGACGGGTGGAGTGATTGTCTCCACCCCCCAGGATGTGGGTGTGACCATAGCCATGAAGACGCTGCGCATGTTTCAGCAGACGAGCGTGCCGATCTTGGGAATCATCGAAAACATGAGCTACTACCTCTGCGCGGGCTGCGGGAGGCGGGAGGAGATCTTCGGACACGGGCAGGTGGCCAAGGCTAGTGAGTCTCTTGGTATCTCGTTCCTGGGCGAAGTTCCTCTGGACCCACTCATTCGGGCCCAAGCAGACAGCGGCACTCCCATCGTCATCTCCCACCCTGAGACGGCGTCAGCAACAGCGTATCGAAACATTGCTGAACTGCTCGCCGCACAAGTCAGCATTCAGAATTACAGCGAGTCGGAAGTCACCGGCTGCCGGCCCCTCGACATCAAACCGTCCAGCCCCACCGAGTTGACCATCGCCTGGGACGACGGGCACGTGAGCACGTACCTTTTTCGACACCTGCGAGAGGAGTGTCCGTGCGCCATGTGCGTCGATGAGTGGACCCATGAAAGACGCTTGGATCCAGCGAGCGTACCGGACGACATTCATAGTCTCAACATGTCCTCCGTGGGCAACTACGGCGTAAGGTTCGACTGGAGCGACGGTCACAATACCGGCCTCTATAAGTTCGATCGACTGCGAGAGATGTGTCGCTGCGCCGTATGTGCTTCACGTAAGGGCTAGTATTGCCCGGGGCAATGGCGTGCGAACCAGTAGACGGCCCGGCCCGGCGCAGTAGGGCAGCTCGAACGGAGAGATGCTTCCCCCGGCGAGGTCGGTTAGGCGAGTGGGAGCGTGATAAGGAGATTGTCGTGACAGCGGGTGTTCAACAGCCGCGAGTTGTCGTCATCGGGGCCGGATTCGGCGGTCTACGCGTGGCGCGCAGGCTGCGCAACTCTCTCGTCGACGTGCTCGTCATCGACCAGCACAACCATCACACGTTCATGCCGCTTCTGTACGAGGTCGCGACAGCCGGCCTGGCGGCAGACGACATCGCGCAGCCGGTACGGGCCATCCTGCGTGGCGCGCCCAACGTGCGCTTCCTGCTCGCCGAGGTGACCGGCGTCGACCTCGACGCCCGCCGCGTCATCACGGATGCGTGTGGCGTGTCATACGACTACCTCGTGATCTCGGCAGGGACCGTGACCAACTACTTCGGCATGGCTTCTGTGGAGCGAAACGCCTTCGGTTTGAAGGACCTGTCTCAAGCGAACGCCATCCGCAGTCGCATCCTGCGAAACTTCGAGCGGGCAACGGTCGAGCGAGACGCAATCACCCGCCAGCGGCTGATGACGATGGTCGTCGTCGGCGGCGGGCCGACAGGGGTCGAGCTGGCAGGCGCGCTGGCCGAGCTGAAGCGACACGTGCTGCGGCGCGACTATCCTACCCTGGACGTGGCGGGCGCGCGCGTCGTCTTGATCGAGGCGACGGACCGCCTGTTGCCCGCAATGCCGACTGGCCTGCAACGAAAGGCACAAGATCAGCTCTGCGCGCTCGGCGTCGAGGTGCGCCTTAGCGCAATGGTGATCGATGTTTCGGAGGACGCTGTGACGCTGCGCGGCGGCGAGACCATCCGGGCGTCGAACGTCGTCTGGGTCACGGGTACCCGTGGCGCGCCGCTGGCCGCTGCGGCCGGGCTCGACGTATCGCCCGACGGCCGCATCCCGGTGGACGACACGTTGCAGCTGGGCGGCCGTCCCGAGGCATACGCCATCGGCGATATCGCGGCTCTCCAGGGGCGAGACGGCCGCCCGTATCCGATGCTCGCGCAGGTCGCACTGCAGCAGGGAGATCTCGCGGCCCGCAACATCCTGCGCGCGGCGCGTGGCGAGTCGCCGCTACGCTTTCGCTATCGCGATCGCGGCACGATGGCGACGATCGGCCGCCGCATGGCGGTGGCGCACGTCTTCGGGCTGCAGTTCAGCGGCTCCGTTGCGTGGGTCCTATGGCTGGTGGTGCACCTGCTGGCGATCATCGGTCTGCGCAACCGCACGCTGGTGCTGCTCAACTGGATATGGAATTACGTTCGCTATGATCGCGGCAGCCGGCTGGTCACAGACGACATCTCGCGCGATGGAGATTAACTCTCGTTAGTGACAGTAATCTCGCCAGTTCACACGATCCGCCGCTCATCGCGCGTCATCCGGTCGTCTCGACCAGGCAGCGACTGCAGCGTGATGGCGGGCGGCGTGTCTGGCCGGATCGCGTAGCCCGGCGTGAGGAACAGGCCGCTTCTCACTGCGAGCGCATCGATCGGCTGTGCCGTGATCTCCCCGGGTGACATCGCGCGGAGATGCGTCTGGCCCATCCCGCCCATGACCGCCTTTCGCGTGCGCGCCTTCACCTCGCGCGAGCCCAGGTCGCTCTCGCCCCGATCAGCCCAGTCGAAGTAAGCGACCGAATAGTCGAGCAGGATGTCAACTATGTTGTGATTGCGGCACACGTGCAGGATGTTGAACGGGCCGACCTCCCACGGCATCGAGCACCGACGCCGCGATCGACGCGGTTCTGGCAGCGCTCATCGAGCGGCGCCGCTGCTTTGTGCTATACCATGCTCTCCGGATCGAGTATGCGCTTGAGTTCCTCCTGCGATAGCGTCAGGCGCTCACTCGCCACCTCGCGGACGGTGCGGCCCGTTCGCGCAGCCTCCTTCGCGATCTCCGCCGCCGCGTCATAGCCGACGACGGTCGCCAACGCGGTGGCGACGCCCAGTCCTTGCTCGACCAAGGCCGGATCGCGCTCGGTGGCGCGAAGGCCATCGACGCACTGCTGTGTGAAGTTGTCCGTGGCGGCAGCGAGGAGCGAGAGCGACTGCAGCAGATTGTAGGCGGCTACCGGCATCATTGTGTTCAGTTCAAAGTGGCTTCCCTGCGCTGCGATCGCGATGGCTCCGTCGTTTCCGATCACCTGTGCCGCCACCTGGATCAGCGATTCGGGAATAACCGGGTTCACCTTTCCGGGCATAATGGAGCTTCCCGGTTGTACCTCGGGCAGTAGAAGCTCCCCGAGGCCGGCGCGAGGTCCGGAGGCCATCCAGCGGATATCGTTGGCAATCTTCATGAGGCTGATCGCGATGGTGCGAAGGACGCCGCTCGTCTCGATGATGGCGTCGATCGTACTCTGGGCCTGAAAGTGATTGTCGGTCTCGACGATGTTCAGGCCAGTCATCTCGCGCAGGAGCGCCACTACACGACGTGCGAACTCGGGATGCGCGTTGATACCGGTCCCGACCGCAGTGCCGCCGAGCGCAACTTGTAACAGTTCCTCGTGCGCGTGTGCGAGGCGTCGCAGACCACGCTCCACCTGCCCAGCGTAGCCGCGGAACTCTTGACCGAGTCGTATCGGCGTGGCGTCCTGCAGATGCGTCCGTCCCGTCTTGATGATCTCCCAGAAGGCTCGGCCCTTCTCGTCAAGGGCAACCTTCAGACGCTCCAGCGCAGGGCGGAGGTGCTCCTCGATAACGAGAAGACCCGCAATGTGCATGGCGGTGGGGATCACGTCGTTCGAGGACTGCCCCAGGTTGACGTCGTCGTTGGGATGAACGAGACGAGTGCCGCGCTCGCCGCCCAGGAGCTCCGCGGCGCGGTTCGCGATGACCTCATTGGCGTTCATGTTAGTCGAGGTGCCCGAGCCGGTCTGAAACACGTCGACCGTGAACTGGTCGTCGAGATCGCCGTTGGCGACCTCCGCGGCGGCTTTGCCGATGGCGTCACCGATCCGCCGGTCAAGGAGACCCAACTCCACGTTCACCTTGGCCGCGGCGAGCTTGGTCAGCCCCAGCGCGCGGATGAAGCTCCGCGGCATGCGCAGGTCGCTGATCGGGAAGTTGAGCATGGCACGCCTAGTAGACGCGCCGTAATAGGCGTCGCCGGGCACCTCCACCTCGCCCATCGAGTCCCGCTCAAGCCTCGCTCCGGATCGTGGCTCCATGACTCCCTCCGTGCTTGTTTCTCGCCGATAACCGTGGGCGGTGTCCGGAGCGCCGAATAACGAGCGCGCATCCCTCGTCTCGACTCGTCGCCGAACGAGGCATGGCTCGCGGCCCGACCGCGAGCCATGCAGGAAGAGAAAGGAGATGACCGCTCGTCAGTTGCCTGCTTCCCGTTGATGAGGATCGCCGGCCCTCGTGGGGGCATGTTTGGCGACCGCCACGTCGACGTCGAAGAGCATGGCGCCCTCAGACACCCGACATTGACCTGGTCGACCACTCGCTGCGGCCCGGGACCGCTCCAGAAACGCCCGCGAGGTCTCGGTAGACGCATCTGCCCCGTCTACCAGTACTCTTCAGTGTAGATCTCCTCATAGCCCTTCGCGCTCAGGATGCTGCGCGCGTCCGTGATCATGTCGGGGTTGCCGCAGAGGTAGACCGCCGTACTGCCCGGCGGATAGCGCGTCTGTACCTCCTCCGCGTCGAGGCCCTTAGGCAGGACGTCCGGCGTGACACCCTCGAGGAGCGCGGTCAGGCGTCCCCGACCCACCTCGGGCATCCAGTGCCGATCCTCCTGCGGCCGGCTCACCATCGGCACGTAGAGGAAGTTGAATTCCTTATGTCGGGACAGCCCATCGAGTTCCCAGCGGTAGCCGAGGTCGGCTGTGTAACGCACGCCGTGCGCGAGCGTGATCATGCGCCCGTGCGGCTTCCCCTGGCTCTGCTCGATGCTCAGCCTTCGCAGCATGCTGACATATGGCGCCAGGCCCGTGCCGGTGGCGACAAGCAGGAGGTGCGGCGCCTTCGACCTCGCCAGGGTGAAGACGCCCTTCGGCCCCATGTAGTGGACCTCATCTCCGTGCCGCAGGTTGAACAGCGACGGCGTCAGCTGGCCTTGTCCGATGACGTTGATGTAGAGTTCTACGTAGTTCCGCTCGTAGGGCGAGCTCGCGATCGAGTACGCCCGTGGGACGAACTCGTCCCCGACGTCGAGGCCCAGCGTAGCGTACTGGCCGGCGACGAACTCGAACAGGTCGTGGTTCTTCGGCTTAAACCGAAAGATCGCGACTTCGGGACCGTCTACGTCGATCCGCTCCGTCAAAACCGCGATGCGCATCTTGGCCTTCAACGAGCGACGGCCCGCGGTAACTGTCGCACCGTGTTCTGCTACGGTCATCTCTTGTCTCCTCGTGTACCGCACCTGATTCCCTGGACGGATGGATGATAATACTTACACTGCCACCTCTCTGAGACGCGCGCACCCGATGGCACGCCCGGTAGACGCGTCGTACTAGGCATCGCTGGCACCTCCACCTCGCCCATCGATTCCCGCTCAAGCCTCGTTCCGGATCGTCGCTCCATGATTTCCTCCGTGCTTCTCCGTCGCGGGCGACTCCAAGGCTCCGGACCGCCGTGCGGTCCGCGGCTTTGTGCTCGTTGACCTTATGGTCGCCGATGAGCGTGTCCACGGGGAAGGCGAGCGGTTGGCGGGAGCACGAGGAGCACGGCCTTTCCGTCAGTCAGGGTGGATGTTTGCGATCGCCGCGGGTTGCGTTACCTCAAAGATCAGGTTATTAGGATTGGCCTTCGTCGCCGCCAATTCTTTGTGGATGGCTTCGAGAAGATCCCGATCGCCGAACACCTTTTCCGACAGGTGCACCTCGAAGGCGATCATTCCCCGTTGGCATCGTGCGCGGCTGCCGCTCGTCGGTAGAATGCTGGTTGACAGTCACCACGGCGAGAACTCCTCGACGCGCCAGAGAAGGGTCCCCAACTCATGATCCAGTCGGCCTAGACGACGCTCCCTGTGCGGTGCGATAATTCTGGGAGCCTACGAACGGAGGCGGCCTGTGGCCTTCCAATCGATCAACCCCACGACCGAAGAGATTCTCGGTCAATTCCCTGAGCACACCGGCGACGAGGTCGAGCGTGCGCTCGAAGCCAGCTCCCGTGCGTTCCAGTCCTGGCGAAGGACGCCGTTCGCGGAGCGGAGTCAGCTGTTACGCGCCGTCGCGCACCAGCTGCGTGCTGGGAAAACGCTTCTCGCCAGCTTGATGACGGCGGAGATGGGCAAACCGCTCGTCGAAGCGGAAGCGGAGATCGAGAAGTGCGCCTGGTGCTGCGACTACTTCGCAGAACACGGGCAGTCGTTTCTGAGTGAGCGGCGCGTGTCCAGCGGGGCCACCGACAGCTACGTGGCGTATGATCCCCTGGGTCCGGTTCTGGCGATCATGCCCTGGAATTTCCCGTTCTGGCAGGTCTTTCGCTTTGCGGCGCCGACGCTGATGGCAGGCAATGCCGGGTTGCTCAAGCACGCTTCGAATGTGTCTCAGTGCGCATTGGCCATCGAGAGAGTCATCCGCCAGGCAGGCGCGCCGGACGGGCTGTTCCAGACGCTGTTGTTGCCAAGCGACCAGGTTGGCGCGGTCATCGGCGACGATCGCGTGCGGGCCGTGACGCTGACAGGCAGCGAATTCGCCGGTTCAAAAGTTGCGGAACTGAGCGGAACATCCTTGAAGAAGACGGTACTGGAGCTGGGTGGTTCTGACCCGTTCATCGTCCTCGCTGACGCCGATCTGGACGCTGCCGCCACGACCGCAGTGAACTCGCGCTATCAGAACGCGGGTCAGAGCTGCATCGCGGCGAAGCGCTTCATCGTCGTCGACGAGGTCGCGGACGAGTTCCTGACGCGCTTCGTCGCCGCGGTGGAGAGGCTGCCGATCGGAGACCCGATGGAGCGCGAGACGCAGATCGGCCCGCTCGCCCGAGACGACCTGCGCGTGAGCCTGGAAGAACAGCTGCGGCGATCGGTTGCGCTGGGTGCGGAGCTGGTAACCGGTGGCCAGCGTCTCGAGCGAAGGGGCTACTTCTATCAACCGACAGTCGTAACAGCCGTACGCCCCGGCATGCCGGCGTTCGACGAGGAGACATTCGGACCGCTGGCGGCAGTCATCGCCGCCGGTGACGCAGACGAGGCGGTCGACCTCGCGAATCACTCGCGTTACGGACTAGGCGCTGCGATCTGGACGCGCGATGTCGAGCTAGCGCAGAGACTCGCGCGGCGGATCGACTCCGGCTCAGTGTTCATCAACAGCATGGTTGCGTCCGACCCGCGACTTCCGTTCGGCGGCGTGAAGCGTAGCGGTTACGGTCGAGAGTTGGGCGAGTACGGCATCTGCGAGTTCGTCAATATCAAGACGGTGTGGATCGGCCCGAAGCAAGAGGAGCAGCCACAGAGTGAATGATCGGCATGCCGGATTGGTGAGACGATGAAAGCGAGCGACCTATTCGTGCGGTGCCTTGAGAACGAGAGCGTACGCTATGTCTTCGGATTGCCTGGCGAGGAGATCCTCGACGTCCTCGACTCGCTGTCACGTAGCGAGCAGATCACCTTCGTTGCATGCCGTCACGAGCAAGGCGCCGCCTTCATGGCGAACGTCTACGGCCGGCTCAGCACGTATCCCGGCGTCTGCCTAGCGACGCTGGGACCTGGCGCGACGAACCTGATCACCGGCGTCGCGGACGCGCAGCTCGACCATGCACCTCTCGTGGCCATCACGGGACAGGCCCGCCAGGACCGCCTGTTCAAGGAATCCCATCAGTACCTGGACGTCCTCGCGCTCTTCGATCCGATTACGAAGTGGAATGCGCGCGTCGAGTTGGCCGGCAGCGTGCCGGAGATCGTGCGCAAGGCCTTTCGCCTCGCGCGTCTCGAGAAGCCGGGGGCGACGCATATCGAGCTTCCGGAGGACGTAGCAGCCAGCGAGATCGATGCGGAGCCGATGCCGGTGCGCCGGACGACCTATCCGGTTGCGCGTCCCGAAAGCATTGCCCAGGCGGCCGAGCTACTGGCCGCGTCCAGGCGGCCGGTCATCCTCTCTGGCAACGGCGTCATCCGCCGCCAAGCGTCGGAAGCACTCAGCGAGGTTGCTCAGCGTCTGCGCATCCCGGTCGTCTCGACGTTCATGGGCAAGGGGGCCATGGACTATCGCGACCCTCTCGCGTTGCCGGCAATGGGTCTCTCCTCGAAGGAAGCGTCATTGGGAGTGCTCGCCCAGGCCGACCTGGTGCTGGCAGTTGGCTACGACCTTGTCGAATGGTCGCCGGAGGTGTGGAACCCCGGGAAAGACAAGGAGATTCTCCATATCGATAGTACGCCTGCAGAGGTCGACCGCGCATACCTGCCCGCGACCGAAGTCGTGGGAGAGATCGGCGAGAGCCTGCGGGCGTTGGCCAACGCGTGTGGTCAGGTGACGTTGAGCTGGCAGTGGGAAGGCTTTACCCCGTATGCCTACAACGAAGCAGCGCTGGCTGATACTTCCTTTCCCGTCCGGCCACAGAGAGTTGTCCACGATCTCCGGCGAGCGATGGCGGACGATGACATCCTGATCAGCGATGTGGGCGTCCATAAGCTTTGGCTGGCCACGCTGTTCCCCGCCGCGCGCCCGAATACGGTGGTTATCCCGAACGGCCTCGCGTCAATGGGGATCGCCGTGCCCGGTGCCTTGGCCGCGAAGCTCGTGCGGCCGCAGTGCAAGGTCGTCGCCGTCACGGGCGATGGCGGTTTCCTGATGAACTCGCAGGAGCTCGAAACAGCGAAACGGATGAAGACAGCCTTCGTGGTCGTAGTACTGGTCGATAACCGATACGGCGTCATCGAACTCAACCAGAAGCGTCGCTTCGGACGCAGCTTCGGCGTCGAGTTCGACAACCCTGACTTCGTCCAGTATGCGGCCAGCTTTGGCCTGCCGGGGTTTGCGGTCACCAGCGTCGATGACCTCTTGCCCACCTTGCGCCGCGCGTTGGATCTGGATCTGCCCGCGATTGTCGCGGTGCCGGTCGACTCCTCGCAGTCGCCGGCGACCCTGTCAACCTCGGCGTAACCCCCATTCTGGTGAAGTGCCCGAGACATGATGGCGGAATCGTGAAGGATAGACGAGCGCGGAGCGAGTGACATTGACGCCGAATGCCCCCACTGTACTTTTCCAGTAGAACTGCGTTACGCCAAGGAGGATCCGCCATGCCCGACGACCAAGTGATCATCACGTCGCTCGGGCTCAGCCCTGAACCTGCTCCACGACGCGTGACGATCATGACTGCGGACTCCCTGTCAGTTCATCAGAAACCCGGCGGCCGTCCAGCATGAACACCAGGCGCGTGATGCTGTTGATCCCACACGAGAGCTACCGCGCGCCCGATTTCATGGCGGTGGCGGCTCGGCTCGACGTAGAGGTGGTCATCGGATCGGACGAGCGGAACCCGCTGCAGGAGGCGCTGCCCGGGCGATTCGTCGCGCTGAACTTCGCCGATCCGGACGCTGGAGCGGACCAAATCGAGAAGTTCGCCGAGCGCTTCCCGCTCGACACGATCGTCGCCGTCGACGATGGCGGGACGCGGCTGGCGGCGCGCGCCGCGCGGCGGCTGGAACTGCCACACAACCCGGTAGCGGCGGTCGACGCGACGCGTAACAAAGCGTTGCTGCGCGAGCGGCTGTTGGCGGCGGGCGTGGCGTCTCCGTGGTTCCGGGTCATCGCTACGGGCGGTGACCCGCGCGACATCGCACGCACAATCGCCTTCCCGGCGGTCATCAAGCCACTGTCGCTTTCGGCGAGCAGGGGCGTGGTTCGCGTCGATGACGCGGAGCAGTTCGTCGAGGCGTTCGAGCGCGTGAAGCGGATCGTCGCGGATCCGGGGGCGGCGATTGAGTGCGGTGAGTTCGCCGACCGGCTGCTCGTCGAGGGGTACGTGCCGGGGGCCGAGGTGTCGCTCGAAGGACTGCTGACCTCGGGGAAGCTGTCGGTGCTGGCGCTGTTCGACAAGCCGGACCCGCTGGAGGGGCCATACTTCGAGGAGACGATCTACGTGACGCCGTCGCGGCTGTCCGACGACGCGCAGGCGCGGATCGCTGAGACGGCGGCGAGGGCGGTGGCGGCGCTGGGACTAAGCGACGGGCCGGTGCACGTGGAGTTCCGCATCGACGACGATGGCGTGTTTCCGATCGACATCGCCGCGCGGTCGATCGGTGGGCTGTGCTCGCGCACGCTGTCGTTCGGGACGGGTATGTCGCTCGAGGAGCTGATTTTGCGGCACGCGATCGGCGCGCCGGTACCGTCGTACGAGCGTGAGGCGGGCGCTGCGGGCGTGATGATGATCCCGATCCCACGGGCTGGAACCCTCGTCGCCGTGCACCGCGTCGAGGAGGCGGAGGCGGTGCCACTCGTCGATTCGGTGACGATCACAAAGCATCCGGGGAGCAGGCTGGTGCCCCTGCCGGAAGGTGGGGCGTACCTCGGATTCATCTTCGCGAGCGGGGAGGTGCCGGCAGATGTGGAGGCCGCGCTGCGTGCGGCGCACGCGGCACTACGGTTCGAGATCGGGCTGGAGGATGATGGAGGGTAGCGGTTGGCGGATGGAGAGTGGAGGGTGGACACGTGGAGCGCGCGGCCTCATCCCCTCGAGGCCGCGAGTCGTCGACCGGCGCGTCTCAGTCAAGCGGAGACGGGAGGACGTGCGCAGCGGGCGGTCGCGGTCGGCGTGCGTGGTTCGCCAGCAGGCGGAGAAATCGCGGTCAGATAGCGAGGGAGCGGTCGAGCGGAGCTAACTGCTCCGTAGTGGGCTCCGCTCAGCAGAACCAGGCCTCGGTGAGGCCGGGAACGGCGTTGAGCCGCTGGGGCGCGATGGCGGCACCGCCGTCGCGCCCGGTGAGCGCGCGGACGGCGGCGCGCTGCACCTTCGCGAACGTGACCTCGGGCCGCTCGCCGGAGCCGTCGTGCGACGCGGCGGCGACTTCGACGATCGCGGCGACTTCGCGCTGGAGCGCGTCGACGCGCGGGTCTGGATGCGCCCAGACGTAGGTGAGGCGCTCTGCATCGAACGCTCCGAGCAGGTGCTGGGCGCGGAGCACGCCGACCAGAGGCGAGCCGGGGAGCACGAGCAGACGCAGGGCGTACTGCACTGGCTGCACGTGCGCGATCAGGCCGCTCTCTTCGACGAAGGCCAGCAGATCCAGGAAGTCCTGTAACGAAGTCCATGGCGTGAACGTCAACCACGTTGGGCGCAGGACGATGCCGGCGCGCGCGGCGATATCGAGCGCGCGCTCCATGTCGGCGCGGGTGTGACCCTTCTCGAGCAAACGGAGTACCACGTCGTCCGCCGATTCAAACGCCGAGGTGACGAACAGGCAGCCGAGCGCGCGCAGCCGCGGCAGGACGTCCGCGTGTTCGATGATGTGCTCGACCTTGATGGTCGCGTCGAACGTGATGCCGGGATGATCGCGGTGCATTGCCTCGGCGATGGCAAGCGAGTGGGGGACGGCGTTCAGGAAGTCGGGGTCGCCGAAGGTGATGTGGCGCGCGCCCATCGCGACGAGTTGATCGATGTCGGCGAGGACGGTCTCGCGCTGCACGAGTCGCAGGCGGCCGCCGTAGACCGGCGTGATGGGGCAGTGCGTGCAGGTGTGCGCGCAGCCGCGCGAGGCCTCAACGTAGCCGGCGAGGCGGAGCTCGCCGTCGAGGTCCAAGTGCGCATACCGATCCAGCGGCGGGAGGCCGCGGCGGTCGGGCACGGGGAAGCGCTGGCGGTCAAATCGCGCGAACGAGCGGGCCTCTGCGTGCGGGGCGCGGCCGGCGTCGGGCAGGCCGTCCTGCGCCGTGTCGCCGCCGCTCGCGAGCCGATCCGCCAGCTCGACGAGCGCCGGCTCGTACTCGCCGCCGATCGCGGAGTCGGCGAGGTCGGCGTTGGGCAGGCCGTCGTGCAGCTGCGTTGCATACAGGCCGTAGAAGGCGACGTGCGCGCGCGGGTGCAGCCGTCGCACCCGGCGGGCGAGCTCGATGCCGAGGCGCGCGGCGGTGTGCATCGGGACGGAGATGGCAATGAGGCGCGCCTCCCTGACGCGCTCGGGCGAGGCCGGATCGACGGCGAGGTCGAGGCAGTCGACATCGTGGCCGGCGGCGCGCAGCGCGGCGGCGGGCGCGGCGAGGCCGAGCGGCTGGTGTCCCATCTCGTACGTCGAAAGCAGGAGGACGCGCATCGATCCGGCCTATTTCTTCTCAGGCTGGTAGTACGGGTTCTCGCCGGAGGCGTGGTCAGTCTGGTCGATCACGCGCTCGATGCCCGGCACCGTATCCAGGATGGTGGTCTCAATGCCCTGTTTGAGGGTGACGTCGGCCATACCGCAGCCCTGACAGCCACCGCCCAGCTGGACGAAGGCGGTCGTGTCCTCAACGCCGAGCAGGCTGACCGATCCGCCGTGCGCGGCGAGCGCGGGGTTGATCTGCTCCTCGAAGATCTGCTGGATCTGAATCTCGCGCTCGTCGAACCAGAGCGGGTTGGGGTTGTCGAACTCGAGGCTGTTGCCGTTCGGGCCCTTGTCCTCGTAGTCTATGGTCACGCCGTCGACATAGGGCGCGCTGCGCGGCTCGACGTACACGCGCAGGCCGGACGACTCGACGGCGTCGTCCTCGTCAACGGGCTCGCCCTCCTGCATGATGCTCAGGACGTGCTCGAACCGGCCGTGCGCGCGACCGGTGATCTGTAGCCGCAGGCCGATGAACGGCTGGTTGGAGGCGATGACCTCGTTCAGCTTTTCGACGGTGCGCTCGGTGAAGGTGATCGACGGCTTCTTTGACGGGGGCTTAGGGGTGCTGGGGTTCATGGTCGGCTCCGGACGGCGCGGTGTGGCGTCGGTGTTTCAGGATAGCCGATCGGACGGGTGGCAGCTGTTGGGCGACCGCTGACACCGTCTCGGGCTGGTGAGGGGTGGCGAAGGCGCAGTACGCTGTTGTATCGTCGCTGACGTTCTGTGAGTTCACCCGGTCGTAACTTCTTGAATGATCCGGGAGAAAATCTTGAGCTACATAACATGGTCGGGCTCTTATCCCAGAACAACTCAACTATCCCGATAGCCGGGACGTCGATCGTCGCGCGCGACCCCAACTGGCACGTCGCGCTGGAGCAGATCAGGGATCAGCTCCTGCACCACGGCGTGTACAGCTGCGATCTTGCGCTGCTCTTCGCGAGCCACCACTACGAGACGGACTTCGCGGAGATCGTCGCCGCCGCGGGCGAGTTGTGCGCCGCGCGGACGCTGATCGGTTGCTCGGGGCAGGGCGTCATTGGCGGCGCGCGCGAGGTCGAGGACGTCCCCGCGATCGCCATCGCTGCGATACCGCTGCCGGGCGCCGATATCGCGACGGCGCATCTCACGCAGGACGACTTGCTCGCGGTGGAAGACGCCGCCGCGTGGGAACGGCTCACGGGCGTCTCGGCCGACGCGAGCAACGGCTGGATCTGCTTCGGCGACCCGTTCACGATCGACGCCGAGCGGTTGATCGCGTCGCTGTCCGCGGCATACACCGGCGCGGCGATCGTCGGCGGCATGGCGTCGGGCAACGTCGCGGAGCGGCGGACGCATCTCTTTCTCAACGATCGAGTGTTCGATTCGGGCACAGTCGTCGCATCGATCGGCGGCACCTGGGCCTTGCGCGCCGTCGTCGCACAGGGCGCGGCGCCGATCGGCCGGCCGTGGACAATCACCGGCGTAGACGGCCAGCTGATCCGGACGATCGGCCAGCGGCCAGCGTACGAGGTGCTCGCCGATACCTTCCGCGGCCTGACGGAAGAAATGCAACAGCGCGCGCAGCGCAACCTGCTCGTCGGCATCGCCATGGACGAGTACCGAGACGAGTTCGGCCGCGGCGACTTCCTCATCCGCAATCTGATCGGAGCCGACCGCGAGAGCGGCGCGCTGACGGTGAGCGCGCTGCCGCGCGTCGGGCAGACGCTGCAGTTCCAGGTGCGCGACGCGGGCGCGGCCGACGAAGATCTGCGCGCGATGCTCGACGCGGCGACGTCCTCGCTCGGCGGGGCGCCGGCCGGGGCGCTGCTGTGCTCGTGCAACGGGCGTGGCGTGGGCCTGTTCGGGGCGCCGCACCACGACGCCGCGGCCCTGGCGCAGCGCTTCGAGGGGCTGCCCGTCGCCGGCTTCTTCTGCAACGGCGAGATCGGCCCCGTCGGCGGCAAGCCGTACCTGCACGGCTTCACCGCGAGCATCGGCTTCCTCGTGCCGAAAGCGCCGGTACGCCTGACAGGCGCAATGAACGCCGGCAGCCAGAGTGGCGCGGAACATGCTCCTCTATCGACTCGCGCTTCGCCTCTGGATGAAGAGTAGGCCCACGACGACCGAAATCAGGAGCCCGAGAGACTGCCGCCATCTTCCACCACAAGGACGCGGTAGTAAGCCATTCGCTGGATCGCGGGATGGAAGGGCTGCATCGCCAGAATCAGTGTACGGACACCCGCATGGAGCAGAACCACGGACCGATCAAGCAGCGCTACCTATCCCATGTTCGGCTTCGGCCAGTTCGAGTCAACCAGCCGTTCCTGTTACGCAGTTCGATGAACTGCGCCAGTACCTTCGGATCCGGCGGCCGCGAGGCCAGCAAGTCTCTTCATTGGACAAGCGCCAGATATTCAGCAGCAGATGGTCGGCCTTGATGACGGAGTTGGCCGTCTAGTCAACGAGGGAACCGCTGCACCCCGCCCTCCTTGCCCAAGGAGTCCTGAGATCTGACAGAACCGACGTCGACAGCAACCGGGTGCACCATTGCGGACGAATGTAGACGCTCACGGAAAGTGAGCGGTCGGATCGTCGCGTGTACGGACACCAGCGGACGGCGCTGGACGCATAGGAGCGACCTTCAACATCGGTGGCGGCACACGTGGCCGGGGGCCGCGATGATGATCGACAGGCTCGGCAAGACTACGAGGCAAGTTGACGCATCGTCCGCGATGTGGGGCTTCTTCGCATCATGCCCACGACCGTGACGTGGCCTCCGCCCCAGAGCCGCCGGACACAGTGAATTGGCCCCCGTTCCCGATCAGGAAGAGTGCGACCGCAGTAAAGCCATTTTCGAGACATTACACTAGCGACCGGCGACGGCCCCGGCTCGCGCTCGCAGCCCCCGCGCCGCCTCCACCATCGCCGTGAGCGATGGCCGCACTTCCTCCCACCGCCGCGTCTTCAACCCGCAGTCTGGGTTCACCCAGATCTGCTCCGGCGACAGCACCGCCAGCGCCTTGCCCAACAGCCCCTCCATCTCCTCGCGGGTGGGCACGCGCGGCGAGTGGATGTCGTATACGCCGGGGCCGATCTCGTTGGGGTAGCGGTACTGCGCGAACGTTTCGAGCAGCTCCATCTGCGAGCGCGTCGTCTCGATCGCCAGCACATCGGCGTCCATCGCCGCGATTGCGTCGATGATATCGCCGAACTCCGCGTAGCACATGTGCGTGTGGACCTGCGTCTCGTCGCGCACCTCCGACGACGCCAGCCGGAACGCCGCAACCGCCCATTCGAGATACGCCCCCCAGTCCGCGAGACGCAGCGGCAGCCCTTCGCGCAGCGCGGGCTCGTCGATCTGAATGATGCGGATGCCCGCCGCCTCCAGATCGGCGACCTCGTCGCGGATGGCAAGCGCGATCTGGCGGCAGGTGACGTCGCGTGGCTGATCGTCGCGGACGAACGACCACTTGAGGATCGTGACCGGGCCGGTGAGCATGCCCTTGACCGGCTTCGACGTCAGCGACTGCGCGTAGCGCGACCACTCGACGGTCATCGGCGCTGGCCGCCAGGTGTCGCCGTAGATGATCGGCGGCTTTACGTAGCGCGAGCCGTAGCTCTGCACCCAGCCGTTCTGCGTGATCGCGAACCCGGCGAGCTGCTCGCCAAAGTACTCGACCATGTCGTTACGCTCGGACTCCCCGTGCACCAGCACGTCCAGGCCGATCTCCTCCTGAAAGCGGAGCGCCTGCCCGATCTGCTCGCGGACGAAGCGCTCGTAGCTCGCGCGGTCGCGCTTCCCCGCGCGGAACTCCGCCCGCACCGCCCGCACGTCCCCCGTCTGCGGCAGCGAGCCGATCGTCGTCGTCGGGAACGGTGGCAGGCGCAGCGCCTCCACCTGCTTGCGGCGCCGTATATCGTATGGACTCCCGCGTCGGAACATCTCCTCCGTCACCGACGCGAGGCGCCGCTGCACCGCCGCGTCGTGGATCCGCGGCGACGTGCGCCGGCTCTCGACCGCCCGCCGGCTCTCCGCCAGCGCGTCGCCGATCGCCTCGCGTCCATCACGCAGCGCCGTCACAAGCAGCGCGACCTCGCGCACCTTCTGCTTGGCGAACGCCAGCCAGAGCCGCACCCCCGGATCGAGCTTCTTCTCCAGATCGAGGTCGATCGGCGAATGCAGCAGCGAGCACGACGGCGCGACGATCACGCGCTCCGATCCAAGCGCCTCCGCGGCCCGCTCGAGCGGCTCCAGCGCGCGCTCGAGATCCGTGCGCCAGACGTTGCGTCCGTCGACGACGCCAAGCGACAGCGCCATCGACGTCGGCGCCTGCGCGAGCGCCTGATCGAGCTGCTCCGGCGCGCGCACCACATCGAGATGCAGCGCCGCGACCGGCAGCCGCAGCGCCGCCTCGAGGTTGTTGCCCAGCGTCCCGAAGTATGTCGCGACGAGGATACGCAGACGTGGCGCGGCGGCGGCGAGCCGCTCGTACGCCAGCGCGAGCGCAGCCCGCGCGCCCGCGTCGAGATCCGTCGCCAAGCACGGCTCGTCGATCTGCACCCACTCCGCGCCCGCCTGATCAAGGCGACGCAGGATCTCTTCATAGATGGGCAGCACATTCGGCAGCGGATCGAATCGCGACCCGGCGTGATCGTGCATCTTTCCAAGCAGCAGAAACGTCACTGGCCCGATCAACACCGGCCGCGTGATGATGCCGAGCGCCTTCGCCTCGACGAACGCATCGACCGGCTTCGTCGACCCGAGCCGGAAGTGCATCTCTGCCTCAAACTCAGGCACGATGTAGTGGTAGTTCGTGTCGTACCACTTCGTCATCTCCATCGCCGACAAATCGACGGCACTGCCGTTGGCGCTCGCGTCGCGCTGCACGCCGCGCGCCGTCGCGAAGTACGTGCCGAGATCGACGCGGTCGACACGGTCGCCGCGCCAGCCGTAACGCGCCGGCACGGCGCCGACCATCGCGATCGTATCGAGCACGTGGTCGTACAGCGAGAAGTCGTTGCTGGGAATGTGCTCGATGCCTGCTTCCTGCTGCAGCCGCCAATTCCGCTGCCGGATCTCTCGCGCCGTCTCGAGGAGCGCATCCTCCGAAACGTTCCCAGCCCAGAACCCCTCGATCGCCTTCTTCAGTTCCCGCCGCGGCCCGATACGCGGAAATCCAAGATTCGCCGCCGTCACCATGCGTCATCTCTCCTTGGCGCCGCTATACTCCGCAGCCGCACGCCGCCTCGCCATCCAGCGCATCACACATCTCTCGCAAGGCCGATGGTCTAAGCATAATAACGATCTCACCGGCTGGCCACCTGCGGCGCCGCAGACTTACCGCCCATCGACACACCAAGCCGAGACACTGAGGATAGACAACGGAAGAACGCGGCCGCGCAGGCGTGCTCGAGCGCTCGGCCACGCGCGTGGCGTTGAGCTGCTCCGGGCAGCCTTCGTACTGCGGGCCGCCGTAGTCCGCGGCCGCCAGTGCCGTGGATGTACGTGGCGTACGTCTCGCAGGTAGATCGGGCGGAGTGGTAGACCATCCCCCGGACAGCTTCCGACGACCTCGTTCGTCGAACTCCACGAACCGGCTTACGAACGTGCGTGCCAGAAAACGCGATCAAGCTTGTTGTCGGCATCACGCTCGCCGCATGAGGTGATGCCCAGCCGTTGGGGCTTTGACCTTGGCACTAGGCGCGCACGACGCGAATATCGTGTGCCCGCGGGCCAACCATCTCGGCTGCCAGCACTCGGTTTCCCGACCTCTCCCGCCGCGTCCGGCGTCAGTCGTCGTCGCGCCATTCTCGCGGGATTACGGGAATCGGCACGAGGAATGCTCCTCCCAATGCGAGCACGACGACCAGGAACGCGAAGCGGCCTCCATACGCCTCTTGTACGGCGCCGGCTACGCCGACGATCCCGAAGAAGATCAACGCGATCCCTATAGACTGAACTCGAGAGAATCGGACGCGGCTGCGCCGCGCAAATGCCCGGCGCGCCTTCGCGTCGTCATCCCTCAGGTACGATCGTTGCGGATGCTGCTCCACGTATGTTTTCTCCCCTGTGACTTACGGTGCCTATCCGGAGTCCGTGTCCCGCACGGCGCAGGATGAATCGCCGTCATGCACGTTGCGCCTGGCCGCGCGCTACTAGACTACTTGACTTCGTCGCACACAACGCAATCATGGTGACGCCTTCGAGGAGGGCGGATCAGCCTGCAACCTCTGCGCCGCCGTCGACGGTCAGCGTGGCGCCCGTGATCCATGGCGCCTCGTCCGACGCCAGGAAGAGCGCGGCGTAGGCGACGTCCTCGGGTGTCCCGTTCCGCAGGATCAGGGCCTCCGGCAGCGACGGATCGAGCGGTGATGGCGAGGCCTGGATGTTGGTGGGGCAGATGCAGTTCACGCGGATGTTGTCGGGCGCATACTCTCTTGCCATCTTCTGCGTCATCCCGATAACCGCGCTCTTTGCCGCGGCGTAGCCGACGTTCCCTCCAAGTCGCGCCGGCCGCGCGGCAGCAATATTGAGACGGAGCACGGAGGCGGGCATCGCGAAGATCGTCTACGACTACTTCGACCAGTAGCGATCACTCGCCAGCGGGGCTTCGCTACTCACCTGACAGCAACGCTGACAGCAACCCGCGTGCACCAGTACGGACGAGTGTGGACGCTCGCGGAAAGTGAGCGGTCGGATCGTCGCGTGTACGGACACCAGCGGACGGCAGAGGACGCATAGGAGCGACCTTCGGAACCGAGGGTCGGGGGTTCGAATCCCTCCGGGCGTACCACCCCACAGGATCGAAACTGGGACGCTTGCGCGCCTGTTTCCCCCTCGTCGGCGTCGGGTGACAGCAACCGTGACAGCAACCCGGCACGCGCGCACCGCATTGACATGGGGCGTGCCGCATCCCGAGGATCCGAAGCTGCGGCTCGAGGACTACAGGCAGGACTTCATGCCTGCGTGCGTGGAGAAGGTCCAGGGCGCGCATCACGGCCCGGGACTACTGTACGCATCGCTTCGGTACCGGGGACGAACTTCAGCGACTGCATGTCCTACATCATTCGCAAGGACGACTAGAGCGACGCACCGCGCGGCTAATAAACCTCTCTACGCGCGGGTAACGAACACTGCCGCACACTGTAGAATCCTCTCATGGCATCAGCGTTTGAGGTCGTAGCTAAGGACATCACCGCGTCTTCCGAAGAGCAGCTCGTAGAACTGTGCAACCTGCTCATCTGGGAAGACGCCATGTCGGCGCATATGCCGTCAGAGCGTGTGAAGATTACGCTCCGCATCCATGACCCCGACGGAGGCATCGATGCGTTCACCGACAATCTGGGTCCAGCCGTAAGGTTTGTGCTCGACGGGCTAACGGTTTGGCAATTCAAGAAGCGTTGGCCGAGAAGCCTCGCCCGGTTCAAGAAGGAGCTAGAAGGCGCGCGAGCGGCGCAAGAGCAGTTCGAGAAGGGGGCGGGCTATACGCTCGTCGTCGGCCAGAGCATGGCTGCGAATCGCCAACTCGAACGCGAAAAGACCATCGAAGAGATAGCAAGGTCGGTGGGATGCACGGGGCCGGTCCGCGTATTCTTTGCGGACCAAGTCGCACGATGGGCGACGAACGTCCCTGCAACACTCTTCATGCTCGGCAGACCAATCTTTGGGTACCAGCGTGCCGACGTGATGCTCGAAAGTGAGGAACACGCCACTCAATTCAATCCGGACCCACAGCGTGAAGCCACCATCGATGCCCTGCGCCGGACCATGTTCTCGGCGGCGCCGACAACGTTCCGTGCGCGAGTCACCGGGAAAGCGGGAGTTGGAAAGACCCGCTTGGTGCTTGAGACCGTGAAGGCCCAAGGGTTGGATGGAGTGAGCCTGTATGGACAAGAAGTAACGATAGAGCTGTTCAACTGGGTCGCAGCGAACCCCCACATCGAGCTTACGCTCATCGTCGATGAGAGCGACGACGGTGAGTCAAAGAGATACGAACAATGGGCCGAGGCTGCGCGTGGTCGCCTGCGCCTCATCACAGTGGGACACGGCGCTCCGCATGGTCAGAACGTGTATGCCCTCGATCCTCTGGATGAGAAGGCCATGGAGCGAGTGCTGAAGGCGGCGACACCGCTCCTGGACGACAGCCAAATTCGCTGGATAGCGGAGAAGACTCGTGGATACGTAAAGCTCGCTTTGCCAGTGGCCTTCTGCCTGGCGAGAGGCATGACCGAAATCAATGCGATGCCGACGGACCGCGATGTACAGGAAGTCGTTTCGCGACTAATCGTCGCTGACAAAGAAGAAATGGATGCTCTGCGAGGCGCGTCGCTGTTGACTCGTATCGGGTGGGAGTCGGATGTTGCTGTTGAGGGACAGGCTGTAGCCCGGTTCGTTGGAATCGAATGGAACCGGATGCAGATGCTGGTAGCCCGGCTCCAACAACAGGGCATTGTTATAGCCAAGGGGCGATACCGCTACGTCTCTCCTGAACTGCTGGCTCAGTGGCAAGCAGCGGAAGTCTGGCGCGGCCAATCACATCGGATAGGGGAACTTCTCGACCAGCTTCCAAATGAGGCGAGCAAGACTGCGCTCTTGGAGCGCCTGGCTGAACTCGGAGATGTTCCCGGGGTTCGCGATGCGTTGGAGGTGTTGCTCGGGCCGGGCGGTCCCTTTCGCACAATAGATGACCTCGACTCTGCTCGAGCTTCCCGGTTGTTCTTCATCGTGTCGGGTGGTGCGCCGGATGCCGGCATTGGGACTCTTACACGCCTCCTACTTCCGGCCTCGGATGAGCGCCTCCTAGGCTTCGCACCAGGACGAAGGAACGTTGTTTGGGCGTTGGAACGTCTCGCTGAACGCAAGGAGACGTTTGCGGATGCGGCGCGGATATTGCTACGGCTCGCAGAGGCTGAGAACGAGAGCTTTGGAAACAACGCAACGGGCGTGCTGAACTCGCTCCTTCTGACGTTCCTTGCTCCTACCGAGGTTGATGCGGTCGGGCGTTTTCGAATCATCGAAGAAGCGCTCCAGTCCAATTCCGAGAAACGACGAATCGTTGCCCTAGAGGCAGTCGGAGCCGCATTACAAGATTCGGAGTTGGGACTCCCTATCGGTAGCAGGTCCGACGTTCCCCGTCCCCATTGGCGGCCTCGAACGAACCAGGAGGTGTGGGATGTAAAGCGACGTGGCCTCGAACTGGTCGCTGGCGGATTCCGCGATGACTCTCCCGACGTACGACGTGTAGCCCGCAATGTGTTCATCCACCACGCGCGTTCACTCGTCCGTTTTGGATTGACCGAGGACGTAACCTCCTGGTTCGAACAGATTCAAGGCGAAAGCGACGCCGAACGTCGCGACATCTGGGAAGCCATCGGAGGTGTAGTGAAATGGGAAGACGAGAGCTTAACGGACGAGGCGAAGAAGCGCCTGGAGGACTGTGCACTCGCGATTTACGGCGAGAACCTTCCCGACCGAATCAAGCGTTACACAGGTAGTTTTGCGAGTGTCGATTGGCCGGGGGAAGACGAAACTACCGAACGACCGGAGGAAATTGCACGTCAGCTCGCCGAAGACGCCGTGCACAGCATGGGTGAGGTGGCTGCGATTGTGCCGTGGCTGTTCTCTGGTGAAGCTGAGGCAGTGTGGCCGTTCGCATATCGATTGGGTCAACTGGATGCGGAGCGGAAATGGTTTGATTCACTGTTTGAGGCCGCGAAGGTCGCGTCCGACACCCGCATGCTTAGCGGCTATCTCCATGGCCGTTCGAATGCAGGTGACAGCGCGTGGGTGGAACGCCTGCTGGACAGCTGGGCGGCTGACGCTGACCTCGCACGTCTGGCTGTTGACGCGACAGCGCGAAGCGGCCCAAGCGACAGTTCCGCTCGTAGGACAATCGGAATGGTGGAGGCGGGTCACTTATCGCCCGCGAACCTAACCTGGCTGGCGTGGGGGCGCTGGGCTGAAGACGTTTCGCGGCCGTTGCTGGTTCGATTGCTGCGACTACTTCTGCGCGATGCGTCGCCGACTTCGATAGAGGCCGCGCTTTCTGTGTTGGACGACGCGCTACCCAAGCAGGACGCGCCACGCGACCTCGTGCGCCTCTCATGGCAGGTAATAGAGTCCCCGTCAGCTTGGGGTCAGTCGCGGATGATTCCCTACTACGCAGCGAGGGTCGCGTCCCGGCTGGTCGAACTGAATCCGGCCCGGATGGCACGCCTCATCGTGCGAATGTACACACAAGGGCAGCCCGCCTATCGAGATGGCCGACTGCCGCTCATTCGCCGCGCTCTTGAGCTGAATCCGCGCGAAGTGTGGAAGGTCATTGGTTCGGCACTGCTTCGAAGCGGCGTGTTTCGACTCTCTATTGCACTTGAACAGCTAAACCTGATTGACGCAGTGGACTTGGATGTACTTGGCGAATGGCTCGACGCGCACGGGGTGAAGGGCGCGAGAATGGTGGCTCACGCTGTGAAGCCAGAAGGAGCGCAACTTTCGGAGGTCGCATGCCTGCTCTTGACTAAGCAGGGAGATGCAGTCGGAGGAGTTCTCGCTGCCAACTTCACGTCTGGTGTGTGGTGGGGAAGCGAGGTCACGTACTTGGAGCAGAAATCGGCCACCGCGAAACAGTGGCGCGATGACCCGGAACCCGCTGTCCGGCAGTGGGTAGAAATGCTTCTGGCATCGATGCGTGAACGCATGATCCACGCAAAGACTCGTGAGGAAGAGGACGAACTGACATGAACGCCAGCGCCGTCCTAGCTCGTTAGCTGGACGCTTCACCAATCACCGCCCCGTATCCGTCCATCCATGAGGATCGCAAAGATGTACGATGGCTCGCAGGTGCTGCACCGGGACGGTGTTGTCCAGCGGCACTAAGGCGAGCGCCTCCTCGATGTAAGAGCGCGGCACGATCTGGTTTGTCCGGCTCAAGCGCAACTGCTGCCCCTCGACACGGTAGGTGAACTCGCCGCCCCTGATCTGGCGGAACGTCTCGCCTTCGTGCGCGACGATCCTGCTCCCAGATCCTTTCGATCCTGCTATCCATTACACTCCTCCTCAGCAGGTGCGTGTGGACGTAGCCGACGATGGCGTTGTCGATGACTCGTTCTCGAAAATGCGGGAATGGGTACGCTTCCGATTATCAGCAAGGGCAAGTGGGAGATCCTTCCCATCCCCCTCCCGCCTCTCGCCGAACAGCACCGCATCGTCGCCAAGGTCGATGAACTGATGGCCCTGTGTGATCGGTTGGAAGCGCAGCTCACCGCTGCCCAAAAGGAGAGCAGCCGCCTCCTCGAAGCCCTTCTCCACGAAGCGCTCGCGTCCGCCGCGTAAAGGCGCCAGCGCGCGGCAACACCGAGCGCAATACGGTGCGCAGCCGTTCGGACCGAATCCATAAGCGTCTGCCCGCGTCGGTGACGCCACCCGCCGATGTGTGACTATGGCCGTCGCGACGCCATCCTCGCGGCGGCGAAAGGAGGTGCAGCAGAGGACGATCAAGCTACGCAGGGAGTATCATCGGACAGCGACGGAGCGTGGCCCAGTTCATCCGGAAGTGTCCGTAACGAATCGATCCGAGAAGTCCGAATTGCGCTGACGGCGTACACTCAAGGTGCCAGAGGGAGTGTTTTAGGAGTACCCAGTACGGAGCTTTGGGGAGCTCGTCGAGCTTCTCGTCTCACGCGCATAGTGCAGAAGGCATGTCCATGTATGTTGCCGAGTTGCATGTCGCTAACTTTCGCCACATCGCGGGCGCCCACATCGGGCCCCTTCCCCGCATCGGTAGCGCTTCCGAAGTTGTCGTCCTCGCCGGTCCAAATGGTGGCGGTAAGAGTTCTATTCTCGAATTGCTCTCGTACGCTTTCTCTGATGTCTGGGGATACCAATGGCAACTACGGCGCACCTTCGGCAGCTCGTCGTTCGAGATCCGATTCGGGCTAAGTGAGACCGACCTCCAGCGGATCCAGACGGCGATAAACACGACGCCGGAGCTCGACGCCGCCAACTCGTTCCACGAGCTCGCATCGCGCCGCTCGTACTCCATCGCTTGGAACTATCCCGACGGCGAATACGAGAAGGAGCGCGCTCTCAACGATTCCTTCAGAACGCTTGCCAGGGCCGCTCTCTTCGACGGCGTCAAGACGCTTTTCCTTCGATCCGATCGCTACTATCAGACCACGAACTACAACCGAAGCAGCGTCCTCGAGTGGCAGCGCCGGCTAGCGCCGAACTACAACCGAACTGTCGCGCTCAATCTCGCCGACGCGCAGTACACAGATCAGATTGAGTTCCTCATTGAACAGGCATGGAACTACCCGCGCACCCTCGGCTTGCATCACCTCGCCGTCCAACGCGGCACCGAGGTGGGTCCAGCGCCGGCCAACCCGCTCGACGCTTACGACTCCCTATTTCAGCAACTGTTTCCACAATACCGGCTCGCTGAGGGAAGCGAGCAACTGCGCGATCGCCTGTACATTGTGCTTCCGAACGGTCAAGAGCTGCCATTCACCGATCTGTCCTCCGGAGAGCAAGAGGTATTCTTTATCGTTTCCATCTTTCTGCGAAACGACGTGCAGAACAGCGTTGTCTTTCTCGACGAGCCCGAGCTACACCTACATCCGGAACTCGCACGTCGCATGGTAAAGGTGATGTTGCGGATCAAGCCCGGCAACCAGATATGGTTGGCCACCCACAACGCTGACTTGGTAGACGAAGCTGGGCGGGATCGCACGTACTTCGTCACGCGTCCCAGTCCGGCAGATCCGGTGTCCGTGACACGCGCAAGTGATGAGCAAACCGAGGTCGAGCTCCTTCGCACAATATTCGGTGACGCCGGCTACGTCGGACTCGCCCGCCGACTCGTTTTCCTCGAAGGAGATGCGTCGAGCCCCGACAGGCGGGTCTTCTCGAGCCTCTTTCCGCTCCTTGCCGACCAGATCCGATTCGTTCCGCTCAATAGCAGCGAGAACGCGCTGCGCATTCACCGAGGTATGTTGGCGCTCCTGGGAGCAAGCTTGGGCCATTCGCAGTACTTCCTGATTCGAGACCGCGACTACCTACCACCGGCAATCATCGAAAAGTACCAGCAAGATACTTCAGGCCGAATCTTCGTGTTACAGCGCCACGAGATCGAGAACTACTTGCTGGACGCCGACACCATTCGAGAGGTTGCGGGCGATCTCCTCGGAAAGGAGATAGCCGTCGACGAAATCGAACGACTGATGCGGGAGTCGGCGCTCAGCCTTGCGGGTGCCGTCTTCCGCGACATGACCAAGTTCCGATTGAATAGTCTCTTCCAACTCGAAGACTGTTCGATCGACAATTTCGAGGCGGCCGCACCGTGGCTCGGTGTCGCTGGCGATTGGAATGAACCGGTCGTTACCGCCGCGCAGGCGCGATTTGCCGAGCGCCTCACGCGGATCAACGCAGACATCGCGTCGCGCGTTAAGCCAGAGGTGGTCAAAGAAGTCACTGAGTCCGTGATGTCAGAAATCAGCAGCGCGCTCACTGGAGTAGGTGGGAAGGAAACCCTGTCCGCCCTCTCTCGGGTGCTGGGCTTTCCTCCGGGACCCGTCATGACGAATGCCGTCATCAGAGCGATGGCGGCACGGCCATCTCGCATCGACCCCGAGCTCACTTCGATAGTAACTTCGATCGTGGGTTGAACTTGCAAGTGCTGACGGCTAGTCATTGGTGGGGCGCGGCCCCAATGTCGCACAATCAGGAGACGGCTACCCCTTCAGCAACGCGTCGAGCGTCTCCGCCGCCTCGCGCTGCATCGTCGGCGTGACGTGGTTGTAGTAGGTCGACGGTCGCGGAGGTCTGGCTGTGGCCGAGCTTCGAGGCGACGATCTTCGCCTTGACGTTCTGGCGCATGAGCAGCGTGGCGGCGGTGTGCCGCCAGGCGGACATCGCCGGATAGATCGTCTCGCGAACATCGTCCCGTGCGACAGGAACCTGCTCAGAGTGCCTCGCAGTCGTATAATCGGGCCATCAGGGGGTAGATTCATGGTCATCGCACAGGGCTATGCGCCCGGCGCACTCGTTTGCGATCGAGGTCGCGACTGGGTGGTGATTCCGGCCGATGACGATGACGTCGTCCGACTTCGCCCAATAGATGGCTCCGACGACGACGCTATCGGGCTCTTCACGGCGCTCGAGCCGGACGCCATTTCGCACACCCAATATCCGCTGCCCGACCCTTCGGCCGCCGGCGACTTTACGGGAGCGCTGCTGCTTCGGGACGCCGTCCGATTGAGCCTGCGGAGTGGGGCAGGGCCGTTCCGATCGATGGGGCGACTAGCTTTCACGCCACGCCCATACCAGTTTGTCCCGCTGATCATCGTGTGCGGTCGTGATCCGCTCCAGCGGGGGATCAGCGGGGTACCCGAGGTTGGGGTTGCTATTTGTCCGTAAAACATGCTACTTTTCGGACACATACCGCAGACCGGAGGGCCGTTCCCATGCCGCGCGCCGACTTACCTAACAGCATCGATACAAAGATCTCGCGACGCGTGCGACACGCCGCGCGCGGCACGGTGTTCACTCCCGCCATGTTTGCAGCGCTAGGCAGCCGCGCCGCCATCGACAAGGCGTTACAGAGGCAGGTGCAGGAGGGCACGCTACGCCGCCTCTCGCGTGGCCTATACGACAAAGCACGGCAGGACGAACTCCTGGGCACGCTCTGGCCGTCAGTGGATGCCGTGGTCAAGGCGGCAACGGACAAGGGCAAGCTGCGCGTGCAGCCCACGGGCGCGTATGCCGCGAACCTGTTGGGACTATCCGAGCAGGTGCCTGCTCAGGTCGTGCTGCTGACCGACGGAACAAGCCGCTCGGTGCGGGCCGGACCGATGCGCATCGAACTCAGGCACACGACGCCGCGCAACATGGCGGCGGCTGGTCGGCTCAGTGGGCTGGTGATCCAGGCGTTCAAGAGCCTCGGGCCCGAAAACATCACTTCACAGCGACTCGCACATCTACGCAACACGCTGCCTGCCGCGGAGCGCACGAAGCTGTTGGTCGACCTGGAGCTGGCGCCTGGTTGGATGTGGCCGATGCTGCGTCAACTCGCGGAACCCGAAGCGACGTCGGTGCGAGACAAATCGGCGGGAGGGGCCAAGCGGTGAATCCGGCAGAACAGTTCCTGCAACTTCCGCTGGATCGCCGCGCCCGAGCATTCGAGCAGGCGGCCACGCAGCGGGCGGTTAGCACCGTGATCATCGAGAAGGACTTCTGGGTGTGCTGGCTGCTCAGCCTGCTATTTTCGGAGCCGTCGCTTGCGCCTCATCTCGTGTTCAAGGGCGGCACGTCGCTATCCAAGGTGTACGGCGTGATCGATCGCTTTTCGGAAGACGTGGATCTCTCGCTATCGCCGGCGTTCGTTGGCGCGGATGCAGAGGCGTTCGAACAGCTCACCAGCCGCCGTCGGCGCGATGCTGCTGTCGCGGACATGCAGCGCCTGTGCGGCATCAAGACGCAAGACATGATCGCGCCGTCACTGGAAGCAGCTATCGGTGCTGCGCTCGGCCGGCGGCGTTCGGGAGAGCCTTGGCTCGCTTACGAATTCGATGAGCACTCGGGTTCGCCGACCCTGCACTTCCAATATCCCGCGACTCAAATCGCCGGTCTTGATTACGTGCGCCGTGCCGTGAAGCTCGAACTCGGCTCTCTGACTGATCAGCAGCCGAGTGGCCTCCACGCCATCCGGCCGTGGGTGGTCGAAGAGCTTCCCGCCGCGTTCCCAAACTGGGAATGCAACGTGACGGCGCTTGGGCTTGCGCGGAGCTTTTGGGAGAAGGCAACGATCCTCCACGCTGAGTATCACAGACCGGCGGATGATCCGATCCCGGACCGCTATGCACGTCACTACTCCGACGTGGCGCGCATTCTCTCGCATCGCGACGCGGCCACGTTTCTCGCGGACAAGGCGTTGTGCGCGCGCGTGGCTGATTGGAAGAACCGGGTGTTCCCGCGCCGTTGGGCGCGCTATGAACTCGCACGGCATGGCAGCTTTAGGCTAGTACCCCCGTTGGCTCGGCAAGCTACCCTCGCTGCGGACTATGCCGTCATGCGTCCGATGTTCCTAAGCGATCCGCCGCCATTCAGCGCAGTCCTGGCGGTTCTCAGCGAAGCCGAGGGGAAGATCAACGCCATGTGAGGGTTCAAGTCCCACTCGAACTCCTCGTTACGCCCGCGGGCCAGGTTGAGGAGCCGTGCACGCACGGACGCGGGAGACGCGGACCGATTGCTCACGCCAGCGACTCCAGGTATGGGCGGATGACGGACGCCACC
>Ga0080064_1001218_pt1 | contig 54919 bp, 59 predicted proteins | sample Subgrocontami54m_FD_69260 | JGI IMG/M metagenome (GOLD analysis project Ga0080064, IMG submission 69260) | Subsurface groundwater microbial communities from S. Glens Falls, New York, USA - GMW46 contaminated, 5.4 m (SPADES assembly) (version 2) ...
TTGGACTGGCCAAAAAGTATACAATCAAGTGTCGAGGGGCAGAGTTTCTGTGCAAGTTTCTGTGCAATGCGCTCACCCCCCCCCCGTCGCAACGCAACGGCCCAACCGTGCATCGCTACGAGACGCCTATGAACACCGATACGCAACTCCCTTCAGGCCAAGACTTTCCGATACCGCCTCTAACGACGTAAGGGCATGGTTCAAAGTTGGGTTACAGCCAGGCGCGCGCGACAAAAGCGGCTTTGTGGCATAGTCGCGAAATTGGCAGCCATAACCGTTTTCCAGGTCATCAGTTACGCTACGGACGCGACAATGTACGAGGGGGCCAAATGGCCCAGTCGATTGCACTGTCGCTTGGCACTGCCAACTGCACGTTTTCGAACCACGCCGGCGTAAGTCCTTTGCTGCCAAGAAAACGGAGTGCCAAGTGACTTATGACATGGCCATCTAGATGACCATTTCACAAGTCCTTGAGCAGTACGGGGTAGCCGAATTCGCCAGAATTCGGGTGCGCCCGGCCCGAATTCTGGCGAATTCGGCTACAAATAACTGCCAAGGGACTTACGAAACGGCCATCTAGCGCCCAAAACAGCGTCCCTTGGCAACGCCATCACGGCGCCGGCTGCCCCAACTGCGTCGCTTCCGGCGTCTGGCGAACCTTGCCGCCGCGCTGGCCGGCGGCTTCGGTCGCCTTTTGCAGGGCGGGGAAGAACTCCGTCCATTCGACCAGGCGGTTGCCGTTGGTGTCGAAGCGGCTCACGTTTTCTTTTTGCAGAGCCATGAAGCCGATGGTGAACAGGCTGCCGCCCCATGGCAAGGTGCCGTGCGACAGGGCGCCCTTTTTGCAGCCGTTGATGTCGACGACGCCCTGATGGCGGAAGAGGAGATGCCGCAGCACTGCGCCGTCGGTGTGCGCGGCCAGATCGTCCAGGCGGAGCGGGCCGGCGCCGGTGGCCAGAGTCACGTTGCGTTTGTTACTGGCCGTCGAGGACGCCGGCGGCTCTTCCTGTTTGGCTTTCGCCAGATTGAGCGGCTTTTTCGAACGCAACGCCACGATTTCGAATGGCGGCTCCTCCTGCTTGACTTTGTTGCCTTGGACCAGGCCGATGGTGTTGGGCCGCGGCGGCGGGGCGATGCGAATCGACTTCTGCGCCAACTTGGTTTGCTTGGGAGTCGGCGGTTCTTGCTTCTTCGCCTTGGGTTTCGATTGATTCGTCGTGCCTATCAGCCCAATGATCTTCGCCCCGGGTGGCTCTTCCTGCCTGGCGCCGCCGGAAATGTTCGCGCAGCAATCGGTGAGCACTACGACCAGCCGCGGCTGCTGCTTTTTCATCGCCGCCAAGAGCGCCGAGCGATACAGGCTTCCCCAATGCAAGGCGAGGTAATGGCCCTTGGTCAAATGATAGCCGCCGTGGCCGGAGTAGTAGAACACGAGCGCTTCGGTTCCGTCCGTCTTGAGGTTCTCGTAGTACGCCAGGATGTTCGCTGCCGTCATCTGCTTGCCGCTGAACATGTCGATGGTGACGCGGCCGGTCAATCCTTGCTTTTGGACGGCGGCGGTGAGCAAGACCCTCAGGTTCTCGCCGTCCAGGCCCCAAGTGGCGCCCATTTGATCGTCGGTATCCACCGCGATCAGCACGCGCACCCGCGACGCTTCGGACGTTTGCGCCCCGACAAAATGCGGAGTCAGGACGACCAGACACAAGGCGAGCGCCAGCCGGCGCCGCAATGATGGTTTCACAACGATGGTCCTTTCGACGGAACGGATCACTTTTCTTATACGTGCTTCAGCGCATCTTTGCAAGCGGCTGCTTGCTTTCCCAGACGCCTCGGTTACGATACGGCAATCATCTGAAGGAGTCCGGCATGCAACGCATCGTCGTGGGACTGGCGATCATCGGCGGCTTCGGGGCGGCGCTCGCGTTTTCCAACTATCAGAAAAACGCTCCAACGACCTTCTTTCCGCGCGAACAGCTCAATCCGGTCACGCACCTGCGCTGGAACGAAGCGGACGGCGACTTCCAGTTCGCCTTCGTCAGCGATCGCACCGGCGGCCACCGCGCCAATGTCTTCGCTCAGGCCGTCCACAAGCTCAATCTGATGCAACCCGCGTTCGTCGTTTCCGTCGGCGATCTCATCGAGGGCGGCAAGAAGACCGACGCCCAATATCAAAAAGAATGGACCGAGTTCGATGGCATCGTCGCCCAACTGACCATGCCTTTCTTCTACGTCGCCGGCAATCACGATGTCGAGGCCAAGGAGGCGGCGAAATTCTGGGAGGACAAGCTCGGCCGCAAACATTATCACTTCGTCTACCGCAACGTGCTGTTCCTGATGCTCAACAGCGACGATCCGCACGGCCAGGCCAGCGGCAATATCAGCGCCGAGCAAGCGACTTGGGCCAAGCAAGTGCTCGACGGCAACCGCGGCGTGCGCTGGACCATCGTGACCGTGCATCGCCCGCTGTGGACGGCCAACAACGGCGCCAAGAACGGCTGGAAGCAAGTCGAAGACGCGCTCGCCGGCCGCCGCTGCACCGTCTTCGCCGGGCACGTGCATCGCTTTCAGAAATTCACGCGCAACGGGCAGCATTACTATCAGCTCGCCACGACGGGCGGCGTCAGTTCCATGCGCGGCGTTGCGCAGGGCGAATTCGATCACATCACTTGGGTGACGCTGAAGAAGGACGGCCCGGTGCTTGCCCACGTAACTCTCGAGGCCATCCACGCCGAAGATCTCAAGCCATTGGTCACCGACGAGCCAGGCGTGAAACAGACGCGTCAACCGCTGCATCCGGTGCGCGGTCAGTCGTTTTTCGAAGGAACGCCGATGCCGGGGGCGGTGGTCACCTTGACGCCGGACGCGAAGCTGAAGAAAGGCGTGACGGCCCGCGGCGTGGTCGAGGCGGACGGGTCGTTCCGCCTGACCACTTACCAGGCCAACGACGGCGCCGCGGAGGGCGAATACACCGTCGTCGTGACGTGGCGCGAGAAGTTGCACAACGGCCAGCTTGGCGCGAGCTTGCTGCCCGCTCGCTACGGCAAGGCGGATCAATCCGGGCTGCGGGCGACGATCAAGTCGGGTTCGAACGACCTGATTCTGGAATTGAAGAAGTAGCGACTCAGTTTTGATTCATCCGCAGATTTCGCAGATGACGCAGATTGGAAGAATGCAATCGACCCTCTTTTTGCCAATCGGCGAAATCTGCGAAATCTGCGGATCAACTCTTCCTGACAATGGAAAGAGGCAGGCCCGGCGGCCTGCCCCACGTTGAGCGAACATCAGCGATGGTTGTTACTCGGCGTCCTTCTTCTTGTTCTTCTTGCCGCCGAAGCCTTGTTGCTCGAACTTGAACTCTTCGCCGAGCATTTGCTTGTACTGCTTGCGCTGGTCGGCGCTCAGGGCGGCCTGGACCTTTTCGGTCGTTTCCTTGGTGAGCGCGGTCATCTTTTCGCCGAGTCCTTGGAAGTTTCCGCCTTTGGCTTCCTTGAACAATTCGGCTTGCTCCTTTTGGGAATCGTCCAAAATGGTCTTGACGTTTGCACTTTGTTCGTCGTTCATTTTCAGTTCTTTTTGCACCTTGGCGTCGATGAAGGCGCGAGCGCCGCGCTGCTGCAGGTCGAGTTGACGCAGCCGCTTCAGTTGTTTGTCGTTGAGCACGTCGCCGAGGGCCTTTTGAATGGCCTCGGGGACCTTTTCCAGCTGCTCTGGGGTGATGTCGAGTTCTTTCTTGACGTCTTCACGGTTGATCAAGGCAAGCGTGCCGCCGGCGCCGCCGCCCATGCCGCCGAAACCGCCGAACCCAAATTTCTTCTGCGGCTGCTGCTGGCCGGTGACCACGCCGACGGCGATCAGGCCCAGTGCAAACACACCCAGCATGAGACCCATTCTACGCATGACGTTTCTCCTTCAGGAAATGAGGACTGACGTAAGGTTGAACCCCGACGAAGCGGTGACGTTTCGGACCAAGTGAAGATGTCGGCCATGCATGTTGTAGTCTGGCAATCATGAGAAAGCGATGAAAACGGCGATTTTTGGGCGACCCCGGGCGCGGCCGCCTTTCCTGATTGGCGCGCCGCGGGAAAACGGTATACTCCGATTGCCCCCAATCACCCTTCCAGGAGCTGCACCATGATGCGTTACCAGCGATTCGCCCTTGGTCTGGCGGTCGGCCTCGCCGTCGTCCCGTCGGCCCGAGCGCAGGACAACGACCCCAAGTATCCCCATGTGAATCTCGCCACCGTTTGGAACGTCGATGCCAAATGGCCGCAGCGGCCGACGACCATGCCGTGGGGCCATGTGCCAGGCATCGCGGTGGACAAGAAGGATCAGGTCTATGTCTTCACCCGCGCCGAACCGCCGGTGCAGGTGTTTGACGCCAGCGGCAAGTTCCTGCGCGCCTGGGGCAAAGGCATCAAAAGCGCCCACCACATCAAGATCGACCACGTGGGCAACGTTTGGATCGCCGACGTCGAAAACCACGTCGTCGAAAAATACACCCCCGACGGCAAGCTGCTGCAAACCATCGGCACCAAGGGTCAGGCCGGTCGCGATCAAAGCCACCTGAACATGCCGTGCGACATGGCAATCGCGCCCAACGGCGACATCTACGTGGCCGACGGTTACGGCAACGCCCGGGTCATCGTCTTCGACAAGACGGGCAAGTGCCTGCGCGAGTGGGGCGAGCTGGGACACGGACCGAGCCAGTTCAGCATTGTGCATGCGATCGCGCTCGATTCGAAAGGCCGGCTCTACGTCGCCGACCGCAACAACGTGCGCATTCAGGTCTTCACGACCGACGGCAAGTATCTCGAAGAATGGCGCAACCTGATCACGCCGTGGGGCTTTTTCGTGACGCCCAATGACGAGCTGTGGGTGTGCGGCAGCTCGCCGATGCACTGGCGCAAGGAAGACGGCGCCCTGGGATGTCCGCCCAAGGACCAGGTCTTCATGAAATTCAATTCGCAAGGCAAGCTCTTGCACCTGTTCACGCTGCCCAAGGGCATGAATGACTTTGAACGCCCCGGCGAAGTCAACTGGGTCCATTGCATGGCCTTCGATTCGAAGGGGAACATGTACCTGGGCGACATTATTGGGAAACGCGCACAGAAGTTTGTTTTGAAGACTCCATGAAATGCACAACGATTGTTTACGTTTAGCGCTCGTAGCGCCATGACGCTGAGATGATCCTGCGAGCGCTAACCTGGATTGCGCACGGTCGGAGGGCGGGTTTTTCAACCCGCCCAGATTAACGGCTTTTGCGAGGATGGGCGGGTTGGAAAACCCGCCCTCCGGAGTTGTGCGCAATCCAGGCTAAACGTGAACAAGGCCCACCTCTATTTGACATCTCCCTGTTCCTATCCCATGTTTGTTCAGGAAAGTTAACACCTTGTAAACCCGCGGCCCGGTCATGCGCACCGTGCCTGGCATGGGGAACGTTCGCACCAGAACGGAACAAGCATGGCAGGCTGTCGTGTCGCCCTGGCCGCCGATGATGCCGCGCTGGTCAGCGCCCTGCAAAGCTACTTGCACGAGCATTTCAAGCTTGCGCTGGTGGCGGCGCCTCTCGCGAAGATCGGCGGGCTGCTCGACCGTGATGCCGACGGGCTGCTGCTGGTGGCGGCATCGGGCGGCAACGACGTGCTGGAAGCCCGCCGGCTGGTGCAAGACCTGAGCCTGCAACACCTGCCGCCGCAAGTGGTGCTGGTCGACGCCTGCGGCGACATATCTCCCCTTTTACCCCTCGAGCGCTACGTGGTGCGGCGCTTGCGCTGGCCGCACGACGCCGGCATGATCCCGCACCTGGTGAAGGAGTTGGGCCGGGGACGCGAATTCTGCACCGACCGCGCCGAGGCGCTGGAAGAGCTGCTGAGCCGGCGACTGTTGGCTTTGACGCCGTCGCTGCTGCCGCTCGTTGACCGCATCGCCCTGGCCGCCAGCCACGACGTGACGGTGCTGCTCAATGGCGAGACCGGCACCGGCAAAACGTTTCTGGCGCGGCTTTTGCACGAGCATTCACCGCGGCAGATGCACCGTTTCCTCAATGTCGCCTGCGGGGCGCTGTCGGCGAACCTTGTCGAAAGCGAATTCTTCGGCCATGTCCGCGGCGCCTTCACCGGCGCGGATCGGCCCAAGGTTGGTAAGTTTGCTGCCGTCGGCGAAGGGACGCTGCTCCTGGACGAAATCGACACGCTCGGTCTGGAACAGCAGGCGACGCTGTTGCGCGTCATCGAGTCGGGCGAGTTCGAGCCGGTCGGCAGCGTCGAGACGCAACAATGCCGGGCGCGGTTGATCGTCGCCAGCAATATCGACCTGGAAGACGCCGTGGAGCGCGGGCGCTTTCGGCCCGACCTGTATTTCCGGCTCAACGTGATGTCGTTTCATCTGCCGGCGTTGCGCGAGCGCGTGCAGGACATCGCCCCTTTGGCGCGCGGCATGGCGGCGCGCTTCAATCGCAAATTCAACAAGGACCTGTTCGAGATCCACCCCGACGCGATCGCCGCCTTGGAAGCGTATCCCTGGCCAGGCAACATCCGCCAGCTCGAAAACGTGATGCAGCATGCGGTGCTGGTGAGCGCCGGCCCGGAGCTGCTGCCGCGCCACTTGCCGCCGGCCGTGCAGGATCATGTCGAAACGAGCGGCGACGGCCTGGCCCCGGTGAACGGCGACACGCTGCACCATCAGCGGGACGTGATCGAGCGCAACGTGATCCAGCGCGCATTGATGAGTCATGGTTTCAGCCGCACCCGCGCCGCCGACGCGTTGGGGATCAGCCGCGTGACGCTGTACAAGAAGATGAAGAAGTACGGGTTGATGAAGCAACCGACACGCTGATCCGCGGCGGTTCTTTCAATACGGTTGCAGCGTGACTAGCCCTGCGACCATTTGATAGTGCTTGACATTGAAGGTACACAAAGGCGCGGACAGGCCCAGGGCGGTGGCGGCAATCAGCGAATCGAGCAGACCCAAACCGTGCGACAAATGTAAGCTGGCAAAGTCCGCGAGAGCGCGTTGGCAATCGACCTCGGTCGGCCAAACGACTTGCAGCGGTGCAACCTGCTTCAACGCCTTTTGAATCTGCGGCTGGTTTTGAGCGCCCTGAATCAATTCCATGACGACAATGCCGGGCACCGATGGCGCCGCAGCCAAACCGGCGAACCATGTCACGGCCGGTGCGTAGCCGCGCTGAAGGTCGATCAAGATGTCGGTGTCCAAAAGCTCCATGGGCCTCATCCCTGAGTGCGGCGTTCCGCTTGAGCGCGCAATTCCCGCGCATATTGCTGGCTGTCGGTGATATCGCTCCGGAAGCCGATCAGCCCGTTTTGTTGCCAATAAGCGACCAACTCGGCGCCGGTCTTCGGGGGCAACCCGGCTGATCCTTGTTGCGTTAGTACGCGCTGGACAAAATCAACCAGCGGCAACCCCTGCACTGTCGCTTGGACATTGAGTCTTGCCATCACTTCGTCCGGCAGTTCGATGGTAATGCTCATGATTGTTGTGCCCCAGGGGCAGCGTGTATTACCGTCATTTTACCGGAGGGCGGCTTCATGCCCAACAGCAGTTCCATCAAGGCGAACAAACGGTCGTCGTCCAGCAGCGCTCGCAGCGCGGGTGCAAAGTGGGAAGTGGCCATGGTTCTCCCTTGAGAAATCGCGCGCCGTGCGTCATGATCAGGATACACGATCCCGCGATTGCGCGGACGCGCACCGGGGAGCTTGGAGGCAATCATGAAACGACGCACGATTTTCGCCAGTATGGTGATCGGCGTCCTTGGATTCAACGCCGCCGCCGCCGATTGGCCCCTCTTCCGCGGCAACGCCTTGCAAACCGGCGTCGCCAAGAAACCGCTGCCCGACAAGCTCGATGTCCTCTGGAAAATCAAGCTCGACGACGGCATCGAATCGACCGCGGCTATCGTCAAAGACACCGTCTACGTCGGCTGCTTCGATCAGCATCTCTACGCCCTCGACCTGGCCACCGGCAAGCAAAAGTGGAAGTACAAGTCCGCCGACGGCTTCAAGGCGCCGCCGAGCGTTCTGGATGGCGCCGTCTACATCGGCGACGAAGGCGGCATGTTCCACTGCGTCGATGCCGTCACCGGCGCCAAACGCTGGACCTTCGAGACCGGCGGCGAGATCACCGGCGGCGCCAATTTCGCCGGCGACCGCGTGCTGTTCGGCTCGCACGATTCGACGCTCTACTGCCTCGATCGCAAGGCAGGCAAGCTGCTGTGGAAGGTGCGGACGGACGGCCCGGTCAACGGCTCGGCCCTGGTCGCCGGCAAGCTGACGTTCGTGGCCGGCTGCGACAGCAATCTGCACATCATCGATTGGGAAACGGGCAAGGACCTGGAGCAGATCGACCTGCAAGGCCAGGCGGCCGCCACCGCCGCGGTCCAGGGCGATCATCTTTATGTCGGGACCATGACCAATTTCGTGCAGAGCGTCGATCTGACGAAAAAGGCGATCAAGTGGTCATACGCCTCGAAGCGCGAGCAGCCGTTCTTTGGGTCCGCTGCGGTGACGGAGCGGCTCGTGATCGTCGGCGGCCGCGACAAACTGATTCACGCGCTGGATCGCAAGACCGGCGCCCAAGCGTGGACCTACCCGACCAAGGGCCGCATCGACAGCTCGCCGGTGATCGCCGGGCCGCGCGTCTACGTCGGTTCCGGCGACGGCAGTCTGTACGTGCTTCAGGTGACCGACGCCAAGCTCGTGCAAAAGCTCGCCCTGGGCCGCAGCGTGATGGCGTCGCCGGCAGTGTCACAGGGACGGCTCGTGATTGGCACGACGGACAACTGGCTGTATTGTCTGGGGAAGCGGAAATAGGTGCAAAATGCGTTGCACCGTTGCACGCAGGCGAGAAACGTGCAACGCAAGACGCTTCGCAAATCTGAGAAAATTGCAAGCTTGCTCGCTGTTGGAAGTTGAGGAAATTAGGGTTGTCTAACACGTAGATTTGTCATGCCTAATCGTGCAACGCATCCGTTTGAACGTGCTACCGACCTTGTTTTGACCCGGTCGTGCGATACCATGGAGATGCCTGCCTCCCGCGCTCTTTGGATCTCGCAATGTCCGATGTTTCGCAAGAAAAAACCGGACTGGGCAACTACTTCGTCGCAAATTACCCGCCGTTCTCGGCGTGGAAGCCGGAGCAGTTGCCCGCCGCCCGTGCAGCCCTCGCCGCGGCGCCGCGGCCCGAGACGCCGCTCGGCCTGTACCTGCACATCCCGTTTTGCCGTAAGCGCTGCAAGTTTTGCTACTTCCGGGTCTACACCGACAAGAATGCCCGCGATGTCGAAGTCTATCTCGACGCCCTGATCCGCGAAGTGGAGCTGTATCGCCGGCAGCCGATCGTCGGCGACCGGGCGCTGCACTTCGTCTATTTCGGCGGCGGCACGCCTTCGTTCCTCAGCGCTGGGCAACTGCAGGGGCTGTTCGAAAAGTTGCAGCAGCTTTTTCCATGGAATCAAGCGGCGGAAGTGACCTTCGAATGCGAGCCGGGCACGCTGCAACAACCCAAGCTGGAAATGTTGCGGCAACTTGGCGTCACGCGGCTCAGTCTGGGCATCGAGAACTTCGACGACAAGATCCTGGAGAGCAACGGCCGGGCTCACCTGTCGGCCGAGATCTTCCGCGCCTACGGTTGGGCGCGCGACTTGAAGTTTCCGCAGATCAACATCGACCTGATCGCCGGCATGGTCGGCGAGACGTGGGATAACTGGCGCGCATGCATTCGCAAGACGATTGACATGGCACCCGACAGCGTCACGGTCTATCAGATGGAGTTGCCGTACAACACGGTGTATTCCAAGGAAATCGCGCTCGGCACGCCGCGGGATGAGTCTGCGAATCCCGCGGGTCCCGCTCTGGTCGCCGACTGGCCCACCAAGCGCGCCTGGGTCGATTACGCATTCAACGAATTCGCCAAGGCCGGCTACACCGTGTCGAGCGCCTATACCGTGGTGCGTGATCCGGGCCGGACCAAGTTCGTCTACCGCGACAGCCTGTGGCACGGGGCGGATATGTTCGGCACCGGCGTGGCGTCGTTCGGCCACGTCGGCGGCGTGCATGTGCAGAACGTGGACACATGGGAGAAATACACCGAGATGCTGCAGCGCGGCGACCTGCCGCTGGGCCGGGCACTGCCGGTCGAACCAAAGCAGCGCCTGCTCCGTGAGATGATGCTGCAACTGAAGACCGGGCGATTGCAAGCCGACTACTTCCAACGCAAGTTCGGCGCCGACATTCTGCGCGACTTCGGTGAAGGCTTCCGCGATTTGCAACAGGAAGGATTTCTGACGGTCGGTCCGGGCGAAGTGAACCTGACGCGGCCGGGATTGTTGCAGATCGACCGGTTGCTGCCGACGTTTTTCGAGGCAGAGTATCGGGGGACGCGGTATACGTAACGATCTCACCAGCCCGCAGCGCCAGCAAGGGCGTTCGATCTTCGCCCTTGCTGGCGCTGCGGGCTAGTAGTGAGTGCCTTTCAATCCAATCATGCCCGACGCGCTCACCTTCCACATGGGCAAGTTCCCCGCCGTCTTGCCGGGCGAGCTACGTTACGCGCGCAATCACATGTGGTGCCGGCCGCAAGACAGCGTCTTGCGTTTCGGCTTCACCAGCTACGCCGTGCGACTGATGCAGGACGTGTATTTTCTCGATTGGGAATTCAGCGATAGCACGGTCGTGCAGGCCAAGCAACAGATCGGGCACATCGAGACGTCGAAAGCGACGTCCGATCTGTTCGCGCCGATTGGCGGCACAATTCACCGCTTCAATCCGGAACTGTTGAAGGATCCGTCGGGCATCAACGTCGATAATTACGGGGCTGGCTGGCTTTTTGAAATGCAGGTTCCCGAAAAAGGGGTCAGACCCCCTAAAATCACGGGGTCAGACCCCTTTTTCGGGGCCGAGGCCGACACTATGGGCGTGCAGGAATATCATGACTTCCTGGCCGCCAACTGGGAAAAGACGCAGAACATGCTGAAGGGGCATATGTAGGCGCCGCTTGCGGCTTAGCGCGACCTGAAGGGCGACACTTCGCGCGTCGTGTTCTTCGTTTCGCTAAGCCGCAAGCGGCGCACACACCAACGGATATACCATGAGCCGCCACCGATTGACTATCGTTCTCTCACAAGCCCAGGGCAAAAATCCCGCCAAGCGTGCCCTGGAGGAATCGATCGTCGCCGCGCTCATCCTGGAGCCGGGGCTCGACGTTTCCGTCGTGCCGCACCTGTACGACCTCGGCCCCGATCACACCGGCCGGCTATTCCTCGAATCGGTTCATGGCGACATGGTGCTGCTGTCGTGGCTGTTCCCGCGGGCGGCGTTTTGGGTATTGGATCGCGACGGCATCAAGGGGCGCTGGGGCGAAACGCAGCTCAAGCCGCCGGTGGACGAAGATGAGATGGACGACGAGGAAGCCGCCGAGCCGGAGCCGCCCAAGGGGATCGGGGCGCTCGGTGTGCCGGATCGGTTCATTTACTGCCTCGATTTGCGCGACTCCAACAGCCACGAAGCCTACTTGGCAGAGATTCGCCGTATCGCCGCCGACAGCAAGGCGCGGCACGAGACGAAACAGCCGGCGAAGGCCCAGGCGCCCGCGATCGTGCAATTGGGACTCGGCATGGTGAACGGCACGGCACAGCCAACCCTCGGCCGCGCGCTCCATGGCGCAGAGGCAGGCAACGGAGCAGCGCCGCCTCGTTTCGCGCCGGACCAGATTCTGCAAGCGCCCGAGCGCCGCTGGTATCCGGTCATCGATTACAGCCGTTGCACGAATTGCCTGGAGTGCATCGACTTCTGCCTGTTCGGCGTCTATGGCATCGACGGCGTCGAGCGCATCTCGGTCGAGAACCAGGACAATTGCCGCAAGGGCTGTCCCGCGTGCAGCCGCGTGTGCCCCGAACAGGCGATCATGTTCCCCGATTACAAGACGCCGGCGATTGCGGGCGCGCCGGTCGGCGCGGTGGGCGCGCTTAAGATCGATCTGACCAAGCTCTTCGGCGGCGACACCAAGGACGCGCTCTCGCAAGCCGTCGACGAGCGCGACCGCGAGTTGGTGGCGGACGGCCGCGACGCCGTCGGCATGGCGGTGGGCATTCCCAAGCGCCAGGTGGGTAAGGAGCAGGGGCCGAAGGATGATTTGGATAGTCTGATGGATCAGCTGGATGCGCTGGAGTTGTGATTTACCTTTCTTGCGACGGACGAGGTGGAAAGACGCCCTCGGTGCTGAGCGCCTGCCGCACGGCGATTGCCTCTGGATCGTTGATAGACAAAACCTGGATTGTGGCTCGACCAACTGGGGTCAAACCAAGTAGTTCTGCACACACCCATTGGAAATGTTCGGACCAGCTGCACGTTCGTGGGTTGAACAGTCGAACCAACGCGTTCGTGACGGGATCGATACCCGTCAAGGGCATGGTTCACAAATGCGCACAGGCATAGGTGCTTTTCGAGACGACAGGATTTCGACACAGTTGGCACGCACTCAACTTCCTATCCCCTTGAGTCATCAAATGTTACATCGAAAAAAATGTCGGCATCACATGACAGGCATGTGTAGTCCCTACAGCGTTCACTCTGTCACCCAGAAATGACAAGAATTGAACCATGTCCCCGTCAAGTTTGGTCCTTTGTGGGTGTTGCATCTCACACACGCCAAGGCCAACTTTTCCGCCACGGACTGTCCACCGTGTTGCCGAGCAATGATGTGATCGATGGGAAACCGAAATCGATAGGTTGATTGCGGCAAGCGACAGTATTCGCAACAATCACCAGCACGTCGGCGAACTTCTTGGAGCAGTTCTTGGTTCATGGGCGGTTCATATCGTGGAACCATTCGCCCGCTTCAGGCAGGTGCGTGCTTTGGCTTGAAAAATGGCCAGCATGTCCGCGACGCGGATATACTCATCCAATTCGCCCTGCTCTTCCGCCGTCAAGGCGCCTTCTTGAGCTTTCTCAGACAGTTCCACGACACGTTCCTGGTCGCGCGGCGCAAAATCCAGTCGAGCGATGGCCCGAGCGACATCGGGCGCCCAGTTTTCCGATTCCGGCTCCAAAAGGCGGCTAAGAATTCCGGCGCTGGTGGGTCGTTGGATCATGGATTCAATCTAGCCTGGGTTGACAAAGTTCGCAAGCGGCCTTGCAAAAATGGCCCATGAGAATCATCTCATGGCCCACCGTCGTTCATCAATCCTCGTTGTGATGTGGCATTATCCCGCCTTCTTCGTGCCGCCGTTCACTTTCGCCGCGGTCTTGATTTGGCCGCGCAGATAATCGATGGCCATGTCGAGCTGGCGGTCCTTGAAGTCGGCCTTGCTTTCGGGCGCCTTGTAGCCCGGCCTGTGGATGATCTCGTTCTCTCTTTGGAAATCTTGCAAGTCGTTTAGTTCCTTGGCGCCGAGCTTGAGCGTGAAGCCCGCGTTCGGCGTGACGCCCCATTCCTCTTCGTCCTTGCCGCCGGTGCTGGCGCGGTTGAGGTTGCGGCCATTGGGGCGCCAGAAGGTGGCCGTCGTGAGTTTGAGCTGACCCTGCCCGCCGGGCGTGAGGAACGGGTTGATGGTCTGCACGCTGCCCTTGCCGTAGCTGCGCGAGCCGACGACGATGGCCCGGCCATGATCTTGCAGCGCGGCCGAGACGATTTCGCTGGCGCTGGCGGAACCGCCGTTGACGAGGCACACCATCGGGAACGCCGTGTAGCTGCCGTTGGAATGGCCGACGTACGACGTTTCCGGCCCGTTGCGCGGACGGATGGAGACGATCAGCCCGTCGTCGATGTACAGGTCCGAGATCTTGACGGACGAATCGAGCAAGCCGCCCGGGTTGAAGCGGAGGTCGAGGATGAAGCCCTTGATGTCGGCTTCCTTGGAGAGCCGCTTCATGACGCGTTCCAGGTCGCGATGCGTGTTCGGCGAGAACTGGGTGAGGCGGACGTAGCAGATCTTGTTTTCGGGATCGACGACGTAGTTCCACGTGTCGTCGTCGTTGCGCTTGGCGCCCAGGACGCTTTCGACTTCGACCCGGCCGCGGATCAAGTTGAATTCGATCGGCTTCTCCGACCCTTCGCGCTCGACGATCAGCTTGATCTTGGTGCCGGGCGTGCCGAGGATTTTTTTGACGGCTTCCTCGGTGGTCATGCCTTTGGTGGACAGGACCTCGGGCTCCTTGAGCGGTTTGCCCGTCTTGTTGTCCACCTCGCGGATGATGGTGGTGATGATGTCGTTGGCAAACATCTTGGCTTTGTAGGCCGGGCTATTGAAGATCGGCGTGACGACCTGGAGTTGGTCGCGGGTATTGTTCTTGCGGATTTGCACGCCGATGCCGGAGAACTGACCGCCCATTTCGATCTTGCTGCGTTCGACCAGTTTGGGGTCGATATAGTCAGTGTGCTTGTCGAGCTTGCCGAGCAGGGCGTGGAGCGACAGGGTGATGTCGTTGCCTTCGGCCAGGTCTTCGCGCTTGCCCAGGTGCAGCCGCGCCTCGGTGAGCACTTTGATGAGATCAACTTCCTTCATGCCCTTGGCGTTGTCGAGCCGCTCCTTGATGGCCGTCGGCAGCTTTTCGTCGAGCGACTTGTACATGCCGCGAATGCCATCGGCGGTCATGGCGCCGATGTTCACGTCCTTGACGTAATTGTCGCGGACCAGTTTGACGGCGCGAACGACATTGAAGGCATACTGCCCGGCTTCTTTATCGCTGAGTTTCGCTTCGGACAGGATGTCCTTGCGTTCGGTCTCCAGTGCATCCAGCTCGATCGTGCCGTCGGCCAGCTTCTGATAAGCCTTGCGCAGGTTTTGCTGCGCCTCGAGCTTGGGCATGCGGGCGAGCAGGTTGTGGCCTTCCTCGGCGAGGCCCTTTGCCAGTTTCTGTTCGAGCGCAAGCTTGTCGAACTTCGCCAGCCGCTCCTGGGCCTTGGGATAGGCCGACGGGTTCGTGCCGACGATGAAGTCCTGGGTGTGGTATTCGAGCACGGCGGGCAACTGGCCCTTTTCGTCGTCGAACTTGCCGTGCTGCATCGCCAACTCATGCAGTTCTTTGCGGAAGTACTTGATCAGCTCGTTGATGGCGATGTTGCCGTCGGCTTCGTAGCCTTCGCTGTCGGCTTTGCCGCCCAGGCCGTTGAGCAGCGTTTGCGTGAAGATGCCGTGCTGATCGAGATCGAGCGAGGGTTTCAGACCGCTGTTGGGCAGAAAGACGACACGGCTGGGGGCGACTGCCTTGGCCTCGTCGAAATTGGTGAATTCTTTGTAGAAGTTCAGCAGGTTCGGATCGGGGGTCGGGTCCTTGCCGGAATCGAAACCCATGAAATGGACATCGACCAGGGCGACGAAGCGCTGGCTTTGCATGCGGTTCACGGCGTGTTCGATGTCGCCCGAGGCGACGGCGTCCTTGGTGCGGTTCTTGAAGGTGGAATCGACGGCAAAATAGCACGAACGCTCGCCGAGCGGCGCGCCGTTGCCGAGGAAGGCGAAGATGACCAGGTCGTCACGCGCCGTGGTCTTTTCGAGCCAGCTGAGCGCCTTGAGAATATTGGCGCGCGTGGCCGGTTCGCTGGGCCGCGTCTTGTCCGGCGTGCCCAACAAGAGCTTGACGTTTTTGGACAACGCGCCCAGGTGCTTTTTGGAAGTGAACAAGTCGTACAGCGCTTTGGCGTCGGCCTCGGCATGCTTGCGGGTCTTGATCTGCGCGTCCTGATATTGGTCGATGCCCACCAGCACGACATAGGGCTGGGCGGGATGCTCTTCTTCGGCCCGTGCCGAGCATTTCACGCCCAGGAAACAAACACCGATCACGAGCCCGAGCAGCATGCGCTTGGTCATGAAGATGATCCTTTCAGCTCGATGCGGGAAAACGACCCAAAACATTATGAACGACGATCGCGGTTGGGCAACCGATTTTGGCCGCTGTTTCATCCTACCGTGGCGGCCGGATTTTGACAAAGGGACTTTTGCCAACCTGGCAAGCGCGGGAAAGTCGGCGGGTTGGGTGGGATGTAGCTTTCGTAAGGTAGCCTTCACGCACCGACGATCAGCGCTTTTTCGCGGCGTTCGACGACTTCGCCAATGATGCACGTCGCCAGTGCGCCTTTTTCCCGCGCCTTGGCGACGGCCTTTTCGGCCTGATCGGCGGGCAAGCTGATGAGCAAGCCGCCCGAGGTTTGCGCGTCGTAGAAGAACTCCAGGCGCACCGGATCGAGCTTGCCTTGCAGCTCCAACTCCGGCGCCACATACGCGGCATTGGTAGCGCTGGCGCGCGTCAGGTAGGGCTTCTTAGCAAACGCCTCGGCGCCGGGCAGCAGCGGCAGCTTCGACAGATTGAGGACGATTGTGGTTTTGCTGCCCTCGGCCATCCCGAATGCGTGGCCGGCCAGGCCGAAACCGGTGATGTCGGTCGCGGAATGGGCGCCGAATTCCAGGGCGACGTCGCGGCCGATGTCGTTGAGCTGGATCATGCTGGCGACCGCGGCGGCGAACAGATCTTCCGTGCAGGCGTCGGCCTTGTGGGCGGTGGTGGCGAAGCCGGTGCCGAGCGGCTTGGTGAGGATCACCTTGTCGCCCGGCTTGGCGTTGGCGTTGGTGAGGATTCTCTTGGGGTCAACGATGCCGGTGACCGAGTAGCCGAATTTGATTTCGACGTCGCGCACGGTGTGGCCGCCGATGATAACGCAGCCGGCGGTCTGGCAGCGTTCCTGCCCGCCGCGCATAATGTCGCCCAGCCAGGTCAGACCGGGATCTTTGTCGTCGGGATAGCCGACGAGGTTGAGCGCGGTCTTGGGAATGCCGCCCATGGCGTAGACGTCGCTGAGCGAGTTGGCCGCCGCGATCTGGCCGTAGATGTAGGCGTCGTTGACGACGGGCGGAAAGAAATCGATCGTCTGCACGAGCGCAATTTCATCGGTGAGCCGGTAGACTCCGGCGTCATCGTGCGTTTCGGTGCCGACGAGCACGTTCGGGTCGGTGATCGGGGAAAGGTTGCGCAGAACCTGCGCAATCGCCTGGGGCGGCAACTTCCCCGCTCAGCCGGCGCACGAAGCGTAATCGATCAGGCGCTTTTTGCGGCCAAAGAAGAGCATGAACCACTTTCGTTTAGCCCCGGTTCGCAGAACCGGGGTGGGCGGGGACAGAGTCCGCCCCGGTTCTGCGAACCGGGGCTCAACCTCACTTCTTGACGCGCTTGCCGACCGCGTCCACCATCGCATTTTCGTCCGGGAACTCTCCCGTCTTGAGCTTGGAATACAAGAGTTCGCCGTTCACGGTCAGCTCGAAGCAGCCGCCGCCGGAGGGGATCAGCTTCAGGTCCTGGATCGACTGCTTGTAGGTGTTCAGGAGCTTGCTCGTCAAACTGACGGCTTGCGGCTCGTAGTTTCACATCGAGCAGTATTTGAGTTCCACGTGCATGATGGTCTCCTTGGAAAATGGTTGGTCCCTCCATAATTGTACGATGCCGCAATCAAAAAAGATGCATCGCGCGGCGCGGCGCTGCGAGCGCGAAACGTAAACCAAATGCAATACCTCCCCACGATCATCGTGCGTCATCCCAAGGAGAATCCGAAGAAGTGTTCCGTGATGCCGCTCAAGGGGCGCGCCGACGTGATCTTCTTGAACTATCCCGCGCGGAAACTGCCGCCGCTGGAGGGGTACATCCGCCTCGCCGCGGAGGGGCCGGAATTGTCGGCGGCGGATGCGGCGTACGGCGTGCTGCTGCTCGACGGCAGTTGGCGCTGGGCGGAGACGATGGAGAAGTCGTTTCAGCACGTGCCGCCGCGCGCGCTCTACGGTTGGAAGACGGCGTATCCGCGGGTCTCGAAGCTCGGCACCGATCCCGGCAACGGTCTGGCGTCGATCGAAGCGCTGTATCTCGCGCATCACATTCTCGGCCGGCCGACGGCGGGGTTGCTGGATGCGTATCGGTGGGGGGAGGAATTTTTGCGCTTGAATCAGTTGACGCGCTGACGCGCGGGAATCGCTGCGCTCATCCCGCGGCTTGGAAAAAAACTCCACACTCATTCCCATTGGCGCGCGAAAGATTACAATGTCGTCAACGTATGAACATCGGCATCACCTATGATCTCAAGTGCAACGATCACCTCGATCCGCATCTGCCCGACGACCACCAAGAAGAATTTGACAGCCCGCACACCATCGACGCCGTCGCGCGCACCCTGGAGTCGCTGGGACACCGGGTCGTTCGGCTCGGCAATGGCCGCGGGTTTCTCGAAAAAGTTCTGGCAGCGCCGCCGGATTTCGTGTTCAATCTCGCGGAGGGCACGGGCATCAGCCGATCGCGGGAAGCGCGCGTGCCGGCCGTGCTCGAGATGCTCGACATTCCCTGCACCGGGTCGGACCCGCTGACGTTGGCGGTGACGCTCGACAAGGAATGCGCCAAGAATGTGGTTGCGGCCGCCGGCGTCGCCGTGCCTTACGCTTACGCCTTGGCGGCGCGCGCGCCGCTCGATGCGGCGCCTGCCGAGCGATTGATTTTTCCGTTGGTGGCCAAACCGGCCTGGGAAGGCTCGAGCAAAGGCATTCGCAACCAGTGCCTGGTGAGTTCCCCGGCCGAGCTGCCCGAGGTCGTTGCCAAGCTGCGCCGCGATCATCGGCAGACGATCCTCTTGGAGGAGTACATTCCCGGCGACGAGATCACGGTCGGCATCCTGGGCAACGATCCGCCGCGTGTGTTGGGCGCCATGCGCGTGTCGCCGCGCCAGCCGACGGAGCGGTTCATTTACAGCCTGGAGATTAAGCGTGATTTTCGGCGGTTGGTGAAGTACGAATGTCCGCCGCCCTTGCCGCCGGCCACGCTGGCCGCAGTAGAGCGCGCGGCGCTGACCGCCTACCGGGCGCTGGGCTGCCGGGACGTGAGTCGCGTTGATTTCCGGATGAAGGGCGGTGTGCCGTATTTTCTGGAAGTCAATCCGCTGCCGGGCCTGAACCCGGACGACAGCGACCTGGTGATCATGGCCGACCTCGTCGGCTGGAGCTATCAGCAGTTGATCGAAGCGGTACTCCAGGCGGCGCTGAAACGCGTTGGCTTGTAGGATGCGTGCAACGCACCGATGCGCAGTCAGCAGGTGCGTTGCACGCACCCTACGAAATCGGCCGCTCGGCGCTTGCCATGGGGGGCAGGCGGCGCGGTGGCGGCATTTATTCCCACGGATTGGTGGCAACCATGGCTGCTCCCTTGGTGCTGGTGCTCTACAATCAGCCCCTTTTGCCCAAAGAACATCCCGACTCCGAATCCGAGCACACGGTCGTGATCATCGCCGAAACGATGGCCAGTGTGCTCAGCCGGGCAAACTTCCGCGTGAAGCTGCTCGGCTTGGGCCGCGATCCGGCGACCCTCTGGCAAGAATTGCGGCGCGTCAAGCCGGCGGTCGTCTTCAATCTCTACGAAGGCCAGCTCGAAGACACGGAAACCGAATCGTATGTCGCCAGCCTGTTGCAGTGGAGCGGCGTGCCGTTTACCGGTTCGCCGCCGCAAGCGCTGTCGTTGGCGCGGGCCAAGCACACCGCCAAGACGCTGCTGCGCGGCGCCGGGCTGCCGACTGCCGACTTTCTGGTCGTCGAAGAGATGCCGGTGCCGGACTGCACGCTGTCCTGGCCGGTGATCGTCAAGCCCGCCAAGCAGGATGCCAGCGTCGGTCTGGATCAGGACAGCGTCTGCACCAACCAATTCCAGCTCGATCAGCGCGTCGCCTATATTCTGGACACCTACGGCGCGCCGGTGTTGGTCGAGGAGTACATCCCCGGTCGCGAATTCAACGTCGCGCTGACGGAGCTTCCCGACCTCCAATTTCTGCCCCCTTCCGAAATTGTCTTCAAGGAGAAAGCCGGCGCCTGGCCGATCCTCACTTACGCCGGCAAGTGGAAGCTCGGCTCGGAGGAGTACGAAAACACCCCGCCGAAGTTCCCGGCGGACGTCGCGCCGCGGTTGGCCAAGAAGCTCGGCGCCATCGCCATGAAAGCTTACCGCCTGATGGGCCTGCGCGATTATGCGCGCGTCGATTTCCGGGTCACGCCGGACGGCAAGCCGTTCATCCTTGAAGTGAATCCCAATCCGGAGATCAGCGAAGAGGCGGGATTCGCGGGTTGTCTGGGCGCGGTGCACGTGCCCTATCAGGACTTCATCGTTCGCCTGGTTCAGAATGCTTTGCAGCGCGGCGCGCGTGCGGAGCCGACCTTTATCGAAGTGCCGCGCCATGGCGCGGCGCAGTTGGCGCACGGATGAGCGTGAAGGGTAGGAACGAATCATGCCGCTCCGGCTTCAACTCCCATCGACTCAAACCGCCTGGGCAACACTCGGCGCGGCTTTCGTTTTCGTCGCCGCCCTCTGGCTCGGGCTCAACCGCTTGCCGACGCAGGCGCAAGAAGCGAACGCGCCCAAGGAAATCGTCAACTCCCTCGATATGAAATTCGCCCTGATTCCAAAGGGCAAGTTCCTGATGGGCTCCCCAAAGAGCGAGCAGCACCGCGGCGACGACGAGGACCAGCACGAAGTCGTCATGACGCAAAACTTCTACCTGGGCATTCATGAAGTGACGCAGGGCCAATACGAGCGCATCATGGGGAACAATCCCAGTTGCTTCACGCCCACCGGCGCCGGCAAGGCCAAGGTCAAAGCCAGGGAAACCACGCAAAGCCCCGTCGAATGCGTCACCTGGCCCCAGGCCGTCGCGTTCTGCGAGAGACTCGCCGCCCTGGCCAAGGAGAAGGAAGCCCGACGCTCGTACCGCTTGCCGTATGAAGCGGAATGGGAATACGCCTGCCGCGCCGGCACGACGACCGCGCTGCACTACGGCAATGTGGTCGATTCGGATTCGGCGAACTTCAACGGTTTGTCGCCGTACGGATTGGGCCGGGGCGGGCCGTTCCTGCGCACCACCGGGCGCGTCGGCGAACACCCGGCCAACAAGTTCGGCCTCTACGACATGCACGGCAACGTCATGGAATGGTGTTACGACTGGTACGCGGCCGATTACTACAAGAATTGCCCGCGCGAAGATCCCGTTGGTCCCGCGGTCGGCACGGAGAACGTGACTCGCGGCGGCTCGTGGTCGAACTCCGGCAAAGCGTGCCGCAGCGCCGTGCGCACCAAGCTGGCGCCGCATGAGTCGCACTACGGGTTGGGTTTTCGTGTCGTGTTGGTGCAAGGCAAATGACAACGGGTTGTGGCTTGCCGTTTAGCGCTCACTGAAAAATGACGGGACGCGCGTCTCTTTGCGGCGAGCGCTAAACGGCAAGCCACTTGATCGGTCACCCTACGGCACCTTCAACCGATCGAAAATCTTCTGCAACAATTGCTCCGCGGTGATCTCTTCTGCCTCCGCTTCGTAGGTCAAACTTAATCGGTGCCGCAATACGTCGTAGCCGATCGTTTTCACGTCCTGCGGCGTCACATACGCGCGGCCTTCGAGAAACGCCTGGCCGCGGGCGCCGCGCGACAGCCAGATCGTGGCGCGTGGACTGGCGCCGTACTGGATGTAAGCGTCGATCTCCAGGCCATAGTCGCGCGGCTTGCGCGTGGCGTGCACCACCTCGACGATGTACCTCTTGATCTTGTCGTCCATGTAGATGCCGTCGATCTCGCGGCGCAGCTCGGCCAAGTCGTTCGCGGCCAATACCGGCTGCACGTCCAGGTCCGGCTCGATCAGTGCCATGCGGTTGAGGATCGCCAGCTCTTCGTCCTTGCTCGGATAGTCGAGCTTCAGCTTCATCATGAAGCGATCGACCTGCGCTTCGGGCAACGGATAGGTTCCCTCCTGCTCGATCGGGTTCTGCGTCGCCAGTACGATGAATGGACTTTCGAGACGGTAGCTCGTCTCGCCGATGGTCACCTGCTTTTCTTGCATCGCTTCCAGCAGGGCGCTCTGCACCTTGGCCGGGGCGCGGTTGATTTCATCGGCCAGGACGCAATGAGCGAAGATCGGGCCCTTCTTGATCGTGAACTCGCCGGTGCGTGGATTGAAGATTTGCGTGCCGATGACGTCGGCGGGCAACAGGTCCGGCGTGAACTGGATGCGCTGGAAGCTGAGGTGCAAGCCGCGCGCCATGGTGCGGACCGCCAACGTCTTCGCCAGCCCGGGAACGCCTTCGATGAGCAAATGCCCGCCGGTCAACAGGCCCAAGAGCAGCCGGTCGATCAGCTCGCGCTGGCCGACGATAACCCGGCCGATCTGCTCGTACAGCGGATTGAGCCGCGCCCTTGCGGTTTGCACTTGCTGGTTCAGCGCTTCGAGGTCGGCCATGCCGCAATGCCTTTCGTAGAGTAGGCGGCCCGCCTGCACGCTTACCGCCCACGTACAGGCGAACCGCCTACACTACGAGCGTGCAGCCATGAATCTGCTTGACACCGTCGCGCGCGACGTTGATTGTATATTACATGCTTTGAACAGAGTTGATGAATCGTTTTGCGCCAGCGGCGCTGCGCTGCGAGCGCGAAACGGCAAGCCATGGTTTGCTGTAGCGCGCTCGCAGCGCAGCGCCGCAGCGTGTGTTTTCCCAGCGGAGACCCCATGCGCCCCAACCTCGTGAAGCGCGCACTGCAAGAAGGCAAACCCTCGGTCGGCACGTGGCTGTCGCTCGGCAGCATCATCGCGGCCCGATTCATGGCGCGCACCGGCCTGGATTGGTTGAATGTGGACATCGAGCACAGCCTCGTCGATTGGGAAACCGCGTGCCACATCTACGCCACCGTCGCCGACGCCGGCTGTACGGCACTGGCCCGCGTGCCCGGCAACCGGCACGACCACATCAAGCGCGTGCTCGACAACGGCGCCATGGGCGTCGTCGTGCCGATGATCAACAGCCGTAAGGAAGCCGAGGACGCCGTCGCCGCCGCGCTCTATCCGCCGCAGGGCAATCGCTCAGTCGGCGGCAGCGTCCACGCCCTCAATTTCGGCACCAACGCGAATGACTATTACGCCCACGCCAACGAGGAGATCCTGATCGTGCTGCAATGCGAGCACATCAAGTCGGTCGAGAACGCCGACGCCATCTTCTCGGTCCCGGGCATCGACGCCATTTTCGTCGGCCCCAACGACCTGGCCGCCAGCATGCGCACCAAGGACGGCAAAGGCCCCAGCGGCCAGGCGACCAAGGAGGCCATGGATCACATCCTGGCGACGTGCAAGAAATACAAGGTCGCGCCCGGCGTCCATTGCGGTTCGGCGGACGAAGCGAATCTGCGCATCGCGGAGGGTTGGCAGTTCATCGCCATTGGTAGCGAATTGAAGATGATGCTGGCGGGCGCCGCGGCGGAGGTGAAAAAGTTAGCCGGTACGACGGCGCCGAAGGCGGAGATGGCGAAGTATTGATTTGAGTGCGTGGCGCGCCGCGTTTCATTTCACCCCCCCTGGGGGTGCCCTGAAACGCGGCGCGAAGTTCGGTAATTTAGGGTCGCTGGGGCGCTTCGTAAATCACGACGATCATCATCACTTCCGGCTTCAGCGCCGTGTCGTCGAAATCGTCGTCGAGGTTCTTTTTCTTATTGTCTTTGGCGGCGCCGGCGGTCTTCTTCGCGGTCGGCACCTTGGTGAGATAGAGATCCACGATCTGGCCGGTCTTGAGCGCGTCGAACTGCGCCGGGTAGCCGGGCAGCTTGCTGTTGCCGATCATGGCCTTCTTTTCCTTCTGCGTAGGCCGCTTCAGGTTGCCCTTGTTGTCGTATTCCATCGGGAAAAACGCCGTGCGCACCTTCATGCCGGTGCCGGCGCGCACCTCGATGACGTTTGCTTCGCCGAGCTTCTTTTTCAATTCCATCTGAATCTGATAGGGAGGGGACTTGAGCTGCAGCTGTTGCTGATACCATTGATATGCTGCTTGTTCCTTCGGCCGATAGCGGAAAGGAAGTTGCACGGCGATCTCGCCCGCCGAGTTGGGGTCCATGTTCTTGATGAGTGCTCGTATCTTCGGGAAGGTGCCCTTGAGGATCTTCTCCTCTTCCGGATCGATGGTCTTGGCCTTGCCCGATGTCTTCTTGGCCGTGTCGTCTTTCTTCTCGTCCTTCTTGTCATCGCCCTTCTTGTCGTCCTTGGCGTCCTTCTTCTCGACGTCTTTCTTGGCGTCGTCCTTGTCCTGCGCGGTCAGGCCAGGCAAGACGAAGGCGGTCACGGCGAACAGCAACAACAGCGCAGCGAAGGGTTTCATGGGAACACCCCGTGGAAACGGCTAACTGCTTGCACAAAGGTACTTTACCTGACCGACGAATGAAGGACAACTGAAAAACCCGATCTGAGACGACCGCCCCATTCCAGCATAGGTTTATCGTTGTAATGACATGGCGCTCAGGCGGCGAGGCTCCAGCGCCAGCCCTGGAAATTTCTTTGCATTCGTCTGAGCCACGGATATAACACGACGATATGCCGGAGCGGCGAAGGGCTTGATTGCCGACCCCCTAGGAGGTGGAACATGGCCGTTGCGAAGAAAAAGCGGAGTTTCGCGGTGAAAAACGACTTGGCGGGGAAGTCCGCCACCCAGATCGAGCAAGAACGCGCGGTGATGAAGGATCGAGCGGCGCGCGTCCGCCGGCGCTTGACGATGAATCAGGCGTTTTTGTCCCGTGCGGCCCGCAGCACCAAGGAAGCAGCCAAGAGCTAGCCCAATGTGTCTTGAGGTCTATTCCGACGATCAGCCGATTCAGATCCCTTTCGGTCATGAAACGTTTCGTTTTCTCGGTCCGACGTCTTTTCGGGTCCGGTATGCGATGTTGGTGCGCAACCCGGGTTACCGCGCGATCGACAAGCTGACGGCCATTTATCCTCGACCGATCTATGATTTCATGAGCGGTGCCGGCAAGAGCATCGACATTCGCTTGGAGCGCTTGGAGGACATTACGGACCAGCTGCCGGTGCTTCTGGGCTTTTTTGACGATAACGGCGGGGGCCGGTTGCGGGCACAGCTTCCGGATCCAAATAATCCCGTCTGCAACATGCCCGGATTGTCGGGGCAATGGCATGCAAACAACGTGCGGTGGGACTTTCCGGAAGCGTGCGGGTTGCGGTGCGCCAATCTCCTAGACGTGAATCGATTCACGATTTGGAACGCCAAGCTGCATCAGCCGATCGCCCCCGGTGAATCCCATTGGTTCTGCTGGCAAATCACTGTTCGGGACGAAGGCGACAACGCGCCTCACTCGACGATCCGTGGTCCCGTCGTGTTTCATGAGATTGCTTCTCCGATCGATGTTCGTCGCACCGTAGTGGAGTTCCTGCAAACTTCGCTCCGCGACATCGACCTTGAACTGACTCGCAAGGATCTCGAACCGGCGCTGCGCCATCAGCATGTCGCCGACAAGCAGGCCGTCACGAACATTCTGATTCACTTCGGTCTGCATAAAGAACGCCGCGTCGATATTCAGTACTACGAATTGACCGTCCAAACCGGCGATCCGCAATGCCATTGGTTGCACCATTATACTGCGCAGGGAGACATTCGCATGCGGTCGGGGAGCCCTCGCTTTGGCCGGGATGTGCGACTCGACGCGGAGTTCTTGAACGAGCCCGTCTATGAATGGAAAACTGGCTCGTTGTTGGAGCCGGCGCACCCATGGAAAAACAGTGGATTCGCCATTCGCATGGAACTCGGATACGATCCGGAGCGAACCAAACCCCTGAGAATCGCGCAAGCCGACATTGCCAACCTGCCCTGACGTTAATCGTCGAGTTGGCGCGGTTCGTCGGCCCGCATCGCGCTCTTCCGTTTTCCACCCACGGGCGCCAGAAATGTTTGATTGATGTGCAAGCGGCGGTAAATTCGGGCAGCACGTTCGCGCATCACCTTCAACTCGGCCTGGAAGGTGGCTTCCGAAATGTCGTTGGCAACAGTGAATACGTTCTTGCGGTCCATGTGGCCTCTTGTCCTTGGGCAGGACAGTTCCGGTAAAGACTCATAGCCTTAGTTCTCCCCGAAGTCAATTAGAACTAGTCCCAATCCGGCTTTGTCTGGCAGCCGGCCTACACCATATTCGGTGCCGTCCCTTGGTTCATTATATCGTGACGATTGGCAGCTCATCGTTCGCTGTACCTGGATTGTCGTGCACGTGCCCATATCATGCCCGTAAAATCCTTGCAAGCCAAAAACCTTTCCGATCTTTGCGGAGTCTTGCCCGTGCCTGTGATCGTGCAAAAATTCGGCGGCAGCAGCGTGGCCAACGCGGAGCGCGTCCTGCGGGCGGCGCGGCGCGCCATCCAGGCCAAAAAAGCCGGCAACCAGGTCATCGTCGTCGTCAGCGCCCGCGGCGACACCACCGATGAACTCATCGACCTCGCCAAGGAAATCACCGAGAATCCGCCGGCCCGCGAAATGGACATGCTGCTGGCGACCGGCGAACAAATCTCCATTGCGCTCTTGGCGATGGCGATTCAGAGCCTGGGCGAGCAGGCGGTCAGCTTCACCGGCGCCCAGGTCGGCATCGTCACCGACAGCACGCACACCAAGGCGCGCATCAAGAGCATCTCGACCGAGCGCATGCGGGCGGCGCTGCGCGACAGCAAGATCGCCATCGTCGCCGGGTTCCAGGGCATCGACGAGCACGACAATATCACCACCCTGGGCCGGGGCGGATCGGATACAACAGCGGTCGCCCTCGCCGCGGTCATGAAGTACGATCCGGCGGGCAACGGCGATGTTGGCTGCGAGATTTACACGGATGTCGACGGCGTCTTCACCACCGATCCGCGCATCGTTCCCGAAGCCCGCAAGCTGGACGCCATCAGCTACGACGAGATGCTCGAGCTGGCGTCGGTCGGCGCCGGCGTAATGCACTCGCGCTCGATTGAATTTGCGAAGAAGTTCGACGTGCCGCTGCAAGTGCGCTCTTCGCTGTCGGATGCGGAGGGAACCTGGATTGTGCCCGAGGCCGCCTGGATGCGCGATGTGGTGGTCTGCGGCGCCGCGATTGTCAAGGATGAAGCGCGCGTTAGTCTCGAGGGCGTGCCGGATGTGCCGGGTGTCAGCCATCGCGTGTTCTCTGCCATCGCCGCCCAGAACATCGCTGTGGACATGATCGCCCAGAACGTCGGCACGGGCGGCAAAGCGAGCATCGGCTTCACGGTGCCGCGCGGCGAGCTGCCGGCGGCGTTGACGGTGCTCAATCAGCTGGCCAAAGAATGGGGAGCGCAGGTCGGCTTCGCGGAGGATGTGAGCAAAGTCTCCATCGTCGGCACCGGCATGCGGACGAACGCCGGCGTGGCCGAGAAGATGTTCGCCGCGCTCGCGGACGCCGGCGTCAATTTGAAGATGATCACGACCGGCGACATCAAGATTTCGGTACTGGTGGACAAGGCGGACGGCATCAAAGCGCTGCGCGCCGTCCATCAGGCGTTTCAGCTCGATAAGCCGCGGCCCGGGGCTGGCCAGCCAGCCGATGCAATCAGCGCGGCCGCACAACCGCGGACAAAGGTGCACGCCGAATCGGGGCGCGACATCGTCAGCATTGCCCACAAGCTCGACAGCATGGAGGACATTCTGGTCAGCGACGTGCTGCTTTCGACCGATCAGGGACGCATCACCATCTTCAACTTGCCCGACCGGCCCGGCAATTGCTCGCACGTCTTTCAGGCGGTGGCGGCGGCGGGCATCGTCGTCGATATGATCGTGCAGAATTTAGCGGGTCCGGGCCGGGCGGAATTGTCGTTCAGCGTGCCGAACGCCGATCTCGATCAGGCGCTGCGCGTCATGTCGCAACTGGCCAAGACGATCGATCCGGCGACGCACGTAGTCGCCGACGCCGACATCGCCCGGCTCGTCGTGCTCGGCGTCGGCATGCGCACGCACACCGGGGTGGCCCGGCGCATGTTCGGGGCGCTGGCGGCGCGCGGCATCAACATCAGCATGATCAACACCAGTGAAGTGCGCCTGAGCGTGGTCGTGAGCGGCCAGCAGGGCGCCGCGGCCCTGGCGGCTCTGAAAGAGGCGTTCGGGGTGCCATAGCAGTCGGCAGTGGCAGTAGGCAGTAGGCAGTAGGCAGTAGCAGTCAGCAGTTTAGCTGCCTACTGCTGCTGCCCACTGCCTACTGCTGCTGCCCACTGCCTACTGCTGCTGCCCACTGCCTACTGCTGCTGCCCACTGCCTACTGCTGCTGCCAACTGCCTACTGATTTCTACCACTGCGCCAACACTTCCATCGCGAGTTGCCCCAAACTTTCCTCGGTGACGCCGACCGGGTCGCCGCAGTCGGGGCAGCTGATTTCGCCGTGTTCCATGAGCGTGGTGAAAATCATGTCCTCGAAGGTTTCGCCGTCGCCCAGGGCATAGCGCGGGCCTTCGTCGAACATGCGGTCGATGACTTCATCGCAGCCGGTTTCCGGCGGCGCGGCAAAACGGCAGGCGCAGGTTGAGCAACACAGTTCAATTCGCATGGCGAAACCTCCGTGGTTGGGTTGTTGCGAAGATGTACTCTGCAACTGCAAATCGAATACCAAAGGGGCAACGCTCGGCGGCAAATCGCCTGTATTGCATCGCAACTCTTCATTCAATTGAGACTTGTGAGCGGTTTTTCGAACGGGCAGGGTGCGTAAGTTGTTTCGCTGGCGAAAAGCCTGACCCCGACTGCCGATTTGGACTATGCCGCACCTTGCAAATCTTGCAACACGGCATTTCAAGACGAAAACGGCAATTTGCGGATGACCTTCATCGGCAGAAACAAATGCTGAGGATCGTCGAGCAACGGCAAAAAGCCGAATTTCGAATAGAAGCGAACTGCATCCTCATCAACGGCATGCACTTCCACCGCGCGGATGCCGATCTGATCGGCTAGCGCCACCGACCTGCGCAGCGCGTCGGCCAACAGACCTCGGCCAATTCCTTGACCCTGCTGACGTTGATCCACTGCGAGTCGCCCAAGCAGCACGACGGGCACATCGAGTGTCGGCAACCCTTTGGCTTGTTCCTGCGGCAAGACATCGTATTCGACGAAATGATTGGCGATCGCATAGTATCCCAGTACGACCATCGCGACCGGCGCCGCTGCCACGTACGTTCTCGCCAAATCCCTGCGATCGTATTGCCCCGCACGAAATCTGAGCCAGTCGTCCAACAGGGCATTGCCGGACGAGAATTGAGTGCGATCATGCTTCTTGGTCAGGCGCTGGATTTCCCACATCATGATTGAAAATGTTGGCGATAGTGCTTGACTGCGTCAAGCAAGGCCTTGTTCGGCTTGGCGCTTTCGTCGTCGAGCATGGCCAAGAATCGATCGCGATCGCGCCGCGACAGCTTCGTGACGTTCGATTCAGATATGACCGTACGTGCCTTTTGCACGAGAGTGGCAACGGCAAAATCACTTACCGACTGGCCCAAGTGCGCGGCGGCTTCTTCGATCACATTCTTCAAATGCGCCGGCAGCCGGAAATTCAAACGAGCCTTGCTTTTCGTCGCGGCGGGCATGCGGGTTTCCTCGAAAGTGGCTCTCGTCATTCTACCGTGCTGTACGTCAAATTGCCATACATTTCGGTTGCACCGTCAGAAGCCGCGGCTGGCCATTGCGTGGCTGCGAGTCTTGAACTTCGGCGCACTTTTTACCGCGGCGGCGGCAGCTTCGGCGCCGTGCCGCTGGGCGGGACCGGCGTGAATGGCGGATTGCCGCTCGGCGGATACACGAAGCCACCGTCGCCGGTCGGCTGAAATCCCGTGGGCGTCACTGGTGCGCCCGGCGCCGGGTTGGAACTCGACTTGTCATCGGAGAGAATGTCGCGCAGCTTTTCCTTGCCGTGGCCCACGTCTTCCTTGATCTTCGGCGTGTTCAGATCGATGCTGATGTGGCGGCCGGTCGCGGTTGGCGTGGATTCGAATTTGTACCAACCGAGGTACCAGCCGATGCCGGCGAAGCCGATGAGGGCCGCCGCCCCCAAAGCCAATAGATTGCGCATGTTGGTCTCCTCGTGTTCCAGGTGAATGCGTATTCGAGGCGCGGGTCGTGCGCCTCGTTGAGCAAACGTGGCTGTAACAGGATTTTGCGCCAGGGTCCAGAGCAGCCTGCGTTTGCTTGGTCGGCCCTGGAAGGCAGGCAAGCTAGGCGGACCTTGCGGCAAACCGCTCTTGCAAGCGCCTGGTCAAAGAAAGTATGCTGGAAGTACGAGGGCGAATGCGTCCTCGCCGACGGAAGTTCTGAGATCGCCTGTGCCCCTGCGCAAGAGTTGGTTCCGCTCACGGTGGAGAAGTGAGCGTTCGCCGTTCGGCCAAAAAGCGCCGAACCACCAGCGCAATGGATTGTCTTGGTGTTAGAATAGAGTAGGCCGAGAGCAAGAAGGGAAGTCGCTCCGCGGAGCCAACCCGGTTGTCTCGCCGCGTGCTACCGAATACGAATTTCAAGCCCACAACTTCAATCTTTCTGAACGCACGGAGCGGCGCACTTCTTGCCAGACCAGCCTCATGCGGGGCACGTTGAAAAAGGGGTCGGGAGTCGTTTCGACCCTTCAGGATCAAGAAGAAACGGGAGTTGAAACGACTCCCGACCCCTTTTTCAACAGCCCTACCGATCTCTTTCTTTTTCCCGACGCCGATCCACGCATCGGCATTGACAAGGTAATGCAACTGCGGCGCCTCACGTGGGCGCTGCCGCTCTGGGGAGGGTTGTCAGATGTCCATCGGCAAAGCCATTCTGGGTTCGTTGCGCCAGCAGCAAAACCTCGGCGACTATCGCAAGAAGCACTGGGAAGGCTCGTTCGCGGACTACCTGGACATCGTGCGCGATCATCCGGACGTCACGCGCACCGCGTACCAGCGCCTGTACGACATGATCCTGTCGCACGGCACGGAGGAAAACCATGAGCAGAAAGAGAAAATCACGCGTTTCAAGTTCTTCACCGACTTCGCGGCCCAGCAGGGCGACGCCATCTACGGGCTCGACCGCCAGATCGTCAATCTGGTTAACACATTCAAGTCGGCCGCCAAGGGCTACGGCACCGAGAAACGCGTGTTGTTGCTGCACGGCCCGGTCGGCAGCTCCAAGAGCACCATTGCGCGGCTGTTGAAAAAAGGCCTGGAGCAATATTCCAAGACCGACCCGGGGATGTTGTTTTCCTACTCTTGGAAAGGCGACAACGACACCTGGCAAAAATGCCCGATGCACGAGGAACCGCTCCACCTCGTCCCCTTCGATTTGCGCGAAGGCATGCTCGCCAAGCTCAACGAGGACCGCAAGCCCAACGATTTCCACGTCACCATCACCGGCGACATGTGCCCTTTCTGTCGGCAGATGTACAACGAGCGCCTGGCCAACCACGACGGCGATTGGGCGGGCATGCTCGACGAAGTCAAAGTTTTCCGCCTGATCCTGTCCGAACAGGACCGCATCGGCATCGGCACCTTCCAGCCCAAGGATGAGAAGAACCAGGATTCGACCGAGTTGACCGGCGACATCAACTACCGCAAGATCGCCGAGTACGGATCCGACAGCGATCCGCGCGCCTTCAACTTCGACGGCGAGCTGAACATCGCCAACCGCGGCCTGGTCGAGTTCATCGAAGTGCTGAAGCTCGACGTGGCCTTCCTGTATGATTTGCTGGGCGCCTCGCAGGAACACAAGATCAAGCCGAAGAAGTTCGCGCAGACCGACATCGACGAGGTCATTCTGGGCCACACCAACGAGCCCGAATATCGCCGGCTGCAAAACAACGAGTTCATGGAAGCGCTGCGCGACCGCACCGTGAAGATCGACGTGCCGTACGTCACCCGGCTCAAGGACGAGATCAAGATTTACGAAAAGGACTTCAACGCCGACCGCGTCAAAGGCAAGCACATCGCCCCGCACACGATCGAGATCGCCGCGATGTGGGCGGTGCTGACGCGGCTCATTCAGCCCAAGCACGCGAACCTGACGCTTCTGCAAAAGCTCAAGCTCTACAACGGCAAGACGCTGCCCGGGTTCACCGAGGACAACGTCGTCGAACTGAAAAAGGAGGCGCTGAACGAGGGCATGCACGGCATCAGCCCGCGCTACATTCAGGACAAGATCAGCAACGCCCTGGTCGCGCACCCTGAAGAAGGCTGCATGAACCCGTTCATGGTGCTGCACGAGTTGGAGTCCGGCCTGCGGCATCACTCGCTGATCTCCAGCGCCGAGCAGCTCCAGCACTTCCGCGAATTGTTGGCGGTCGTGAAGGAGGAATACGAGGATGTGGTCAAGAACGAGGTGCAGCGCGCCATCGCCGCCGACGAAGACGCCCTGATGCGCCTGTGCTCCAACTACATCGACAACGTCAAGGCCTACACCCAGCGCGAAAAGGTCCGCAACCGCTACACCGGCAACTCCGAGGAGCCGGATGAACGCCTGATGCGTTCGGTCGAGGAAAAGATCGACATCCCCGAAGGCCGCAAGGACGACTTCCGCCGCGAGATCATGAACTACATCGGCGCCCTGGCCATCGACGGCAAGAAGTTCGACTACAAGACGAACGAACGGCTGCAAAAAGCTTTGGAGCTGAAGCTGTTCGAGGATCAGAAGGACACGATCAAGCTGACGAGCCTGGTGTCGAACGTGGTGGACAAGGCGACGCAGGAGAAGATCGACGTCGTCAAGAGCCGGCTAATCCGCAACAACGGCTATTGCGAAGTGTGCTCGACGGATGTGCTGCAGTTCGTGGCGAGTATTTTTGCGCGCGGGCATGCGAAGAAGTAATGACACCGCTTGCGGCTTAGCGGCTTGAGGGAACAACTATGACGTTTCAAGTAACGATCGACCGTGACGAGGACGGTGTTTGGGTCGCCGAATGTCCGTCGATTCCGGGATGCGTCAGCCAAGGGACGACCAAGGGAGGCGCGTTGAAAAATGTCCGTAAGGCGATCAAACTTTGCCTAGAGGTGCGGGCCGAGCGCGGTATGCCCCTGACTGTCGAAACGTGCCAAGTGGAAGTGGTGGCATGATGGCTGCCTTGCCTTCCGTTCATTACCGCAAGGTTGTCAAGGCGTTCGAGGCCATGGGATGGAACAAGGTACGCCAAAAAGGCGACCACATCATCATGGTCAAAGAGGGACACCACGCGACGCTGTCGATACCGGCTCACAATCCCGTCGCCAAAGGAACGCTGCGGAGCTTGATTCGTAGTGCTCATTTGACGATTGAGGAGTTCACGGAGAAGTTGTAACCGTCGAATATCGGTAGGAGTAGTGTTGCTTCGACAACTGGATTTTACGGAGGCCGCGAAGCGGACGCGGAATGAGGTAGGATGACATGGCGGTCATTCAATTGGACGGGTTCGGCCCGATAGAAAAGGAGATGATCGAGCAGGCTATCGAAGCATTGCAAGTTGCTGGTTACAACACCGAAGTTTTCCACGGGAAGTCCGCGCCCTTTTATTGCGATTGAGATTGGAGACCGCCCCTTCCGGTTGGGCATGGCGGCATGACGTTGTTCGCGTTCGGCGGGGCGGCATTGGGCCTGGAAGCGTTTTCGTCCCAGGGCATGCTGAATCACGTGCTCGAAGAAGAGTTGCTGCACCTGGTGCAGATGGCCGACGACAAGAACCAAGTTTTTGGTCCGCGTACTGCCCAGAAATTCGAGGAGGCCGTTCATGAAGCACGCAGATTCCACCGCCCCTCGTGATCCGAGGCAGCATGAGTTGCTGACGGCGTGTCTCGCCTTGCTCGATTTGGCGGAGACGGGCAAGTTGGACGACCTGCCATGTCCCCAATGCAAGGAGGCGTCCGTCTCCGTCTGGACTGCTCGTCCGTCACAGGATGAATACCGGACCTGGTTCAGTTGTCAAAAGTGCAACTTTCACACCCGCGTGCATAACACCGGTAGGCCGAGCTACTACTCCGAAGACCGCGACCCGTGCAAGAAGGAGGAGGTAACCACCTGACACTCCAGGGGACCCCCGAAGCCTAACATGAGCCAACGCATCGAGCGCGATCACCAGCGCTTCAAGAAAATCGTTCGCGGCAAGGTGAAAAGCAACCTCAGCAAGTACATCAGCCGCGGCGAAATGATCGGCAAGAAGGGCAAGGACCTGGTGTCCATTCCTTTGCCCCAGATCGATCCCCCGCAGTTCCGCTACGGCCAAAAAGGCACCGGCGGCGTCGGGCAGGGGGAGGGCGATCTGGGGCAGCCGTTGACCGCGCCGCAAGAAGACGGCGAAGGCAAGGCGGGCGATCAGCCGGGCGGGCACATCCTCGAAGTCGATCTCACCATGGAGGAGTTGGCGGAAATCCTGGGCGAAGAATTGCAACTGCCCCGCATCGAGCCGCGCGGCAAGAAGAACATCGTCACGACCAAGGACAAATACACGGGCATTCGCCAGGCGGGCCCCGAGTCGCTGCGCCATTTCAAGCGCACTTTCAAGCGGGCCATGAAGCGGCAGATCGCCTCGGGCATCTATGACCTCGACAAGCCGGTCGTGGTGCCGATTCGCGAGGACAAGCAGTACCGCAGCTGGAAGGAAATCCAAAAGCCCGAAAGCGTGGCGTGCATCTTCTACATGATGGATGTATCGGGATCGATGACCGACGAGCAGAAGGAAATCGTCCGCATCGAGGCGTTCTGGATCGACACCTGGCTCAAGAAACATTACCCCGGCCTGCAAACAATCTACATCATCCACGACGCCGACGCGCAGCAGGTGGACGAACACACGTTTTACCACACGCGCGAATCGGGCGGCACCAAGATCAGCAGCGCCTACGAATTGTGCGACAAGATCATCAGCGCGAAGTTCCCGGCGGACCAGTGGAACTTGTACGCCTTCCACTTCTCCGACGGCGACAACTGGGGCGACGACACGCCCAAATGCATCGAGCTATTGAGCGAGAAGCTGCTGCCGAAGCTGAATCTATTCGGTTACGGGCAGGTGGAAAGCCCGTACGGCAGCGGTGAGTTCTTCGAGTATGTGAATGAGTTGTTAGGGACGAAGGACAACGTGGTCGCCAGCCGGATTCCGGACCGCGAGGCGATTCTGGGATCGATCAAGGAGTTTTTGGGGACCGGGAAATAAACGAGATTCCAAGAAGCAACCATGGCGACGACAACATTGCAAGGCTGGCAAGACCTGGCGGCGACGTCCCCGTATCAAACGGCGTTGGCCGTCGATGCGGCGCTGCGGCATGGCGACGTGCTCAATGCCCGAACTGGAATCGAGGAGTTAATCGAAGCCTTGGCACGCTCGGACAAGCGCGCGCTGCGGAGCCATTTGCAGCGCTTGATGTGGCATGTCATCAAGTGGCAAACGCAACCCAAGAAACGGTCGCGAAGCTGGCGGACGTCGATCCGGCACGCTCGTCGAGAAATCGCCGGCGTCCAGGAAGACACGCCAAGCTTGACCCGCGACGTCATCGAATCCATGTGGCAGGATTGTTTCGAGGCGGCCAAGGAAGCGGCGGAAGACGAGATGAACGCCGTGTCGCCAACCGGCGAATTAACTTGGGACGACGTTTTTGTGACCGACTATGTATTGGAAGAATCCAAGAAAAAACGCAAATGAACGCACCCTACGACACACGACTTCCCCCCGATCTGCGGGCCCTCAAGCTCGAGATCGAGGACCACGCGCGCGAATACGGCCTCGACTTCTACGAGACCATCTTCGAAGTCGTGGACGCCGACGATCTCAACGAAATCGCGGCCTACGGCGGCTTCCCGACGCGCTATCCGCACTGGTCGTTCGGCATGCAGTACGAGGAGCTGAAAAAGGGCTATGAGTACGGCCTGTCGAAAATCTACGAAATGGTCATCAACAACGACCCGTGCTACGCCTACTTGATGCGCTGCAACCACACCGTCGATCAGAAGCTAGTGATGGCCCACGTGTACGGCCATTGCGACTTCTTCAAAAACAACGCCTTCTTCGCCCACACCAGCCGCAAGATGATGGACGAGATGGCTAACCACGGCATCCGCATGCGCCAGTACGCGGAAAAGCACAGCGAGGACGAGCTGGAGGCGTTCGTCGATCGCTGCATGTCGATCGATGATTTGATCGACATCCACTCGACCGCGATTCGCCGGCGCGAGGAGCACTCGCGCTATGATTTCAAGGAGAAAATTGAGGAGGACGAAAACGACCACCTGACGCGCTTCAAGAGCAAGGACTACATGGATGACTACATCAACCCGCCCGCGGCGCTGAAGGCCGAGAAGGAAGAGCGCCGCAAGAAGATCGAGACGGCGGAGAAGGCCTTTCCCGAACGCCCCGAGAAGGACGTGCTCTTGTTCCTGATCGAGCACGCCCCGCTCAAGCCGTGGCAGTGCGACGTGCTGTCGATCATTCGCGATGAAGCGTATTACTTCGCGCCGCAAGGGCAGACGAAGGTACTGAACGAAGGATGGGCCAGTTTTTGGCATAGCACGATCATGACCGAACGCGCTCTCGAATGTTGGGAGTGCATCGATTATGCCGATCATCATTCCGGCACGATGGCCACGCAGCGTGGACGTCTGAATCCCTACAAGCTCGGCATCGAATTGCTGCGCGACATCGAACGCCGCTGGAACATGGGCCAGTTCGGCAAAGAATGGGAAGACTGCGACGACTTGGCCAAGAAACGCGCCTGGGACACGAAATTAGGGTTGGGACGCAAGAAAATCTTCGAGGTTCGCAAGATTCATAACGATATCACCTTTATCGACACCTTCCTGACGCCAGAATTCTGTCAGGAACACAAGATGTTCTCCTTCGCGTACAATGAACAGGGAGGCAATTACGTCATCGAGTCGCGCGAGTTCCAGAAGATCAAGCAACGCCTGCTCTTCGGGCTCACGAACTTCGGCAAACCGTGGATTTACGTGGCCGACGGCAACTACCGCAACCGCGGCGAGCTATTATTGAAGCATGACTACCAGGGGATCGATTTGAAACTGGACAAGGCGGCCGACACGCTCGGCAACGTGGGCGCTATTTGGGGTCGGCCTGTCCATTTGCACACCGTCATCGACAATCAGCCCAGCCTGATGACCTTTGACGGGGCCAACCACACGATCAAGAACTTGGGAGAGAGCGATGAACCTCGAAAACACAGTCCTGCAAAAACTCGCTGAGACCAAACCGGTCGGCGAGCGGCATGAACTGACGATATCAGATGGCGCTTGGACTGCGCACCTGACTTACGACCGCCGCGACGAATTGAGCGGCCGGCTGTGGGAGGTTGCGCTCCATCGCAACAGCACCGCCGACGGCGACGTGCAAGCCTGGGCCGACCGTGTCGCAAAGCGCGTTGCGGGGCTTATGGAATCGCTCAAGGTCGTCGAGGTCGATGCGGTCAAGCAGCAAGCGCTGTTGCGCAGCGCCACGCCAACGGCGAAGGGCGACGATCTGTTCTACTACGAAATCCTGCTGCGCGGCACCGCCAATGCGACGATGCGCCGCTTCCAGTGTTCACAACAAGTCGGCAAGAAGCGCGAGCAGATCGCCTTCGCACTGACTCACGAAACCCTCGCCAAACTCGTCGCGGACGTGACTGCCGAGAAATAGGAAGTTACAGCCACAGATGAAACACAGATCAAACACAGATAAGAAATGTCTTTGCATTATCTGTGTTTGATCTGTGTTTCATCTGTGGCTCACTTTTCTTCATGTGCAAGGACGCACAATGACTTGGCGCTATCGGCTGGCAGCTGCATTTCTGATCCTTGGCGCCGCGGCACTTCGGCTGGTCTATCTCGCCAACAACTGTCCGCTCGATCTGGCGCCCGATGAAGCCCATTACTGGGACTGGTCGCGCCATCTCGATTGGAGCTACTACAGCAAAGGCCCGCTCGTCGCCTGGATCATCCGCGCGAGCTGCTGGCTTTTCGGCCCGCTCTCCGTGCAACTCACCGGCTCGGAAATGCTGGCGGTTCGCATTCCGGCGGTCATCTTCGGCAGTCTGCTCTTGGTCAGTTTGTACGTGCTCACCGTGCAAGTGTTCCGCCGCGAAGGCTTGGCGCTAGCGATCGTCGCCGTCGCGCTGACGTTGCCGCTGATTGCTGCGGGGTCGTTGCTGATGACCATCGATGCCCCGTACACGTGTCTGTGGGGTTGGGCGCTGGTCGTCGCTTATCAAGCAATCTTTCGGGGATCGACCTGGGCTTGGCCGGTCTTGGGCCTTATTGTCGGCCTCGGCATTCTTGCCAAATACACGATGGTGCTGTTGGTGCCGTTCCTTGGAATGTTCCTGCTGGCGACGGCGACACAGCGCGGGTTGCTTGTGCGGCCGGGGTTTTGGCTGATGTCGCTCATCGCCGCGCTGTGCTGTCTGCCGATTGTGATTTGGAATGCGCAGCATGATTGGATCACGCTCCAGCACTCCCTCGGCCACGCTGGCATGCAAAGCGAGCGAGGTGTTCACTGGGAAGGGCCGCTGCGTTACGTTGCCCTGCAGTTCGCCATTCTTCTCGGGTTTTGGTTTGTGGTGTGGGCGCAGGCCGTCTGGAAACATCGGCCCTGGAACGAACGGCGGCCCGAAGCCGCGTACCTCTGGTGGCTGTCGGCGCCGATGTTCATTTTCTTCGGTCTGTTCAGTCTCAAAAACGGCGGCGGCGAACCGAACTGGCCCGTGACCGCGTATCTGTCCGGCGTCGTGCTGGCCGCGGGCTGGCTGGCTGAAGAGTGGCCAACGCGCAGTCTGACTTGGCGGCGCTGGACGTTTGGCGCGACGTTCGGCTTTGCTTGCCTGGGATTGTTGCTGACGTTGGCGATTCACCAGATCACATGGGTCCAGCCGGTGTTGGCGCGCATCGCCGGGCACGCAACGATGGACCAACCGATGCCGTTGCGACGCATCGACCCGACCGCCCGGCTGCGCGGCTGGCGAACGTTGGCACGGGAAGTGGATGTGCTGCGGGAAGAATTACGGCATCAAGGCATCGAAGCGGAATTGGCTGGGGCAGCGTGGACGCTGCCCGGCGAATTGGGCTTCTACGGCGCCGGCCATCCGACGGTCTACTCGCTCGGCGCCGCGCTGGGCGACCGCCACAGCCAATACGATCTATGGCGCCCCAATCCAGTCGATGATCCAAAGTCGTTTCTTGGCAAGACGTTCATCGTCGTCGGCGCCAACGCACAACTGCTGCGCGGCGCCTTTGAGCGCGTCGAGCCGATGCGCGAGGTGACGCATTTCGACCATGGCGAGCCGATCAATCGTTGGCAGATCGTCGTCGGACATGGATATCGCGGACTTGCACATCCAAGAGCAGCGAAGAAGTTTTGAGACCCGAAACAGTCCTCATGGACTGCCAATCGGACGCGACGCCGAGCCGCTCATTCCGGCACCAACTCATACGTCCCCTGTCCCGCCTTCTTGAGCTTGCCCTGCTTCACCAGCTCATCCCACACGGCCTGCGGAAATTGATTCGGCGGCATGATTGCGAAGATGCCGGATCCCTGCCCGGTCGTCGTCGGCCGGCGGCTGAGCTTCGATTCATCTTCCAGCCGCGTCAGCTTGAGACGCTTCTTGAACGCCTTGAACGCGGCTTTTAGATCTTCTTTGCTCGGTTGGCCCGGCGGCGGTGTGATCTCCGACATGCGTTTGGCTCCCCTTTTTGAACCACAGAGACACAGAGGAACAGAGAATGCAAAAGAGAGAATAGCCACGGATCAACCCAGCGCGGCCGAGCCGCACTAAAACCTAATCACGAAAGCACGAAAGACGAAAACACGAAAGAAGTTTCTTGTGTCCATTTTTCGCGATTTCGTCTTTCGTGCTTTCGTGATTCGAATTCTTGAATTTGCGCGGCTTGCGCAAATTCTGCGGGATAGTAACACGGATGAACACGGAAAAATGCAAACCAAGTCTGCTTTCTTGTTTTCAAATCCGTGTTGATCGGTGTTGATCCGTGGCTCAATTCTCTTCTCTGTGTCTCTGCGCCTCTGTGGTTCAATTCTAGCCGAGTCCAGTCAGCGTTGCACGTCCTTGGCGAATCCCTGAATCTTATTTTCACGAAGCTGGATGTTGCTCGTCTGCGGTCCCAGCCGAACCGCGATGCGCTGGGCCGACCCGCGCGTCTCGATGATTTCGTTCGCTTCCAGCAAGATCGCTTCCGTCGCACCCTGGATGTCGATAGCGGCCGCTTTGTCGTGGCCGTTGTCGATAAGCTTGTTCTTGACGATGCGGTTGCGATGGCCGGCGAAGTCCTTGCCGCGCTCGGGACGGAACAGGATGCCAACGTCCTTGCTGTGGGCAATCAGGTTTTTGGTGACGAGGTTGTCGGTGTCGCGATGGCCGATCGAGACGCCGACGCGACAGCCTTCGATCTCGTTCTTCTCCGCCAGGCCGTACTTGACGCCCCAGCAGAAGAAGATGCCGATGTCGTTGTTCTTGAGCTTGTTGTTGCGCATGATGGGCCGCTGCGAGCCGGAGCCGGGGTGCAGGCCAAGCCCGGCGTGGCCCTCGCTCGTGCAGTTTTCGACGATCACGTCATGGCAAATCTGCCAGCTCATGCCGTCGCCGTTGTTGTTCTTGGCCGTGACGCCGCGGATGGTGATGCGGCTGCAATCCTGAAAGAAGATGCAGCCGCCGTAGTTGCCGTCGAGGTTGGCGTTCTTGGCGCGGTTGCCGTCGAGCGTCAAGTTCTCGACGGCGATGTCGGTGATGTACTCGCCGGTGACGAGCGGAAAGAGCGTGCTGGCGGTCGAGTTGCCCATCTTCCAGTAGTTCTCGCGCAGGGCGCGATCGAGTTTGAAGCGATTGCCGGTGCGGGCGATTAAGGTCCGCTTGAGGATGTTTTCCGAGCCGTTGTGTGGGTTCTTGGTGCGCAAGCAGACGCCGTCGCCGACCTCGAACCCAATCGGGTTTTCGAGCGTGATTTCCTGATCGTACCAATCACTGTCGGCCGCGAGCTTGGTGCTGATCGACGGCTCCTTGATGAGGATGGTGTCCTTGCCGGCGCCGAGCAACCGCACCTTGGACTGTAGGAAGACGGAGTTGCGCAGCTTGTAGGTGCCGGGCAGAATCTTGACCGTGCCGCCGCCGAAGCGCGCGACATAATCGACGCCGGCCTGGATGACCTTCTCGGTGCTGCCGACGAGGTCGGCTTTTTCGGGGCCGACGGTGATGTTGAGCCGCTGGGCCCAGTCCGGTTCGCTGACGGTGTCGCCCGAGGTGGCGCGGGGGTTGGTGACGGGAGGGCGGTCGTCGGCGAGGACAAGCGTTGGTAAGGCTACGGATAGAACAAAGAACAACTGCTTCATGTGACACCTTCTGTTTGAGTCTGCAGCCGCGTCGAGATGGCGCCAACTGTAAATCGACTTTCGCACCCACTACATCTCTTTACACCCTCGCTGTCTACGACGCCAGGCCCTAAAAGCTTTGCGCTGCAATAGCAATCCAAATACCAAACCCATCGCCGACCATATCAACGAAGTCGCCAAGATGTACTCAAAGCCGATTCCGGCCGCGCCAAAAATCAGTGCAGGCAGGACACCCAATCCGAGACCGACCCACTTGGCCCATCGGATCGCGCGAATAGCGTCAACTCGCACGCTTGGATTGTCCCATGCGATACCAAATCCGTACATGAAGTAAAGGAACGTCAGTGGAACACCGGGTATGAACAGCGAAAATGCAGCAAGCTTGGCCATCTGCTCATTCATCGGCAACAAGGCAAACAAGTCGGGCAGCGTTCGGGCCAGGGTCATGCCAACAACATACAGGAACGGAAAAGCCAAGAAGACCAAGGCGGTTTCCGAAAGCGCATCCCGATCTGTGTGCGGCGGCGGCGGCGGATCGAGATTTGCGCCTGCAAGTTGCAAGAAAGCCCGCCAGCGTTTGGCGTCCTCGGCACCGACGCTTCCGCGAAATAGCCATCGGTTCCCGGACCCTCGAGGCCATACGTAAAGCAACGCTGCGCACCCGGGCGCAAGATACACTCGATGAATCCACGTCATGCCCGCGCGCGGCTCGATGACCCATTTCAACTCCGATAACTCAGCCTCTACCTGTCCGTTGAACAATACGGCGCCGTCGCGAATCGATGCTGTCCCGCCCAGCCAGCCTCCCAGGGCAATGGCGCCACAGAAGACTCCGGCCACCGCAAACGCGAGCCCGGCGCAGAAAAAGAAACCGAGCATGAACTCAATAGGCGTCAAATTGGGCGGCGGTCGCGCTTGTCTTTGCTCGGGAAACGGAAAGAGGAGGTGAAATGCAAGCGGAATGCCTACCCACACGGCCCCAACTGAGTGGACGAGCAACATGAACTTGGTCCAGGTTCTCCAGAATGGATGGCGGCAACTTAGTTCGAGCGATTCATTCCGTTGCGCGTGATCGGCGAGGGCCGGACAGAATTCATCGACGCAAGCGCGGCAATAGTCCCGTCCGTCCCAAAGATGCACGGCGGACGAGTCGATGCGTGCCTGGCAGATCGGGCATGACTTGCGTGACATCGAACGTCAGTCACTCCGGGAAAAATCTCGACAGCGGCTCCACGTTTAACAGGAATACGGTCTTATCGCGTTCAAAGACGGCATAGCGAATGAAGACCGGCTCGACGACGAGGCTATACACCATTCCCCCTTGCTTACGGGTTCGATGGGCCGGGTCGCCAATCTCAGTGGGTTGAGTTTGCAGGTGGTCGGCAACGGACCGGAGCGCGTCGATCAGTTCCTTGTGAATACCAAGTGAAGCGGCGCGGCGCAGCAAGATCCGAACCTGTTGATCCGCGCGCGGCATCGTGGTGAGTGTGTAATTCGCAGCAGCCATGAGCGATTACCGCATGGTTGTGAGTCTACTTGCTCAACTTTGCAATCCATTCATCAAACGGCGGCATTTCCACCGCTTTTGCCCAAAGTTCATCATCGTCAACCTCCTCGGTCAACCACTCCTTGGGACAAATCAAATGCACCAGCGTGCGGTTCATGCGCCGGCATTTGTCCTGGAGCAATTCGACTTCGGCCTTGACGGCCGCCAGATCCTTGGCGAGTTGGTTCGTCGTGGTTTTCTTGCGTTTGCGAGATGCGGGACGCTTCTTGGTGGCGGGCATAGGTGGAACCTCAATGGATTAGGGCCGAGTCCGGCCTCATCATACACGATTCGCCAGCAGTTGAAAACACGATCGCGACGGGACAGTTGCCGCAGACGATTCGTTCACGGCAACGCCTGCCGAAATTCATCCAACGTGCCTGCCGTGTTGAGGGCGCGTTGGAGACTCAAAAGCACATCAGCGTCCTCAATGCGTCGAATGCGCGGCAGCAGCTTCTTGCCTTGAGCGCCGAATTTTTGCTCCAGGGTAACGGCCAACGCTTTCTGAAGGCCGATTACTTCGCCGACTTTCTGACCCTCTAATAGGCCCTTTTCCATTCCGATCCGTTCCACGCTCGTGACATACGGCATTTTCTTCTCCTTCTCAAAAGCTTGCATCTCGATCCAGAAACTTTCGCTCAATCCCTTCGGCAATTCCATCATCCAGTCGATGACTCGAAACATGTCCTGGATTACTTGACGAGGTAATCCCATCACATAAAGGCGGCGCACGATCCGCATCTTCCAAACCCGGCGATTCTCTGGATTGCCGCGTGTTTGCTGCGTTTTCAAATGAGCCAGCACAAGCAGGGCAAACGGGTTGGCATCGCGTTCCAGAGCCGCCTCGTCCGCCCCAATTTCCAGCAACTTCACGGTCGGAAACTCAATGCCGGCTTTGCAGCCCCACAGGCTCGACCAGAACGCTCGGGGCCGCCATTTCCGATTGTCATCCGCCAAGACGGCGAGGCTAACCACTGTTCGATTATACTTGTCAAACAGCCGGTAGTTGTAGACATACATCCGCCGCGGGAATTCCTCGTCCCGCTGGCTCTGCACCTCAATGTGGATCAGCACCCAGGTTTCCTCGCCATTCTGGCGCCAGACTTTCACGAGCTTGTCCACCTGCATGCGGCCCGTTTCCCCTTCGTGCACAACCTGCTGCAATTCCTTGTCGAGCATCTCGAAATTGCGCGACCAGTCGATGGCCGCATGGATATTGGGAAACAGCAGCGCCATGAACGCCGGAAAATAGCGGTCGAGGGCTTCCTTCCACGGACTGTCGAAGTCGGTCATGGCACCGCCTCAATGTACCGCACTTCCGGCACATGCCGGCGAACCAAATCCTCCAGTCCCACGACCGCGGCCATGATCGAGCTGGGGCAGTTGCCGCAGACGCCGCCGAGGCGCAACCGCGCGATGCCGTCGGTCACGTCGAGGACTTCGATTTGGGTGCCGTCCATGTCGAGGGCGGGGCGGGCGTGGGCGGTGAGGGCTTCCGTTACGCGCTGTTTGAGATCATTGGTCATGGAAACTCCGACCCGCGGGATTCGCTGCGCTCATCCCGCGGCTTGGGGTCATTTGACTTTCATCCAACAGTATCCCAAAGTTGTGTGCTCTGTACAAGTGTTGGGGATGCAATGACGTTGCGCGCGTTTCTACCGACCGATGCCTGGGTGCGCTGGCTGCTGGTGCCGGCGGTGGCGTTCATCGCGCTGGCGGGCAACACGAGCTACCTCGCCGACTTCTGGCATCACCTGGCGCGCGGGCGGGCCATCATCGAAGGCGGCCGGCTGCTCGATCATGACATCTTTACTTGTACCGTCGCCGGGCAGCCGTTCCAAGATGTCAATTGGCTTTCGCAGATCGTCTACTACCATCTATTCGAACTAGGCGGATTGGCACTGGTGCGCGTCGTCAATGCCGCGATCGTGGCGCTGACGCTGTTTTGGCTGGTGGCGTTGTGCAAGCGCGTATCCGATTCGTTGCCGGTTTCGCTGGGGATCGGCATCGCGGTGTTCCTTGGACTTTGGGACGTGTTGACCATTCGGCCGCAGACGTTTTCGCTGCTGTTGTTCGTGGCGATGTACGATGTGTTGGGGCGCAGCGAGCGCCGGCCCGGGCTGCTGGTCGTGCCGCCGTTGCTGATGGCGCTGTGGGCGAATTTGCACGGCGCGTTTCCGGCGGGGCTGATGCTGCTGGGCTGCTGGTGGCTGGCGGCGCTGTGGGTTGCGCTGGCGGAGCGCACGGCCACGCATTGTCGCCGGGCGCGCAGGCTTGGTCTTTGCCTTGCCGCGGCCATCTTGGCGACTCTCGCGAATCCTTACGGTTGGGGCATCTACCTTTACGTGGCCCAAACCTCGAACCTCGCGGCGGCGCGCGGCATCGACGAATGGCTGCGGCCCGAATTCAATCAGCTGATTGGCCTCGCCTATTTCGTGTCGCTGCCTATCGTCGTTGGCTTGGTCGTAGTCGCCTGGAAGAAGAAGACGGCACTGCCGACAGTTCGTGAATTGTTGCTGGTTTGTTGTTTCTTGCCGTTGGCCTGCGGTTCGGTCCGCATGGTCGCCTGGTGGCTGTTGGCGATGGCTCCGTTTTTGGCGCGACGGATCGCACTGCTATGGCCGGCGACGGACAACTCCACGACACTAAAGCCGAACCGTGGCGCATCGATCAGCGTTGTCGCACTTGGACTCGCGATGGTGTTCAGTCTGCCGGGCCTGCAACGATTCAATCCGCTCATGCGCCTGCGTCCCATCGATCCGACGACGGCGCAGGTGCATGATGCTCAGGAGTTTCTCGCCGGCCATCTCGATGCCGGCCGCGTCTTTAGCCGTTTCGAATGGGGCGAGTATGTAAGCTGGGCGGGCCATCCGCGGCTCAAGGTCTTTCTGGACGGCCGCATCGAAATCTATCCGGATGCCGTCTGGCAAGCCTACGCGGACGTGACTTGCGGTCAGCCGAACTGGCAAGCGGTTCTTGATGACTATCACATTGACGCACTTTTGCTCGACGTCAATTATCATCGCTGGACTGGATTACTGCCGCAGGTGGAGCAGTCGCCGCACTGGCAGCGGCGTCATCAAGTCGGCAACGCGGTGGTCTTCGTGCGCGGTGAGGCGCTCGCGCAAAAGTAAGCCCACGGACCACCGTCCGTGGGCTTGTTTCTGGACCCAGTTTTGAAGCAGCCTCCAAGCCACAAACGACGGTCAGCGTTATCAATAAGCGTCGCCGCACGTTTCCGTCGGCCGTACAACGGCTCTTTGATTCGGCAGGGGGAATTACGCGTGACGAACAAATCGCCGTCACGGTGTACGGCGAGGATTTTCGGCCGGCACGCATCGCCAGTTTCGTGCTGATCTGGACGGCGGTGGCACTGTTCGTTTTTGATTCGTGGCGGGCGCATCGGGACCGACAGCGTGCCAGGGAACCGGATACCGGGAAATAATACAATGGAACCCATGGCCGCCGGATCCCCTGCATCGCCGCCGCCTCCGAAGAAACGCGCCTGGGCGCCGCGCATCTGGCAGGGCTGCGACTTCTTCGCGTGGATGCGCCTGCTCGTGCGCAACCGCTTCGCCATCCACTGGAAATGCTGGTACATCGCCGCGATCGTCACTTTCGTCAGCATGTTTCACACGATGCTGCGCTGGGTGCAAGACGCGATCTACGGCCGGGCCATTCGCAAAACGAAAATCACCCAGCCGCCCATCTTCATCCTGGGCCACTGGCGCACCGGCACGACGCTCTTGCACGAGTTGATGATCCTCGATTCGCGGCACGGCTACCCCACGACTTACGAATGCCTTGAACCGAATCACTTCCTGCTCACCGAGCGGCTCGTGACGCGCTGGCTGAATTTCCTGGTGCCCTCGCAGCGGCCCATGGACAACATGAAGGCCGGCTTCGATCGCCCGCAAGAAGACGAATTCGCCCTGTGCATGATGGGCGAAGGCTCGCCGTATTTGACCTGCGCCTTTCCGAATCATCCGCCGCAGTGCGAAGAGTATCTGGATCTGGAAGGCCTGTCGTCGGCCCAGGTCAATAGCTGGAAGCGCTCGCTCACGCAGCTCATGAAGCGGATCACGTACAAGACGGGCAAGCGGCTCGTGCTGAAATCGCCGCCGCACACCGCGCGCGTCAAGGTGCTCAAGGACATGTTCCCCGGCGCCGCGTTCATCCACATCGTGCGCGATCCGTATGTCGTTTTCCCGTCCACGCTCAACCTGTGGCAGTACATGTACAAGCGGCATGGCTTGCAAATTCCCACGTTTGCCGGGCTGGAAGAGCACATTCTCGCCACGTTCGTGCGGATGTACGAGCGCCTGGAGGAAGCCAAGCGGCTGCTCGATCCGAAGCAGTTCTTCGAGATGCGCTACGAGGATTTGGTGCGCGATCCGGAGGCGATGATGCGGCGCGTGTACGATCACTTCGGCTGGAGCGGGTGGGAAGCGTATTTGCCGCGCCTGCGCGAGTATTTGGCCAGCGTGAAGGGCTACGAGACGAATAAGTACGAGATTACGCCGGCACAACGCGAGCAGGTATCGAAGCGCTGGGCGACGGTCATCGAGCGGTATGGGTATTCAGGTGAGCCGGGAGCGTAAGCGACCGGAGGAGTTTGGTGAGCGCTGCTCCGGTCGCTTACGCTCCCGGCTTGCCGTTTTTTGTTTTCTTCTGCCAGCGCGGCGCGATGGCGACGTAAGGCAGTCCCAACATGCGCTTGATGCCGGCCCATTCGCCCATGTCGTTGCCTTCGACCAGATGGCCGATGAATTGCAGCACGTAGCCGAGCACGAAAGCGCCGACGCCCCAGTACCATTCGACGGGATTGATAAGCACCAGCACGATGCCGACGACGGTCATCGGAATGCCGATCATGTGAATCCAGAAGCTGAACGGGAGCTGATGGCGCTCGAGCCAGTTGCCGGCGGCGCGGCGGGCGAAGCGCAGCATGGGACGCCGGGAAAGAGGATCGGGAGGCGAGGTTTCTGCTGGATTCATAGCCTTTAGGATTTGGCTTCACCGTTGCTGGCAGTTTGGTTGCGAAAACGTCGCAGGATTTCGTCGGCCCAGGTCTGATCCTCCGTGGACAACGAAGGCCGACAGGGTTCGACGTATTTTAGCCGCCATTGGTATCGGCCATCCTGATAGACCTGTTCGACGGCGGCCTGCATGTCGAGCATTACGTCGGGGTCCGGCGCCGACAGCGGAATGGCCATGCGCGGTAGCCGTTGCCGCAACTGACGAGGATACAACTCGAATCGCGAGCGCCGCGGCCAGCGATGGACGCAAATCAGATAGTCGTAGGGTGGAATTTCCTGCAAACGCCAAGCGGGAATAGGAAACACGGGATCGCCTTCGCGCAACAAATCGATTTCCACGAGGTGGCACGGTCGATCCAATATTTCCTGCTGTTTCTCCACGTAAGATTGTCGGCCCGCGCCGCTTGCTTTGTTCGTGGGGCTAAGCACTTCGATGACCCCAATCAACTTCATGTCATTGTACGCATCGAGGATTTCGACACGCTTTTGCCGCAGCTCAACTTCACCTGCGTCCAGGACCACCGCCGCATCGGTGTCCGCCAATGTCGCTACTGCCGGGCCCACGTCGGGCAATTGCTGAATGCGCACGTCGGGTATGCGATACTGTGGCGCTTCGATGAAGACGCGCTCCTCAATGCTGGCGACGTATCGGGGATCGAGACGCGGCTGCAATTGATTGGCAATGGCGACCATCAACCGAGTATGAAACCCTTCCCAAAGAATAGGGTGCTCCAAATAAGGGTCCATTCCAGGAAAGGGCATGCTCATGGTCGCCTCGGTTGATGCTGCCGCACGCAACCCATTATAACTGTCACTGGACGGCATGGAACGGAAATCACTGGAGGCACCATGAGTTTGCCCCAATTCGCCGTGATCTGGGACGTTGACGGCACCCTCGTCGACACCGCCGAGCTGCACTACCAGGCATGGTGCGTGCTCGCCCGGGAGATTGACCAACCGTTCACGCGCGCCGACTTCACCGGCACGTTCGGCTGGCGCAACCCGGAGATCATTCCGAAATTGTGGGGCATTCACGACGACGCCGTGGTAACCGAGCTAGGGAAGCGCAAAGAGGACTACTACCGCGACGAGGCGAAGAAAGGCGTCGCGCTCTTGCCCGGCGTGCGTGCGCTCATGGAAGCGCTGTCAGCGGCCGGCTTTGCTCAAGCCATCGGCTCCAGTGCCCCCCGGAACAACATCGATCTCATTTTGGAAATGACGAAGGTGAGCATCCATGTCGGCGCCATCGTGTCGATGGAAGACACGCGCCGCGGCAAACCCGATCCGGAAGTGTTCCTGCTCGCCGCCCAGCGCCTCGGCGTCGAACCGGCTCGCTGTGTGGTCATTGAAGACGCCCCGGTCGGCGTGCAGGCGGCGAAGGCGGGCGGCATGCGGGTGGTGGCGGTCACCTGCGCGGGGCATCATCCGGATGAGAAGTTGCGTGCGGTCGGAGCGGATTTGATTGTGCCGACGTTGGAACACGTTACCCAGCAGGACATTGCGCAGATGCTCGTATCATTCTGACGGCCTGGTTCACCATCAGGCCGGAACTCACTATTTCATTCATTTGCGTTCAGCACACACCAGATGTGTCGAATGAAAACTGCCGCAAGCCACAACCACCTGGCGGATCGAAGGTTGCGCAATCGCGGATCGGTCCGTTTCATTCAGGGCTCTTGACCCCTGAATGAAACCGCCGCGGGGCAAGTCTCAGGTTCGATCGGGACAATGAACCTGGCCATTCTGACGACGCGCGGCGACGCCAGCATGTCATCAGATTGATTGCGCCATCATTTTGAACGGTTCGCCAAGTTCGCATCGTTTGGCGAACCGTCTCTCATAATTGTAAGTCATTGCTCCATATACATTTAGCGGTGTATCATTTCCTCGGTGTGCCAACTGGCGCGTGTGCCAGGGGGCAGCCGGACTATTCCCAGTCGCGCGGTTCCAACCTCTCCCCGCCCGCCGGCGTCGCCAACGCCTTCAGCACCTCGGGGCTGATGTTCTCCTTGAGAAAGCGCACGCTGCCGTCGGCGAACGCGAACGATGCGCCGGGCATCATCGGATTGCCGAAGCCGTGCGGCGTCTTGTTGATGCCCAGGGCCGGGTCGCGCCAGTTGAGCGGCTGGCCCCAGGCTTTGAAATGGCCCGCCGCTTCGCCGAAGATGATCGTGTTCGCCGGACCGTCGGTGATGTCGCTCAGCCGCCGAACCGTGGCGCCGAGGACATGCACGTTGGCGGCGTAATGACACGGAGCGAGGAGGCCAACCTTCGTTTCCGCGGCGGCCGGATTCACGTAGATGGGCACGTCGGTGGCAAACACATCCTGGTTCCGTGCGTCGGTCCACGGCCGATCGAGATCGATACGATTGAATAACCGATCCTGCTCGACATACGGCAACAGCAGCGTCGCCCAACTGTGCAACGGCCGAGCGTCGGCGTCGAAGGTCGCGCCCGGCGGCAAGTGCTTTTTCTCATCGTGGTAGTTCAGGACGGCAAGACCGATTTGCTTGAGGTTGTTTTGTGATTGCGTTCTGGCGGCGGCCAGGCGAAGCGAACCGGCATCGAGCCATTTGGGCGCTGTCGCCAACCAAACACTCTGATGTCCGGATGTCGTCGAACCCTTGCGCCATTTCTGTGCCAACCAATGCAAGCCGACGACGAACAGCCCCAGGGCGACGGCGGCGAGAAGCGTCGCATCGCCGTCGAAGACCAATTCCTTCGCCAAACGGATCAGGTGCAGCGCCCAGCCGATCACGAGCCAAGCGAGCATTTCCACCGGCGCCGAAAAACCCAAACAGAACAACACGATCACGATGATGGCGATGACCACCAGCAACCCAATCCGGGTGAAACTCTTGCGGCTGGTCATGTTACCACTCGGAATCGTCAATCTTCTCGCCCCCGGCCGGCGTGGCCAGGGCCTTTAGCGTTTGCAAACTGATCTTGGCGCTGACGAAGCGTACGCTGCCGTCGGCCAAAGCGAAGATGGTGCCGTCAGCGAATGGGTGGCCAAAACTATTGGGCCCACGATTGATGCCGAGTCCCGGATCGCGCCAGTTGCCCGGCTGGCCCCAGGGCGGAAATGCGCCGGCAGCTTCGCCGCTCAGAATTGTATTTGATGTGCCATCGGGAAAATCCCTTGGAATGCGCAGGGCGCGAGCGCCGAGGACGTAGACATTGCCAGCAAAGTGCGTCACCGGAAATTCACCTTTGAAATGTCCGCCGTAGTACGGATCTTCGTAGATCTGGACGGGATGCCGAAAATGGGGCCGGTTGACAGCGTGGTTCCAAGACAGGTCGAGTCGAATCTCGGCGTAGAGATTTTGCTGTTCGACGAATGGCATCAGTGCTGTTTGCCAACCGTGCAGAGCTTGCCCGCGCCGATCGAACAACGTGCCGGACGGCATGGTTTTGAAGGAGTCGTTGTGGTTGTGCATTCCCAGGCCGATCTGCTTGAGACAGTTGGTCGATTGCGTTCCATTCAATCCAGAAGGGTAAACGAAGTACGGCTCGTCCATTTGCAACAACCATTGCGTCGAACGAAGCAGCCCGACGCCCGACAGACCCGCCCAGAAAAGAGCCGTGATGCCGACCAGCATCACCGGCGCCTTGGTCCAGCGCCATTCAATCTTCGTTTCACCCGGCCAAGTCGCGACCCAACTGCCGAGCCAATGGAGGATGACGCCGAGCAGCAGCAGGCAGCCCAGCGCTGTTATCAAACCGAACCAATCGATGCCCATTTGAGGCACGACGCGGTGCAGAAAGTTGAACCAGCCAATGACGACGAACTTGGGCAGCGCCAGCACTTGGCTCACGGGAAAAACCAAGGCTGCCATGATGAATAGGCTTGCCATCAGGATGGCGAATTTCTTGAGCGTCATGGCCGCATCTCCGTCGGCAACGAGCGCACGAGTGCCTCGTTCTCCACCAGCCGGATTTCGCCATTGCTGAACAGGACCATGCGCTCGTTGCCGTAGATTTCCGGCTCAAACGCCACGGGAGTTTGCTTGCCATCGAGCTTGCCGCCGACGTACAGGTACTGGACGCCGGACGGATCGGGCAGCTTCCACAGGTCGGCGGGGACGGCCGGATCGCTGCGGGCGGCCGGGAATTCACCCTGATGCTGCACCGCATACGCCCACAACGCGCCGCGCAGCTTCTCCAACTGTTCGCGCCGCTTCTGGTCGCGCAGAACATCGGTCGCGGCCGATTCGTCGGCCCCCTTCGTCAGCCGATAGGTGCTCCCCTGCTTCTCCCACGCGCCCGGCGTCATCAGCTCGCGCGCGCCGGAGATCATCGTCAGCACGAGAATGAACAACAGGCCCCACAGCGTCATCAGGCCGAGCGCCTTGCCGTAGCTGAGGCGCGGCAAGAAGGTCCAATCGCGGCCCAGGTAATTCCACACGAGCTTGACCAGCCAGACCGACAGCAGAAAGCCGGCGAGGAAGAACGAGATGTTTTCGAGCCGCACCTTGGCGACATCGCTGAGCGTGATCGACGGCATGCCGGCGAAAGCGGCAGCGGGCAACAGCGCGATGGCCGCGGCGGCGTAAGCGAATCGAGGAAGGAACATGTCGAGGCCCTCGCAGGTTCACGGATGGGTTCTTTGCATCATAACACTCCAGCATTCGCCATCGCAATCAAGAAGATTGAGCCACAGATGAAACACGGATCAAACACAGATTTCAGAAATAGCAAGAAAGCTGGTCTCTCCTGTGCATTTCAATCTGTGTTTGATCTGTGTTTCATCTGTGGCTAGATTCTGAATTTCCCTTGGATGGCGGCTCGCGCGCTGGGTTGATCCGTGGCTCAGAAGTTCTTCTGCTTTCTGTCATCGTTGCGGCTCACTTGCTGGCGTCTTACAATGCTGTTGATTACTGGTTGCCTTCGTTCTGTCGCGAGTTGATGCCATGAAACTTTGCTTGCGCAGCGGTGCTCTGCTCGGACTTGTCGTTGGCGGCACAATCCTGTGCCGATGCCACACCTCGGCCGAACCCGCTGCCCAACCGCCGCACCGCGCCCACCCCTTCCGCCCCGGCGATCGCGTCGTCTTTCTGGGCGACACCTTTGCCGAGCGCGAAGGCATGTTCGGCTACATCGAAACCGTGCTGCAGACGCGCTTGCCGGAGTTGAAGCTTACCTTTCGCAATCTCGGCTACTCCGCGGACACGCCGGCGGTGCATCTGGCCGACATCGCCAAGGGGGACGTTGAATACAACCATGGCTCCAATCGCGCCCTCAATTTCGGCACGATGCCCAACCACCTGAGCGATGCGAAGGCCGATGTCATCATCATGTGCTTCGGCATGACCGATTCGTTTCGCGGCCCGGTCGTTCGAGCGCGGCAAGGAGTTGTTCAAGCTGCGCACCTGCAATCAATGTCACAAGATCGCCGGCGAGGGCGGAATGCTCGGCCCCGACCTCGGCGAGCTGCCCAAAAAGCTGACCGGCAAAGACTTCACCCGCGTCCATCTGCTGACGGAGATTCTGGACGCGTCCAAGGTCATCGACAAGAAGTACAAGCTCTACCGCTTTCTCATGGACGACGGCAAAGCGATCGACGGCGTCATCCTGGAAGAAACCAAGCAGGTGATCCGCATCGCCAAGAACGCCATCGAAAGGCCGTTCGACATCAAGGTGGACGCCCTCGATTCGAAAGTCGAGCTGAAGCAGTCGTTCATGCCGGAGGGCTTATTGAATCGCCTGAACCGCGAGGACATTTTGGACTTGCTGGCCTACCTGGCGGCGGGCGGCGACGCGAATCATCCGTCGTTTCGGCGGCCGTAGGGTGGAACGATCGATCCGCAGATTGCGCAGATTGCGCAGATGAAGAAATCGAATTCACTCGGCCATTGCGCGCATGAAGGGTCCGTGGCCAATGCATGCGTCTAATCTGCGAAATCGGCGTAATCTGCGGATCGTACGAATTGGTGGAACAGTGCAAGTGCCTCCTGCGTGCAACGAATCTTCGCGCGTGCAGCTGGTTGCTGTCGCCGCCTACGCATATCCCATCAGGAACACCACGATTCCCGGAGCCGCACATGGACAAGTCGTCGATTCACGCCAGCGTCGATTTCGAAAAGACGGGCCGGCAAGACGGACACCTTTTCATTCCCTACTCGCACAACCTCGGCGGCTGGGCGAATCTGATGGTCCCGATCACGGTTCTCAACCGCGGCGCCGGGCCGACCGCGCTGGTCCTCGCCGGCAACCACGGCGACGAATATCCCGGCCAGGTCGCCATCCTGCGGCTCTGGCGCGCGCTGTCCCTCGAACAGGTGCGCGGCCGGATCATCCTCATCCCGTGCTTGACCATCCCTGCTTCCAAGGCAATGACGCGCCTGTCGCCGCTCGACGGCAAGAACTTCAACCGCAGCTTCCCCGGTAAGGCCGACGGCACCGTTTGCGAAATGCTCGCTCACTATCTTTCGACCGTCCTGTTCCCGCTCGCCGATATCGTCATCGACATCCACACCGGCGGCCGCAGCACCGACTTTCTGCCATGCGCGCACATGCACCTGGTGCCGGATCGCGAGCAACGGCGCAAAATGGTCGCCGGGACCGAAGCGTGGAACTCCGACTTCGCCTTTCTGTACGCCGACATTGCCGGCACGGGATTGTTGCCGGTCGAAGCCGAGCGCCAAGGCAAGATCGTCATCACCACGGAAATGGGCGGCGGCGAACCGGTGCCCGCGGCCGTGCATCGCTTGACGCAGAGCGGCCTGGGCAATGTGCTGGTGCATTTCGGCGTCATCGAAGGGAACTCGCAACCGCGGCCCAAGCCGGTGCGCTGGGTACAGTCACTGGACCGCGAGGATTATCGCTTGGCGCCGGAGTCGGGCATCTACGAGAACCTGGTTGATTTGGGCGTGGATGTGAGCGCGGGTCAGCCGGTGGGGCAAATTCACTTCTTGGAACGCCCCGACCGCGCGCCGGCGCCGGTGATCGCGCCGGCGGCGGGCGTGTTGATCGCCACACGCGGGCCGTCGGTGGTGACGCAGGGCGATTGCGTCGCCTGCATCGCCCACGATGTGCCGCCGGAGGTGTTGCGGTGAATGTCTTGTCCCTCCCTCTCCCCTTTGAGGAGAGGGGGTGGGGATCCGGCGAAATGAGCACTTCAGTAGTTCCAAGAACGAAGGAGAGCACCAAGGTATTTACCCCAAAGGGGTTGCATCTCAAAGCCCAGGGTCGCGCAGCGCACCCTGGGTGCTAGAATCCGCGAGCCCCAACTACCC
>Ga0080064_1001219_pt1 | contig 54897 bp, 49 predicted proteins | sample Subgrocontami54m_FD_69260 | JGI IMG/M metagenome (GOLD analysis project Ga0080064, IMG submission 69260) | Subsurface groundwater microbial communities from S. Glens Falls, New York, USA - GMW46 contaminated, 5.4 m (SPADES assembly) (version 2) ...
GCTGCCCAATTCGCCCATGGCGGGCGCGGCGATCAACACCGTGTCGGGCAATTTCATCACCGCCCAGCCCATGGGCGTGCTGGACGGCGTCGATCTGCTGTACACCGGCACGGTGCGCAAGGTCGATGCCGCGGCGATCGAGTCCTGCCTCGCGGCAGACAATCTGGTCATCATCTCCAGCGTCGGCTATTCGCCCACCGGCGAAGTGTTCAACCTGTCGATGGAGGACGTGGCGGTCGCCACCGCCAAGGCGCTGCGGGCGGCGAAGCTGGTATTTCTCAGCGATGCCCCGGTGGAGGATGCGCGCGGCAAGCTAATGCCGGAGCTGTCGGCGCAGGAGGCCGAGCAGCTGCTCGCGCGCGGCAAGAACCTCACCCCGGACACGCGCCTGTACCTGACGCACGCAGTCGAGGCCGTGCGTGCCGGCGTGGCCCGCGCGCACGTGGTGTCGCACAAGGTCGACGGCGCGCTGCTGCTGGAACTCTTCACCCACGGCGGTTCGGGCAGCATGATCACCGCCGACAAGCTGGAGCGCCTGCGCCCGGCCAGCATCGACGACATCGGCGGCATCCTGCAGCTGATCGAGCCACTGGAGGCGGAGGGCGCGCTGGTTTACCGCGGACGCGAACTGCTCGAGCGCGAGGTACAGAGCTTCTTCGTGATCGAACACGATGGCGTGATCGTGGGCTGCGCCGCGCTCTACCCCCTGGCGGGCAAGGCGGCGGAACTGGCGGCGCTCGCGGTGCGGCCCGAATACCAGGGACGGGGCTACGGCGAGAAGCTGCTCGAGCACGGCGAAGTCGAAGCGCGCCAGCTCGGCTTCAAGAAATTGTTCGTGCTCACCACGCGTGCCGCGCACTGGTTCATCGAGCGCGGCTTCGCCGAGGCCGCAATCGGAGCGCTGCCCGAACCGAAAAAATCGCTCTACAACTGGCAGCGGCACTCCAAGGTCCTGCTGAAAAAACTCTAGGGCCGGTTTGCGTTCGCCGCATGGGACGCGTCAATGCGGCATGCGGTCGAGTTTTTGTGCCAGCGCGCGCAAACCCGGCGCGATCTCGACGCGGTACGGCGCGGCGGACGGCGCGAGCAGCTTGAGTTGCGGCGGCAGGCGCGCCATTTCGGCCGCCGCGCGCGCACATCACCCAAGAAGCGCAGCGCGCTCTGGTTCCGGCTCACGGCGCAAGATCCTCGTAACGCATAGTGCGCGCACCCAGTTGCTGCATCTCCTGCTGCGCGCGCGCCCCGTCCCCCGCATTCACCTCGACCGCGCGGATCGCGTCGGCGAGCAGTAGCACCTCGAAGCCCTCGGCCAGCGCGTTCCTGACCGTGTTGAGCACACAATAGTCGGTGGCGAGGCCGCCGATGAACAGGCGCGTCACACGGGAAGCGCGCAGGCGCGCAGCGAGATCGGTGCCGCCGAAGCCGGAATAGGCGTCGGCCTCGGGCGTCGCCGCCTTGGAAATGATGACTGCCGCCGGCGGCAGCGCGAGACCGCTCGCAAATTCGGCACCGCGCGTCGCGGTGACGCAATGCGGCGGCCACATCCCGCCCTGCGCCTTGAACGAGCAGTGGTTCGGCGGATGCCAGTCGCGCGTGGCGAATACGGGCAGCGCGCGCGCGGCAAATGCCGCAAGATAGCGATTGATCGCCGGGACGACGGCATCGCCCGCCGGCACGGCAAGACTGCCGCTGGGAAGAAAATCGTTCTGCACATCGACCGCGATCAGTGCATCGCCGGTTTGCAGACGGATGGGGGAGCCAGAGCTCATGAGACGCACCGCCGCGAGAGGAATCGGAATTCGAGCGCTTGCGGAGCCCGTTGTCCGCATTCGGCGCAGCCGCTGTATTGATCATGGTCAAACCGCCTGCCGCGCGCAATCAGTTCGAGCAGACAGATTCCGGCCTCGACCGTTTTGCCCAAGCCCACATCGTCCGCGATCAGGGCGTCCCAGAACGAAAGCGGGTTATTCCGGCTGCGGTGAATGGCGGAGACGATAAGCGCACTGTCGATCTGCATCAACAGGAGTTCGGCGATGCCGGGCTTGCAATCGTTTTGTTCATGAAAGCGTCCGCGAAGAGCAGGTGACAAGGACTGTAGGAAAGCGGAATGGGAAACGTATCGGCACAGGCTATGCAATTACTCCGCAACATTTGCCACATCCGCGCGAATGCTTTTGTCATTTTGGTTGCGGTTGTGGCCAACGGCCGCGCTAAGGATAGGAGTCAGCGCAACCGACCCTGTGAACACGTCGGGGCTGCCTCATATTCTTAAACATCCCAACTTGCGCAGAGTCAACGAAAACGCCGCTAGACCGTTGGTGACCGAGCGCGGGAGGACCCCGAATGCGTCGATCAGCGCAACTCGTCGGGCGAACCGATGCGCGCGATGACGTAGCCTGTGGGAACGGTCTTGCCCTCCGGCACGAGGATCTCGATCAGCACGCCGGCGGTGTCGGACTCGTAGGCCACCGTCGCCTTGTCGGCTTCGATCTCCACGAACTCCTCTCCTATCGCGACGCTGTCGCCGGGTTGCTTCAACCACTTGCTGATCGTCCCCTCCTCCATCGTCTCGGAGAGGAAAGGCATCACCATCTCGACGCTCATGAGCGCGCCTCTGCGGCCTGGGCCTCGCCGAGCTGGGCCAGGATGGCAGCGGTGATCGTGTCCGGCCCCGGCAGAAACGAGTCCTCCAGGATAGGGCTGCAGGGAAGCGGAATGTCGGGCGCCGTGACTCGGAGCATGGTCGGCATTTTGCTGCCCGCCTGCTCAGCGACGAGCGCGACCACCTCGGCGCTCCACCCGCCCGTGTGGGGACCCTCGTCGACGACGATGAGCCGCCTAGTCTTCGAGACGGACGCCAAGATGGTGGCCGGGTCGAGAGGTCGCAGCGTCCGCAGATCGACGATCTCGACGCTGATGCCCTGCACTTCGAGCCCGGCTGCGGCGCGGAGCGAGTCGTGGACGCCTCGCATGGCGGTGACGATCGTGAGATCCGTCCCCTCCCGGACGACTTTCGCCTCGCCGATCCGCGCCACCTCGGCGCCGACCTCGCCCTTCATCGCGTAGAGGCGCTTGTGCTCGAGGAAGAGGACCGGATTGTCGTCCCGGATGGCGGCGACGAGGAGACCCTTGGCGTCGGCGGGTGTCGACGGCGCGACGATCTTCAGACCGGGCACGGACATGAACCAGGAGGCCGGGTTCTGCGAGTGGATCGCCCCAAACCGCCCGCCGCCGCCGACGGCTGACCGCACCACGATCGGCACGCTCCGCTGCTCGTTGGAGAGGAACCAGTACTTGGCGGACTGGTTGACGATGCTGTCCATGGCTAGGGCCATGAAGTCACCGAACATGATCTCGATGATGGGTCGCAGCCCCGCGATGGCGCTGCCGAAGGCGGCGCCGGCGAGGGCCAGCTCCGAGATCGGCGTGTCGAGCACCCGTTCGGAGCCGTGCTTCTCGTGCAGCCCTCTCGTCGCCTGGAACACCCCTCCGGCGAACCCCACGTCCTCGCCCAAGAGCATGACGCGGGGATCCCGCACCATCTCCTCGTCGATCGCGTCGCGGACGGCTTGTCTGAACTCGATCTCAGGCATCTGTGTGGACCTCACCCATCTCCTTGAACTCGCTTCCACGGATGTTCGGGTCGGGGAGCGGCTGCTGCAGCGCCAGCTCCCGGACCCGCTCGACCTCGCCGGCCACCTTGGACACCACCAGGTCGAGCTCGTCCTCCGAGGCGCCGTGGTCGGCGACGAGCCGAGCCCTTGCGATCGTCAGGGGGTCGCGGGCCCGCCACGCCTCCATCTCACCGTCGGGCCGATAGTTCACGGGGTCACCACGGGCGTGGTCGTTGTAGCGGTAGGTGAGCATCTGGAGGAACACTGGTCCGTCCCCGCCGCGGGCGCGGCTGGTGGCCCATGCCGCCGCCTCCCGCACGGCCCAGACGTCGTTGCCGTCGACCGTGGCACTGGCGATGCCGAGCGCGCGCGGTCGGGGCAGGATCCCGCCGGCGGTCACCGCCTGCATCGGCGTGAACTCGCCGTAAAGGTTGTTCTCGCACACGTAGACGACGGGCAGGCGGTTGACCGCGGCGAAGTTGAGGCACTCATGGAAGTAACCCTGGTTGGCGGCACCGTCGCCGAAGAACGCGACCGCGACAGCGGAGCCGCGCTTTTTCAAGGCCAGCGCCGCCCCGGTGGCGGCGGCGATGCTCCCGCCGACGATCCCGAAGCAGCCGATGAGACGGTGCTCGAGGTCGACGATGTTCATGGATCCGGCCCGACCACCGCAGGTACCGGTCCTGCGCCCGAGCAGCTCCGACATCAAGCCGGTCGGGTCGGTACCGAGCGCGAGGGCCTGCCCGTGGCCCCGGTACGTGGCGGCCACGAGGTCCTCGGCCTGCAGGACGTCGCACACGCCCGTCGCCACGGCCTCTTGCCCCATGCACAGGTGGATGGAGCCACTGATCTGTCCCCGGAGGAACAGCGCCTGGGCCACCTCCTCGAAGCGGCGGACGAAGGACATCGTCCGGTAGAGGCCCAGTGACGCGTCCCGCCCGAGCGGCTCGGCAGGGGCGGGGGGCACGTCAGCCGGTTCGTCCGAGGTCGGGTCCATTGGTGCACGCACGTTCATCGGCATCCTGCCGTCTCAGCCATGTGGCGCAGCAAATCTCGGCGATGTGGGCAGGTGCTATCGTCACGGCTTGAAGGATAGAAAATTCGAATAGTACGTCGGGGAGTGTATCTCGGCCTGGGAGCGCGGTCAATCTTCGGGAGCTTCACCGACAAGGCTAGCGCCCGGCCTCAGTTCGTTCCCCCATCCTTGCGCGGACTCGCCGCCGTTCCGCCGTCGCCACCTCGTCGATCTGGCCGTCCGCACGGAACAACACTCCGTACACGTCCCGCGCACGTTCCGCGGTGATCCACCGCTCTTCCAGGTCATACTTCACCTTCTCTACCGGCCTCTCGTGGGGCGGGCCGTAGCCGCCCCCGCCGGCCGAGTACGAGGCCACCCGCTCACCGGGCTGAAGAATGATGTCGCCGCAAGCGGGAAGCGGCTCCATCGTCCCATTTACCCGTCGCAAGTAGTTTCGGATCGGCGCCCCGTTCAGGCCGCCCAGCGTGCCTTTGGCGTTGTTGATGGCGCCGTCCGCGACGTAGACCACTTCGAGCTTGCTGCCCTGCACGGGACCGTATTCGCAGTAGCCCGATGGCGCGCCCACCGTGCGGCCAGCACCCTCCGTGTCCGGCACCAGCCGGCGCGCGGTGACGAGAAAAGGAAAGTGGAGTTCGTCCAGTTCCACACTGTCGATGAAGCACATGCCCGAGTTTCCGACGTGGCAGATAGTGAGCCAGGCGTCGGTCGTGGGCGCGCCGGCGCCTCCTGTGTCGAGCAGAAAGATCTGATTGACGAAGGGTTCGTTGTTGTTTCGAGGATCCAGGCCCGAAATCACCCCCAGAGAAGCGGGGAAGATGGGCCCGCATTCCGCTAGGCCCAACCCGTCCTGGATCTTGGAGAAGGCTACCTGTACCGGATTGGTGACCCGATCCGCCAGGTTCGTCGTGGCGACGGACATGCTGGCGGGATGCTTCCCTCCTCCGATCACCGACCCTTCCCGAATGTGCACCTTGATCCGGCGAAAGCTGCCGGCGTTGGTGGGCACCAGCTCCGGGAGGCTGTTAAAGACGGCGATCATCGCTCCCGTGCGGGCGCAGGCCTCGCTGAGGTTCAGGCCGCAGGGCATCGCATCCGGATTGTCCCGCAGATCGACTTCGATCACGGCCTTCTCGCTGTCGATCCGCACGCCCACGGTGATCCTGATCCCCTCCGGCGGGGTCCCGGGGACGGGGTCGTGGGTGCTGGTTGCGGTGACGTACCCGCTCGGAAGTTTTCGGATGACGGCCATCATGCGCTGTTCGCTGTAGTCGAACCACGCCTCGGCGAAGGCGTGCAACGTCTTCCAGCCGTACTCCTTGGCTAGGGCCAGCACCTCGCGCTCCCCGATGCGCGCCGCGCCGATCATGGCCAGGTAGTCTCCCCTCCATTGAACGGGTACGCGGATGCGCATCTGGCAAAGCCGGATGATGTCTGGGATGTCCTCGTAGTTCTCCTGGACCTTGACCGCAGGAAAGATCAATGCCCCTTCCTCGTAGACGTCGCGCGCGTGCCCCATGTACGTTGTCGGCCGGGAGTTGCCGCAGTCGGCCTGGTGGGCCTTCACCCACACCGTGAACTGGTGGTTTCCTTCGTCGTCGATGACCGGCACCAGGATCGTATGGTCAGCGGGATGCGAACCGCCGTGATAGGGAGAGTTGTGGAGGAATGCGTCGCCCCGTTTCAGCACGGGATGCAGGTCCATCATGGCGCGCGCCATCAGATCCGCCCCGCTCAGCACATGGATGGGCAGCGTTTCCGCTCCAGTGAGCAAGCGACAGTCCCGAGTTACGATGCTGGTGGAGAAATCCTTGGCCAGATTGAGCACGCCCGATCGACCCGTGCGTAGCAGCGTGTTGGCCATCTTGGCGGTGATCGAGTCGAATCGCTTGCTGAGGACAGCGAGGGTCACTGGATCCAGCGTGATCCTTCGCCCGCTGCGGATGGCCCGGGCCGGCCTGCCGATTTGTGTTCTGTTGCGTTTCGCCGCAATCGCCTTTCCGCTCGTTTTTGCCATGTGGTTCCTTCTCATGCCTTCGGGGCCCGCACCCGTCGCGCAATTCTCCGCGGCGCCCCCCGCACACTACCCGGAGTGATTACGAGGCTCCCACTTCGCCGACGCACCACCTCGGCGCCGGGATCGATGACCACCGTCGTGAATGGTGATTCGACGATAGCGGGACCTTTCAGGGGAAAGTTGGGCTTTATACTGTCGAACGACTCCACCCGCGCCTCCACCATGCCCATGCCGCTGAAATATGCCTTCCGCGACCGCGGCACCATCATGGCGTACCCCTTCTCCTTGGCGAGCCGGCCGATTTTCCCCTTGCGCAGCCGGCAGCGGACCGTCGCCCGCCATCCCACGAACTCCACCCCGGACCCGGGGTCGCGAATGGCAAAGATCTCCTCGTGGGCGCAGTCGAAGGCCTCGCGCACGCGCGCGACGTCGTTCTTGGTCTTGAAGCGGGTCAGGGTAAGGGGCAGATCGATCTCCCAGACTTGGTGCCGGTAGCGCGCCTCGGCCAGCAGATCGATGGAGTGCTCCACCGCGCCGGCGCCGGGTCCCTTGATGAAGGCCCGACACTTCTCGACCAAGGACGCGAGGGTGGCGTTAACGCCGTCGAAGTCGAACCGATCAGTCGTGGTGTAGAACAAGGCCCGGTGGTCGGCATGGAGGTCCGACATGATGGCGCCGGCTGCGGAGAGGGCCGCGCCCACCTCCGGGATTACGACACAGGCGCACCCCAGGCGCCGGGCAACGGCCACCGAGTTCAGGCCGGCCGCCCCGCCGCCGCCCACGAGCACCGCTCTGCGGGGGTCGATTCCCTGATTTATGGTGATCTCCTCGATTGCGCCGACCATGTTCTCCGTTGCAACCCGGAGGATGGCCGACGCCGCCTCGTGAAGCCCGAGGCCTAGGGGGATGGCCACGTCGGCCTGGATGACCTTCTTCGCCAGCTTCGTGTCGAGCTGCATGGTTCCGCCGAGGAAGTAGGCCGGGTCGATATGGCCGAGCACGAGGGAGGCGTCCGTCACCGTGGGCCGGGTGCCCCCCTTCCCGTAGCAAGCCGGACCCGGCACGGCGCCGGCGCTGTTGGGGCCAACGTGCAGCAGGCGGCCTTCGTCCACCCAGGCGATGCTCCCGCCGCCCGCCCCGATGCTTTTCACGTCCACCGAGGGGAAGCCGAGGAGATGACCACGATAGCGTTGCCCGATCCAGGTTTCCGGCGTCATCGGGATAACGCCCCGGCGCACCAGCCCGATGTCGTAGGTGGTTCCGCCCGTGTCGGCCACGATGGCGGTTTCGGCGCGGGCATCCAGTCGGGCGAAATATCGGCCGGCGATCGGAGCCATCGAGGGGCCGGACCCAATGGCGTGAATCGGTTTCGCGGCGAGGTCGTCCGCGTCCATTACCCCCCCTTGGGAGGTGAGCATCAACAGGCGACCCTTGAACCCCGCTGCGCGGAGCCGTTGCGACAGCCCCCCCAGGTAGCGGGACATCATCGGCTTCAAGGACGCATCGATGCAAGCGGACGAGGCACGGCGGTACTCGCGCAGGATCGGGTTCAGCTCGTGCGAGAGAGTGTAGTGAACGCGCGGCAGGTGCCGGGCGAGCAGCTGTCCGACGCGGTCCTCGTGCGCGGGATTCACGGTGGACCAAATCAGGCACACGCCCACCGCTTCCACTTTCAGTTCGCGCAGTTGCCGGATGATGTCGAGGACGCCCGCCTCGTCCAGGGTCTCGACGACGGCGCCGTCCGAGGCGATCCGCTCAGGCACCTCGAAGGTTAGAGCCCGGGGGATATACGGTTTCGGGAACGGCACCCGGAAGTTGAAGGGCTCGGTCCGCCCACCCTCCCGGATTACCAGAACATCCGGATGACCCTTCGTTGTCAGGAAGGCCGTCTTGGCGGTACTCCCCGTGATGATGGCGTTGATCGCATGGGTGGTGCCGTGGATGAACATTTCCCCCCGGCCGAGGAGGGCTTTCGTGGAAAGGGATAGGCCCTCTGCCGCGATCCGCACTACGTCCAATATCCCCCGGACGGGATCGTCGGGCGTGGTGGCCGCCTTGAACATATGCAGGACGCCGGCGTCGTCCTGTAGCACCAGATCCGTAAACGTCCCGCCCGTGTCTACCGCGAACCGCATCCTCTGATTCCCCCTCTTCGCCCCGCGTTCCGATCGCGAATGGCCCCGCCACGGTGCCCCGCGATGCTCCGGCCCATCAATGCCGACATCATAGCACCGCTTCTCAGCCTCGCGTTTCAATTCCGATTGCGTTCATGTACCCGCCTTTCGCGCGGGTGGCGAAACCCCTGCAAAGGCAACTATGACATGTTCGCGCAAAGACAAGGCGAAGCAATCACCATGACTGCGTTCACCGATGCCATCACGCTCAGCGGCATAGGGGCCGGCATCGACAAGGACTCAATAAGTGCGCATAGTCTTGTTGTGCGCCTAGCAGCCTGTCGGACTTGAGTTGATCATATGAGTAAAAGCGGCAATGGGAAGCGAGCGGGCGAGAGAAAATGGTGAACTTGGCGCCATGCGGGCTGGTTTAATCGTGCCCGCATCTGTACTTGCCCGTTTATCCTGCCATGACCGCCATCCTTTTGATGTTCCATGCCATCGTGACCAGCGTCCATTCCCCTCGTACCGCTGCCAGGCCACGCAGCAGGAACTGCCGGAAGCACATTATCGCCTTGATGATGCCGAAGACCGGCTCTACCGTCTGTTTGCGCAAAGCATGGAGCGCGCGCCCTCGGATCGTTTTGAGTTGATGCCTCATCCGGTCCACGTCGCTCGCCGGCGCGGTGAGCGGTGGCGGCTCGGTGAATCGGTCTTCCCAATTCTGGTGATGTTTATCGCGCCCCGCAGCAAGCAGCGGTTCGATCTTGGCTTGGACGCAATGCTCGACGTTGGCCGCGCTGAAGTAACCGTTGTCGGCCAACACATGCTTCACGCTGCCCAATGCTTCGGGCAAGCCGGCAAGCTCTTTGAGCATCGGCTCGAGTTGCTGTGTGTCATTGGCCGCCTGCACCACGTCGATCGCCACGACCAGCATGCTCTCGGTATCGACTCCAGCCTGCGCGTTGTAGCTCTGGTCGAACCCCTTGCCCTTGGCAGGCATGATGCGCGAATCCGCATCGGTGAGATTGATCTGATCGGTTGGGCGCACACCAGGAGCCGGCGGCGCAGGCGGGTTGCCGCGAGGTTTCTTTCCGGTGCGCACTGTCTTCTCCTCGCGCGCTTTCATCTTCGCATTAAAGTCGGCTTTCTCTTGCGCATCACGCTCAGCCGCACGCGCCTCGATCTGCGCCTTGGCCTCCCGGATCGCAGCCAAGCGCTGTTCGCGCCGCGCGAGTTCAGCGGGGATGCTCAAGCTTGGCACGATCGCACTCGATGGCACCAAGATTCACGCCAATGCTTCGCGTCATAGTGCACTGTCCTACGGGCACGCGCAGAAGATCGAGGCGCAACTCGAAGCCGCAGAGCAGGCCAGGCTCTCGCGCCGCGTCGCCCTGCTGCGGCCGAAGGCCTGCGTAAAAGGTCAAGCTACCGGGGCGCAAACTGCCCGGAGAACAAATAAAGACGCGGTGTTCCGGGTTGTGTCACGTCATTGTTCTTCTTCCGGCGGCCGTATTTTTCTGAACAGCGCGAGGAGCAGCAGGTCGTAGACGATCTTCACGCCGCCCGCCACCACCAGCGGCCAGCCGAACGTCGACAGGCCCAGCATGTAGCCCGCGAGGAACGGGCTCATTGCGGACGCGAGGCTGCGCGGCACCGAGGTGATGCTCGCGGCGGCCGGCCGTTCCGCCGGTGTCACGACCGCCATCACGTAGGAACTCCGGGTCGGCACGTCCATCTGCGACAACGCGCTCCTCAAGAACAAGAGCGCGATCGCGTAACTCAGGTCGGGGGCGAACGGCAGCAGGATCAGGCAGACGCTCGACGGGATGTGCGTGAACACCATGGTATTCACCAGCCCGAAGCGGCCGGCGACGCGCACGGCGACGAGATACGAGCCCGCGCTAAGCACGCCGGTCCAGAAGAACACCACGCCCGCCGCCGCCAGCGACAGGTCGAAGCGCTGATACAGCCACAGCGCCACCATCGATTGCACCACGAAGCCGCCTGCGAATGCATCGAGGCTGAACAGCGCCGCCAGCGTGTACACCGTTTTTTTCGATTTCTGCAGCGGCGCCAGCGGTTGCCGCACGTCCATCGCGAGCGCCTTGGGCAGACCCCGATAGACGAGGCCGGAGGCGCAGGCAATCAGCGCATACAGCACGAACATCGCCTGGATGGCATGCGTCGACGACATGCCGTTCACGCTGACGATCGTCGCCGGGAGCGCCGCCGCGAGCGATCCCGCAGCAGCGAGCAAGGAACCGACGAGGCTGTAGCGCGCAAACGTCGCCGTGCGCTGCCGGTCGCTCACCACGCGCGAGAGCACGGCATGCTCCAACGGCATGAACACGCTGACATCCCCGCTCGAGGGATTCAGCGTTCCCACCAGCGCGACCAGCATCAACGGCCAGAAGTCGGTGAGCAAGGCGAAACCGAAACCGGTACCCGCCATCAGCACCGACGCGGCAAGCAGCAGGCTGCGGTAGTGGTAGCGCCAGGCATGGAGCCCGACCACCAGCGTGAGCAGGCCGGAACCGGTGAGGGTGGTGGTCGCAATGATGCCCACCTGCAGCGGGCTGAAGCCGAGTTGCAGCAGATACAACGGCAGCAGCAGGCTCACGTAGCCGTCGCCGAACGCGCGCAGGCCCTTCGCGACGAGCAGGCGGTTGACATGACTCGATATGGTGTCCAAGGTCCGCTCCTATGCCAGAGCCGCAGATTTGGACGGGACACCGTCTTGGCGGGAAGCCATCGGGAATCTGCCTCGTCCCGATGCGTAAAGCGTAGCGCATTGGAACCGATTCGGCAATCACGAATCGCCGTTCTGGGTCGTGCGCTTGAGGCAAGCATATCTGTACGAAGGCTTGCGTGAAGGGTTAAGATGCAAGAGACAAAACCGGCTGGAGAACCAGTAGGGACGTGGGGTTTGGCTCGTACCGGATACGACGACTGGAGGGCGTTATGAGGGCAATTGAGATCAACAAGATCGCCAAACGCTACAAAGCGTTGTGTGAACTGGTGCCGCTCAAGCCAATCACCAAGAAAACGGAGTACGAAGCGGCGGTCGAACATTTGAATCAACTGCTCGACGCCGGCGGCGCGAATCAGGCGCACCCGCTGGCCGGTCTGGTCGAAGCACTCGGCGAACTGATCCAGACCTACGAAAAGCGCCAAGCGTCCATGGCGGAGGCCGAACCGCGCGAGGTGCTGCGCTACCTGATTGAGGAACACGGCCTCAGGCAGACCGACCTTGCCGGGATTGCCTCACAGGGCACGATCAGCGACATCCTCTGCGGACGTCGCGAGATCAGCAAGGCGCTGGCGAAAAAGCTGGCGGCCAGGTTCCAAGTATCCGCAGCGGTCTTTCTTTAAGGTAATACCGGGGATAACCGCTTGCCGGCTTCGCCCCAGACGTGGGTGAAGCGTTGAACCACCAGGGACATAACTCGACGCTCGACGCTCCCGCCCTCAAGCGCCCCCGGAATGCCCTGCAATCCCTTGCGCCGACGTTGCCGACGGCGGGGCGAAGCGCTGCAATACATGGTTCATCATGCCCTTGGCAAGCTCCTCCTCGCCAAAAAACACCGTGCCGATGCCGTCTTTCCGCAGGAGCAGCGACTCGTCCTCGCTGTGGGTGCGCAGCACAATTTCGATGTCCGGATTGAGCGTGCGCGCGGTTTCGGCCATCTGGCGCACGCCAACCGGGTCCGGGGTCGCGATGACCAGCAGCGCCGCGTCCGCAATGTGCGCCTGGATCAGAGCCGCCGGATCGGCTGCATTTCCCGACACGGCGGCTATACCTTGCTTGCGCAAATCCTCTACCAGCTCGCGGTTCTGTTCCGCGACGACATAGGGAATGCCGCGTTCGCGCAAGGCTTCGGCGATACGCCGCCCGACCCGCCCGTAGCCCACCAGCACCACCTGTCCTTCGAGATACTTGCGCTCCGTACTCATCGGCAGTTCGGCGAACGGGTCCTCGCGGCGCTCGAAACGGCGCGCCAGCTCCGAGCGTTGGAGCACCCAGCTTCTGACCGGTGCGATGGCGGCGAATACGAAAGGATTGAGGGCAATGGAAATCAGCGCGCCGGCGAGAACCAGGCTCAGCCCCTCGGGCGGCAGCAGACCGAGCGACATCCCCAGCCCGGCCAGGATGAAGGAAAACTCGCCGATCTGGGCCAGACTGGCCGCCACCGTCAGCGCGGTATTGAGTGGATAGCGAAAGGCAAGCACCAGCACCATCGCCGTAATCGAATTGCCGACCATGATAATGGCGACCACGCCCAGCACATGGACCGGTTGCTCCGTCAACACCGCCGGATCGAATAGCATGCCGATGGCGACAAAGAACAGCACCGCGAACGCATCGCGCAGCGGCAGCGACTGTTCGGCGGCACGGTGGCTGAACTCCGACTCCCGCATCACCGTTCCGGCGAAGAAGGCTCCCAGCGCAAAAGACACGCTGAACAGCTGCGCCGCACCATAGGCAATGCCGATCGCGGGCGCGATGACCGCCAGGGTGAACAACTCCCGCGAACCGGTGCGTGCGACCTGCCACAACAGCCATGGCAGCACGCGACGGCCGGCGATCAACATCAGGGCGATGAAGGCCGAGACCTCAAGCAGTGTCTGCCCGATAGTGCGCCATAGCGGGGCAGCGCTATCGACGGGAGCGGCCGCCCCGCCCAGCACGCCCGCGAGCGGCGGCAACAGCACCAGCAGCAGCACCGTCAGGAGATCCTGCACCACCAGCCAACCCACGGCGATGTGTCCGTTCATCGTCGCCAACGCGTCGCGCGCCTCGAGCGCCTTGAGCAGCACCACCGTGCTGGCACACGACAACGACAGTCCGAAGATCAATGCGGCGCCAAAGCTCCAGCCCCACCACCAGGCCATGCCCATGCCCAGGACCGTCGCCAACCCCATCTGTACTACCGCGCCGGGCACGGCGATGCGCTTCACCGCGAGCAGATCATCGAGGGAAAAATGCAGCCCGACACCGAACATCAGCAACATGACGCCGATCTCCGACAACTGGGAGGCGATCCCCACATCGGCGACAAAGCCCGGTGTCGCCGGGCCGATCATGATGCCCGCGAGCAGGTAGCCGACCAACGCCGGAACCTTGAGCCGCTCGGCGGCGAAGCCGAATATCAGGGCGAGGCCGAAGGCGGCGGCGATCGTGGTGATCAGGGATACGTTATGTTCCATTCGGGCACCGTAGCGAGCAGGATCAACCCGATCCAGTTCCCTGACAGGCCGGTCTTGTCCGCGATCACGTCAGCGTACGGGGACGGTTTGGTGCCGGCGGCGGCGATTGAAAAATGTGCTCATTCAGCAGGTATCCGCCTCGCCCAGGTAGTAAATGCAATTGCTCTCCCCAAGGGAATATTCGCGTGAAAACCCTCTACAATCGGCGGGCTCACCGGTGCATCCGATTTCCAGGCAATCAGAAAATTCGCACCGGAACCGCCGGTGTCGTCACTTCGGGGAACAAATATCTCGTAGGTTCCCATGGGTCCAATTATCTTCGGTGATGTTACGTACTCTCTGAGCCTCTTGCCGTCGGTGTCGTAATACTGCGCGGAACTTATGCGGATTAATTTCGCGGGATCCGTGTTCCGAATGCTCACGGAAATCGAAACGAGCGTCTTCATTGGCTGACCCTTGCTATCCACCTCACCGTGCCAGACGTGCGAATAGATCGGCAGATACAGAAGTTGTCCAGCCGTCCGGCACTGCGACGCTTGACCAAATGCCAGGCTGCTGCACAATGCAAATGAAGAACCAAAGGGGCCAGGTTCGAATTGTTTGTTGTCTTTTTTGTAGCGTCATTTGTAAGCATCACCACACGCGCTATTACCGGGCGAGAAATTCCTGCATGGAAAATGCGATTCCGGGTACTGCTTTTCGAAGCTTACGGTCTTCCGTAATCAACGGGGCATTCAGGCTTTGCGCCAGCGCAGCGTATTGCGCATCGTAGCCGGTAATGGCGTATTCCGCCGCCACGGCAAGTGCCGTATCCATCTCCACTTCGCATTGCGCAACTTTGACGAAGCGGTCGGCATGGCCCAGCAAGGCCCGGCACTGCGCGAGCGTCAGCACTTCGCGCCGCTGATAGGTTGCCAGCACGTTCAGTGTTTCATGCGGGCACAGCGCCGTGGTGCGCCAATCCGCATCTTTCCCGCGCAGCTTCTGGATGAGCGGTGATTGGCCGCATTTGATCAAAGAGTAGATCAGGATATTGGCGTCAACGACGATCATCTCGATCGGCTTGTTTTGTCCGAATCACGGCTCTTGCGGATGACGGCGACAACATCGCCGGGTGTGACCGGCTTTACCGGTTTGAGCGGATCGGGCAGCAGGTCGGCGGCATCCCTTGCGGGAGCGGCCAATGCCTGTTCCAGCAAGGCCAAGGCTTGCCGCGTCATGGAGCGATGGTGGCGCGCGGCTTCTTGTTTAAGCCTGCGGTGCAATTCCGGTGGGAAATCTTTGATCAATAGGCCTGGCATGGCATCCTCGCAACTATACAAACGGTAGCGAAATGATAGCCTTTTAGGGTCGAAGCATCAACTCGTCTTTGCCGACAGATCGGCTGCGCGGATCTGGTCCCTGAAACGGACATACAGGCGCGCGGCGCCGACCAGATTCCACTCCAGCCAGAGGCAGGAGGCGGCGAAAGCCAGACCGGCCGGAAGCGCCAGCGCCGGCCAAAGCACGGCCGCGAGCAACAGTCCGAACGCGGTGAAATGCAGCCGCATCTGAGCGCGCATCGCGCGTTCCGGAATCATCTGTTTCATGTTGGGCGGCGGCATCGCTATTCCGCCCTGCCGCTGCAGGTGCAGCCAGTTGAGGAAGGGCATGATCTTGTAGAGCATGCCCATGATCACCGACAGGAACACTCCGGGCAGGGCGAGCACGCCCAGCCAGAGCGGCGCACGCGCATGGCTGCCGAGCTGCGGCAGCGCCTCGAACAGCAGCCAGGAAGCGGCCAAGCCGAGCAGCGCCAGCATGGCGCCGCGCCAGAAGACGAAAGTGACATCGGCCTGGCGCCGCCGCCGGCGCGATTGCAGCCAGAGGGTGGCGACGGCGAAGAGACCCGCCAGCAGCATCCCCGCCAGCGCCACGCCGGACTGCCATGCCTGCGCTGCGCCCGTGCCAGGCAGGAGCTGCAGCGACCACAGGCACAACACCAGGAACAAGCCTGCGGGCACGAGGCGCGTCAGCCAGATCGGATAGGCCGGCGTGAGCTGAAACATCGGCACCACCAGGTAGGAGACACCGATCACCAGCATCAAGGCCCAGCCGCCCAGCCCCCAGGCGAGATGGACATTGATCAGCGCGAGCAGCGACCACTCCGGTTGCAGGCTCTTCTGCAAGCCCAGCGTGACAGCCAGGGTCGCGCCGAGCACGACCGTCACCAATAGCCCGAGCACGGCGAGGCGCAGCACGTGGATGCTCATGCCGACTGCCGGCGTGTGCAGCAATGCAATCGCCATGACCGTCAGGAACAGGCCCAGGGCTGTCGCAAACACCAGCGCGGCCAGCAGGAACAGCAATGGCTGCTGCAGCAAGAAAGCCGTTGCCAGGAACACCGCACCCGCCGTGATCAGCGGGTGCACCACCGTCGCGACCAGGCGCGGTCGCCAGATGTTGGCGCCGGCCACCACGGCCACGAATTGCAGCAGCGAACCGCACATCGCCTGCAGCATGAAGTCGACCACCATCAGATGGGTCATCGCCAACGCGCCGGGCGACCAGCGCGACTCGAATGCCGCAGGCCCGAGCCAGGCCAGGATCAGTCCGGCCACGGCGCCAAACAGCGGCGCCGTGAGAAAGAAGCGGTAGGGCACCGATATCGGCGGCGCCTGTTCGAACGACAGGGCGGGCGGCATTGAACTCGCGGGTCAGGCTTTTTGAATGTGAATCTCGTTAGTGCCGTCGGCGCGGCGCTCGGAGCGGTGGCGGTAACCGTTCCGGTCGAGGATCGCGTACAGCGGCAGCGGCTCGCAATTCAATAGCAGCACCAGTTCCTCGCCGGGCGCCAGCGTGCCGAGCTCGGCCACAGCCAGTTCCAGCGGCTCCGGCGGCTGCATGCCGCGGCCATCGATCACGCGCGGCTCAGGCATGCCCTTGTTCCAGCAGCGCCCCCATCTCTGCGGCAATCCGTTCTGCCTCCGCCCCCAGCGCCTGGTCGCACATCGGGTAAAGGATGTTCTCTTCCTTCATGTTGTGCTGCTGCATCAGCATCAGCAAGGTCTCGGCGACGCCGGCGTAGCCTTCGCCATCTTGCGCAGCGCAGGCGGCCTCGAGCTGCGACAGCAAAGAGCGCATCTGTTCATGCTCGTGGCGCATCATCTCGGTCGGACCCGCGCTCATGCCGGTAGCGGCCTCGAACGCGGGGAACAGCAGACCCTCCTCGGCTTCGAAATGCGCCTTCATCTGACCGTAAAAACGGGCGAAGGCGGGCGCGGCCGCCGACCAGTCGCCGCGCTGGGCGGACTCCTCGGCGGCGACGAAAAGATCGTCGCAATGCCGGTGGTGCGCGGGAAGTATTTGCGTGGGAAAGCTCATGGCGGTGTCCGGAAGTGGAGTGATTGCTCAATGTTAGCAGGAGTCACGGCCATGACCTTGTGGGAGATCAAAGGTTTCGCAGGTGCCGGCGCCAGAACCGGCCACGCCAGAACCGGCCATTTGACGGGTCGAGCTCGAACGGCGTAAGGTATTTGCTCCACATAAGGAGGGAGACGGTCATGAAACCCGAATTGTCCTTGCTGGTCTGGTCGGTGGCGCTGGCGTTCGTGCAGGTTCTGATTGCGGCACAGGGAGCGATGATACAGATCGGCCTGCCGGCGCTTGTCGGCAACCGCGAAAAGCTGCCCGAGATTACAGGCTGGGCCGGACGAGCGCAGCGCGCGCAACGCAACATGGTCGAGAATCTGCTGCTGTTCGCCGCGCTGGTGCTGATGGCGGTCGCCGCCGGCAAGACCAACGACATGACGCTGCTTGGCGCGCAGATTTTTTTCTGGGCCCGCGTCGTCTACACCGCCGTCTATATCGCCGGTATTCCCTGGCTGCGCACCGGCGTCTGGACCGTGTCGGCGATCGGGATGATCCTGATCTTCGCGCAACTGGTCTAGCACGTACTCGCCGGGCGGGCTCGCCGTGTCCGAACTCCGGACCGGCCGATCCCGCCCGTCTACGTCGGGCAGCACGGCCGAGTGCGAGGCCAAGCGCCAGGAACGTCTGCGGCCGATGTAAGCTTCCGCCGCCTCGTTCGGATTTCCGTTCCGACCCGACGCGCCTTTGCCGGCGTTCGCGCCGCGCGGCTATTTTGCGGCGTCCTCAGCCCGCTTTGCGCTTTGCTGGGTCTGTTCCATCGCCTTCCCGATATTCTGCTGCATCTGCTCCATGGTCTTCTTGCCTTGCTCGATTTCCTTTTTCTTGGCGGCGGCGACGGTCGCGGCGGTGGTCGCGGTTTCTACGCCGCAGCCGGCAAGCGCAGCGATTACAACAACAACGATGACCTGTCTCACGGATATTCCCCCCCGGTTAAAACCTGTTTCACGATAAGGGGATACCTCCCGTCATGCTCCCCTGGACCGGCCCGTTGCAAAATCCATTTTACAATGGGTTCTTAGGTCGGTTGATGCACGGCAACGCCGCGTTCAGAGCCTGCGTTCCCTGGCGTTCCAGTGCCGCTCGAGGTTATGCACCAGCTGTTCGCTCAAGTGGCAAAACGCCTGCTCGTAGGCGTAGGTCGCCATGTAGGTGCGGAACGTATCGAGCGGCTCGGTCTGAATTCGGATCGCCTTGCGGTTCCCGCCTGCGCTGACCATGCCCGAGCCGACGGCATTCGCCACGCAGGCTTCCACCGCCTGCTCCAGGCGCTCGCGCGGAAACACTGCGTTCACCAGTGTGCGCGCCTCCGCATCGTCGACGCGGAAGGTCTTGTCGAACATGATCGCCTCACGCGCCATGCGCTCGCCCATGAAGCGGGGCAGGCGCAGGTTGGCGCAGCCGGGAATGATGCCCTCCTTGCGCGCCGGCAGATTGAAATAGGCGCCGGATTCCGCGATCACGTAATCCATCACCAGCAGCGTCTGGCATCCGCCGCCGATGGCGAAGCCGTCGACGACGGCAAGCCACGGCTTCTCCAGCGTCTGCTCGGGCTCCTCCGGGCGAATCTCCAGCGTACCGGCGCGATTCACCGCGGCGAGCCCGCGGTAGAGCTTGTTCAGCAGTCCCATGTCGCGTGTGAGGTAGAACAGGTAGCTCTGCTGGCCCCGGTAGATCCGCGTGAGGTTGATCCCGGATGAGAAGATGCGCCGCCCCTGGTACTTCGGATGCTCGACCGGCGCTCCGCGCAGCACGCCCATGCGCAGGCCCGGATGCATCAGGATCAGGTCGCAGGCGGTCTCCTGCGGGGGAAGCGTTTCGTCGTCCTCGGCGTTGAGGCTGCGCGGATGATGAAAGTACAGATATCCGGCGTCGCCCTTCGCCTCCACGCGCACGGCTCCGAGATCGAGCTTGCCTCTGCGCTGAAATTCCTCCAGGCGATCGAGTGCCGCGGCAGTCGGCAGAAGCATCGCCGTGCACAGATGCAGGCCGATTTCCCGGTCGCTCAACAACTGGCCGAAGAACAGTCCCTGGTGGATTTCGAGCCCGTCCTTGTCCGCCTGCAGGCTCAGGCTTTCCTGGGCCAGTTCCGCCTGCGTCGGCAAGATTCCGGGGAGCAGATCGGCGCCGGCCCAGGCCAGATCCTCGATGCGCAAGGCGCGCATGCGTTTACCGGTCAGCGCGTCGTAGATCGGTTTTCGATACGCGCGAAAAAAGCGCCAGACGGCGTCGGCGAGCAAGTGCACCAATGCGTGGCCCGCGGCCTTTTCGTTCGCATTGCGCTTGGACTTCCCCGGCAGGCGCGAAAGCAGCTCGCGGCCCTGGCGGCAGACCTGCCCCAGCCGCGCGGAAGCCTGAGGTAACGATGCCGCGCCGGCGTCAGCGGGCTCCGAGCGGACCGATTCCCAGTCGCGCAGAAACCCATTTATCGCGGACTCGGGGAGTCCGGCCGCCTGAAGCCGGCTGGCGCGCTGTTGCACGGGAATTTCATCGATCATAATGTTGTCTCAGTGCTTGTCGTAGCTGCTCAACGGTAAGCCACCCGGTCCGCTGTTTGGGTCCGGCGAAACTCTACCGCAAGATTCCCTTTCTGTCGCAAAATGTCACGGTTGGCGCTTAATCGGGTGTTGAAAAAAGGGGAAACCTCATGAGTAGCGGCGGGACCATGCGCGAGGAAATAGAGCAGGCGATACGCGACTACCAGAGCGGCGAGCTCACGCGCTCGGCAAGCTGGCCAGGCGCCTCCCCCTGAGCGCGCACGGCGCGGTCCAAGCGGCTGTCGCCGGAGTGGATGATCCTGAATAGGATAAAATGGCGGCACGCATCGACGGGGGTTGCAGCAATGGCAAGAATGGTGAAATGCATCAAGCTCGGCCGCGAGGCCGAAGGCCTGGATTTTCCGCCCTACCCGGGAGAATTAGGCAAGCGCCTCTGGGAAAACGTATCCAAGGAAGCCTGGCGGCAGTGGATCACGCATCAGACCATGCTGATTAACGAGAAACGCCTCAACCTGGCGGACAGCGCGGCGAGGAAGTATCTGGCCGAACAGCTCGAAAAGCACTTCTTCGGCGGCGGTGCCGACGCCGCGGCGGGATACGTGCCGCCGCAGAAATAGATTTCCGCAGCCCGGACTCAGGCGGTATCGCTACGCTATTTTCTTTTGATCGTCCTGACCCCGGCCGCCGTGCCCAGCAGCAGCACGTCGGCGCCGCGTTGGGCAAATAAACCGTTGGTGACCACGCCGGTGATGTTGTTGAGCGCAGCCTCCAGTTCGAGCGGCTTGAGAATGGTGAGGCCGTATACGTCGAGAATGAGATTGCCGTTGTCGGTGGTGAAGCCCTGACGCAGAGCGGGCTGTCCGCCGAGCTTGACCAGCTCGCGCCCGACATGGGAACGCGCCATCGGAATCACCTCCACTGGCAGCGGGAATTTTCCCAGCACTCCGACCAGCTTCGATTCGTCGGCGATACAGACAAACTTCTCCGCCACCGCGGCGACGATTTTCTCGCGTGTGAGCGCGCCGCCGCCGCCCTTGATCATGACAAGGTGTTCCGTGATTTCGTCCGCGCCATCGACATAGACGGGCAGCTCGCTCACGCTGTTCAAGTCGACTACGCGGATGCCGTTGGCCTTCAGGCGATCGGCGCTCTTGTGCGAGCTGGCCACGGCGCCATCGATCCGGTTCTTGATTTTCGCCAGCTCGTCGATGAAACGATCCGCCGTCGAACCGGTGCCGACGCCGACGATGGCGCCCTCGACCACGTACTTGATCGCCTCTTTCGCTACCGCCCGCTTCAACTCATCCTGCGTCATCGCAAGCTCCAAATTGCAGAATTAACCACGAAGGACACGAAGCGTACAAATAAAGCCTGGCTTCAGAAAACCTGCGCGTCCTTTGCGCTAAAAAATCCATTTATTTCTTGGGCAGGTACATATCCGTGATCGAACCCAGCGCCATTTCGGCGGCGAAGAAAGGCGTCTCCGACAGCGTCGGGTGTGGATGGATGGTGAGGCCGATATCTTCCATGTCGGCGCCCATCTCCAGCGCCAGCACCAGTTCGGCGATCAGTTCTCCCGCGTTCACGCCGACGATGCCGGCGCCGAGGATACGCTTGGACTGCGGCTCGTAGAGCAGCTTGGTGCTGCCTTCGGTCCTGCCGATGGAGCGGGCGCGGCCCGATGCGGCCCAGGGAAAGCTTGCCTTGTCGTAGGCGATGCCCTGCTTTTTTGCCTCGATCTCGGTCAGCCCCATCCAGGCGACTTCCGGGTCGGTGTAGGCGACCGAGGGGATGGTCATGGCGTCGAACGCGACCTTGTGCCCGGCAATGGTCTCGGCCGCCACCTTCGCCTCGTGCGTGGCCTTGTGCGCGAGCATCGGCTCGCCGCAGACGTCGCCGATGGCGAAGATGTGCGGCACGTTGGTGCGCTGCTGTTTGTCGACGGGGATAGTGCCGCGCGCGTCAACCGCGACGCCGGCGCGCTCGGCGCCGATGTCGGCGCCATTGGGGCGGCGCCCCACCGCCAGCAGCACGCGATTGAACATCTGCTGCTGCGGCTTCACCTCGCCGTCGAAAGTGGCGAGCAGTCCTTCGGGCCTGGGTTCGAGTTTCGCCACCCTGGTATTGAGATAGATCGCCTCGTAGCGCTTCTCGATGCGCTTGGCGAGGGGGCGGATGAGGTCGCGGTCGGCGCCCGGAATGAGCCCGTCGGCCAGTTCCACCACCGTGACCTTGGCGCCGAGCGCGTCGTAGACGCAGGCCAACTCCAGGCCGATGATGCCGCCGCCGATCACCAGCAGCCGCCGCGGGATTTCGGCCAGCTCCAGCGCCCCGGTTGAGTCCATCAGGCGCGGGTCGTCGTACGGAAAACCCGGAACGCGCACCACCGACGAGCCGGTGGCGATAATGCATTGATCGAACGCAATGCGCGTGCTCGCCCCGTCCCTGGCCTTCACCAACAGGGTATGCGGCGACTCGAAACTGCCGGCGCCCTCGACTACGGTCACCCTGCGCTGCTTTGCCAGTCCGGCTATGCCCTTGGTGCCTTTGCCCACGACATCGTCTTTCCACGCCCGTATCTTTGCGATATCGATCGCCGGTTTTCCAAAGCCGACGCCGCTTGCCGCAAGTTCCTCGGCCTCGGTGATCACGCGAGCGACGTGCAGCAGCGCCTTGGATGGAATGCAGCCGACGTTGGTGCAGACTCCACCCAGGCTCGGATAACGCTCGACCAGCACTACCCGCTGGCCGAGATCTGCGGCGCGGAAAGCCGCAGTGTAGCCGCCGGGACCGGAGCCCAGCACCACGACGTCGGCGTGCAGGTCCGCGCTGCCCGATGCGAGAGCGGGTGTGGTCGCCGGCGCTGACGCCGGAGGAATCCCCCCGGCTTCGCCGCCGCCCTTCGGCAACGGGGGGGCGGAGAGGCTTTGTGTCGCGGCTGGCGCCCGCGCCGGCTGCGCTGCCGGCGCGGCGGCCACCGCACCAGCCGTCTCGAGCAGCATGATCAGCGTACCCTCGGACACCTTGTCGCCGGTTTTGAGCTTCAGCTCCTTCACCACGCCGGCTGCGGGCGAAGGGATTTCCATCGTGGCCTTGTCCGATTCCACCGTGATCAGCGAGGTTTCCTTCTGCACCGCGTCGCCCGGCTTGACCAGGACCTCGATGACATCGATATCCTTGAAGTCGCCGATGTCCGGGACTCTGATCTCGACCGTGTCGTTCATTCAATTCCCCGCTTCAGTTTGATGGTGTGCACTTCGTCGGGCGCGGCCGAACTCTTGTCGAATTCGATTTGCGGCTGGCGCATCAGAGCAACGAGCGGCGGATGTCCGACAGCACCGACGCGAGATAGGATGTGAAGCGCGCGGCGGTGGCGCCGTCGATGACGCGGTGATCGTAGGCTAGCGACAGCGGCAGCATCAGCCGCGGCATGAACTGGCCGACCTTGCCTTTTCCGCCAACCCACACCGGGCGCATCGCCGATCTGGACACGCCGAGGATGGCGACTTCGGGGGCGTTGATGATGGGCGTAAAGGCCGTGCCACCGATGCCGCCCAGGCTGGAAATACTGAAGGTTCCGCCCTGCATGTCGCCCGGCTTCAGCTTCCTGTCGCGCGCGAGTTTGGACACTTCGGCCAACTCGCGCGCCAGGTCGAACACGCCCTTCCTGTCGGCATCGCGTATCACCGGCACCACTAGGCCGTCGGGCGTGTCCACCGCCACGCCGATGTGGAAATATTTTTTCAGCACCAGGTTCTCGCCGCCGCGCTCGAGCGAGGCATTGAACTCGGGATATTGGCGCAAGGCGGTGACGCAGGCCTTGATCAGGAACGCGAGCAGGGTGAGCTTGAAGCCCTGTTTCTCGCTCGCTGCGCCGCTTTCCTTGCGGAATGCCTCGAGATCGGTGATGTCCGCCTCGTCGAACTGGGTGACATGCGGAATGGAAATCCAGTTGCGGTGCAGGTTGGCGCCGGAGAGTTTCTTGATGCGCGACAGCGGCTTCAGTTCGACCGGTCCGAACTTGGCGAAATCCACTTGCGGCCAATCCGGCAGATCGAAGACAAAGCAACCCGCCGGCGGCGCCGGTGCCGGCGTCGGCGCCTGGGTCATCACGCCCTTGACGAAAGCCTGCACGTCCTCCTGGGTGATGCGGCCCTTGGGGCCCGATCCCTGCACCTTGGCCAGGTCGGCGCCGAGCTCGCGCGCGAATTTTCGCACCGAAGGACTGGCGTGCGGCTTGAACGCGGGCACCTCGGCGGTGGGCTCAAGCGGTACCGGCGCGGGCCTGGCTATCGGCACCGCTACCACCTCAGTCGCGGGCGGGCTCGCCGCGGCGGGCTGTGGCGCTGGCGCCGTTGGCGCAGGAATCTCCGCGGACTTGGGTGGCTGCGCTGCGGGAGCGTCGCCTGCGCTTGCTTCCAGCAGCAGGATCATGCTGCCTTCGGCAACCTTGTCGCCCAGCTTGACTCTGAGCTCTTTCACCACGCCTGCCGCGGGCGAGGGGATTTCCATGGTCGCCTTGTCCGACTCGACCGTGATCAGCGAGGCCTCTTTGGCCACCGCATCGCCGGGCTTGACCAGGATCTCGATGACATCGACCTCCTTGAAATCGCCGATGTCGGGAACCTTGACTTCCGTGATGCTGGACATGGTCGTTCCCTCTACACCGTTACCGGGTCGGGCTTGTTCGGATCGATGCCGTATTTCTTGATCGCCGCCGCCACCGCCGTCGCCTTGATGCCGCCCTGATCCGCGAGCGCCTTCAGCGCGGCCAGCGCGACCCAGTGGCGGTCGACCTCGAAGAATTCGCGCAATCGCCCGCGCGTGTCGGAACGGCCGAAGCCGTCGGTGCCGAGAACCCGATACGCCCTGCCCCCGGGGATGAAGGGGCGGATCTGTTCGGCGAAGGTCTTGATGTAGTCGCTGGAAGCCACGACCGGACCGGAACTGGCTTTGAGATTTTTCTCGACCCAGGACTCGCGCGGCGCTTCGGCAGGATGCAGCAGGTTCCAGCGCTCGCAGGCGAGGCCCTCGCGGCGCAACTCGGTGAAACTGGTGCAACTCCAGATATCGGCGCTCACGTCCCAGTCTTTCTCCAGCAATTCGCCCGCGGCGATGACCTCGCGCAGGATGGTGCCCGAACCGAGCAGCTGCACCCTGAGCGGCTTGTCCGCGTTCCTCCCGGCTTTATGCTTGGCGCCTGACTTGAACAGATACATCCCCTTGATTATCCCTTCCCCGGCGCCTTCGGGCAGGCCCGGATGCGGGTAGTTCTCGTTCATCACGGTAATGTAGTAGAACACGTCTTCCTGGTTGGTCACCATGCGCCTGAGCCCGTCATGGATGATCAGCGCCAGCTCGTAGCCGAAGGTCGGGTCGTAGGAAACGCAGTTCGGGATCACCGAGGAGAGGACGTGCGAGTGGCCGTCCTCGTGCTGCAGGCCCTCGCCGTTCAGGGTGGTGCGCCCGGCGGTGCCGCCGAGGAGGAAACCGCGCGCGCGCTGATCGCCCGCAGCCCAGGCGAGGTCGCCGATGCGCTGCAAGCCGAACATCGAGTAGAAAATGTAGAACGGCACGCTGACCACGTTGGTGGTGCTATAGGAGGTGGCGGCGGCGATCCAGGAGCAGAACGCGCCGGCCTCGTTGATGCCCTCCTCCAGGATCTGGCCGGCCTTGTCCTCGCGGTAGTAGGTCACCTGGTCGCGATCGACGGGCACGTATTTCTGGCCCTCCGACGAATAGATGCCGAGCTGGCGGAACATGCCTTCCATGCCGAAAGTACGCGCCTCGTCCGGTACGATGGGCACGATGTGCTTGCCGAGATTCTTGTCGCGCAATAGCGCGGTGAGAATGCGCACGAAAGCCATGGTGGTGGATATCTCGCGCTCGGTGGCTTTCAGCACCGCATCCAGCGCCGACAGCGGCGGCACCTCGGGCACGGTGTCGGCTTTGCGCCGGCGGCTGGGCAGGTAGCCGCCCAGCGCCTGGCGGCGTTCGTGCAGGTATTTCATCTCCGGCGAATCGGGCGGCGGAACATAGAACGGCAACTCCTCCAGCTTGTCGTCTGGAATCGGGATGTTGAAGCGGGCGCGAAACTGGCGGATGGACCCGATGTCCATTTTTTTCTGCTGGTGGGTGGCCATCTTGCCCTCGCCGATCTTGCCCATGCCGAAACCCTTGACCGTCTTGGCAAGAATCACTGTGGGCTGGCCCTTGTGCTTCATGGCCGCGGCATAGGCGGCATAGATCTTGTGCGGATCGTGGCCGCCGCGGTTGAGGCGCCAGATGTCGTCATCGGTCATGCGCGACACCAGTTCCAGCAGCTTCGGGTGCTTGCCGAAGAAATGTTTCCGCACGAAGGCGCCGTCGTTGGCCTTGTAGTTCTGGTACTCGCCGTCGACCGTCTCCTCCATCACGCGCAGCAGAACGCCTTCCTTGTCGCGTGCGAACAGCGGGTCCCAGTACGAACCCCAGATCAGCTTGATCACGTTCCAGTCGGCGCCGCGAAAATCGCCCTCCAGCTCCTGGATGATCTTGCCGTTGCCGCGCACCGGGCCGTCCAGGCGCTGCAGGTTGCAATTGACGACAAACACCAGGTTGTCGAGCTTTTCGCGCGCCGCCATGGAGATGGCGCCCAGCGATTCGGGCTCGTCGGTCTCGCCGTCGCCCAGGAACGCCCACACCTTGCGGTTCTCGGTATTGGCCAGGCCGCGCGCATGCAGATACTTGAGGTAGCGCGCCTGGTAGATCGCCTGGATCGGCCCGAGGCCCATCGACACGGTGGGGAACTGCCAGAAGTCCGGCATGATCCAGGGATGCGGATAGGAGGTGACGCCCTTGCCGTCCACGTCGCGGCGGAAGTTGATCAGTTGTTCTTCGGTGAGCCGCCCTTCGAGCAAAGCGCGCGCGTAGACGCCCGGGGCGGAATGACCCTGGAAGTACACCAGATCGCCCCCGTGCCCGGCGCTTGGGGCATGCCAGAAATGGTTCTGGCCGATGCCGAACAGCGTGCCCACCGAGGCGAAGCTGGCGATGTGACCGCCGAGATCACCTTCGACCTTGTTCGCCTTGGCCACCATGATCATCGCGTTCCAGCGGCAGCAGGCGCGAATGCGGTCCTCCAGCGCCGCATCGCCCGGCGAGCGCTCCTCCATGTGCGGCGGGATGGTGTTGAGATAGGCGGTCTGCGCCTTGTACGGCAGGTAGGCGCCCAAGCGGCGCGCCTTGTCGATCAGTTTTTCCAGCAGGTAGTGGGCGCGCTCCGTGCCCTCGCGCTCCATTACCGCTTCGAGCGCATCCAGCCATTCCTGCGTCTCCAGGGAATCAGGATCGTTGGCGGCGGGAAAATCGGGAACGGCTGACATGGCGACTCCTTCTGTACGGCGGCGGACGCGATGGTGCGTGCCAGCGGTCGGATGGCGTGGGAACATCGCGCAGACGTGCCGCGCAAGCCGCGTTCATTACGGGTTACACGATTCGAAGCTGATATTATACAGTGAGCGGAGCACGCGTCGCTCGGCAGGCACAGGCGCGCCGACGGGACCGGCTTCGGTCGCCGAGCTGGTGCAGTTCGCGCAATCGTGCAAGAGAGTCCGAAACGACTATGCAACTGCGAGCACAACGAAAATATGACCACGACTGAGCCTAATCCTCTGTTGGATTTCACCGGCTTGCCCCGTTTTGCGGCAATCAAGGCGGAACACATCGGCCCGGCCGTCGATCTGCTGCTCTCGGAAAACCGCGCGCGGATCGAAAGCCTGACCCGGCCCGGAACACCGGCCACCTGGGCCGATTTCGTGGCGCCGCTGGAGGACGCCAACGAGAATCTGGCGCGCGCCTGGGGCGTGGTCGGCCATTTGCATGGCGTCCTCGACTCACCCGAACTGCGCTCGGCCTACAACCTGAACCAGCCCAAGATCGTCCAGTACCACACCGAACTGGGCCAAAACCTGACCCTGTTCGAAAAATACAAGGCGCTGCGGGCCGCGCCCGAATTCGCCGCGCTGACGCCGGCGCAACGCAAGATCGTCGACAACGAGATCCGCGATTTCCGCCTCTCCGGCGCGGAGTTGTCGCCGCAAAAGAAGCGGCGCTTTGCCGCCATCTCGGAGGAATTGGCGCGCCTCGCCACCAAATTCTCCGAAAACCTGCTCGACGCCACCAACGCTTTTACGCTCCACGTGGAGGACAGGAACAAGCTTGCCGGCATTCCCGAGGACGTGCTCGAAACCGCGCGCGCCACCGCGGACAAGGACGGCAAGTCCGGCTGGAAATTCAGCTTGCAGGCGCCTTCGTATGTGCCCTTCATGCAATATGCCGCCGGGCGCGACCTGCGCGAACAAATGTACCGGGCGTACGTCACGCGGGCGAGCGAGTTTGGCAAACCCGAACTCGACAATACGCCGCTGATCACGCAAATACTCAGCCTGCATCATGAAGCGGCGCAGTTGCTCGGTTACGCCAACCACGCCGAAGTCTCGCTGGTGCCCAAAATGGCGCAGACGCCGCAGCAGGTGCTCGATTTCCTGAACGACCTCGCCGCCAAGGCCCTGCCTTTCGCGAGGAAGGACTATGCCGAACTGGACAAATTCGCGGCGGCCGAGCTGGGCCTTGCCCGATTCGAGGCGTGGGACCTCGCTTACGCCTCGGAAAAGCTGCGCGCCGCGCGCTACGCCTTTTCCGACCAGGAAGTGAAGCAGTATTTTCCGGAAGCGAAAGTGATGCAAGGGATGTTCCGGTTGGTAGAGACGATTTTCGGCGTGCGCATCCAGCCCGACGAGGCCGAGACCTGGGATCCAACGGTGCGCTTTTTCCGCGTCAGCGACGCGCAGGGAAATCTGGTTGGCCAGTTCTATCTCGACCCGTACTCGCGCGACACCAAGCGCGGCGGCGCGTGGATGGACGAAGCCATCAGCCGCCGCAGGCTGGGCGCACGCGTGCAGACCCCGGTGGCCTACCTCACCTGCAATTTTTCGGCCCCTGCCGGCGCCAAGCCGGCGCTGTTTACCCACGATGAGGTACTGACGCTGTTCCACGAATTCGGGCACGGCCTGCACCATCTGCTCACCCGTGTCGATTACGTCGGCGTGTCGGGCCTGCACGGTGTCGAGTGGGACGCGGTCGAACTGCCGAGCCAGTTCATGGAGAATTTCTGCTGGGAATGGGAAGTGCTTGCGCACATGACCGCGCATGTGGATAGCGGCGCGCCTCTGCCGCGCGCGCTGTTCGACAAGATGCTCGCCGCCAAGAACTTCCAGAGCGGCATGCAGACAGTGCGGCAGCTGGAATTTTCGCTGTTCGACATGCATCTGCATTACGATTTCGACGTCGCCGGCAGCAAGACCCCGCAGCAACTGCTGGACGAAATCCGCAGCCGGGTGGCGGTGGCGATCCCGCCGGCATACAACCGTTTCCAGAACAATTTTTCGCACATCTTCGCCGGCGGCTACGGTGCGGGCTATTACAGCTACAAGTGGGCCGAGGTGCTTTCAGCCGACGCCTATGGCCTGTTCGAGGAGAACGGCGTGCTCGACAGTCGCAGCGGCAAGCGCTTCTGCGATGAGATCCTGGCGGTGGGCGGCAGCCGGCCCGCGATCGAGTCGTTCAAGGCATTCCGCGGCCGCGAGCCCAGGGTGGATGCGCTGCTGCGGCACAGCGGGATGATCAGCGCTTGAGCGGGAGCGAGGAAAGGAGGGGAGCGCCCCCCGCGCGACCGCTGCATCCTCCGAACCTCTGAGGGTCACGCGCTGCGCCGCGCCTTGGATTGCGCTTCCCTGGCGCGCAAGTCTGCGCCCCTGCCGTAGTGCATAAACAAAATACTCGCCGCGAATTATTTTATCTAATTGAAACTAAGCGGCAATATTTTTTCGATCCGCCAATGTGTACAAAGAAAATGTACCTCAACGCGATCGCTTGAACTTCGAGACTCCTCTCCATAGCGCCAAATTCAAAGCGTAAGCAATTGACAATAGATAATAACTAGCTGCCTTACTGATCTCTGGCACGGACGTTGCGTTGGTAAGGGTGAAAGGACACATGCGGGGTGATGAACATGGACGAGAAAACCAAAGTCTTGGTCGTGGACGATGAAGAGATCGTGCGCCTTAGCCATATCCGGACGCTGGCCAGCGTTCACTGCAACGTGGAGGTGGTGCCGGACGGGAATGAAGCGCTGCGGGTAATGGAGCAGCGTCCCGCCGATGTGGTATTGCTCGATCTTCGCATGCCCGGGATGGACGGCATGGCGGTTCTCAAGACCATCAAGCAAAGATGGCCCGAGACCGAGGTGGTGATCATCACCGGGTACCCGACCATAGACACCGCCAAGGAGGCGGTCCGGCTGGGGGCGTACGACTACCTTGCCAAACCGGTCGGTCCGGATGACGTGATCAACGTCGCCAACGGTGCGATGACGCAGAAGAAGTGGGCCCTGCACCGGGACCGGACGCAATCGGATGTGGGAATCGGTGCGCGTGCCGGTTCCAGTTGGAAAACCAGCAGTTCCACATATTGAACGAAGCAAGGAGAATGTCATGAGTGCCTTACGCAAAGTTCTGGTAGTTGACGACGACCCGGTGGTCGGCAAGAGTTTCGACCGGGTGCTTTCCGGAAAGGGCTACGCGGTAATTACCGCCGGCAATGCGCAGGAAGCGCTGAACAAGCTCGACGCGGAAGATTACGACGTCGTGTTCACCGACATCAAGATGCCGGGGATGAGCGGGCTCGAGATGGCCGAGCACGTCAAGGAAAGACGCCCCTGGCTGCCGGTGGTCATAGTCACCGGCTATGGCTCGCCTGACAATGAAGCCAGGGCCGAGGCGGCCGGAGTGTCCGGTTTCCTGCGCAAACCTCTGTCGCCGGAAATGATAGAAGGCAGCGCGCAGAAAGCCTTGTCCGAAAAAGACGCAACCGCGCGGAGCGCAACCGCAGCAGCCGCGATCGCGCAGCCTGCCGCGGCGCCGGCGCAGAGCGGAGCGAAAAACGTTGTCCGCTTCCTGAAGAATGTCGCCCTCTTTTTCGCGGCGCCTTTCGTCGGGCTCGCCTACATTCTCGCCTTCCCCATCGTCGGGCTGGGCATGCTTGCCTGGATGGCGATCCAGGCGCAAAAAAAGAAATCCGAAGAGGCCGCCAAGCTGCAGCCGGTTGCGCCGGCCAGACCGAGCGCGTTGAAAAGCGCCGCCCTGTTGCTTGCGGCGCCATTCATCGGGCTGGCATACATCATCGTGGGGCCCATCGTAGGGCTCGGCATGCTGCTCTGGTTCGGTTTCCGGGCGTGGGGGAAACTCGGCGTCAAGGCATTGGCGGACCGATCCGAATCGGAGTAAATACAGAATCACGCGTCAGGCCGGCGCCCGGGGGGGCGAAACGCCCCCCCGGCAAATTTGAGACAGGATGAAACAGAAGAAGAATAGGGGGAACATATGCCAAGCTCCCGGAGTGTGGACACGATGCGCACAGCGACATTCCACAAGAACCTCGTCATCGCCGCGGTTGCGGCATTTCTGGTGCTGTTCCCTGTAAGGTTCATCGCAGCCGACGCCGCACCGGCCGACAATCTCTCCGATGGCGACAAGCAGTGTCTCGGTTGCCACGGGATTAACGGGTTCAAGAAGGAACTGACAGGCGGGAACATACTCTCTCTGCACATTCAGGGCGACGGCTTTGCGAAGTCCGTCCATGGCGTGATCGGCTGTGCCTCCTGCCATGCCGATGTAGACCTCAAGACCCATTCCCAAAAACCGAAAACCATCGCCAGTACTCGCGAGTACTCCATCGCGATGGCCAAGATCTGTGGCGGGTGCCATGCAGAGGCGCTGAAGCAGAACGAGACTAGCGTTCATGCAACGCTGCTAGCCAGCGGCAACCTGTCGGCTCCGGTATGCACGGACTGCCATAGCTCTCACGCCGTCAGTCCAAAGACCGCATATGACACCTGCGTAGGATGCCATCTGCCTGCGATGGAGGGCCACCAGAAATGGCTCCCCAATGCAGGTCTGCACCTCGAGGTCGTGTCCTGCGCCGCCTGCCACGCGCCAACGGCGCAGCGCATGGTGGACCTCAGGCTCTACGACGGCGTGGACAAGAAGTGGGTGTCGGAGAAGGAAGGCCTGCCGGAATTCGAAAAGATGGCCCGCGCGGCCGACGCGGACGGCAATGGCCTGGATGCGGTGGAACTGCGCAAGCTAATGGCGCAAATCAACCATGACGAGGCGGCGCCGCATAAGAACCTGCGCGGCCGAATCGAGCTTCGCACCGGCGTCCAAGCGCACCAGCTTTCCGGCAAGATGAAAGCAATCAAGGACTGCGCCAGCTGTCACCGGCAGGGGGCGGAGCCGTTCCAGAACGTCACCGTTTCCGTCGTTGGCGCCGACGGCAGGCCGCTGCGCTACAAGGCCCATAAAGAGGTTCTTGGTTCCGTGCTTTCGGTGGAGTCGTTGCGCGAGTTTTACGCCGTCGGCGGCACGCGGAATATCCTGCTGGATATTCTTCTGATCCTCGCCGTGCTCGTTGGCGTGTCCGTGCCGATCGGACACCAGATCCTGAAACGAATCGTCAACAAACAAATGGAGCGCGAAGCGCAAAACAACGCGTCCGCAAAACCCAAGGATCAAGGTCGCGCCTGATCTGCCGGCAGCCCTGACGATCGCGACACGCTCCGAAAACAATAGAAGGAGAAAAACTATGCAAAGAATCTACGTTCACCCGCTTCCGGTCAGGATCTGGCACATGATCAACGCGATCGGTTTCGTGGCGATGATCCTTACTGGCACCCAAATTCGGTACGTCGGATTCGTCGACCTGATGTCCTTCAGGACCGCGGTCAGCGTGCACAACTGGATCGGTTTCGTGCTGATCGGAAACTATTTCATCTGGCTGCTGTTTTACCTGTTTTCGGACAAGATCAGGGTCTATCATCCGGAGTTGAGCCCGACGAAGCATTTTCGCGACAGTTTCCGCCAACTCCAGTATTACGGCTACGGCATATTCAAAGGCAGCCCGAATCCCCACCAGGTAAGCGCTTACGACAAGTTCAATCCGATGCAGAGCATGATGTATCAGGTGGTCATGCTGCTCCTCGTTCCCCTGGTGGCAATTACCGGACTTCTGCTCTGGGACGTTCAGGGCTTTTACGGGGCGGTGGCTTTCTTCGGCGGGGTGCGGGTCGTGGACACCGTGCACGTGCTGATTTTCATTTTTTTTACGTTTTTCATATTCCTCCACGTCTACATGGGAAGTCTCGGCCACACGATCGCAGCACACTACCAGGCGATGTTCGTCACCGGCTACGAGGAAGTCGAAGAACAGCCGGGGCGCGGCGCGGGCACGGGCAACGAGTCCTCTCGATGAACTCCGGCGGCCTCTGTCAACCGGCCGCGGGCCCGCCGTGATCCGGTTCTGTTCCTCGGATGCGGATATCGTATTTCTTCATCAGCGCCTGGAAATTGGCGCGCTGCATACCGGTTTCTTCGGCGCTCTTGGTAACGTTCCAGGCGTTCCTCTTGAGCGCCTCTAGGACGAACAGCTTCTCGATGTTTTCCACCGACTTCTCCCGCGCGACTTTCTTGATCCGCTTGAGCTCGTCGCTGGTTCTGGGGACGTCAAGATCGAGCCGCGGCAGCGTGTCGATGATATTTGCCAGATGAGCCTGGCGCACGACCTTGTCGGTGGCAAGGATCAGCGCTCGGTGTACGCTATTCTCCAGTTCGCGCACATTTCCCGGCCAGTCATGGTGCATCAGCGCGCTCATCGCCCCCGCGGAAAACTCGGTCACTTTTTTCCCCAGCTCCTGGCTGAAGACTTTGAGAAAGTGGAACGCCAGAGGGGGGATGTCGTCCCGGCGTTCCCTCAGCGGCGGAATCGGAATCGGAAAGATATTGATGCGATAGTAAAGATCCTCACGGAAAGCCCCATCGGCCACCATCGCCTTGAGATCCTTGTTGGTGGCGGTGAGCAGTCTGAAGTTCGCGCTCTGGGTCCGGGTATCTCCCACCGCCTTGAATTCGCGATCCTGGATGACCCGGAGGAGCTTGGCCTGCGTGGACAGGGAGATGTTCCCGATTTCGTCCAGGAACAGGGTTCCGCTGTCCGCGACTTCGAACATGCCCTTCTTGTTGACCACAGCGCCGGTGAACGCACCCTTGACGTGCCCGAACATCTCGCTCTCCAGGAGATTTTCACTCAGCGAGTTGCAGTCGACCGCCACAAAGGGCTTGTCCTTCCGCAGGCTGTTGTAGTGGATGGCGCGCGCGATCAGTTCCTTCCCGGTCCCGCTCTCCCCGGTGAGCATGACGGTGCTGTTGGTGGGCGCACACTTTGCGATCAGGCGATAGACGTTTTGCATCTGCGGGCTGGCGCCGATGATGTTCTCGAAACGGTACTTGGAACTGACCTCGCTTCGGAGCTCGAGGTTCTCCTGCAACAATTGCCGCCTCTCCAGCGCGCGTTTTACCACTAGCTTGAGTTCGTCCGGATCGAAGGGCTTGGGCAGGTAGTCAAAGGCCCCGAGCTTCATCGAGCGTACGGCGGTCTCGATCTGGGACAGCCCGGTGACCATGATGACGTCGATGTCCGGGTGCGTCTCTTTCACCCTGCGCAGCACTTCCAGTCCGTCCATCCTGGGCATCATGATGTCCAGAATGAGCACATCGTAATGACCGTCGTCGATTTTCTTCAGCGCTTCCAGGCCGTCCTGGACCGCCTCCACCTCGCAATCGCCGTCGTCGCCCAGAATGCGCAGGCAACTCCTGATGACGATCTCTTCGTCGTCGACTACCAGTATCCTGGCTTTCATTGATTGCTCCTGCTGCTTTCCGCCTCTCCCGGGGGAGGTTCCAGCGGGAGGTAAATGCGGAAGGTGGATCCCTTGCCGACCGTGCTTTCCACTTCGATCACCCCGCCGTGGGCTCTGACGATGCCGTGGCTGACGGACAGTCCCAGCCCCGTGCCTTTACCCACCTCCTTCGAGGTGAAGAAGGGATCGAAAATCCGCTTGAGATTTTTCTCCGGGATCCCGCAACCGGTGTCGATGATCGAGATTTCCACCATGGGCACCGGCTGCCCGCCCGGTTCTGGACTTTTTGGCTGCGGGAACCGGCGGCTGCGGACGGTGATACTGCCTTCGTGCTCGATCGCGTGCTGGGCGTTGACGAGCATATTCATGATGACCTGCTTGATCAAGTCCGCGTCCACCCAGACCTGCGGCAGGTCCGGGTCGAGTTCCATGGCGATCTCAATATCCCGAAAAGACGCAGGCCGCTCGATGATGCGCGCCGTGTCTTCGATGACCAGATTCAGGTCGGTGAATTTCTTCTCCGGAGCTTTCTCGCGCGCGAAATCGAGAAGCCGCCTGATGATGGTCGCGCAGCGCTTGGTTTCCCGGATCACCAGGTCCAGGTCTTCTGCGTCCGCGCTTCGGTCCGGCGTCTTTTTTCGCAGGAGCGTGGTGAAGGTGAGCACGCCGGTCAGCGGGTTGTTCAGTTCATGCGCGATGCCGGCGGCGAGCAGCCCGACCGAAGCCAGCTTTTCCGTGCGCGCGGATTCAGCCTCGGCAATGTGCAGTTCCTGGGTCCTCTTCGCCACTTTCTGCTCCAGCGTGTGGCCCCATTCCCGCAGTTCCGACTGGGAATTTCTGAGGGCCACGGTCATGGCGTTGAAAGAGGCCGCCAACTGACCGAACTCGTCCTCGCTGCGCACCGGGATCGTCTGTTCCAGATTTCCCGCGGACAGCCGCTTGGCCCCGGTTTCCAGGTCGCGCAGGGGCACGTAGACCAGCCGGTGCACGAAAAAGCCCACGCTGAGCGCGGCAATGATGATGAACCCCAGGGACAAGGCTGCCATGGTGATCGCACTCGTGCGCATCTTCCGGTCGATGTCGTCGAGGGAGTAGACGATGTCCAGGACGCCAAGGACCGACTGGGTTTTGCTGTGCACATGGCAGTTCGCGCTGGAGCACGAGGGCTCGTTGCGAATCACGTCCATGCTGCCGAGCATGCGCCGTCCCTCCGGTGTGGCGAAAATCCGCGAGCGCTGGCTCTGCGGAACCTGCTCCAGGGGCGCGTCGCTCCGGTGGCAGAGGACGCAGGCCTCGGCCTTGCGGTCCACCTTCAGCCCTAGTTCCGGCAGGTAGGTGGAGTGAATGATGGTGCCGTCCTTGCTCAGGATCCTGACTTTTTCAATACTTCCCTGGTTGCCCACATCCCGGATTATGCTGTCCACATAAGCGGGCTGATTCGTAAGCATGGCGAAGCGGGTGCTGTTCTTGATCACATCGGAAATCTGGGCGACGCGACTCACCGCCTCGCGCAGGAGTTCATCGCGCTGATGCCGCACGACAAGCAGGGTGAATACGAGCATCGCCAGCGTCAGGGCGAGCGCCAGGTAAAACACGACTTTGAACTTGAGGGTTTTCGAGCGCATTCTTTCCCTTAGCCTTTTTCAAGGTCCGGAAGGAATCGGAATTTGCTCTCGCTTTGGGGAAGAGCCATGACCAGGGTGGCTGCAAAACTCAAATGACCCGAGTACTCCGGGAATGGTCACGTTAGCAGTTCTGTCATGGCGCCAGTTTGACCGGCATCAAACCAAGGATGGTCTGAACCAGGAGGCGCCCAGAAGAGGGGGGGGATCCTCCCATTCCCCTCCGGCACCTTCGAATCTCCCAGGTCAGTGGCGGTCGGGCGCGAGGCGATTTTGCGATCGTGCGGCAAATCGCTCATGCAGCGAGTTTTGCGACGGCCTGTTAGGCTACCATCCACTTCCCGGCCGGGATAAGCCGGGCCTGGTTCACTGCACGCGTCGCAAAGCGTCTGCCAATTGCCCTCCCGATATCGGCAAGACGCGATTGACCAACATAATATATCCACAATACAAAGAGATACATTGCACATGCGCATAGCAACGTGGAACGTCAACTCGCTCAAGGTACGTCTGCCACAGGTTCTCGATTGGCTGGGCAAGCACCAGCCGGACGCGCTGTGCCTGCAGGAACTCAAGCTCGAGGATGCCAGATTCCCCGGAGCGGAGCTCCAGGCCGCCGGCTACTCGGCAGCGTTTTCAGGCCAGAAGACCTATAACGGTGTCGCCATTCTCAGCCGGGAGCCCGCCGCGAATATTGTCCGTGGCATCGCCGGCTTCGACGACGAGCAGCGCAGGGTCATCAGCGCCGACGTCGGCGGCGTGCGCCTGGTCTGCGCCTACGTTCCCAACGGGCAGAGCATCGACTCGGAGAAATACCAGTACAAACTGAACTGGCTCGCAGCTTTCTCGACCTGGCTCGCGCGGGAGTTGCCGGCGCACGACCGCCTTGCCGTGCTGGGCGATTACAACATCGCACCGGAGGACCGCGACGTGCACGATCCGAAAGCTTGGGAGGGCCAAGTCCTGGTGAGCCCGCCGGAGCGCGATGCGTTTCGGCGCCTGATCGAGCTGGGCTTCCGCGACAGCTTTCGCCTGTTCGAGCAGCCGGAGAAATCCTATACCTGGTGGGATTACCGCATGAACGGTTTCAAGCGCAACCTGGGCTTGCGCATCGACCACATCCTGCTCGGCCCCAGCCTCGCGGCGAATTGTGCCAGTTGCTCGATCGACCTGGAACCGCGCCGAAACGAACGCCCGTCCGACCACGCACCGGTGGTCGCAGAAATCACAGTCGGAAAAAAAACGCCAGTTATCCCCGGCGCCTATGAAACTCCCGCGCGCACTCAGTCGATCAGTTCGTACGCCGGCAGGGTGAGAAATTCGACGTAATTATCATCGGTGGTGATCCTGGCGAATAACTCCGCGGCTTGCTCGTATTTGCCCGCTTTCCAGCCTGCTTCGCCCAGATAGGTTTTCACCTTGGGCAGTTCCTCGGCGAGCAGGCTGCGAAACAAATCCTTGGTCACCTTGCGGCCGTCGTCGAGCACGCCTTTGGGCGAACGGATCCACTGCCACATCTGCGAGCGCGAAATCTCCGCGGTCGCGGCGTCTTCCATCAGGTTGAATACCGGCACGCAGCCGTTGCCGGCGAGCCACGCGCCGAGATACTGAATGCCGACCGAGATGTTGTAACGCAGGCCCGCCTCGGTGATCGGCGTTTCCGGCTCGAAGTCGAGCAACTCCTTTGCCGTGACGCGGACGTCCGGGCGCTGCTTGTCGTATTGGTTGGGCTGCGGCATGTGCTGGTCGAACACTTCCTTCGCGATCGGCACCAGGCCCGGGTGCGCTACCCAGGTACCGTCGCATCCGTCGGTCACCTCGCGCAGCTTGTCCTCGCGCACCTTGTCCAGCGCCGCCTGGTTGGCCACCGGGTCGTTCTTGATCGGGATCTGCGCCGCCATGCCGCCCATGGCCGGCGCACATCTGCGGTGGCAGGACTTGACCAGCAACAGCGCATAGGCGCGCATGAACCGCGCGGTCATCCTGACATGGACGCGGTCGGCGAGGCAGAACTCCTTGTGCGAACGGAATTTCTTGATGCAGGAAAACAGGTAGTCCCAACGGCCGATGTTCAGTCCCGCGGAGTGCTGCCGCAGTTCCCACAGGATCTCGTCCATTTCGAACGCAGCGAGCACCGTCTCGATCAGAACGGTGCCTTTGATCGAGCCCTGCGGCACGCCGAACTCGTTTTGCGCCATCACAAAGACGTCGTTCCACAGCCGCGCCTCGAGGTGCGATTCCAGCTTGGGCAGGTAGAAATACGGGCCGGTACCGCGCTTGAGCAACTCTTTGGCGTTATGGAAAAAGTAAAGCCCGAAATCGAAGATGCTGCCGGAGATCTGCGTGCCGTCGATCAGCACGTGCTTCTCGTTCAGGTGCCAGCCGCGCGGTCGCGCCATCAGTACCGCGGTCTTGTCGTTCAGTTTGTACTTCTTTCCTTCCTGATCGAGGGTGATGGTGCGACGCACTGCATCGCGCAGATTGATCTGACCGTCGATCATGTTGTGCCACGTGGGGGTCTCGGCGTCCTCGAAGTCCGCCATAAAGACCGAAGCGCCGCAGTTGAGCGCATTGATCACCATCTTGCGGTCGGTCGGGCCGGTAATCTCGACGCGCCGGTCGAGCATGTCGGCGGGCTGCGGCGCGATCTTCCATTCGGAACTGCGGATACTCGCCGTCTCCGGCAGGAAGTCCGGCATCTTGCCGGCGTCGAACACCTTCTGCCGCGCGGCACGGGCGGCAAGCAGTTGCTGGCGGCGGGGTTCAAAGCGGCGGCACAGTTTGGCCACAAAGGCGACGGCCTCGGGACTGAGGATCTGCGCGAATTCTGCGGTGATGGGGCCGTGGATTTCCACGCCGCCGGGATATTTCTCGCTCATCGGTGGAACTCCAGGTTGCAGGTTGCCGGTAAAAAAGCGGTTATTCTATTGCGCTGCAGTGCATTCCGCAATACGAATCGCATTCCGGATTACGGAATCACACGCCGTTCGCCGAACCAACGGCCGCGCGCACCCGGGCGCGAGCGCGGCGGCGCCGATGCCGACGCCGCGTCAGACGGCCTCGTCCGGACCGCCCTTGGCTTCCAGACCCAGTTCGGCGATCTTGCGCGTGATGGTGTTGCGCCCCATGCCGAGCAGGTTGGCTGCCTCGATGCGCCGCCCGCCGGTGCGGGCCAACGCCGTGCCGACCAGGGCTTTTTCGAAGACCTGCGCAAATCCGTCCAAGACGCCGGTTTCGCCGCGCGCGAAGGCGCGCTCGACCTCGCGCTCCAGCGCCCCTACCCAATCCGATTCCGGCGCTTTGCCGCCCTCCAGCCTCAGTTCCGCCGGCAGGTCGGCGACCTCGATGGTCTGCGTCGGCGCCATTACCGTCAGCCAGTGACACAGATTTTCCAACTGGCGCACGTTACCCGGGAAATCCTGCGCAGCCAGGTAATTCATCGCCGCCTCCGACAGGCGTTTCCCATCCGTCGCGAGTTCGCGTGCGCTTTTCGCGAGGAAATGCTTCGCCAGCAGCGGAATGTCCTCGTGCCGCTCGCGCAGACTGGGCAGGCGCAGCCGGATCACGTTAAGGCGGTGGAACAGGTCTTCGCGGAACAAGCCCTGGCGCACGCGCTGTTCCAGGTCCTGATGCGTGGCCGCGATCACTCGCACATTGGCCTTGATCGGCTGGTGACCGCCGACGCGATAAAACTGGCCGTCGGAGAGCACGCGCAACAGGCGCGTCTGCAGTTCCGGCGGCATGTCGCCGATTTCGTCCAGAAACAGCGTGCCCCCCTCGGCCTGCTCGAAGCGGCCGCGGCGCATTGCCTGGGCGCCGGTGAAGGCGCCGCGCTCGTGACCGAACAGTTCCGATTCCAGCAGGTCCTTCGGCATCGCAGCCGTGTTGATGGCGACGAAGGGTTTCGCGGAACGGCTGGAGTGGCGGTGCAGCGCGAGCGCGACCAGCTCTTTGCCGGTACCCGATTCGCCCGTGATCAGCACCGTTGCGTTGGACTGCGACAGCCTGCCAATCGCGCGAAATACCTCCTGCATCGAGGGCGCCTGGCCGAGGATTTCCGGTGACGTCTCCCGCGCCTCCTCGCCTTCGATCTCGCGTGTGCTCTCGCCTATCGCGCGACGGATCAACTCTACCGCCTGATCCACGTCGAAGGGTTTGGGCAGATACTCGAACGCCCCGCCCTGGAACGCCGCCACCGCCGATTCCAGATCCGAATAGGCGGTCATAATGATGATCGGGAGCCCCGGATGGCGCTGCTTGATGCTTTGCAGGAGTTCCAGGCCCGAAGCGCCGGGCATGCGGATGTCCGACACCAGCACCTGCGGCGCGCCCTGTTCCAGTGCGTCGAGCGCCTCCTGCGCCGCGGCGAAAGTCTTGTAGGGTATGCCCTCGCGCGCCAAGGCTTTTTCAAACACCCAGCGTATCGAGCGATCGTCGTCTATGACCCAAACTGGTTTCATATATTGGCGATGGTTACCGGAAAACGGGAAACGGGCAGACGCGGAAGTATTCCGGTCTCAGCCCTCACCCGTTGCCCATTACCCATTTACTCCAGTGGCAGCATGATCGTAAAGCAGGTACGGCCCGGCTTGCTGTCGCACTCGATCGTGCCGTGGTGGTGCTGCACGAAAGTCTGCGACAGAGTCAACCCCAGACCGCTACCGCCGTCGCGGCCCGACACCAAAGGATAGAAAATCCGCTCGCGCAGTTCCTCCGGAATTCCGGGACCGTTGTCTATCACTTGCAATTCTAATGCCAGCTTGTAGCGCTGCTTGGCCAGCGTCACCTGGCGCGCGGCACGGGTACGGAACTCGATCTCGCCCTTCCCGTTCAGGGCCTGCGCCGCGTTGCGCACGATATTGAGCACCGCCTGGATCAATTGTTCCTTGTCGCCATGAAAATCAGGCAAGCTGGCATCGTAGTCGCGCTGAATGCGGATGCCTTGCGGAAATTCGGCCTGCACCAGGCTTCTCACCCGCTCCAGCACTTCGTGGATATTCAACGGCGCGACGCGCGGCGGGCGATGCGGCGTGAGCAGTCGGTCCATCAGCGCCTGCAGGCGGTCGGCTTCCTTGATGATCACTTGGGTATATTCGCGCAGTTCGGGCCGTTCCAGCTCGCGCTCGAGCAGTTGCGCCGAGCCGCGCAAGCCTCCCAGTGGATTCCTGATTTCGTGCGCAAGGTTCCGGATAAGCTCGCGGTTGGCCTGCTGCTGATCCATTTGGCGCTGCTCGCGCGCGATCTTGAGTTGCTGGTCTATGGGGCGAAATTCGATAAGCAAATGGGCGGCAGCGTTCTCCGTCGGCGTGACCAGGCAATTCAGATGCAGGCTCGCCTGCCCCGGCCGGGTGAGGGCCGTGTCGCGGCCGGTGTAACTCCAGTTGTGCCCGAGGACGTCTTTGAGGCTGGCGATGAACTCATCGGAATCGGTGAACAGCTGCGCCAAGGGCTGGCCGGCTACATTTTTCAGACTGAACGCAAACAGGTCTTCCGCGGCTGGGTTGGCATAGATGACCCGCAATTCATCATCCACCAGGATGACCGAGGTTGCGAGCAGATCTAGGCCGGAAAATGAACTGGCAACCATATCAGGACCGTACGGGACAGTGGCTGTGGCCTATGGCGGAAACCCGAAGCAGCGCAATCACTGCACCGACGAAAAACCCGCTTACTTGGCGTTGCTGAGCTCTTTCTTCAGAGCCTCGACATTCTTTTGATGCCGCTCGACCTCGTCCTTGTATTTCTGCAACCGGTCGAGAACCCTCTGGTAATTCCTTTCGCCGCCGGTGCGGATTCCCTCTTGCTCGGTCAACTCCGTCTTGGCTTGTGCAAGCGCCTTCTCTTCCCCGCCGAGTTCTTCCTCGAGAATCCTGCGGCGGGCGCCGTCCCGGTTCTTTTGGGTAGCCGGGTCGACCTTGGGAAAGCCTGCGGGCGAGGGATTTGCCGCAGCGCTGCGCGCGGGCGGGACGGCCGGAACGACCGAAATCTCCCGCATCACCACGCTGCAGTTCTTGCCCTTGGTCTCTTCCTTCATATTGGTGTAGGTGGCGCGGCCGTTGGCGTCGATACATTTGAACGTATCCCCCCGCGCAGGCGCCGCGAGCACGAATGCCAATGCGGCTGCGAACCCTAAGTATCTAACGCTACAAATCATTATGCCGAAACCATCGAGAGGAAAGATTAAGTCTATGCCAACATCAGGCTGATTTCAAATCGTTTTTTGCCCTGCCGCTGATTCGGCGAACGCGGCTATTTCGCTTTCCGTTGCCAGAAGACAAAACAAGGCGGGAACCCTCCCGCCTTGTTTCGTCCTGCCGCGCTGTCAACTGCTGTAGTACATATCGAATTCGAGCGGATGGGTGGTCATGCGGAACCGCGTCACCTCTTCCATCTTCAGCGCAACATAGGCATCGAGCATATCGTTGGAAAACACGCCACCGCGGGTCAGGAACTCGTGGTCTTTTTCCAGGTGCTCCAGCGCCATTTCCAGCGAAGAACACACGTTTGGCACCTTCTTCGCCTGCGACGGCGGCAGATCGTACAGATTCTTGTCGATCGGATCACCGGGGTGGATCTTGTTCTGCACGCCGTCCAGACCCGCCATCAGCATCGCGGCGAAAGCGAGGTAAGGATTGGCCGTCGGATCGGGGAAACGCACCTCGACGCGGCGCGCCTTGGGGTTGGTGACATTGGGGATGCGGCAGGCCGCCGAGCGGTTGCGCGCGGAATAGGCCAGGTTGATCGGCGCCTCGAAACCGGGCACCAGGCGTTTGTAGGAATTGGTGCCCGGGTTGGTGATGGCGTTCAAGGCCCTGGCATGCTTGATGATGCCGCCGATGTAGTACAACGCGAACTCGGACAGGCCGGAGTATTTGTTGCCGGCAAACATGTTCTCGCCGCCCTTCCAGATCGACTGGTGCACATGCATGCCGGAGCCATTGTCGCCAACCACGGGCTTGGGCATGAAGGTGGCGGTCTTGCCATAGGAATGAGCAACATTCCACACCGTATATTTGAGGATCTGCATCCAGTCGGCGCGTTTCACCAGCTTTTCGAACTTGGTGCCGATTTCGCATTGGCCGGGCGCGGCCACTTCGTGGTGATGAACCTCGACCTCGACGCCCTGCTGCTCCATCGCCAGACACATCGCATTACGGATATCCTGCAGCGAATCGGCGGGCGGCACCGGGAAGTAACCGCCTTTCACCGGCGCGCGATGCGCCATGTTGCCGCCTTCGTACTCTTTACCGGAAGACCAGGGGGCTTCTTCCGATTCGATTTTGACGAAGCAGCCGGACATGTCGACGTTCCAGGTGACGGAATCGAACACGAAGAACTCCGGCTCCGGGCCGAAGTAGGCGGTGTCGCCCAGGCCGGTGGACTTGAGGTAGGCCTCGGCGCGTTTGGCGAGAGAGCGCGGGTCGCGCCCGTAGCCCTTATGGTCGGCAGGCTCGACCACGTCGCAGGTGATATTGAGCACGGTTTCATCGGTGAACGGGTCCAGGCGCGCGGTATCGGCTTCGGGCATGAGCAGCATGTCGGAGGCTTCGATGCCCTTCCAGCCGGCGATCGACGAGCCGTCGAAGAAGTGCCCATCGTCGAATTTTTCCATGGTGAACTGCTTCGCGGGAACAGACACGTGCTGTTCCTTGCCGCGGGTATCGGTGAAGCGCAAATCGACGAACTTCACCTCCTTGTCCTTGATCTGTTTCAGCACGTCGGCCGGGGACATAGCCATTTATTTCTCCTCAAGCAGCGGTTAAAGACAATAAGATTGCGGGAAACGGAGGGTAATACAGCAGAAAACATGCCATCCGACGAAATCCGAGCACCGCATTGTGCCATAAGCGAACTCGGATTGTGAACATCGCCAAGATCGCCCTCCTTTGGTGCGGGCGGCGATTAATCGCACCGAATTTGTGCAAGGGTTCCGGGTCATAGTTTCGATGCACCATATCCTGTGCGCATCCCTTATACTTTCTCTTCCAGAAGATGATCCTTGCCAGCAAGCTATGATGGAAACTCCTCAAGAAATCCTCGCCAGGGCGAGCGTGCGAGCGCAACAACTGAACCTGCCTTATGCCGGCGCGTTGCTGCCGGCCGAAGCATATGTGCTCATGCAAAGCCTGCCTGAAGCCAAATTGGTGGATGTACGCACTCGCGCCGAACTGGAATGGGTCGGCAAGGTGCCAGGCAGCGTTTTGGTCGAATGGAATACCTGGCCGGGCGGCGGCCGCAATCTTAATTTCATCGCCGAATTCGAAGCGCTGATCGACAAGAGCGCGATCGCCATGCTCTTATGCCGCAGCGGCGTGCGCTCGCACCACGCCGCCATCGCCGTGACCCAGGCCGGCTACATCCGTGCCTACAATGTGCTGCAGGGCTTCGAGGGCGACAAGGACCCGAATGGACAGCGCAACAGGATCGGCGGATGGCGCGCGGCCGGTCTGCCTTGGATGCAGAGCTGATCGCGCGCGTTCCTGGCTCATCCTACTGACCAGTTCACCAGGCCGCTATAGGCCGTCGCCAGCACCACCAGCCCGAACGCGATGCGGTACCAAGCAAAGGGCGTGAAGTCGTGGCTGGCAATGTAGCGCAGCAGCCAGCGCACGCAGAGGAAGGCGGAGATGAACGCGGAGACGAACCCGACCGCCCACATGCCGACATCATCGAATGCGAGCAGGGCGCGCTCCTTATACAACTGGTAGGCGGAAGCGGCGAACAGCGTCGGGATGGCAAGGAAAAACGAAAACTCGGTCGCCGCCTTGCGCGACAGGCCAAACAGCAAGCCGCCGATGATGGTGGCGCCGGAGCGCGAGGTGCCGGGTATCAGCGCAAACGCCTGGGCGATGCCCAGCTTGAGCGCATCCGTCCAGCTCAAGTCCTCGACCTCGCGCACGCGCACCGTGTGCTCGCGCTTTTCCGCCCACAGGATAATGAAGCCGCCGACGATGAAAGCCAGCGCCACCGGCACCGGCTGGAACAACTGCGCCTTGATCGCTTTGCCGAACGCCAGACCCAGCACCGCGAGCGGCATGAAGGCGATGGCAAGATTGAGCGCGAAGCGCTGCGCCTCGCGCTTCGAGCCCAGACCCGCGATCACGGCCCCGAGCTTGACCCGATACTCCCAGCACACCGCCAGTATCGCCCCGCACTGGATCACGATCTCGAACAGCTTGCCGCGGTCGTCGTTGAAATCGAGCAGGTCGCCAACCAGAATGAGGTGGCCGGTGCTCGACACCGGCAGGAATTCGGTGAGGCCCTCGACCACCCCGAGTATCAGCGCTTTGATGAGAATTACAGGGTCCATGCGCCCGATTGTAAACGCTGGCGGCTATTCGTATCCGTTACCGCCGCAAAATTTTGCGGCCGCCGGTCGCGCCGCGCATTGCGCCGCTACTAGCGAATCCGATTAGCAGGCATACGTGTCAACCATATCGAACAGCGCAGCACGGCAATCCGTTGCTGTCGACATTCTGAAACATTAAAAACCAATAAACCCAGGTGCCGCCTCACTTGCAGCGAGATCAAAGTGCTAAAAATGGTAAGTCATAGAGGAGACTTCCGCCATGGCCAAGCAAACTCATAGCGACCTCGTGTACGCGCACCGGCGCAACGCAATAGGCCAATAGCGCACATTCACTAACTGTAGGTTCGAGCCCAGGTCGGCTCCCCGACCAGGGCAAAACTGGGCACTGGCATGTCAAGATTCCGACTGATTGATGACTCCCCGATTACGCCCAACTAACAGCCGGATGCGACTTGGCTCCACACGCCAAGCGCTAAGCCAAAGAGGCCGAGAACAAGGCCGATTCCACCTAGCCATATGGCCAGTCGGACGACGATTTGCGGGTGATGTGTGCAGGCTTTAAATTGCCCCCACGAGGACGAGCAACGCTTGATGGACAGCGACACTTCCGACTCTGTTTTTAGATCGCCAAGCCCTGCACGGAACCAAGCACCAATCACGAGTGAAGAACCTGTGTCTTTGATTGTGAAGCGCGGCGGCTTGTTGTATGCGGTGAGGAAATTTTGTTCAAATTGAAGTGCTTCGCAATAGATACTACGACCGTTCGCTTGATTGGTTATCTTGACCACGCACCGAGCCGGAAGACTGGCATCTTGCAACCACACCCAGCCTTGGTGTGCATCGTCGCGGAGCGCGGCAAAAATCTGGTATTGCACGGTCAAGTCAATCCTTTCGCGGGCGTGTCACGAGATAGGCGGTGAACCGCCAGCCAACAATCCACGGGGGAGCCAAACGCCGACGCGTAGATTCCATGATCCCTAACGTTGCAGCATAGTTAGGCCGATTCCACTTTGACTGCGGAATTATCAATAACTTGGAGATCTCGGGACAAAAAATCGTAAGCCTTTGGATTTCTAAGCACGAGCCCTCTCACCATCCGACTGGAGAGAAAATAGATTAAACGAGCAGTCAGGAGTGAAATAGCAAGTAGCACCAACCACACATGGATTCGCGTACCCCATCCGACGATTGGAGGACCCAATGTCGCCACGGCAAGCGCCAAAATCTCGAAGGAAATACTCTGCCTTCCAATCGGACCTCTGCGAAGGTGGCCATATCTGAAAATAGCTGCCGCAGGTATAGCGACTATGGCCCACCAATGGAATGCCCAAATTGCTAGCGGCAAGGAAATTAGAAATCCCCACCACGAAATTATCATACATAACATGATCAGGAACCGCTCGAACCTCAAATCTTCCCCGATTTTCGAAATAAGCGCTTCACCGCTGATCTCCGTAAAAAACCTACGCGCATAATCGGATGGCATGCCAAAAACTAACTTGCCCTCTCTATATCTTTCTATAAAAGTTGGGTAATCTAACTCGGTCATATTTCTGCTCTTCGTCGCATGAAGGCTAGACCGACGGTATCTGGTAGTTTCCGGTAGTGCTCTCGCTCAAGGGAGATTGCGATGTGCGTGTTGTTAGGCCGAGGATTCATGCGAACCATGTAAGCCAATGAAGCGCAATGATGCCAGCCGCACATACGGGCGGGATTACTGCAGATGTAACGATAACTCGGATTGGAAGTGGCTTTGAAACGATGCGAACGAGCACCAGTGAAGCTATGTAAAAAAGAATTGGCAAGTACCAAGTTAGTTTCAAAACGGACCAGACGATAAGAGATAGTCCGCCAGCGACGACAACGAGGCCACTCCCGGTATCGAGCAAATCTCCCAAGATGCCGAGATTGGCGAAAATCATTGGTCGCTCACCGGACAAATGCCACTCAATGAAAGCCTCGCCAGCCAAGCTGATCAGGAGGGTGGCGACAAACGAAAGGACCTCTGGTTGAACACTCATTTTGCGGCCTAATTTCAAGCTGCCCTGCTTCTAACCCACGTCCTATATAAAAAGAAACAGGTCGTTTCCCCCGTTGCAGTAACACGGGGGCCTACGGATACATCACCAAAGATATTACGCCGATTTCCTAATCTAGAACAAAAAAGGCGTTGAACCTCAATGCCCATTTTCGTACTCGATTGGCGGGCGGGTCTCGAACCAAAGAACCAGAATGACCGCCAGTGGCAATGTCCGCATTGGTTTGGGTCGATTCCAGCCGTTCAGACGAAAGAAATAACCTTGCACCGGTCGCCACATTTGCCTGGGTTGCGGATCGTGTCTGTCGACGCAATTCCAGCCAACCGCGGCCAGTCTGGTGACATCAGGCAGCGACCGGGCCGCGATTGCGAGCATTTTTTGAGGGGGCTCTGCGCACGAAATCTGCGATTGACTGCGTCTGCCAAGCCCGGAGATACTTCGGGGGTACACACCGGAGCGCAGATCAGGGAGGAGAACGAGGAGTTGACGAGAAGTTCGCGACTAACGATGACAAAGACTCGCTGCCGACGCGGATCGCGGATGATGGATGTTGAACGAGGTACAGTTCCCCGCGTCTCACAGGGGAACCTGGTAGGAGAGTGCGTCCTGTGCTTCCGCGTTGAGTTCCTCGGCGTGCGCGTTGATGACGGTGAGGTCGGACGCATCTTCTCCCGCATGCGGCCAAGCGAAATAAGCTCGCAACGCCGCAGCCACGAGTTCGTTGCGCTCGGGGGGGGCTGGGGGCGCGACGGTCCAGGGCCGCCTTGAGATCCTCGGGCAGAGCAACAAGGGTTTCAATGTTCATGTTTGCATTGATACGGCCATCGGCTCACGCGGTGCAGGCTGCGGTCCCGAAGTGCCCGCGCGTCCGAGTAGGGCGCGTGGCTAGCCGGCTGCTTGCGCCAGGGTCCGTACTGAGATGAGGTCGTGGTCATCCACGTGGCGCAAGTCGTCGGCAGCAAGGGTGACCAGCGCTTGGGTCCGACCAGAGGCCGCGACGAACTCGACCTCGAACGCGTTCGGTGCGTAGATCTCCACAATTGCGCCGAGGTCACCGCGACGAAGTCCGGCATTCGGGACGTCGCGCGTTAACACAACAGTGTCAAGAAGGTTGAACATGGCTCACCTCGGCAAGGCGGTGACGAAACGCGGGAACTGCTCCTCCGTGGGGAAATCCACACGTTCCAGACCGCAGCCGAAAAAGTTCGGCACCATCGTCGCTCAGAGGCCCGGGCCGCTCCCGCGGCTGGCGTGCCAGAAGGCGAGGATGACAACCTTTCCAGTCCGCACACGGTAGTAGACGTGGTACCTGACCCTTGACAGGTATAGGCGGCGTAAGTCTGGATAGCGGACAGTGCTTGAAATCGCGCCGACGCCTGGTTGGTGGGATAGAAGCGTCTTCGCCCCCTGAAAGTCGATGCGCACGGCATCAGGCGCAGCGGGTCTGTTCTCCGCCCACCAAGCCGCCGCCGTCTCGAATTGCGCTGCGGCCCGAGCGGTTACCTCAACGTCGAACACTTTGCTCAGGCGATACGGCGAAGACGTTCGAGCAATTTATCCGCAGTGATCGTTTCGCCTCGGTCGGCCTGGGCGATCGACTCCAGGAGCTCCGCCTCAAGTTCAGGCGGCACCTCAAAGGTGTCGTCCGCTTCGCGCGTAAGAATAGTGACGACGGCACCCTCGGGCAGAGGATCCCCATCCACGACGATCTTTCCACCGACGACGATTCCGGTAGCTAGCTGCATGGCGCCATGATACACCCGCTCAACGACGCACGTGCGCTATGGCGCCGAGCGTCAAGTCGCGCGGCGGGCCGTACGTGCTGCGCAGCGCGAAGGCAAAGCCGGCAGTGAACGCGCCGTTTTCACTCGCGCAGAGGGCATTCACGCCTTCGAATAAATCTGCGCGCCCTTTTTCACGAACTCCGCCGCCTTCTGCTCCATCCCCTTCGCCAGCGCCGCCTGCTCGTCCACGCCCTGCGCCGCAGCGTAGTCGCGCACGTCCTGGGTGATTTTCATCGAACAGAAGTGCGGGCCGCACATGGAGCAGAAGTGCGCGACCTTGGCGCTGTCCTTGGGCAAAGTCTCGTCGTGGAACTCGCGCGCCTTGTCCGGATCGAGGCCGAGGTTGAACTGGTCCTCCCAGCGGAACTCGAAGCGCGCCTTCGAGAGCGCGTTATCCCGGATCTGCGCGCCGGGATGGCCCTTGGCGAGATCGGCCGCATGCGCCGCGATCTTGTAGGTGATGATGCCGTCCTTGACGTCGGCCTTGTTCGGCAGGCCCAGATGTTCCTTGGGCGTGACATAGCAGAGCATGGCCGTGCCGTACCAGCCGATCATGGCCGCTCCGATCCCCGAGGTGATGTGGTCGTAGCCGGGCGCAATGTCGGTAGTGAGCGGTCCCAGGGTATAGAACGGCGCCTCCTTGCAGTCTCGCAACTGCAGCTCCATGTTCTCCTTGATCATGTGCATGGGAACGTGCCCCGGGCCCTCGATCATCACCTGCACGTCATGCCTCCAGGCAACGTCGGTAAGCTCGCCCAGCGTCTTCAGTTCACCCAACTGCGCTTCGTCGTTGGCATCGTAGATCGAGCCCGGACGCAGGCCGTCGCCAAGAGAAAACGAGACGTCGTAGGCCTTCATTATGTCGCAGATGTCCTCGAAATGGGTGTAGAGGAAACTCTCCTTGTGGTGCGCCAGGCACCACTTGGCCATGATCGAGCCGCCGCGGCTGACGATGCCGGTCATGCGCTTGGCCGTAAGCGGCACGTAGCGCAGCAGCACCCCGGCGTGGATGGTGAAGTAGTCCACGCCCTGCTCGGCCTGTTCGATCAGGGTGTCGCGAAAAATATCCCAGGTGAGTTCCTCGGCCTTGCCGTCGACTTTTTCCAGAGCCTGGTAAATGGGCACGGTGCCGATGGGCACGGGCGCATTGCGGATGATCCATTCCCGCGTTTCATGGATATGCTTGCCGGTGGAGAGGTCCATCACGGTGTCGCCGCCCCAGCGGATGGACCAGGTCATTTTCTCGACTTCCTCGCCGATGGATGAACCCAGCGCCGAATTGCCGATGTTGGCGTTTATTTTCACCAGGAAGTTGCGGCCGATGATCATCGGCTCGGCCTCGGGGTGGTTGATGTTGGCCGGAATGATAGCGCGGCCGCGCGCCACTTCGTCGCGCACGAATTCCGGCGTGATCTCCTCGGGAATAGCGGCGCCGAAGGACTGGCCCGGGTGCTGGCGTACCATCAGCTCGGCCAGCTTGGATCCCTGCGGCCCCGAGGCGCGCACGCTTTCGACGTATTCCCGGCGTTGCAAATTCTCGCGGATGGCGATGTATTCCATTTCCGGCGTGATCATGCCGCGGCGCGCGTAGTGCATCTGCGACACGTTCACGCCGGGCCTGGCGCGTCGCGGCTTGCGCTGCAGGTTGAAGCGCAGCTCGGCGAGCTTCGCATCGCGCAGGCGCTCGACGCCGAACTTCGACGTCGGACCGGAAAGCGCCTCCGTATCGCCGCGCTCTTCTATCCATTTGGCGCGCAGCGGCGCGAGGCCGTTGCGGATGTCGATTTTTGCACTCGGATCGGTATACGGGCCGGAGGTATCGTAAACATAGACGGGTGGATTTTTCTCGGCGCCGAAGGAAGCCGGGGTGTCGCTCTGGCTTATCTCGCGCATCGGTACCCGGATGTCGGGCCGGCTGCCTTGCACATACACTTTGCGCGAGTTCGGCAGCGGCTGGACCGCGGCGGCGTCCACGTGCGCGGTTGCTGCGATAAATATCGTGTTGGCGTTCATGGCTCGCTCCTAGTGACCGCAGGGGCGAAGGCAGGAGGGAGGTCTGCTCACGCTTCCCTGCGGCGGCATTATCCGCATCAGGTTCAAAGGGACTCTCTCACCCACGCCGCGGGTTTCAACTACGCGCGCAGGACCCCTAACGTCAGGCCGCTAAGTTACCGCAATCGCTGTCACTTTGCAATCCGCGCGGTTCACCGCGACGGGCAGACCGGCTTGCGGCCGGCACTGGCGGCGGGAGCCGCAGGAAGCGATGGACTCCAAAGCAGGTCGCCCCCGGTTTTCTTGGACACGATTTTGGGGTAAATAGTCGTTGTCCGAACAAACGGGTTAGCGATGTCTAAAGTGAAAAAGGAAGAGGTTGCGCCGGGCGCGCGGGTCACGCCGGGCGCGCGGGTCAGGACCGCGCGCACGCGATCCTCGAGGCCGGGCGCATCCGCCTGCCGAGGCGAAACGCGCTATGTGACAAGCGTCACAAGGCAGCCGCACAAACAATGGTAAAATTTCTGCCGTTCAAATCACTTCCGCGAGCCAATCCGCCATGCCCGTCATGAACATCGAGCAAGCCCGTTTCAACATGGTCGAGAATCAAATCCGGCCCTGGGAAGTACTGGACCAGCAAGTGCTGGACCTGCTGTATGTGGTCAAGCGCGAAGATTTTGTGCCCGCCGCGTACCGGGCCCTCGCCTTCTCCGATCTGGAGATCCCCATCGGCCAGGGCGAGCATATGTGGCAGCCTAAAATGGAGGCGCGCGTATTGCAGGAGCTGGCGCTAAAGCCGGCCGACCAGGTCCTTGAAATCGGGACCGGATCCGGGTATTTCGCCGCGCTGCTCGCGCATCGCGCGCAGCAGGTCTACAGCGTGGAAATCCGCGCCGACCTGAAAGCATCAGGCGAAGCCAGCCTGCGCCGCGCCGGAGTCGCCAACGTCACGGTGGAGCTTGGCGACGGCGCCAGCGGCTGGACCAAACACGCGCCCTACGACATCATCGTGCTCACCGGCTCGACACCGGTGCTGCCGCGGCAGTTCTTGCAGCAATTGAAAGTCGGCGCGCGCCTGTTCGCCGTGGTCGGCAACCCGCCGGTGATGGCGGCGCGGCTCATCACCTGCAACGGCGAGGGCGTCTACAATTCCATCGACCTGTTCGAAACCAGCGTCGCGCCGCTGGCGCATGCGCTCGCGGGCGAGCGCTTCAGTTTTTGACCATGACGCAGATCACGCCGCAACTGCTGCAGCAATGGCTGGCCGATACCGGACGCAAGCCGCCGGTTCTGCTCGACGTGCGCGAACCCTGGGAATACCAGACCTGCCGCATCGAGGGGTCCACGCTGGCGCCGATGAACACCATCCCGGCGCGGGTGCAGGAACTCGATCCCGACACCGAAACCGTCGTGATCTGCCATCACGGCGCGCGCAGCTTCCAGGTAGCCTTGTTTCTGGAACGCAACGGCTTTTCCAATCTCTACAACCTGCAGGGCGGGGTAAATGCCTGGGCCGACCAGGTCGAACCCACCATGCCGAGATATTGAGCCCGCCATGAAACGACACGCGCTGTTCCTCGGTATTCTTGCTTTCAGCCAGCCGCTGGTCGCGGCTGACCTGCTGCAGACCTACCGCGAGGCGCGCGCCAACGACCCGGTGTACGCCTCGGCGCGGGCAACGCGCGACGCCGGCCGCGAAAATCTGCCGCAGGGGCTGGCGCTACTGCTTCCAACCATCAGCGCCAGCGGGTTCACCCAGACGAACGACATCGACATTTCGTTCCGTGACGTGCTGCCGCCGTCGAAGCGCGAGGGCAACACCAACGGCTACAGTTTGTCGCTGACCCAGCCTTTATTCAATTGGCAGAGCATCATGGTGTACAGGGAAGCCGGCTATAAAGTGGCGCAGGCGGAAGCCGCCTTCGGACAGGTGACCCAGGACCTGGTCGTGCGCGTAGCCCAGGCTTATTTCGACGTGCTTGCCTCGCACGACAGCCTGGCCTTCATCCAGGCGCAGAAGACCGCCATTTCCGAGCAACTGGCGCAGGCCAAGCGCAATTTCGAGGTCGGCACCGCCACCATCACCGACACGCACGAGGCGCAGGCGCGCTTCGACCTTGCCATCAGCCAGGAGATCGCGGCGCAAAGCGACCTTGAGATCAAGCAGCGCGCGCTGCAACAGATCATCGGCAAGTTTCCCGCTCGGCTCACCCCGCTCAGGCCTTCGGCCGTGCTCAGCCCGCCCAAACCCAATGCGATGGAACAATGGGTAGCGAGCGCCGAAGCCCAGAACTTCGCGGTGCGGGTGCAGGAAGCCGCACTGGAGATAGCCACGCGGGAAATCGAGCGCAACCGCGCCGGCCACTATCCTTCGCTCAACATGGTGGGCAATGTGGGCAAGAACTCGGCGAGCATCAGCACTATCGGCACCCAGAGTCTCGCCACAGACAGCGTTAATCGCACTCTAGGACTGCAGCTCGCGATTCCCCTGTATGCCGGCGGCGGCGTCAGCTCGCTGGTGCGGCAGGCGATAGCGAACCAGGAAAAGGCGCGCCAGGACCTGGAGAATGCCCGCCGCAGCGCGGCACTCGCGGTGCGCCAGGCCTACCTCGGCGTCACCAACGGCATGGCGCAGGTGCGCGCGCTGGAACAGGCGCTTATTTCCAGCCAGAGCGCGCTCGACTCGAACAAGCTCGGCTACGAAGTGGGCGTGCGCATCAACATCGACGTGTTGAACGCGCAGCAGCAGCTGTTCTCGACCATGCGCGACCTGTCCCGGGCGCGCTACGACACGCTCCTGAACGGCCTCAGGCTCAAGGCCGCGTCGGGCACGCTGGGCGAGGACGACGTGGTAGCGGTTAACAGCCTGCTGGGCACCAATTAGAACAAGAACGTTTAGGTTCTACGCGACGAACTTAGTAGGATGCCTCAAGCAGTTGTGACCGAGCTTGCGCGGACGGCGTCCCGTCCGCGCGGATCGTCGATTGCGTACGGATGAAAAGCACATCCGCACGCAATCGACGATCTTGTATAAGAACAACCCCAAGCCTTGCCTGTTTTTAACAATAACCGTGTTTTTCGTGCGGATACGCTTTCCATCCGCGCGGAAAACACGGTTGGCGCGCGCAGCGCGTAACGGCCTGCGACAGTAATTAGCGTGGCGAAAGCAGCCGCTCGCAGATCGCCAGATTGCGCGCTGTTGCCCCTTGGTGTGCGCGGCTGAAAGCGAGCGCCGCCTGCGACATTCGCGTCAGGGTCGCCTGATCCGCCAGCAACTGCCCCGCCCGCTCTCCCAGCATGGCCGCATCGGCGACCTCGATCGCGGCGCCCGCCGCCACGGCCAGCCTCGAAGCCTCGGCGAAGTTGTACATGTGCCGGCCGAACAGCAGCGGGCGGCCCACCGCACAGGCCTCGATCAGGTTCTGCCCGCCGTAGGGCAGCAGGCTGCCGCCGATGAAGGC
>Ga0080064_1001221_pt1 | contig 54833 bp, 62 predicted proteins | sample Subgrocontami54m_FD_69260 | JGI IMG/M metagenome (GOLD analysis project Ga0080064, IMG submission 69260) | Subsurface groundwater microbial communities from S. Glens Falls, New York, USA - GMW46 contaminated, 5.4 m (SPADES assembly) (version 2) ...
AGACGCCCTGTTTCTGCGCAAACACGTGCTGGAGTTGCCGATTCATCAGAACGTGACCGAAGCGCAGCTCGACTACATCGGGCGGGAAGTGACTCGCCGCGTGCGGCCTAGCGAGCGTCTAGTGGTTCCCTTCGCGGAGCCTAAGCGGTCCCCCGTTGGGCCGGTGAGTTTGCGAGCTTGAGGCCGGTGGAAAATTCTATGTTGCGTGGCCTGCTGGCGGCTGCGTCCACGGACGCCTCCTCTGATGTCCGGAACCGGACAAACTCCGGCCGGTTCTGAAAATCTTTCAACTCGGCTTCGATCTGGTGCCTCGAATACATTGGCCCCAAAGACTGGCGCCGAGAAGCGTTTGAAAGGCACGGCACTTTCAAGTCCACTGATGCCAAGAATGTTCATTTCAGGACTTTCCTAATTCTTCATTCTTTTTAAGACGGATAAGAACCGGGAATATTTCCCTACTGAAACTCCGATGGGTTCCCCCGTTTCTTGTGGCTAACTTCAAATGAAGGGAATATTCCTTCCAGGTGAAAGTTGATATAAAAATAAGATAGCAAGGTGGATATAAACTCTAGGAATGTACATACCATTTCGTTTTCGGCTGTAAAGAGACTTTGGCAGTCTGGTTGCCACCCTTAAGAGCGGTGAATGTTCTGAGCAGTGATGGGCCTTCATGGACGAGCCGCTCTTCATTTTGAATAGAGGAGGCACCACTAGACATGACTAAAATGGATAAGATCAAGGTCCCAATCTCTTCAGACTCGGACGTAATTAGCGTACGCCAGCACGGACGAACGATGGCGGAACAAATAGGATTCCGCGGAATCGACGTGACCGTCATTGCCACCGCCATTTCCGACGTGGCGCGCAAAATCGCGGAATACGCTCCTCCGGGTGAAATTGATATCGCTATCACGGAGGAACGCGGGAAGGTCGGTATTGTTGTGACTGCCCGCAGTTTCTCAAAGAACGGCTCCCAAGGGCACTGGCTGCCGGGCGCGCGCCGGTTGCGGCGATTGATGGACGAATTGGAGATCATCGCCAAGCCGGAAGAAACCGCTGTTACCATGAAAAAGTGGACGCACCCGATCGAGTCGGGAAGCAACGAGACCCCGATTCCCAATGACGCTGGGAGCGTCGGCGGCTACAACGGCTCGTTGCTTATGGCCAATATGTTAGAGGAATCTTTTTCGTGAATTCTCTTCATGGGGTTGCATCAAACAGCCCCACGCCGATAGCTCGGAAGAAGGAGTCGGATGCGTGTTCATGCAAAAACATTTACTAGCGACGACTGGTCCAAAGAAACGGATTGCCAGTCGTCCCGTCACTGCGTTCATCCGCCCAGCGTTCATCCCCCCAGTTATTTTTGGGCCGTCCCTAAGCCACGCTTCGCGACGACTCTTCGAGCTCGTGGAAGGTTGGAGCCATCCGTTTGAGCCCTCTCCAATCACGCGAGAGAATCCCGCTCATCTCGATTACCGCGGTCCGCTCGGGAGAGGACTGAAGCACATGGGTGAAGAAATTCCGGGATGGCATTCGCTCATATACTTCCTCCAGTACGGCTTGTTCCCGCTCCGTCCCGATCGCGGCGCGGTACCTCTCCACCGGGCGCATGATCTCCGGAACACAGTAACGGCCCATCTTCCAAAGGGTCTCTGCCTTCGCGACCAAAATTGAAGTGTGATTCAGGGCCCCGGACTTGCTCGAATCCAGCCTTTCCCAAAGAGCCTCTACGGCGCGCACGTGGTAATTGGCGATCCAGCCGTATTCGCGGCCCGGTTGAATCGAACCAAATAGCGGCGTACTTCCGTTCGAAGCAACAGCCAGCAGAACCAAGCGATCGCTCAGCAGGTCTGTCGCTCTGATCCCCGCAGTTGCCGCTCTTACGAACTCGTCTTCCGGATATCCGAAATGTTCGCAGGGAAGCAATATTACCGTCGCCTGGGGATTATGGGAGCAAACATGAGCGAGCCCCAGGAATACTTCGCCGGCAGTACCCCGCTCGAACGGCGCCGCAACCAGTTTGCCCGGCCGGTATACACCGACCTGTTGCAAGGTTTTCAGATAATGCTGCCGGGCAATGACGGTAACCCTGCATTCCGCGGCAGCGAGTAATTCCGCACGCTCCAGCGTCTGTTGGAAAATGGATTTACTCCCGGCCGGGGAATAATACTGGCGTGGCTTCTGCCGGAATAAACACCGCCGCATAAACGGCTGGTTTTCCTCTTCGTCCCCCGCCGCCAGAATCACCGGCCAGATCTCATTGCGCGCCTCTCGATCAGTCATGCCGATTTCCTCCCCGGTTTCCAAACTGCCACCCCTAACTGGCCAAGAGAAGTCGACGGCTGTTGGCTCAACTTGGGAGAACGAATCGGGAAGTCGTCCGCCCAGGACCACGGTATTCTTCCCCCGCATTCCAAACAGCGCCGGTATTCGCCTTGCTCATCTCGGCGGGGGGTTGTCTGTTTCTCGTGAAGGCACCACCAATGAAGGTGCAAGATGTCCATGCTTCCTCCTTCTCAACTTACCGCTTTCATCGGACTGAGAGTAACGTTATGAAGACGGCGCGCCTCATAGGAAATGACAGCGTGTTCCAGGACTGGAAGTACCGTATTCCGTCGATAGGGCGCAGTTAGCAAGTCGAAGCCCCCCGCTTCTATTACTTCGCTCCATTCCCGCTCACTTCCCGTCTGACAAAAAACAATTACCGGAAGGTTGGGACATCGTTGCTGAACTTTTCGCAACGCGCCATTCCATTCGCCTTGATGAAAAGAGCGACCGCAGAACACGGCATCATAGATGCCGCCTTCCAGAAACATTTCCAATTCCGATAGGTTTCGGGCGTTTTGGAGAATGACGTACTCGCTGAGCACGTTTTCCATGGCATTCGATTCCGCTTCCTCGCTGCTAAGGAGAAGAACTTTCGGTTGTGCAAGCATCGCGAACCTACCTCCTTGAGTTGAATAAGTAATCCAGATTGTTAAGGAATAGCTGCCGTGGGACCATGAACTTCCGCCGGCGTTCTCCTGCCCGTGAACCGATCGTTCGGCCGATACGATTGCTTCGGCCACAATCAGAGCCAATCTCGATTTGGTGATTCATTTTCAATCTGACCCGCCATACGAAAAGCGACTCTGTTACCATTTATAGGGGTCGAGCAAAGTACTATCAATCCGGTAAATCCCCTAAGGGGCTTTCCGGAAAAAGGCTGTATGTGATCGGGCGGTCTTCTGTGTGCTAACTAACAGACAAGAGGGGACGAAAGTTCGGATAATCGGGAGTTTCTACTATGGGGAAATGGCTTAGTACTCATGAGTCGAAAGAACCGAAAAATAACCAGGAATTCCGGGTTCACCTCCTCATTTGTATTTCCGGAACGCTTTGCTATACTAATTTCAGATGATAAGTGGCGGAAAATTTTCGAAACATTCGATCAGCTATTTTGATGGGCTTTGAGGACCGGATTGACAGTAGCACCACAACAGCACGGCACCGGGCTTGTCGACCTCCTGGATCGGGTACTCGACAAGGGACTTGTGATTGCAGGGGACATCAAGGTTTCTCTCGCCGAAGTGGAACTGCTCACCATCCGCATCCGGCTGATCGTTTGCTCCATTGACAAGGCTCAACAAATCGGACTGGACTGGTGGAGATACGACAAGAACCTGGCGCCAGGCCAAAAAACAGCGATGGAGAACGAGGATTTGCGAAAGCAAATTCGGCTTTTGGAGAGCAAAGTCGCTAAGATGTCTCTAAAGCGCGGAGCGGCGCCAGCCAGGAAAAGGCGCTGAGGTTTTCTTCCTAGACTTAAGAATGAAATTTAAGCGAGGAGAATGAAAGATGCCGGTTGAAAGAGCAGCGGGCGGAACTAGTTTAATTGACGTTCTCGATCGGGTTCTCGACAAAGGAATCGTGATCGATGCGTGGGTCCGTGTATCCCTGGTGGGCATTGACCTCATCACGGTGGAGGCGCGCGTCGTCGTAGCGTCCATCGAAACCTACCTCCGATACTCCGAAGCGATGACGCAAATCGCTCCGGTGTCGAGGCCAGCCTTGGAATCCACCAGAGCCCACGACGAACTGCAGGCGGAGAACACCGCGTTGCGCGCGCAACTTGCGGCCATTCAGACACCGGCGGTTAGTCGCAGGCGAGTCAAAGCGCGCCGTTAGCTCTCGGGGTAGATTGTTTGCCCGCAAGCGTACGTTGAGAGCGACGATATGAATTACCTGCCAATGAGTGCCATAGAGTCCAGAGGTTCCAGAACCGCCCGCGCCGCTCCGCCGAAGATCAACCCGAAGATCAACAGGGTTTCTACGGAGTCCAAGCTTGCCCTCACGGAATCCCTGCTGATGTCAGTGGAAGTGTCCGAATGCGCACGCCTTTGTATGGAATGGCTGGGGAAGCATATCGGCGTTGACAAGGCTCTGTGTCTCATAGCGGATTCCAGCCAGAATCGGCTCATCCCCCTGGCGCATTGGGGAATGTCTCCTGTTGAAATTCAGGAGCCTTCGCCGGAACTCGACGATCAGCGGCATCCCTTAGTCGCAGCGATGGCGAAGAAACACCCCGTCACTTTTTACGGCAACTTCACGAATCCTCACAATCATGCCGGTAGAACCGGCGAATCCAGGTTTGAGGCGATCTCTTTAAGGGGAGCGGGCGAGGACGACAATGTAGCCGGCGTCGGCGTGCTTCTGGTCAGCCCGATCATTTCGAGAACAAACGCCGATCTCCGCTGGCTCGCCGATATTCTCGGGCGCGTTATGTGGCTTCGGTTCCGTACACACTCCCTTGCGGAAGTGGAGCGCGTGCTCCGGCGAGAGCGCGGGCTGCTTTACAATATCGTCAACACGGTTCACGATCCGATCATACTGACGGACACCGAGGGTCGGTTGATCATCTCCAACAAAGCCGCCGAATTGTTGTTCGGAAGCCGGGAAGAAGAAAGCGAAGGGCGGCGGCGCGCCGTGGCTCTCAATAACACGTTCTTGTCGGCAGCGCTGTCCAGGCGCGCCCTGGAGGAGCCTGCCTCGTTGAGCCGGGAATTGCTGCTGGTGGATCCGGTCGAGGGCTCCGACCTGTTTTTCGAGCTTTCCAGCACCGAATTCAGCGACGTTCATGAGGGCACCGGAGTCGTCGCAATCCTTCGTAACGTCAGCGATCTGCATCGCACAACCCAGGAACTGGAAGAGAACTATCGAAAGCTGCGAACGGCGGAAGCGGAAGTCCGTTCCGAGCGCGACCGGCTGGACTTGATTATCAGTTCCGTAGCCGAGCCCATCCTGGTCACCGATCCGGAAGGGAAGATTCTGATGATGAACGACCCGGCCGAACGGCTCTTTACGGTGCCGCCGTCGTCCACCCCGGAGGCAGCCCAGACCGTACGGGCCAACGATGCGAACTTTTCCTCCTTCGTCTCGAACCTGTTCTTCCTGAGCGAAGGCCGCCAGCACCACGGCGGGATCAGCCTGGTCGATCCGGAGAAAGGCACGCCCGTGCCCGTGGAAGCCTTCTCCGCCAAGATCATTTCCCAGCAAGGCGAGCTGATCGGGATCGCGACCATCTTGCACGACCAGAGCGAGGCGATCGAAAAGGCCAGGCTTTATGAACAGCTCCAACGCGTCTCGGAGGCCCTGGAAGAGAAGGTGAGGGAGGCGACGGCGGAGCTGGTCCGCCAGAACGAGGTGCTCCGCCGGCAACACATGGAACTCCAGCGTGCCTCGGCGCTGAAATCGCAGTTTCTCGCCAGTGTGTCTCACGAACTGCGGACACCGCTCAACTCCATCATTGGCTACACGCGAATCCTGCTGCAAGGCGTCTCGGGAAGTCTGAACCCACAGCAACTCGGGAACCTGGCGCGGCTGGACGCCAATGCCGGGCACCTGCTTTCGTTGATTAACCAGCTTTTGGACATCACCCGGATTGAGGCGGGTAAAATGCCCGTCAATCTGGTCAGGATTTCGATATCGAAGCTGATTGCCGAAGTGATGTCGGAAGTGGAGCCCCTGATCCTGCAGGCCAAACTAGAGGTGACTACAGAGGTGACGTCCGACCTTCCCGAAGTGGTCAGCGATCCGGAAAAGATCAAGCAGATCATGCTGAACCTGCTAATGAACGCGCTGAAATATACGCCGGCCGGCTGGGTCAGGGTCTCTGCGGCATACGTCCCCCGCCCGGATCAGATCGCCATCACCGTCGCCGATTCCGGCATCGGCATAGCGGAGAGCGACCAGGAAAAGATTTTTGAGGATTTCGGGCGCGCCGATAACTCGGTCGCGAAGGGATACGCGGGAGTGGGTCTGGGGCTGGCGATTTGCCGGAGGCTCTCGGCACTTCTGGGCGGCAAAATGACGGTCACCAGCAAACCCCGCCAGGGGTCCTCCTTCACCCTGGCCCTTCCGCGTTCCGGGAGAGGTCAATGAAAGAACCAAAGACAAAGCTTATTTTGGTTGTGGACGACGTCGCCGACAACCGTGATATGTATGCCCAGTTTCTTTCCTACAAAGGCTTTCAAGTGGCTTTGGCGGGCGACGGCCAGGAGGGTTTCGATAAGGCATTGCAACTCCTGCCGGACCTGATCGTGATGGACCTGTCCCTTCCGGTGATGGATGGATGGGAAGCGATCCGGCAACTGAAGAGAAATCAAAGTACCAAACCGATCCCCGTGATTGCCTTGACGGCTCATGCCCAGGAAGACGTGGCGGGAGGAGCCAGGGAGGCCGGGTGCGACGGGTTTCTCACCAAGCCCTGCCCGCCCGACGAGCTGGTAAAAAAAATCATTGCGATGCTCGAACTGAAGCAGGAGGAGGTCCAGCCCCGCGCCGCACGCCAGCTCGGCGTGCAGTAGGTTTGGCCCCGCACATCCGTAGGGTTGAAGCCCAGCTCCGGCCCGATGCAGAGGACGCCGATCATGCCCAAAGCAGTATTGAAGGAAAAGAAGAACAAACCGGGAAAGACGACAATGCCTTCCGTGCCTCCAGAGCAGAGTTCGGGCGGCAGCGGCGCCGAAGGCCAGGGCAAATACGTTTACTGCATCATTCATAGCGCCGAGCCTTTGCAATTCGGCCGCATCGGCATTGGCGCCAGACCCACCGAGGTCCAAACGGTTCATTACAAGGATATCGCCGCGGTCGTCTCCGACACGCCTCTCCGGGTCTATGACGCCACGCGCGAGAATGTTCTGGCGCACGAGAGCGTCAACGAAGCCGTCATGAAGAGCCACACGGTCATACCCATGTCTTTCGGCACGGTATTCAGGACTCGCGAGGATATCGTGGAGCTGTTGCGATCCACCTTCGACGCATTTCACGACGTTCTGATGAAGATGCAGGATAAACTGGAGTTCGGACTCAAAGTTCTTTGGGAACCGCAGGAGATGATCCGCCAGATTGAACGGGAGGAGGAAGATATCCGGCAATTGAAAAAGGAGCTCTCTTCCCAGAAGGGATCCACCTATTTTGCACGGGTGCAGTACGACCGGCTCGTCAATGCAGCGCTGGAGTCCCGCTCCGAACGCTACGTGAAGAGCATCATGGATGAGCTTTCCGATGTATCCGTGTCCTCGCGATGGAACAAGCCCATCGGGGACAAGATGATCATGAACGCCGCGTTTCTGGTGGCCAGAGACAAGGAGGGCGCCTTCGATGCCAAGGTGAAGGAGATCGGCGCCAGATATAACGGATTGAACTTCCGGTACACCGGGCCGTGGCCGCCTTACAATTTCGTCAACATTCGATTGAAGCTGGAGAGGGCCAAAGACGGTAAATGATCATCCTGGATTCGCTCATCATCGGCGGCATCAAGTTCGTCCTGGATAAAGTCGCGACAGCCGTGGATCGGGAGCTGAACGACGACACGTCTCTTCGCGAGGAGTTGCTGGCGGCGCAAATGCGCCTGGAACTGAATGAGATCGACGAGGATGAATTCCGCCGCTTGGAGAGCGAACTGCTGAGCCGCATCCGGGAGATTCGAGAGCGGCACGCCGCGGAGCCGGAAGAGGGCGAATACAAGATTACCGGGGCGGAAGTCACGTTTGATGGTGACGAAAGCGACAATCACTAAGCGGCCCCGGCAGGTCGTCAAGCGTCACCGGGCACCCGGCCCCGCCAGAATAAAATCGGGACGGCTGCGCTATCTTTTCTTTGGAGGCAAGGGCGGCGTAGGCAAGACAACGTGCGCCACGGCAGCCGCCTTTCAAGCCGCCGAGGCCGGCCGCCGGGTTTTGATTGTATCCACCGACCCGGCTCACTCCTTGGGCGATGCGCTGGCAATGCGCCTTTCCTCCAAACCCACACGCGTCCCCACCCCTCATGGTTCTCTTCAGGCTGTTGAACTCAATGCAGACCAGGCGCTCGATCGCTGGATGCAAAAGCGCAAGCGAAGCCTTCAAACTATCGCGGAGCATGGCACCTATCTGGACCCGGAGGACATTGAGCGGTTACTTCAATTATCGATGCCGGGCGTGGATGAGATGGTAGGGCTGGTGGAGCTGCGACGGCTCGCCCGCTCCGGTAATTACGATGAGGTCATCGTCGATACAGCTCCCACGGGACATACCTTGCGGCTGCTGGCCGTGCCCGCGACGTTGAGGCGGATCGCATCGGTTTTTGACGACCTGCAAGCAAAGCACCGCTTTCTCTCCGAGAGCCTGGGCGGCACGTATCGGCCCGACTCCGGCGATGAGCTGATCGAGGAGATCGACGACGAAGGCCGCGAGCTGATCGAGACTTTGCGCGATCCGGGCTCTTGTACATTTGCTTGGGTGCTTTTGCCGGAAATGATGTCGCTGGAAGAAGCCAAGGATGCCATGGCCGCATTGTCTCAGGACGGCATCTCTGTTAGCGAGATTATCGTCAACCGCGTGAAGCTAGCGCCGGACGAGCCCTGCGGAAACTGCGATCGGAGAGTGCTGGCTGAATCGGCAGCTATGAAGGCAATCCGGAAAAGCTTTCCCCAAAGGAAGATCCTTTCTGTCCCGGAACTGGAAGCCGAGCCTCGCGGCGTAGCGGAGTTCCGCCGAGCAAAGCGTAGTCTTCGGCCTCAAGAACAATGGGAAAAGCTTTCCAAGACCATACGGAAGCCTCGGCGGCCTCGGAAAATCGCTCAGCGCGATGACTCGGTCGAAACACCGGAATGGCTCGATGTGGTTGCTCCTTCCGGCTCTCACCTGTTGCTGTTCGGCGGAAAAGGAGGGGTGGGAAAAACCACCTGCGCCGCCACGGCCGCGCTGGCGCTTGCCGAGCGCAGCCCGAAGAGGAAAATCCTGCTTCTCTCCACCGACCCTGCCCATTCGTTGGGCGATGTGTTCGGGATGCCGCTCGACGACGACGAGCACTCGCTGCCCGGAGTCCCCTCCCTCCGGGTGCGCGAAATGGATGCCGAGCGCCTTTTCCGCAGCCGGCGCGAGAGATATCTTGACGGTGTCAACGAGCTTTTCGATGCGCTGCAGGGAGACTCCCGGTTCGATGTGGCTTACGACCGCGCCGTCGCCCGCGGCCTCATTGATCTTTCGCCGCCCGGTCTGGACGAAATTTTCGGTGTCCTGTCCGTGAGCGAGACGCTGTTTCCCAGCAAGGGCCGTCGCCCCAAGTTCGACTTGGTAGTGCTCGACACGGCTCCAACCGGACATGCGCTCCGGTTGCTGGAAATGCCGGCCATGGCCTTGGCATGGGTGCGCACGCTTCTGTCCATTTTGCTAAAATACCGGAAGGTGACTGGCTTGGGCGATCTCGCTTCCGACTTACTGGAGATTGCGCGCCAGCTGCACCAGTTGCTGGCGCTGTTGCAGGATCCCCATCAGACGCGGCTGGTGGCCGTGACCAGGGCCGGCCAGCTTCCGCGGCTCGAAACGGCCCGGCTATTGAAGAGGGTAACGCAACTGAAGATCTCTGTTTCGGCCGTCCTGGTAAACGCGGTGACGCCTCCGGCATGCGGGCGTTGCCGGCGCGCCGCCTCGGTCGAACGGCGGCAGATCGAGGTACTGGCTACGGATCGTCCGACAATTCTCGCCCCCGCTGTTGCGCCGCCGCCTCAGGGGATTGGAGAGCTTCGCCGCTGGGGTCGAAGTTGGAAACAGATGGAAAGATGAGAAACGGAAGAGCACCCACGGCAACCTACCTCTACTGTCTGGTGCATGACAAGAAGCCGCCTGCGCTGGCCGGAGTTCCTCCCGGACTGCCCGGCATGAGAGCGCCCCGCCTCTTGGACGCCGGGGACTCGCTTTGGCTCATTGCCGCTGATGCGCCGCTCGCGCGCTATGGCAAATTGCCGATCGAGAAGGGATTGCAAGACCTCAAGTGGGTTTCAGCTTGTGCGGTAGCACATGAGCAGGTGGTCGAACATTTCACGGGCGCTGGAACCATCATTCCCATGAAGCTCTTTACTCTATTCACCAACGACAAAAGAGCGCTCGACCATATCAAGGATACGCGGAAAAAGCTGGACAAGGTGATCGAACGCATAGCCCGGTGCCAGGAGTGGGGCGTCCGCATCCATTTCAATGAGGCTCGGGCGGCCGCTTCAGCTCGCGCGGAAACGAAGCTGCGAGCACCCAACGCGCCAACCGGCACGCAATTTCTTCTCCTAAAGAAAAAGGAACAGGATCTTGCCCGCCAGTGGAAGGAGCGCGCCTTGGCCGAGGCGGAGCGCGCTTACCAGGAGCTCGCGCGCATTGGAGAGGACTCGCGGCGACTTCCATCCGCGGAGGGCGAGCCAGGCAGCCGAGTGATTTTGGATGCTGCGTTCCTCGTCCCGCTTAAGAAGGAAAAACAATTTCGGGGAGCGGTAAATAGGCTGACAGCGCGCGTCGCCGAGTCATACAACGTGATGCTGACAGGTCCGTGGCCGCCCTACAACTTTGTCGTGAAGGCGGAATAAACCAGTGCCAGGGCAGGAAGCACAACAAATCATCGAGCGGGCCGACGCCTCTCTGCTCGAAATCATCGACCACGTGCTCAATCAAGGTGTCGTGGTTACCGGAGATGTGATGCTCGGTATGGCCAACGTGGATCTCATTTACCTTGGCCTCTCTGTCGTGCTGTGCGCGGCCGACCGCGTGAAGCAGCCGAAGGCCCCGGAGTAGACCCCGGAGTAGAGTGGAGTAGGGTGCTATACCTCTACGCGTTACTGAGTCGCAAACCGCGAGAGATTACCGGCGCTGGAATCCGGGGAGAATTGCTGCGCGTCCTGCCCTGCGGAAGCCTGGTCGCGGCGGTGAGCGATGTGAGCGGAGCACCTCCGCTCCAGGAGTGGAGTATCCGCGAACATGAACAGACCGTGCGGCGTCTGGCCGAGAGCGTTGACGCCATCCTGCCCGCCCGTTTCGGCTCGGTGATTCCCGATGAGCACGTGCTCGTTCAGTTAGTCGAAAGCCGGGAAGCGGAATTGCGACAGGCGCTGGAGTTGGTCGAGGGCCGGGAGCAAATGACCCTTCGCGTATACGGTGAGGCTTCTCCCGTGCCGGAACTTCCGGTGGAGATCGAGGCGGAAGAGGGTGGCGTGCTCGGCCCAGGGGCTCGTTATCTCGCCAGGAAAATGGGCGCGCGCGCGCGGGAGCAACTGGTTACCGAACTTGAGTCGGTTCGGCCCCAACTTGCGCCACTGGTAAGGGCTGAGCGTATCCAACGTCACTCCACGCCTCCCCTGATCGCGAGCGTCTACCATCTGATCGAGCGTGGCCAGAGTACCCGCTACCTGGAAGTCCTGAATGGAAATGCCCACGGTGATCCGCCGGTGCGCATTATCGCGAGCGGTCCCTGGCCGCCCTATGCTTTTGCTCGTTGGGAGTGGTTGTGAAAAGCCGAACCATGAAGCCCGCGGAAATAGAGTCGCTCCGGAAGTCGCTGGAGAAGTCCGCCGACGAGATGGGCACTCCCCGCTGGAACCCAGACCCTGAGGAGGTCCAGCGCTCCGTCTTGAAACTGGTGCTCACTCTTGTTGAGTTTTTACGGAAGCTGCTCGAAAAGCAAGCGATCCGGCGGATGGAAAATGGCACTCTCACAGCGGATGAGACTGAAGCCGTCGGACTCGCCATCATGCGGATCGAAGAAACGATTCACGACCTTGCCGGCCGCTTTGATCTTTCCCCCGAGGACCTGAACCTGGACCTGGGTCCCTTGGGCCGCCTCATCTGAACCGAGCCCTCCCTCTAATCCAGCTAAGCCAACATCTAATCCAGCTAGGGCATTTTTAGGGTTACTGTATAGCTCACATACGGTGTCATCCCGAACGAAGTGAGGGATCTGCACTTCTGCGTTCTTTCCGTGAGCTATACACCAACCCCGAAAAAGCTATAGTAAGCCAACATCATCTAATGGAGCGAGAAAATTAAAGGGTTAAGTGGCGGATTTACAAGCAATTGCGAACAGGCAACTTCTAATGCTCGCCAGTCATCGAATTTTGTATAGATTTTTGTAGGCAAATCGAAGGGAGGTATTTAGAGATGAAAACTCTAAGAACAATTGGGTTACTTTCTTGCTTTGGGATTCTGCTGGCAGCTTTCACACCAAGCGCCAAAGCGAGTGAATTTGATAAGAAAACCTTTGTGACCTTCAGCGAACCAGTCGCTTTGCCGCATGGTGTGGTTCTGCCGCCGGGAGAATACGTCATGAAGACGGTTGTCACCCCGGGAAGTCTCAACATTGTGCAGATCACGAATAAACATGAGACGAAGGTCTTTACCACTGTCCAGGCCAATTCCATTGAGAGGATGAATGCCAGGGGGAAAACGATGATAGCTTTCCGTGAAGCTCCCGTTGGGCAACCTATACCAATGGATCATTGGTTTTATCCGGGTACGCTCACTGGATGGGAATTCCCCGCAAAGAGGTAGCTTGATATTATGCTGAACCTCTAATTGAAAACTGTTTGTGCGAGGAAAATCTGGCGTGCCTCACGGTACGCCAATTTTTTTTGCTCACTCAAGCCAGATCCCACAATCGGCCTTCGGCACCCACCTGGAAAATCATCTTCCAGGGGTATGAGGTGAATCGGTTTACCACCATGCTCCTGAGATTCCTACACAAAACGCTTGCAAATTACTACTCTTTCTTGTCCCAGGGAACATTTCCCGTAGTTCCCTGTCGCTCGACGATCCTTTTCCCCGGCTAAATCATTCAAATTTCTGAAAATAGATCAATTAGTAAACTTCCATCGGATCGAGTGAGGACCGCTGGTAGCCCTGGATTGCAAATTGCTATGGAACTAGTGAAGGCGGCTAGGGCATTTCTCATGATGATGTAAGCAATTACTCAAAGTGAGAAAGCCCTACCCCTTTATGCTGTCATCCGGAGCGACCTGCGCCCCAGAGTCATGGGGCTTCGGCGCGCCGCCCAGAGGCTCTGGCCGACGGGTCGGACGCCGGGGCGAGCGAAGGACCTGCTTTTCATTGCTACGTAGCAAGCTACACTTAGAGGAGAAATGCTCCAGACGTCCGCACCGAATCATTTTGCTGTACCAGCCCACACCCAGGGGGATGAAGCCTTATTGCAGAATAGTTAACCCCCTGGCATGACCATAATAAGGATTAGTTCAATGAGGTCGAGCTTACGGCTTACTCTATTTCTTGTCATTGGGATCAGTCTGGTTACCTTTGTTGTTGTTCGTTACCAGGTTGGCGAACAAGAGCGGGGGTTGCGGTCGGACATGGTACGGCGGGCCGCAGTCCTTGCGGAGAGCTTACAGGAACTCGTCGAACCCATACTGGAGAAGGGTTCCCTGAAGCAGCTGCAGCCCATTGTAGACCGCTTCGGGAATCGAGAACGATTGGCCGGAGTGGCTATTTACGATGAGAAAAAACAAATCCTGGCTGTCAGTTCCAAGTTCAAAGTCCGCTACAATTATGCTCCTCCTCAAGAGCTGTTTGCTCAGGAAAACGTCAATCCCAGAGCTAAATCGCAATTTACGAGGCTGGAAGGAAACTTGATACATGTTTACTTCCTTCCGTTGCGGAAGCTCTCCCAACCAGCCGGTTATCTAACGATCTTTCACGACGCTAGCTATATCGAAGCGCAAAGCACCCGCATCTGGCACCAAACTCTTTGGAATGTGATCGTCCAGGTGCTTCTGGTCGTTTGCACAATATTCCTCATAGTCCGGTGGACGATCGTATCGCCGATCACCAAGACAACACAATGGATCAAGGACTTGAGGGCGGGAAGGTACTCGCCCCGACCAAGCTTGCCCGATGAGGATTTCTTCCAACCGCTCTCGCAGGAGGTGGCAAACCTTGCGCAGAGCTTGGCGGAAGCCCGAGCCGTCGCTAAAGAAGAGGCTCGGCTGCGCGAAACCGGGGAGTCGCTCTGGACGGCGGAGCGTCTCCGCATCAGTATGCAAAGCAAGCTACGGGGAAACCCCTTATTTGTTGTATCCAACCGTGAGCCTTATGAGCATGTTCACCGCGGCAAGGCGACTGAGGTGGTAGTTCCCGCCAGCGGGTTGGTTACGGCACTAGAACCTATTTTGCGAGCTTGTCAGGGAACTTGGATCGCCCACGGTTCCGGGGACGCAGACCGTGAAACCGTTAACCACATGGACCGGATTCTTGTCCCTCCCGACCAGCCACAGTACACACTTCGCCGAGTTTGGCTTAGCCGGGAAGAGTTAGAAGGATACTACCTCGGCTTTGCCAACGAAGGTCTTTGGCCGCTTTGTCACATTGCCCACACGAGGCCCGAATTCAGGTCTACCGATTGGGCGTATTATCAGCGCGTGAACGAGAAGTTCGCCGAGGTCATCTTGGAAGAAATGAAAAGAATCCAAGAGCCAATTGTGCTCATCCAAGACTACCACTTCGCTTTGCTGCCAAAGCTGGTGAAGGACAAACGTCCGGATGCACGCGTGGCAATTTTCTGGCACATTCCGTGGCCCAACCCGGAAGCATTCGGGATTTGTCCCTGGCAACGAGAGGTGTTGGACGGTTTGCTGGGAGCGGATTTGGTGGGTTTCCATATTCAATCGCACTGCAACAATTTCCTGGAAACGGTGGACAGGGTGCTCGAATCGCAGATCGATTGGGAGAGATTTGCCGTCAATCGGGGTGGTCACGTCACGTCCGTGAGGCCCTTTCCGATCAGTGTTGCCCTTCCCGATGCCAGCCGCAAGGCTGGAAAGGAACTCCATGTCGCTCCCGATAAAGGCGCGCTTTTGAAGAGCCTGGGCATAGAAGCGGATTTTCTGGGAGTTGGTGTGGACCGAGTCGACTATACCAAAGGGATTATCGAGCGCTTCAGAGCCATCGAATATTTCCTGGAGAAAAACCAGTTCTACCGCCAGAAATTCACGTTTGTGCAGATCGGAGCGCCCAGCCGGACGGAGATCAGACGTTATCAAGATTTCCTCGCCGAGGTAGACAACGAGGCCAATAGAATTAACAAACGATTCGCAACGAAGACATGGAGACCCATCGTATTATTACGAAAGCATCACAGCCAAAAAGAAATCGAACCTCTCTATAAAGCAGCGGATCTTTGCCTCGTTACATCGTTGCACGATGGCATGAATCTGGTTGCGAAGGAATTTGTTGCTGCCAGGGACGACGACGATGGCGTGCTGATCCTGAGCCGGTTCACGGGTGCGTGCCGCGAGCTACGCGATGCTCTTATCGTGAATCCATACGATGTAGAACAACTGGCGGAGTCGATCCGCTATGCGATCGAGATGACTCCCGACGATCGGCGCGCCAGAATGCGGCGCATGCGTCAAATCGTAAGGGAGAACAATGTCTATCGATGGGCGGCGGACCTCATGTCGGGGCTTGCCGAACTCCGCTTGGACATCCCGGAGGCCATCACGGTTCAGACGAGTCCCGAGTAATTATGGTGTGTGGCTCGGAACTGAGTTTTGGCTCTTGAACTTTTTGAGAACGGCGATAGTTACGTTGGCTTTGTAGTTTTCGTATCAGCTGCTCCGAAGATACGATTGACGGAACTCGAGACACGGAGATCATCCACATGGAACTGCGCCACAAAGCCGAGTCGGACCATGAATTCGCAAGTGCCCCTCTACTCCAGCCTACGAGCGAAATCCAGCAGATCCCCGCAGACTACCTGCCGCTCAGATTTTCAAATAAGTATGTGAATGGACCGCGTCATCTTTTACCTGCCTGGAGGGAAGTGGAGAGCCGCCTGCAGTCGGCGGACCGGGTGGCCTTGTTTATGGATTTCGATGGCACGCTGGTGCCCATTGCTCCTTGGCCGGATCAAGTTCGATTATCGCCTCGGATGCGGGAGCACGTGGAATCGATTGCACGGAAAGACGTCATGGTCGGTATCGTCAGCGGGCGCAGGCTCGCAGATCTGAGATCTCGGGCAGCCGTGGGCGGGATTTGGTATGTTGGGACGCATGGCTACTTCTTGCGTCGTTCCGGCGGTCCGACAGTGACCTTATTGAATCCGGAGCAGAAAGCGGGGATGGCGCATGTCAGTCGCCGATTGGCCCGAGAGTTGCGCAATATTCCGGGTGTATTGCTGGAGTCGAAACAGGCTACCGTGGCAGTCCACTACCGTCATGCATCCAGGCCAAATTACCGAAAGGTTTTTGCCAGCATCCGCCGGCTCCTGCAAGATCGTCCCCAGTTGAGCTTGCTCCCCGGCAAAAAGGTTTGGGAGCTATTTCCGGGCGCCAGCGTCAGCAAATGGACTGCGATAAAGTACATTTTAGAATTGGAGCAGCGGCTTCGAAAAAGCCCCTGCCTTGTAGTTTATTTAGGGGACGACGCGATGGACGAGCGGGTGTTCCACCAAATGCAAGGAATCTCCGTGGTCGTTGGCAGGCACCGTCGCACAGCGGCGGAGTTTTTTCTGAATTCGACGGCAGAAGTCGAGCAATTCCTGGAAAGATTCAGCGAGGTATTGACATGAAACAAGCTAAACGCCCATTCGAATTTGTGGCGGCTTCATACTTGATCCGAATTCGAGCCGAGCGGGCTTGGACTCTGGCGGAGTTAGGAAGCCATTTGCGAGTCATTCCGGAAGACTCGATTTTCTTTCACACTTTTCAAAGCCTTGAATCGCACCACTATACGGTCTTTTCCAACGACTTTGCCCAGTGGGCCAAGGCCGCCTGCAATGAAGCCGTGTTGTCCGAAGAATTGGGCGCCATCGACCTGAGGGATTTTGTTTCTTTGGAAGATCTCCGCCACGATCTCTGCGACACCGTGGAAAACTATCTAAAGAAAAACCCGCACGCGGCTGATAGACCTGCCTTTGAGCCCTTCTACTTTGCCGAGGCAATCGAAGTGGCGGTTCCCGTGGAAACAAAGGCAATTACGGTAAAGGAGTTGTCGGATGGCATAAAGAGCCTCAGTTTGCAATCGTTACATTATCATTTCATCAACTCCCGCCTCCGGTTGCACCTGCGAACAAACGATTTCTCCATGTGGCTTGAAGACAGTGAGGGGCTTCCCGATGTGGCACAGAAGCTGAACCATGTTGACTTTTATATGAACACACTCGAAGGCGTCCGCAAAGAAATCCTGGAGACTCTAAAACCATGGCTACAACAATAAATGATCCAAAAGTTACGGAAAGCCCCAGCGTTCCCCATCTCGATGACTACGTGCCTATCGTTGGCCAACCGGAAATCCGTGATTTACGTGAACTGGCAAACCGGGTCGGAGGACGTCGCGTCAAGATGGTCAACTCGACCGCGGTTGGCGGCGGCGTAGCGGAACTCCTCAATCGGATCGTGCCGCTCATGAGTGAATTGGACCTGCCCGTTCGCTGGGAAGTGCTCAAAGGCGGTGATGCCTTTTTCGCCGTCACCAAGGCCTTCCACAACGCTCTGCACGGCGCCCCCTATGAGAGCCGTCCGGAATGGTTTGATATTTTTCTACAGGTGACCGAGGAAAACAAAAGAAACATTGAATTAGACGACGATTTCGTCGTGATTCATGATCCCCAACCCGTGGCGTTGGTGGATAAACGGGCGGGTCTGACGAATAAGTGGATATGGCGCTGCCATATCGATTTATCCCGACCGAACACCGAAGTCTGGAACTTCATTCGCCCGTTCATTGAGAAATATGACGCGACGCTGTTCTCCTCACCATCGTTCACCCAAGGTTTGAGCATCCCCCAATATCTGTTCTTTCCGACGATCGATCCCCTGACGGAAAAGAATCGCGAACTCGAGCCCGATTATATTCAGGGTGTCCTGGACCGGTTCGGGATCGATCCGAAGCGTCCGATCCTTACACAGATTTCGCGCTTCGACCGTCTGAAAGACCCCGTGGGGGTGATTCAGGCATATCGCAGGGTAAAAAAGTATTTCGACTGCCAATTGGTGCTGGCCGGAGGAGGCGCCACCGACGATCCAGAGGGAGAAATCGTTCGGCGTGAAGTCGAGGAAGCCGCAGGGACTGACCCCGATCTTCACATTTTGGATTTGCCTCCCTGGAGCCATTTGGAGATTAATGCCCTGCAGCGCGCTTCTACCATCGTCATCCAGAAATCACTCCGGGAGGGCTTTGGACTCACCGTCGCCGAAGCACTTTGGAAAAAGAAACCAGTGGTCGCTTCGGCTGTAGGTGGGATTCCTTCTCAGATCATTCATAAGTTGACCGGCATGTTGGTGCATTCGGTCGAAGGAACTGCATACCAAATTCGCTTCCTGCTCTCCAATCCAGACATTGCACGCAAATTGGGCGAGAACGGCCACGAGCACATTAAAGAGAATTTTTTGGTCACTCACAATATAAAGCGGTACTTGCTTCTATTCTTGATACTTATGCGAACCCAATAAAGCGGGAGTTTTTAAGGTGGGAAGACAGGATGGGGTTCGCTAAGAAAAATAGAGGACGAGCTTGTTTTACCCGTCCCCTTGACCGGTAATTGGAACAACAAACGTCTAGCCTTTACGCGTAAGAACCTCGATCCTAACGGCGATATTGATATCACCCTCTGTTCGGAAATGAACCTTTATTTCACTCGCGCTTAAACCCGCGAGTCCTTCCACCGTATTGCCTGCGCCTTCCACCTGGGTATCTTTGCTGTAGGCAAATTGCATTTCCTTGCCATCCTCTATCTTGATCCAAATCAATTGCTTCTGTGCGTCAACCTTGGAAAGCGGGCCTTCTGCGATCTGCAGGACGGGCTCCTGGGGTGCGGGTGGAACTTTATTTTCTTGCGCCGCTGAGCTGGAGGGCCTGGTTTCTTGTGCCTTCGAACCGCTCTGCTGCTGACTGCGAGCTATTCCAGATACCCCAAATAATATAAGCAATATCACGAGAGTTTTTCGCATCGTTTGTGCTCCTTTCTGCCATGGCTTTTCTATCTCCCGATGGATGATGCAAGCCACATGCCACGCAAGTAACAATTCGTAAAATCATGATTTCCATACATATCCGAATCGGTGATGCGATTTTCCCAAGGGTTTTGGGTCGAACTGACGAAGCCATCTCGTTCTATCGAGGAGGAAAATTTCCTTGAATTACGAACTACATGGCTACTCCGTATCGCAAGCTGCGTAGTTTCTCTGTGTGCGAGGGCGTCGCGGTGGTATAGGATAGACATACCCTGTGAACGCTACATTCCCTGTGACTACTACTTCTTGCAGAAACAAAACGCATAACTTCTGCATTTTGTTGATCAGCCTTTTGTGGAACGCTCCGTGCAAGGCGTGATGGAAGGAGCGTTCCCAGCCATGGAAAGAGCAACACTTCTCAGAAAGGAACCAACCAGCCAAGAGCTGTGGATGCTCCTCCGAACTGAGCGGGACACTTTTTTCGCTAATCGAAAGAGAAGTGTCTCAAGAAACTGGGATCCAAAAGCAATAGGATTTGGGTTCGCTGTAGTGGCCCTTTTCTCTTGCGCTTTGGTCGGCTGGCAGAAAGCCGGCGTTTCGGCCAACGAGCGAAACACGAATATACAAACGTTCCTATCTGAGAGGACTCTAACTCTACCCCTCCAAACTGCGACGGTTCCCGCGGGGACGAGGATTCAAATCCGGCTGAAAGACGTCATCAGTACGGACAAAAACTCGTCCGGAGACCACTTCAAAGGCTCGCTGGATGGTCCTCTAATAGTCGGGGCTCAACTTCTGTCTCCTTCGCGCAACAAGATCATCGGGCAGTTGGCCAAGGTAGAAGACCAAGACCGTGCCAATGGGCCGACTAGGCTGACGATGGTACTCAATGAATTGATTGTGAATGGTAACGAATACACGCTCGAAACTGAACCCTTGACTCATGTGCAGGCGTCCGAGGGGAGTCCGGTAGCTTTTGGGCCTGGTTCGAGATTGACTTTTACCCTGTCTACGCCGCTGACATTGCCCGTTATTAGAAAGATGGGCGGCTAGATCCCGGAGTGACTTTTCTCCCAAGCGAGAAGCGGGAATCGCGCCTGCGAATAGGAACCCGCGGAATCAGGCAGACCATAATTCATTCAGCAGGGAGAACGGCAAATGAAAACTAAGCTCTTAATATCAGGGGCCCTCTTGCTAACCTTTGTGGGGAGCTTCGCGGTAACTCAGCTAATCTTTAACCTACTGTTGCAATAGTAGACACCAAGCTTGCCATTGGCCAGAATGGACCCCACACGGAAGTCCGGGAGCCAGCCCTAATAGGAGGAACAAACGATGCTTTGGTTGATTTTCACAATTCTTTTTGTGTTGTGGTTGTTTGGGATGGTGACATCCTACACCTTAGGAGGCTACTTACATATCCTATTGATACTCGCGATTGCAGCAGTATTGATAAGGTTGATTCAAGGCCGCCAGGCTTTTTAGGGCGACACGAGAGACGCAAGTACAAGAGAAGTTCCCTCACTTAGGTGTCCACCAAAACGGCCAAGAGTCGAATGGAGCTATGCTATGAGAGCTACAGTTTAGGGTATACGGATATCGGGAAGGAACAGGAAAACTTTCCCTGGGATTCCCTCGTCTCAAATAACCAACCACACTAGGGCGGCATGTCTACCCAGATAGAAATAAAGGAATAATTATTTGCTGGCACTATATTTGCTGACTATTTAAAGATAAGGGCGGATCTGACAATAATGCACGGGGATTAGAGTGAAAGGAGTACATTTACGATGAAAGTCTCGACTAGATTGTTGCAAGGATTTCTCGGCCTTCCGTTGCTGGCAGCGATCCTATTTAGCTCGCTTTCAGCACAAGTGCCCAATCCCACCCAGCGCAGGGCGGTGCCTCAGGTGGAAACCATCCAGCCAACGCCTATTTTCCGTATTACAGTGGTAGCGCGGACGATCACGGCCATCAATTACCATCATCGGACTGGCACCACCAAGATTGACTTCCGGGGCACGCAATTGATGCCCGAGGCAAGGGGTCATGCCACTGTGGAAAGCAGAATGGGTTCTACCAAGATTGATACCGAAGTGGAACATTTGCCGCCGGCTCATGCGTTCGGACCGGAGTTCCTCACCTATGTGATGTGGGCTATTACGCCAGAGGGGCGTGCCCAGAACCTTGGTGAAGTAGTACTGCAAGGTGGTAACAATAAGGCCAAATTGCTTTCAACCACTGAAATGCAGGCGTTCGGCCTGATGGTAACGGCGGAGCCCTATTTCGCCGTGACTCAGCCCAGCGATGTCGTGGTCATGGAAAACTCGATTAGAGGAGATACCACTGGAACGTTCGAAAAGGTTGAGGCTAAGTATGAACTGCTTCAAAGGGGCTCGTACGTGGTGAATCGGTCCGCGTACCAGCCAATTAAGATTGATCCGAAGGGTCCTTTGCAACTGGCGGAGGCACAGAACGCGGTGGAGATTGCCAGGCTTGCCGGGGCGGAGACTTATGCGCGGGATACTTTTCAGAAGGCGTTGCTAAACCTCCAAAACGCGCAGGGCTTCGCGATCAAGAACCGCGACCGGAAAAATACAGAGACCACCGCGAGGGAAGCCACGCAGATGGCGGAGGATGCTCGCATCATCACAATCAAAAGGTTACGGGAAGAGGAATTAGCGCAAGAGCGCGCTGCCGCGGCCGATCGAGAGGCCAGAGCCAAAGCGGAAGCCCAGGCTGAAGCGCAGCGCCGCGCCCAAGCCGATCTGGACCGACAGCGAGCCGAAGCGGACCGCCAGCGAGCTGAAACGGACCGACTCGTAGCCGAACGTGCGAGACGAGAAGCGGAAGAAGCTACGCGAGTAGCTCAAAGACAGAAGTCAGAGGCGGAAGCAGCTCAAGCCGCAGCCCGGACACAGCAGCAGGCGGCACAATTGGAGGCCGATAGAGCCCGGCTGGCCACCGACGAAGCCAATCGAGCGCGGATGCAGGCCGAGGACGAAGCCAACCGAACGCGCCTGCAGGCGGAGTCGGACAAAACGGAACTCCGCAGGAAGTTGCTGCAGCAGCTCAATCTCATTCTGGAAACCCGCGACACCGCAAGGGGCTTGATCGTCAACATGTCGGATGTCCTGTTCGACACAGCCAAGTACACTCTTCGTTCCGGGGCTCGGGAAAAGCTGGCCAAGGTTGCCGGAATAGTTGTCAGCCATCCAGGGCTGAAACTGTCCGTCGAGGGTCATACGGATAGCGTGGGCGGCGATGAATACAATCAGCGTCTATCGGAGGAGCGTGCCCAAGCCGTACGGGATTACCTGGTGGTTCAGGGAGTGCCCTCAACTGCTGTGACGTCGAGAGGGTTTGGGAAGACCCAACCTGTCGCTTCGAACGATAACGCTGCCGGGCGCCAGCAGAACCGGCGTGTGGAACTCGTCGTTTCGGGAGATATCATCGGCGCCGAAGTTAGCAGCCTACGGTAAGACCAGCTCTATCGAAGACCGAAAACTTGGTAAGACTGTATGAATTGAAAAAACATCGAAGCGCCAGCAAGACATGTTCACGGCAATGTCGGCCGGGAGCGATCTTCTGGCGCTTTCGGCTCAAACAGAAATCCTAAGACGCTTGGCTTAGGGTTTCCATAAACCCGTTAGAAATTCTCAGGAGGTGAAATATGACGAAATTGCTAACAACTATCTTGGCTTCGGGAATTTTGTTCGCTACGACTGTCGCCTGGAGTGCCGATCATGGCGCCGCCAAACAGGAGGAAAGGCTCCAGGAGGCTCACGAAGTGTTTCACCAAATCATGAACACGCCCGACAAGGGCATACCACAGGATCTGCTGGAGCGCAGCGCTTGCATCGGGATCATCCCCAGCGTTAAGAAAGTTGCCTTCTTGGTCGGAGGGAGTCACGGATCAGGCTATGTGATGTGTCGGAAGAATGGAACCGGTTCATGGGGACCGCCTTCGGGTTTCTCCATGTCGGGAGGCAGCTTCGGCTTGCAAATTGGCGCTTCCGCGACCGATTTTGTACTCCTGTTCATGAATCGGGATGGAATGAGGAAGCTTCTGGAGGATAAATTCACTTTGGGAGCGGACGCCTCCGTCGCGGCGGGGCCGGTAGGCCGCACAGCGGCAGCGAATACCGATGCGCAGATGACGGCCAAAGTCCTTAGCTATTCGCGCAGCAAAGGGGTCTTTGCCGGCATCGCCCTGGACGGAGCTGTCCTGAGACCATCTCCCGATGACAATCGGGCGCTCTACGGGAGAACGGTCTCCCCGAAAGAACTGTTGCTGGATGGTAATGTTCCTCCTCCGGCCAGTGCCCGTACCTTGCTTCAGACATTAGACAGATATTCTCCTAGAACGCAAGCTAAAGAGACGCGTTAAGCCGCCGATCCACTACGGTTTCGGCCAGGTGCCTTCTCTCCTCCGTCGCAACGCGATTCCCCAAACAGTTCGCAGCGACGGAGGAGAGAACTTGGCGACGCACCAAACTAATGATGCCCGGTTACCTTGCTTATGATCTCCAACATCAATGTCCAGAATAGCTCGACGGCCAACAGGAGATGAGGGCGTGAGGGTTGCCTGCCAAAAGATAGTGGTATTGGCTTTCGCTTGGTCCCTCGTGACGCTTGCGTGCATCTCCGCTCATGCCGGCGAACCGGACGCGCTCGCTATATCTGCGAACATTCAGGCCCTTCATCTCCCATATGGAACAATTCTTGATCCGATATACGCCTCGGCAGATAGCAATCAGATAGTTGGCTATACCCGTTGCGGCGATTCGGCCATTTGGACAGGACACTACCTGGCAGCCGAAGCGTTCCGGTTCAAGGTAACGCAGTCGCCGGACGCATCGAAAAACGTGAGGAATGCGATTGCGGGAATAAAATCTCTCGCCGACGTGACCGGCAACAATCTGCTGGCTCGCTGCCTGGTTCCCATGGATTCGCCATTCGCTGCGGGCATTCAGAGCGAAGAAGCGCACAATGGGATTTACACGAACAGCTCGGCTGGTTATATCTGGGTCGGCCACACATCGCGCGATCAGTACAGCGGCGTCATTTTCGGGCTCGGCGTAGCCTACGACATGGTCGACGATCCCGCTGTAAAGAGTTCGATCAGCGACCTTGTGTCGCGTTTGATAGAGTTCCTTACGGGGCATGCCTGGAATGTGGTGATGCCGGATGGAAGCATCAGCACGTCCTTCCTGGCGCGGCCGGACCAAATGTTAGCGTTCGTGCAGATAGGGAAGCACGTGAATCCGAGCCGCTTCTCGAGTTACTACGACGAGTTGCGCAATTTGCTGTTAGGAACGGTGCGCGCTCCCATCGCCGTGGAGGTACAAGACGACGGTTCCTACTTCAAATTCAACCTGGATTACATCAACTTTTTTAATCTCATCCGGCTTGAGAGCGGTTCCGCAGCTGCCGTTTACAAGTCGTCCTACAGCCTCCTGCGCAACCACACGTCCGGACACCAGAACGCGTTCTTCAATGTAATTGACCGCGCCCTCGGAGGGGCGAACGACGCCGCCCGGGACAGTGATACATTGAGGTTCCTCGATGAGTGGCTGCTAAGACCCAGGCGGGACCCATATGTGGATCTGACCGGCACCGTTCCGGTTTGCGGAGAGCAAGCGTGCCAGCCGGTTTCGGTTTCGTTGAGGCCGCCAACGGATTTCCTATGGCAGCGAAACCCGTTCCAGCTCACAGGCGGCGGGTCTGGAACCATTGAAACCGCTGGGATCGACTACATACTGCCGTACTGGATGGCCCGCTATTACGGGTTGTATGCGGCATTTGTGGTGCAGTCGGCGGCGGCGACGAGTTCCGCGGTGGCGCCGGGCTCGATCGGTTCGCTTTATGGTTCGAACCTCGCAATCGCAACGGAGCAGGCAAGCGGGCTGCCGCTACCAACATCGCTCGGGGGCATCAGCCTGACGATAACGGACGCCGCGGGCACGCAGAACAGCGCGCCCTTGGGTTATGTTTCAACCGGGCAGGTCAACTTCGTCGTTCCCGACGGCACGGTGCCCGGCCCCGCGACCTTTACCATTAGTGGTGGCCCGGCGACTTCCACCGCGACGGGCATGATTCAAAACGTGGCGCCCACGCTGTTCAGCGCGAGCGGAAATGGTATGGGAGTGGCGGCTGCCACGGCCGTCCGGACGCAGGCGCTAAACCCTCAGAGCCAGTCGCATGTTCCGATTTTTCAATGCGACAATTCAGGTTGCGTTTCGGTCCCCATCAATTTGGGCGTCGATACTCCCGTATATCTGACGTTATACGGCACGGCAATCCGGAATCGCAGTTCCCTTTCAAACGTGATGGTGACAATCAACGGCTTCAGCGTGCCAGTGCTATATGCAGGACCGCAAGCGGACTTCACGGGGCTGGATCAGGTGAACGTTCTATTAACGTTGAATTTGCGGGGAAGTGGCGAGTCGAATGTAGTATTGACGGTGGACGGACAGACGGCCAACACGGTCACGGTGAATATCCAATAGCTCGGTTACGCCCTCTTGATCAATGGGATCAACCAGAGCAGCACCAGGGCACCCACCACGGAAATCACTAATCGGCCCAGTAAGCCAAAGGCTGACAACCCGATCAATCCGAATACAAAGCTGCCCAACAAGGATCCGAGAATCCCTACTGCCAAGTCTCCCACCAGGCCAAAGTCCCTTCCTTTGGTGATCTGTCCCGCAAGCCAGCCGGCAGCGATTCCCAGAAGTACGACCCAAAGCAAGTAAGCCATGGTGATTCCCCTTTCTGAAATCTAGCTGGCCTTCCTGCGAGCCTTCTCTCCTCCATATTCGAGGGTCCTAGAGGGCCGCTTTTGGGGTACACTGCCTTCGCGGGCAACCAGACTTTTCTTAAGAGCGTCCATCATGTCAATTACCGGAGCAAGTTTCGCCCGAGGAGCAACTGTGACCTTCTGGCCTTTTTGTTCGCTTTCGATCAGTTCCCTCAAACGCTGCTGATATTCGTCATGGTACTTCTCGGGATCAAAATCAGCGGCCAGGCTTTCGACCAGTTGCTTGGCCAATTTGAGTTCCTGGGGTTTTATTTGCACATGGTCAAACTTGCCGTATTCGGATACGTTTCGGATTTCCTCGGTATAATACATGGTATGCAAAGTCAGTCCGTTATCTTTGGGCCGGATGATAACCAGATATTCCCTTTGGTGCATTGCCACTTTGGCAAGCGCGGCGCGGCCGGAATCTTCCAATGTCTTCACTAGCAGTTCGTAAGCCTTGCGACCAGGCTGTTCTGGCACAGCCAAGTAGGAAGCATGAAAATAAAGCGGGTCAACCTCGGAAACTTTCACGAACTCCTGAATCTCCATCGTTCGCTCTGAAGGAGGAGCGATTTTTTTGATCTCTTCCTCTTCCATAAGAACGTACTGGCCCTTTTCATATTCGTATCCCTTAATGATTTCCGAGCGGTTCACAATTTTATTACAAGTCGGGCAAAAGAGGGGCTGCTTGATGCGCGTACGGCACTTCTCATGGATTTGATGAAGACTAATGCCCTCTTTGCGTGCTGCCGCGTAGAGTCGAACGGGAATTGAGATCAGTCCGAAAGCTATGTGTCCTTTCCAGACCGTCATTGCCATGGTACGTGTGCCTCCTATTTTTCACTAAGCTCCCAATTTCTTAAGAGGTCCTTCCAGCCCCTGCCGTACGTTCCAGAAATCGGCCCAAAGATCGCCGAGTTTCTCAATCCTGCCAAAGATACTTTTTATGTTGAAGCGGTCCGGCTGTAAGCCTTGTCGTAATTCACGTGCGGCAATGGGCGTCGACACTCGTGCATTGTGGACAGCCCTCACCGCGTAGGGCGCCGCCAAGGGCCGGCCGGGAGCGTTCTGATAGGCGTCGATCATGACCGTACCGCACCGCCGCTTGGCAATACTGCGCTGCGACGTGATCCGTTCCGGCTTTTCCGAAGCCACCAGCCTGGCAATGATCTCCGCAAATGCCCGAACCTGCTCGAAGGTATACTTGGGCCTGAGAGGCACGTAAAGGTGGAAACCGGTGGCGCCCGAGGTCTTAAGGAATACGCGCAGGCCGAGATCCAGCAGCTTTTCGTGAATAGCTTGAGCTATCTCTATCACCGTCTTGAAATCCGTGCCTTCGCTCGGATCCAGGTCAAAGAAAACATAATCCGGATGGTCCAGATCTTCGCGGCGGCTCGACCAGGGATTGTGATCAATGCAGCCCAGATTGGTCAGATAAAGCAAGGCGGCAAGGTCATTGGCCAAATAATAGCGGACATCGGTGCCTTGGTCATCGGAAGGGATCGTTACCGTTGCCATCCATTCCGGGACGTACTCTCCTGCATCTTTTTGAAAGAAAGATTTACCTGCGACTCCATCCGGATATCGCCGTAAAACAAGCGGCCTTTCCTTCAAGAATGGCAATATGTAGTCACTGATCCGATAGTAATATGCGAGCAGATCGCGTTTTGTATAGCCGATCTCCGGAAAATAAATTTTATTCAAATTGCTGAGCCTCAGGCGCCGGTCGGCAATTTCGATGGAAATATTTTCAGCCCGTCCCTGGAACAGTTCCTTCTCGATTTCCCCTCTTTTTGACAGTACCTGGGATCCGGCCGCTGACTCGTAGCTTCGCGGTTTGGTCTTCTTGACCCTCTTCGATTTGCTCTCCTCCACTTCTTCCAAGGCTTCGGATGCTGCAACAGGAGTTTCGGTCTTGAACTGACAATCTTCCGCCCGGTGATCTTCCAGAAGTGATATGAAAACTGGAGCCCGCAAGCGGCGATCCTGCGTCCAACTGGCGTACTTTACTCTCACGACAAGCTCCGGCCGAACCCAGCAAGCCTTCTCCTTGGTCTTGGGAGATTCGCTAAAAGGACATCTGCTGGAGGCCAGCTTCGAAAGCTTTTCGTAAGCGGCCTTCTGGGTCTTGGTGTTGAAGCCAGTCCCGACACCACCGATGAAACGAAATGTTTTCCCGTCATACAAGCCCAGCAGCAACGCGCCGAATTGCTCCCGCGATCCGCGCGGCGCCGTGTATCCTCCAATGATCGCATCAACCTCCCGGGTAATTTTGAATTTCACCCATTGGGGGCTCCGGCCTTCTGAATAGACGCTGCTGGCGTGCTTTCCAATGATCCCTTCGAGTCCCTGTTCTCGCGCTAGTTGGAAAAGCGCGCTTCCTTTTTCCAACTGATGGTCCGCATAAAGGAATCGATCTCCCGGCTCAAGCAAGCTGCGTAATAAGCGTTTTCGTTCGAGGAGAGGCACATCGCGCAAATCATATCCGTCACAGTACACGATATCGAAAATGCAGTAAGTTGCCTGTGCGTGCCTTTGCAATGATTCCGACGGCGACCGAACGTTCATGCGAGACTGTAAAAGCTCGAAGTTGCTCCGTCCGTTCTCGTCAAGCGTCACGATTTCTCCATCTAGGATAGCTGTACCGGCATGGACTCGCCGCGGCAGGGCGCTCAACTCGGGATATTGGCGGGTGATGACCCTGCCGGTTCGCGAGCGCAGCTCCAAACGTCCATCTTCTAACCAGGCGAGTGTGCGTATCCCGTCCCACTTGATTTCAAAGAGCCAATCTTTATGCGAAAAGGATTTGTCGACCAGGGTTGCCAGCATCGGATACAGTGTGCCGGGCAGCTTTGCCTTCCGTGCGCCGTTCAATTCACTTGGATGGATCTGGAGGATAGCGGCGGATGGAGGCATTTCCTCCTTCACTTCTTTCAGATCCCTTCCGCTTTCTACCGAGGCGGACTCTTTTTCAATCTTCCAGCCGGGGTCAACGGCGGCATCCCGATGTTTGATGAGAAGCCACGGCTTTCCATTGCCATTAGTTCGGCGCAGCTTGACCAGCACAAAACCGCCATGGAGTTTTTGCCCGTGCAGCGCGAACTTGATCTCGCCACGCCGATATTGTTCGGCGGCGGAAATGCCGCCTTCCGGCGTAAATGTTCCGCGGTCCCAGATGATCACTGGCCCCGCGCCGTAATGTCCCTCCGGGATGACACCTTCGAAGCTGGCGTATTCCAGAGGATGGTCCTCAGTCTCCATAGCCAGACGTTTGTCCGCAGGGTTCAGCGACGGGCCTTTGGGCACAGCCCAGGACTTCAACACACCATCCATCTCCAGGCGGAAATCATAGTGCAGCCGCGAAGCATCGTGTTTCTGAATAACGAACCGATTGCCGGGAACTCGGCTCTCGAAGTTTGGTTCCGGCTCTGGCGATTCATCGAAGCGCCGCTTGCGGCGATATTCAGAAAGAGAACTCTTTTTGGCTGCCTTCCTCCCCACACGTGCCTTCTTCCTCGTGCCCCGGGCATCACATCATCCTGCGATGGGAAAGGCGGGTGCGTGCGGCTTTCCGCGCGGCCTGTCTCAATCCGGCACTTCCTTTGGTACGAACTGCTTTAAGGGCGGCACGTTGCCGCGCCGCTCTGCCGCGTTTTTTGGCGCTGGCATGAGCTTGGCGGGCGAGTGCGAGGGGAGAGGCTGCGCTTCGACCCTCGCGCTGGAGGGCTCCGACTATTGCCTTCGAACGAGTGCGTGAAGGCTTGCGAGTACCTGCGCCTTGGCCTTTTTGATAATCGCGTTCGGCCTTTTGCCGCGTCCTCGCTGAGACCTTCCCTTTTGCCGGGGGTGGTAGTTTGACACCCGCCCGCCTTGCTTTCGAAAGGCCAATCGCGATCGCTTGTTTTGCCGACCGGGCGCCGTGCTTGCCTTCGCGGATGTGTTCCATCTCCTGCCGTACGAATTCCCCAGCCTGAGTGCTGGGCGCCTTGCCCTGACGGGCATCTTTACGTGCACGTTCTATCGTTTCCTTTTCAGGCATCGGAGATCCCCTTCCACTTTCGCCCGCCGGCGCAGGCATCATTGCCTTCGCCGGAAGCTACCTGTTGTGTCTTACTGAACTTCTTTACTTTGCGGCGGTCTTCTTGGCACCACGCTCCGTGGGCTTTCCCGGCATGCTTTCCGTTTTACCACGGCACCTCTGGTGTTATCCTGAAAAGGAGCCGCCTTGCCTACTGCGGAAGTGAGCAGGGCCGCAAGCAACAAGGTTCCCCAAAAAGGTTCCTCATAAAGCCGCCCCCCTTCCCGTTAAGATACCGCCAGCGGCCGTTTCAGACGTAGCCCAGCAGCATCAAGATCAATATGATGACAAGCACCGTACCAAGCCCACCGCTGGGGTAGTAACCCCATCCTGTGCTGTACGGCCAAGTCGGCAGTGCCCCGACCAGGAGCAATATCAGTATCACCAACAATATGGTTCCCATTGTTCTCCGCCTCCTTTCAGTTAGATGATCGGGTAACGAATGCAACGACCGTCCGGTCAACCCTTCTTGTGTTTGAAAAACTCCACCTGTCGCAGGCGTTTCTTAGCTTCGGCCATCGTTTTATAGGGACCACCCAAATTTTTGCCCGATTTCTCGGACACAACTTTGTAGCCGCCAGTAACCTTCTTGATCATGCTTACTTGCCTCCATGTATGAGGTTCCGCAGAAACCGAAGGGCGGGCAGGACAGACAATCAATTTCTCCCGCCTGCCCTCTCAGGCCTTACTTGGAAATTGCACCGGAAACCATTCTAAAATCCGGATGCCTTCTTGTGCTCCGTTTCGTCTTCCGCGACCAAGGTCTCGATCCACTCGTCAAGCTGTTCTTCAGCTTCTTCCTTCGCAATGCCGTAACGCACCTGCAGCTTGCCTGCCAGCTTGTCCCTTCTTCCCGCGATTTGGTCGAAATCATCATCGGTGAGCTTGCCCCACCTTTCCTTCGCCGACCCTTTCATCTGTTTCCATCTTCCTTGAACTTGATCCCAGTTCATAATCGATTCCTCCTATTTCTTGGTGAATTTATATCCCCGGATGCCTTTTTTTTTACGGCGCGCGGTGTGATATGTGCATAACGAGGCTCACCAGGAAGGCGACCAGAAAGAAGAAAAACAATATCCTGGCAATCTCCGCCGCAGCAAACGCAACCACCCCGAAACCCAACATTCCGGCGACGATCGCAACAATGAAGAAAACCAACGCATAATAAAGCATACGGTTCTCCTTTCCCCTATTTGGTTGTTAGAGTCCCATGCGGCAAAATTTCTCCACCAGTAGCGTTGCGTGGCAAAGGCCGGTCGCTGCTGGCATAGTCGGCGCTGGCCTCAACGGTGGTGGCGATATCCTCGGCGCCGGTCTGCTTCAGGATCTTCTTGGCTCGCTTGGTCCATTCAGAATCATCGCAGTGGACAGAGAGCAGAATCCCGCCGCTCTTCACGCGGCCCTCATATCTCTTGGCTTCATATTCCGGGATTCCAAGACCGATAAGAGCACCGGTGATGACTCCCACCGTACTCCCGGCGCCAACCCCGGCGAACATCGACACCATCGGCCCCGCAGCGATGAAGGGTCCCAGACCTGGGATGGCCAAAACTCCCATGCCAACCAGCCAACCCAGCGCCCCGCCTATAGCCGCCCCAGAGGCCACGCCCGCCGCAGCCCCCTCTGGGGCCTTCGATGCTTTAACAAGGCCCAGGTCCTTGGAGCCGGCGTTTTCCGGAAAAAGGACAGAAATATCCGTGTTGCGGAACCCTGCTGCCCTCAGGGAATCCACCGCGCTTTCCACATTCGCGTAAGTGGGATAAATACCGAAAGCTGCGGTATTTTTGTCGGCCATTTTAACCTCCTTTTTTGCAGTGATTTGCTGCAAACCAGATACAGAGTTTTTCTTATACTACTGGCGGGCCGTCAACATAGGTTCCCAGCGGATGAACTTCGCTTGAAGAGGCAATTTCACCCAGTGGACTGCCGCGGAGCCGCCCCTGCTTACTGTTCCCCGCCGGTTGAACTTGAAGATTGTTATTTATACTCATAACTCCAGCCACACTACGCGCTACCGTTTCCGCATTCCGCTTGATTTCCTCACTCTCTACCTGGCCGGCGAGCGTGACCACGCCGTTAGTCGTATTTACCGATATATTTGTCAAACTGGACGGCCGAACATCCGATGCAAGTTTCGATTTCACTTCCGCCGTGATTCTCCCATCATGCACCTGAGTATTCGGCGGCTGGCTTGTAGAACACGCAACGATTACGGTGGCAGCAGCCAACAGCAGGCCATAACAGAATGAGCAAAAGATATTCCTTTTCATAATTGACCTCCCTGGTCGGAAACTCGCGGAAACGCGACCCTTTTCTTCGGAGGCTACCAGCCGCGAGAATTGAGTAACGATCACCGAAGTGATAGTGGTGCCCGTTACGGGTAAACTCCTGTACTTCCACAGTCGCTTCTCTTTTTGCGTGCAAGATCTATGCCAGAACTCGCTAAATCTCATTGAACTGTAAAAGGAGCAACTTAGAGCGGAGAGACAATCTTATGGAAGCAGAATTCATCCGGATCAGATCGTTAAGTGGTATGAGAAGTTAATAACCGGACAAATTCGGCTACATCTCTCGGAGGCCGAAAGCGGATTACACAAGTCCCCCTCGCTCTCCCCGCACCCCTTTTCCTTCACATCTTCTGTGCCATTCGATCTCAGCAAATGAACTTCCTAAGCCCCTTTACGGCTGGAAGTGGCCAGAAGAATCAATCCACTAACCAGAGTTACGCCGCCGACTACGGGAGGCAATGGAACGGTCTTCTTCTTTTCGCTCTCCACATGCAAAGATCCCACTTTCACTACCGTTTCTCTGGTGGTATATCTGATGCCCTGGTACGCTAGCATAAGTGTGCCAAGCGCAATCAATACAATGCCCATTATTTTCCCCAACTTATCCTCCTTTGCCACTTCAAACGAATGCCAAAGGCATCTACTCTACAATTAGCGCGCAAGTTTCCGCCATCCGGGACATAAATTGCTCGTGGCGATCATTTAGGAAGATGTTTTGCGAGCAAGTCATAAGACAACTCTCGCGGTCAAGACACTCCCAGCCATACTTTTTAGTCAGGGGCCGACAGGGGGAAACCCGGTCACAGAACGAGCATACTTCCAAGCTATCGATGTAAGCCCGTGTTTCGGCAGCCAGACGAACTTCGAGCATGTCTTCGACAACTGTTAGTGTTCCTTGTAGGCGCATGTTATTTCCCTCCTGAAATTCACAGCCTCCTGTGGCGATTCCACTTGCTGTTGAATATCGCGGACAGTCTCGCTGTTTGATCAATCCCACCACAAATATAGGCAATTGAATTGCCAATTCAGCGGCAGACCAAATCAAGCTATCAGCTCATTTGCAATAAGTTATGAAATTCTCCTCAAAAGATGGGGGAATAGCTATTGACGTAGGTGCCGGGGAATTATTCCCCGCAATTGCAGCCAATTCGGTTCGATTCAGGCCCAGAGGAATATTGGAAGGAGAGATTCCTTGGCCTCTTGAATTTGTTGCGAAAGTGGGTAGAGTTATGAGGGACCGCACAAGGATGGTTTGATGTCACAATCTGCTGGAGACAGTTGAGACTGTTGAAAGACTAATTCTACTCCCAACATTGCGCACAACTCCGGCGGTAAGTCACTGATTGTTGCTTCGGAAAGTGCATGACATCTGTCGGAAGTTAATGCCTTGTTGTCGTTTTTCAACAGTCTCACTGAGTATCATTTCAAGCAAGGCGAGAGCCTGCCCAGAATTCGCTAAAGAGAATCTAGGCTGTCTCCCAAGATCTAACGAGAGTGCCAATAACCGCTCATATCGTAATAGCCAATCGGATTCCAATACCCCCACCGATCATAGTAACCGTAGTACACTGGACCGTAGCTTGCGAAAGGGCCGGTATTCCCGTAATAGGTAGGGGCGTATCCAGCACCGACGGCCAATTGGTTGTGTTTGTCATACACTCCTTCTTTATGTCGTGGCTCGCCTCTGTATCGCTCAACATTGAATTCATAGTGGCTTGAGCGTTTTGCTTGCGTCGATTTATTTTGCTGCGCCGTCGCGGTACCAGGACTTAGCAACATGAATGTTGTCACCAGGACTAGCAGTAGTGACAATCTGACTGTCGTCAACATAAATCACCTCCCGCACCGAGTATTTAATGGCCTAGAACGATCCATTAACTGATTCTTTAACTAACTATCCACTTCGGAGCCGTTTGAAATTGATCAATCTAATGCTTGTGATAGACCTCGCTATGATGGGGAGCAATTGATCAACCAATTCGACTTATCTATTCAGTTGCAATAAGTTATTGACTTATTACAAATAGGAAGACGGTTTCTTGGCGGAGTATAATCCGGGGAAATATTCCGCCTTTCGAATTGAGAGGTCGGGATTGCGGAATGTTGGAGATTAGTAGATTAGTACGGTGTGGATAGAAATTTATACATTAACTGGTGAGTCCGGGTTCCCAATGTAGGACGGATATCAAAAACGATGGGCGCAACGCTCTCCAGCGGGGTATCCAAACGACGGCGGGCAGAAGCCTCCTGGCAATATGCTGGTGAGATCCTCTTCGCAAGGAGCCGTCCGCAATCACTGTGCTCTTCGAACCAGAGAAATTCTCCGATTGCCATCCCGATCAGGACGCGGAATGACGAGAAATCGATTCCCGGCTTCAGGGAAACTTTTTTCCAGCGCCACAGGAAGAGCGTCGGCGGCGTCGATTGCAGCGGAACACCGTCGGGATAGGCGCCATTGACCCGAATGCGCGGCCGCACCGGCTCGGCATGCTTAAGGCTCGTATGGATGTGCGCTGCGTCCTGCCCATGCATAGTGATGGCTATCAGGCGATGGAACTTCTCACTGATTTCAGGCGTAAAAATATGCCCTGCGTTACCCAATGGCGCGCCTCGTGAATTTTCTCAGCGAGCCGGTGTTGGTGGTGCGCAAGTTTCTTCGGCGAGGCAGTCGACTTCAGAACACGCAGTTTCGACTCAATCGTTTTGTGCAGCTTCACGTATTCGGTGACGCGGTTCTCGAAAATCCTGGACGATAAGAGCATCTGGATTCACTCGGGGAGCACTAGAATTCACTCCCTGTTTCTGCATTTCGATAGCGCAAGAAACCGGCAATGGAGCAGCAAGAATACAGATCAGAAGGAAACTAAGGTTGGGCGATAGCATTCTGGCCATCATACCCCCAAAATAAACAAGAGCCGCCTTTTTGGCTTAGATGCATCTGATGGTCCAACAGTGGTGAGACGCCACTCCTTTGGAATTACTTTTATCCAATTAACGGCCTGGTCTTACTCTTGCCTCTTATTGGTTCCGCTTTGTCGTAGATTCTGATTATGCGCATATCCCTTCCTCTCGCAATGCGTTATCCGCCAAACCTGTCTCGGAATACGGCCTGAATATTTATGGAACGGTGCGTGCTCTTACGTATCATTACCTGGGAGCTCGGAAAAAACTTCATCACGGAGGAAACTATGAAGGCAACTGATGCTCGGCGTGCTCTGTCCGGAACCGGAACTTTGAGCTGGGCATTGATCTTACCTAGTGTGACATTGTGGGTCCTGTCCCTTGCCGTTCCAGCATTAGCCCAAAGCGACCCCGCCGGAAGCGCCGCCGACACGATTCCTCCGGAATATAATGCGGAACCACAACTACAAGGCGATAACACTCCCAATCCAGAAGATCAAAGTCCAATTTTGAAGGCTGACGAGAATTCCATACCAAGTAAGCCGTCCATCCCTCTGTCTGAGCCTTCCAGGTTGACATTTGGTGATCGCCTAACGCTATACCGCCGCTCGATCTTTTCTCCTGAAATTATTGTCGGGCCTGCAGTTGGCGGAGCCTTGAGTCAATTGCGCAATGACCCGCCAGAGTGGCGTCAAGGTGCGGCTGGTTATGGCCGCCGAGCCGGCTCGGGTTTGGCGAGAAACATAATTGCGCGAACGATATCCTTCGGCTTCGCGGCCGCTGACGGCGAGGACCCTCGCTATATTCGATCCGAGGAGAGCGAGACCTGGGCCCGTGTGCGCCACGCTATCGTCTGGACTTTTGTTACGCGCAATCAAAGCGGCACCCGTATGCCGGCCTTCTCCCGATGGGTAGGTGCTTATGGCGCTGCATTTGCCGTCAATAACTGGTATCCGAGCCGTGAGAACAATAGCAACCACGCTCTGAAAATGGGTACGTCTTCGATAGCCTCCAGCGTCGCCTTCCATATCCTGAGCGAATTCTGGCCGAACCTCAGGAAAACGATTCACTTCAAGCCCCAGTAGAACCGAGGCCCGTCCGGAAGGGAGCGCTGTTAGTGGTTCGCGACTTTTGTACGTATTCTTATTGAACGTATTTCGGATACATAAGACTAGCCTGTGACACGGAGGTGAGAGATGCAACGAACCGGAAACGACAAATCATCCAATTATCCGCATACGCATCAATATACCATTGCCGACGATGAGGCAGTCGAGACCTTAATGAGTAAGCTGGAGAGAAGTGGTGTAGGAAGTGTGAGTCGCGAAAGGCTGCGGCATGCCTTGGATACCGCCATGAAAGAGTACAAGGCCACCGACGAGAAGGAACGCAAGGCCTTCTTCCACGGCATGCTGACGGGTTATGGTGTGGCTTTGAAGGTGGAGACGTCTCCAGAAAACAGGATGTGAGAAGTCCCCCACAAACCCGCACCTGGGCTCTACCAATCTGACAGCGACTGCGTGCTGCGGAAGCTCGAATGTCACGGTCCGGTACTACTTCGATTCTGCCATTTCCTTTTGATCTACTGCTTCCTGCACGGCGTCCTTGATAACTTCCCTAACAGCTTCTTTGACCGCATCCTTCACGGTTTGGGATACTTCTTTAGGATTCAGTTCAATACTTGTCTTTTCTCCAACGACTTCTTTCAGCACTTGTTCCAGAACCGGCGCTACGGGGGGCAGCTCCTTCGTGAGAGCCTTGGCCACCTTCTTTGCCGCCTTTGCCGCATCCATGCCGTTACTCGCCTCCTCCTTCGCCAATTCCGTGCGGGCCCAGTCTTCTTCAAAGGTCTTGACGAGCTGGTTCACGGCCTTGGGGTCACGAAAGATGATACCGACTTCCCGTCGCGCATCCAATTCAGCTTCCCGAAGGCTCTGACTTCCAATAAACGCTTGATGGCGGTCGCGGACGATGGTGCGCGTGTGCAATCGCATTGGCGGTTTGCGAACCGCCAGCTTACTGCTCTTCTGAGCCAATCGGCCGATAATCCTGATGTCAACGCCTGCCGAGCGACGGTCATCGAGGAAGCTAATCATGGCCGGATCGCTGATCTTCGGGTCATAGATAAGCAGTTCCTTTTTGGCTGCTTTAATAAAAGAAGAGAGCTCTTTTCGCGCATTCACAGGGCTGATTACAAACGGAGCGATGCTGGGCGTATAAGGCTGGCGTTTGGTGTCGGCGTCAAACAGCTTGACGGCTTCCTGCACGAACTGGCGGTTCTTGGTAACGACGCCAAAACTGCGGCTATGCTCGATGTCCAGGTACGTAAAATTAAAGGAAAAAATGTAAAGCGTGCGACGGTCGATAATCATCAGCTTGCCGTGATAGCGTGCTAGGTCATCGCTGGTGCGCGCGACGGTGATCCCCGACGCGAGCAGGCGCATTTCCAATTTCCGCAGATTTTTCTCGCCTCCCCGGTTTGTGTAAGCAATGAGCGCATGAACGAATACTCCACGATTGGCTGCGCTTTCAAGTGCCCGCTCGATTTCACTTCGATCAAATCGGAAGATGAAGATCTCAACGCTCTTGCGTGCCGTTTCAATGCCTTTAAGCACAGGCATGATGCCATCGCCCGGTTGTACCAACATTTTCATGGCCAGGCCTTTCGGGGACTTTCCTTTTAGTTACGCAACTACGAACGGTGCAATTTCCTTGCCGGTGAGCAATCGGGATTCCACTGCTTGGATGTTATGCCACCCAGCCATTATCCGTCCCATTGTGCATCTTGATTCCACCTAAGGGTAATGCGATTCCTCCCAAGTGTAAGGGGATACCTACTGTAAGGGAATACCTACGCGGGACAGTACAGATTGGGGATGCCGGAAGTCCAAAAACAATCTTCTCCGACACGGCTCATCGATTTACAAACACCGAGGACTCGGCTTCTATGAAGTGCTCTTGCCGGTGCGACGGCGGCCCTAGTTGCCCCCGCCCCAGGCTACCCCCAGCGACATTCAACCACACGGCGACTTCAGTCACACATGATTCAAATACCCCAGAGGCGTTCTGCACGCCGGCAGCTTTACCTCCAACCATGCGAATTCGGCATTTACCGTAGCTGCGATCTTCTCATCTCGCTATCACGAACATCGGTGGGTTCCGTGGGGGGCTTATAGTATGGCGGCAATCATCGCTCTGTTCCGCGTCCCCGACCAAGCTCACTTCCCCTCCGACGACTTCAGACAATTCCTGAAATCTTGGCATCCTGCTTGCTCTTCGGATTGTGGGAGTTGCCCGCGCGAATGAAAGGAGATTGATATGTTCCGGGAGAAGCACATCCGTATCCACAATAGCAAGAATACAAGGATGCTGATAGTCTTCCTGACGATCTTTTCCCTGTGTTGTCCTGCTATCGGCTCTGCCAACGATAGCAACAAATCGAAGGGGAAAATTATAGGGACCGGACCGGCTGTGTTATGGCGGGCCCCCAAGGACATCGCCTCCCGAAACCTTTTCTATGGACCCGGCGGAAAGAAGGACGCACCCCACACGATATTTACATTTTTAAAAGAGGATCTCGAAGGTACCAACCCAAAGTTCGATGTTCGAGACGAGTATGGAGTGAAATGGAAGGTCAAGCTAGGCGAGGAGGCGCGCACTGAAACGGTTGCTTCGCGATTGATCTGGGCCGTCGGATATTTTGCCAACGAGGATTACTTTCTTCCGGCCTTGCGAGTCCAGGGGATGCCAGCTCATCTCCAACGCAAGCGTGTTCGGAAGCTGATTTTTTCAGGCGGATTAGTGCCCAACGTGCGGTTGAAGAGAGATCTAAAGGATGAAAAGAAAATTGGAACCTGGCAATGGCGTGACAATCCTTTTACAGGCACGCGGGAGCTGAATGGCTTAAGAGTGATGATGGCGCTCATCAATAACTGGGATTTGAAAGACGCGAACAACGCAATTTACCAGGAAGAGGATGGCAAGCAGGTGTGGATGATAAGCGACTTGGGAACGGGTTTCGGAACAACGGGACGGGGACGGTACAACTGGAAATCCAAAGGAAACCTCGATTCATACAGCCGCTCGAAGTTTATCCGCAAGATTACGCCCGAGTACGTGGATTTCAACATCCCTGCGCGTCCCGCCATCGTCACAGCCGTCAACCCAAAGGAGTTTATTAGTCGTCTTCACTTGCGCTGGATCGGTAAACATATTCCTCGCGCCGATGCCAAGTGGATGGGACAACTGCTGGCTCAGCTCTCCCCGGAGCAGATTCGCGACGCTTTCCGCGCCGCCGGATACTCCCCGCAAGAGGTGGAAGGATTCGCGAAAGTGATCGAACAAAGAATCGGCGAGCTGAGCGAACTGTGAAGAGGAAAAAGATAAATTGGCGATACTTGGAATTTCCCGGACGGGCCGAAGTGTGAGGCGGGAAGTCTCCGGAGGAAAGGCGTTCTAAGAAACGTCATTGCCGTGGGCGGCTAGATCCCCGCTCAGCCTCCGCAACCGAATCTAGTTTGTAAATCGCCGCTGCCAACATTGTTTGCGCTTCCGTCGGTAATTTAGAGGTATTGGTTGCGTATCGGGCGGCGTCAAGTAATTCGGTATAGCCTATCCACCTATATCCTCCAGGGCAGGCAATCACTGAGCATTGATGCGGTAACGATGTTAGCCCTAACTTTGCCAGAGACTCATGCACCGATTCGTGCGTTGCTCCGGTTTTTGAAGATGTGGGATCAATCATTTTGCCCTCTCCTCCAGACGACCTCGCTAACAAGCGCGATGTCGCTGGCGAAGGCTCTTTAAGCAACCCGGCTTGCTAATTTCGGCGGTGTGGCAGCGACAACCGCATCGATCTCTGCTATCTCTATTTTACTGCAAACACCGTGCGGTTGTATCCTCTGCGTGAATGACTCTAGGTCGGCGCGGCGAAGAGAGGCTATCACCCGAGGCTGCTCACTTGCTCATCCTTTTCTCTGGCCTGTAACTCATGGAATTCCGCATAAATTCCATTCGACTTCAACAATTCCTCATGCTTGCCTCTTTCGATGATGGCGCCGTCCTTCACCACGAAGATTACATCGGCACGGCGGATGGTGGAAAGACGATGGGCGATCACGATGGAGGTCCTGCCCTCCATCAAGCGATCCAGTGCTTCGAAAACCAGTTTTTCCGACGCCGCGTCTAGTCCCGTACTCGGCTCGTCAAGAATCAGGATGGGGGTATTTCGAATAACGGCACGAGCGATGGCGATCCGCTGGCGCTGGCCCCCGGAGAGCGTAACTCCTCGCTCGCCGATCAGCGTATTGTAGCCCTCTGGCATCTTCTCGATGAACTCGTGAGCGTTGGCAAGTTCGGCGGCGCGGAGGATTTCAGAGCGGCTCGCCTCCGGCTTGCCATAGGCGATATTCTGCCAGACCGGAGCATGGAAGAGCAGCGTCTCTTGCAGAACGAAGCTGATCTGTTGCCGAATCGACTGTTGAGTCCATCGCCGCACGTCATAGCCGTCAATCTTCACCGTCCCCGAATTCGGGTCGTAAAAGCGCGGTACAAGGCTGATGATGGTAGTCTTTCCCGCTCCGGTCGGGCCGACCAGCGCTGCGACCTGTCCAGGCTCGATCAGGAAGCTCACGTCGCGGAGAATGGAGCGGCCGGACTCGTAACTGAAGTTGACTTTCTCGAATTCAATTCTCCCTCGAAAGCGCGGAGCGCGGCGCGCACTTGGCAGATCCCGCACACCGCCTTCCGTGTCGAGAACTTCCCGGATGCGCTCGTATCCCACAGCGGCCTTCGAATAGGCGTCGGTCATTTTCGAAAGCTCCTGCATCGGTTTGTACATCTTGCCGAGATAAAGGATGAATACGATCAGCGAACCGGCAGAGAGGCTTCCCTCCAAAACCATGCGCGCTCCAAACCACAACACCAGGCATGTGCCGATCGCCACGATGACTTCGACCAAGGGTGCAAGCTTGGCCTTCAAGCTTCGGGCGTGCAGGGCAATCTCAACGCTTTCCAGGCTCTCTTCCTCCAGGCGCCGTTCTTCGTAGTCCTCTCGCGCAAAGGCCTTGACGACACGAATCGAGGAAAGGACTTCCTGAATGACGGAGACGATTTCACCTTCTTTCTTTCGCACCTCTCGCGCGGCCTTCTTGATGCGGCGGGTGTAGAAATAGACGACGCCAAAGAGAATCGGCGCCACCGAGAGCGCGATCAGAGTGAATCGCCAATTGATGTAAAACATCACGCCTACCATGCCCACCAGCGTAAGGCTGCTGGTTAGCGCTCCGAGCAATCCCGAGGCAATAAAGGACTGAATCGCGTCAATATCGCTGGTGACGCGGCTGATGAGGTCCCCCGTTCTCTTTTGATCGTGATATGCGAGCGACAATTGCTGGATGTGAGAATAGAGCGTGCGCCGCAAATCGTGCATCACCCACTGGCCGACGGTCGTGGTCAGGCGTTTCTCGGAGTAAGAGCAGATGGCGCCAATCGCCGCAATCAATAGCACAGCCACTGCGGCGATCTTGAGTACCATCAACTTGTCGCCGTCCGCGAACGACAAAATCAGGTGGTTGAGCCACCCGTGCTCCGCTCGTGACTTCAACACACTATCCAGGACAATCTTCAGCGGCCAGGGTTCGAGCAGGTTTGTGATACCCTCCCCGATGACCGCGAGAAACCCCAGCGCCAGAGCCGTAGCGTGCGGCTTCAGGAGGTTGCGGATTGTCAGTGTTTTTCCTTTTTCAGGTTGATGCCACATTCATCGGTCCCAATCAAGCAGGCGCAACCTACGAACTCGTGGGTTCAACAAGATTTCATAGCCCCAACAGACGTCCTCTGATAGACCACGATCGCCCGCCTTACAAATCGCACACTTCGAGTCCGTTTCCGTCCCTTCCAAACCGAACTTAGATTATTTACTGCAAGCCATGTGCCAAAGCGCCGGGGGAGATTTTCCCGATTTCCGTACCCAAAGCGTAATTGCCTCACGTCATCAACGTTCTAAATTCGCGGAACGGAAAATATTTACATTCACTTTGGCCCTGTATTTGCACTGGTAAAGACAGGCGCGCGGATTACTCCTGCGTTCGTCAGGCGGGCTAGAGAGAAGGAAGAAGATGTATGGGGCGATCCAGCATTTTTTCAGGAATTTGCTAGATCGCATTTCGAAAAATAGGTGACTAAATGACAGCTTCGGAAGCCATTGAAAATCTTCCGCGTTCGTTCTTCGAGTGGTTTGGCGAATTGGGCATATTTTGCAGCCAATTGCTCAGGACAGCGCTAACTCCTCCATACGAAGGCCGGGAACTCATCCGCCAGATGGACGAGGTGGGATCAAAATCATTGCTGCTGGTGTCTCTTGCCGGAGCCGCAACCGGAGTGGTCTTGTCCCTGCAAACCCACGACAGCTTAGTCCGATTCGGAGCAAAATCCGCGATTCCCTCTGTCATCTTCATGTCCATTCTGAAGGAAAGCGGCCCGATTATCACCGGACTGATTATGAGCGGCCGCGTGGGAGCGGGCATAGGCGCCGAATTAGGCTCGATGAAAGTGACGGAACAGATCGACGCCATGGAAGCTTCCGCCGTCAATCCATATAAGTACTTGGCCGCCACACGGGTTCTAGCCTGTATGTTGATGCTTCCATTACTGACTTTGGCGGCGGACTTCTGCGGCATCATCATGGGCTGGCTCGCCAGCACCCTCGCGGAACCGATCTCGCTGCAAATGTTTGTGCAAACCGGCTTGAAGGGCGCCAACTTCAAGGATTTCCTTCCTCCGACTTTTAAGACCGCCGTGTTCGGTCTGATTATCGGAATCATCGCTTGCTTTCAAGGAATGCGCACCAAGGGAGGAACGGAGGGAGTGGGCCGGTCCGCCACCAGCTCGGTGGTTCTGTCGTCTCTCTTTATCATTCTCGCCGACGTTTTGCTGGTTCGGGTCATCCTGGTGTTCTTTTGAGTAGGGGACTCCATGAAAAACAAAGAGAACGAATCAACAATCGAAGTGCAAAGCCCGCACGGACACCGGCGCACTTCGCCGGTCGTTGAACACAAAGAGAACGGATCGGCAGTCCAAGCGGATAGCCCACGCCAAAATCGGCGAGCTTCTCTGGCCCCTGAAAGCAAAAAGAGTGAATCGGCAATTCAAGTGCACGACTTGCATAAATCCTTCGACGGGCACTCGGTTCTGAATGGAATTGATCTTAAGGTTTCGCCAGGTGAAATCTTGGCTGTCTTGGGGCGCAGCGGCACTGGGAAGAGCGTTCTGTTGAAATTGATTGTTGGCTTGCAGAAACCCGACTCAGGTTCCATTCAAGTTCGTGGACAGGAAATCACGGGTCTTTCGCTCGATGAGTTGAATCTGGTCAGAAAGAAGATTGGTTTCTTATTTCAAGACGCGGCGCTGTATGACTCATTGAGCATTGAGGAAAACGTAGCCTTTCCGCTCCGGCGGCATAATCGGATGCCCGACTCGGAACAAAAGGATCGCGCGCGGGAGCTGCTGGCGAGCGTCGGTATGGAAGAGGACCTGAACAAAATGCCTTCTCAGATTTCCGGTGGGATGAAAAAACGCGTCGGATTGGCGCGCGCTCTGGCCATGGAACCGGACATCCTGCTGTTCGATGAGCCTACCGCCGGGCTCGATCCCATCACCGCGGGAGAAATCGAAGAATTGATACTGAAGCTGCGCGAGGAACGTAAATTGGCTTCGATTGTCGTCACTCACGACCTGCACGGCGCCAAAACCATTTCCGACCGCTTAGCACTCATCCATGAAGGAAATATATTGATCGAAGGAACCTTTGCGGATTTGAAGAAGAGTAAAGATGAATTTGTTTCGCAATTTATGAACAAGGGTTCTTAAGGAGGGGTTATGTCGAGGGCTTTCCGCTTGGGAGTTTTTATCGTAATGGCGCTGGCCATATTGGCAACCGGGATATTCCTGATCGGAGATAAGCAACTCCTGTTCACGTCCACGTACAGTCTCAAGGTCGCTTTCCCCACGGTTGCCGGCCTCAACGACGGCGCCGAAGTTCGCGTCGGAGGAATTCAAAAAGGAACCGTCAAGCAAATCCAACTGCCCACTCAGCCCGACGGGAAAGTGACCGTCGTGATGGATCTGGCCAAATCTACTCGCGACGTCATCAAGAAGGATTCGGTTGCGTCCATCCAGACGGAAGGGCTTCTGGGCAGCAAATTCATCGAAGTCTCCTTCGGATCGAAAGACGCGCCAAAAGTGAAGAGTGGAGACACCATCGGAGGCCAGCCTCCTATCGATATTTCCCAACTGATCGATAAGACCAACAAAATCCTGGATTCCACTCAGGAGACTATGAGCAATGTATCCGCGACCACGGACAATCTCAAGTCGATGAGCGCGAAAATCAACGACGGGAAAGGAACGGTCGGTGCGCTGATTAATGACAAGTCGGTTTTCGAACAGCTCAACGCCACGACGGAGCAAGCCAAAGCTGGCGCGACCGCTTTTCATGAAAACATGGAGGCGCTGAAGTCGAACTTCTTCTTGCGCGGTTTCTTTAACAGGAGGGGCTATAAGGATACGACGGAGTTGACTAAGCACGAAATCGCTTATTTGCCGGAGGGATCATCTATCAAGAGATTTGCTTTCGAAACAAAGCAGCTTTTCGATCAGCCCGACAAAACGAAACTCAAGAACGAAAAGGCTCTCAACGAAGTGGGACACTTCCTGGAAGCAAATAAGTTTGGCTTGGCCGTGGCGGTTGCTACCAGCGGAATGACGGGAGACTCGGACAAAGATCTATCGCTGACCCGGGCGCAGGCCTGGTCGGTTCGCGACTACCTGGTGAAAAATTTCAAAATGGACGACACCCGTTTCAAAACCATCGGGTTGGGGAAGAACAAGCAGAACAGCGCAGAGGAGCCAAACACGATCGCAATCATCGTTTACTCGGTTGGATCGAGCATGCCACCCGCTGCGGACTTGGCAAGCTCCAAACCGTCTTCACAGAAGTAGTGTAGAGATCGTTTTCGAATATAGCCGTTGGACTCGCACACAAGAGAACCTAGCCCGGCGAATCATGCCGATTTTCTCTTCAGCTTCCAAATGGCATGGGGTGTCCGGATAACAGAAAAGGCCCGTAGCGGTGCGACCATCCTGGGCGGACTGATTGGGAAGTCATCGGCCCAGGCCCAGGACAGCCGTGTTCCACAATCCAGGCAGCGGCGATATTCTCCCTCCCCGTCCCGTCGCGGATCCGTCTGTCTTTTGTGGCGGCACAGAATGCTCATGATATCCTCCGCTCAAACTGCCATCGCCGGCGCGTAAGACGCAATGCCTTTCCGGCGCCGCGCATCGTAGGAGTCGATGGCCTGTTCCAGGACCGCGAGCACCGGAAGCTTCCGATAAGGCGGTGCCATCAAGTCGAAGGCTCCGGCTTCCAGCACCTCAGCCCATTCCCGCTCTCCGCCCGTTCGGGAGAAAACGATCACAGGCAAGTCGGGATTTAGTTGCTGCAAAACTTCCAGGACCTCATTCCACGTGGCATCATGAAAGGACCATCCACAGAACACGGCATCATAGCTGCGCTCCAGATTCCCTTGTAATTCCAACAGGTCCCTGACGCTGTGCAACTCTACATGCTCGCTGAGAATGCCTTCCAGAACGCTCAGTTCCGCCTCGTCACTGCCAATGAGGAGAACTTTCGGTTGGCTAAGCATGCACACCCCCTTTTCATGGTTAGGTATGTTGAGTTGGCTTGTTGCGCTGACGCCGATGAGAAGCAAGGATGTTCGGCCCGCAACATGCCCTCCCCCGCCTGAGGGAATTAAACACTATCGCCGATCACATTTGCTTCCCTCCCCCGCCGGCTTCTCTCCACCGCCCGGAGGGAAGCGAACACTATTACAATGCCGGAGGGAAGCAAACATCCTAAGAATAGATTCCCCATTCTCTCTCGTCTGTAAGCTATCCGACGTTCAGCTCTAAGGTATTTTACCTAGGGGGATAGACCGACCTAGGCTTTCCCGCGCGGCGCCACCTAAAAACAGGCTTCAATCCTGTTCCACGGTTTTGAAGTGCCGGTGGTGTAAGGCCCGTTATTTGGCCTGTTTGAGCCGGTATTCTTTTGGAGTGGTTCCAATCCGAGTGCGAAATGCGGTGGTGAAGTGCGCGCGACTGGCGAAGCCCAGTTGGCGACTGACCTCGGTTATCGTGAGGTGAGTATCTACCAGCAGTCGCTTGGCTCTCCGAATTCTCTCCCCCAAAACGTACTGGTGCGGAGTCAAGCCAGTGCTCTGCTTGAAGAGACGTCCGAAGTGGTACGGACTCAGCTTTGCCAGCTCCGCCATTCTGGCTAGACTGAGATTCTCATCGGGATGGGATTGAATGTAGTCTGTCACGCGATGGAGTCTGGCCGGTGGCAAACCGCCCCGTTGTTCGACAACCTTTGCGTTGCGCCGCGGAATTTTCATAAAAAATCGAGTTGAACTTGCGGCTTGCTCTCGTAGATCTCGGAATTCCCCAATATCCTGATCTGTCTTGAGCACAGAGCCATCTTTCAAACTTCCCCGATGGAACTCCAATTCTCAGGCCGGATGGAACTCCAATTCTCAGGCCGCTTGAAAAAGACCTTAGGAATGAAAGATTACTAGATAAACGAATAAGAACGGCTATTATTGAAGGAGAAATGTCACTGTTTTCAATGTTTTCCGCAAGATTCCGAACATTTCCGCAAGATTCTGGAAAATTATCGATATAGAAACATTGGCCGCGACGGATTCGCAAGGATTGAAGAAACCTCTGTTTCAGGAAATGCTTGAGGAAAGGCGGAAGCGGCCGGCGAATATTCGCGGCGATACTGATCGCGGTCTACTGCCTTCATCCGAATCATCATCAGCGGTCATATAACGACCGCAAGCAACGATGAGCCCAGCGGTTGCCATGGTCTTTCCTTCTTCTGCCGGTACCTGCTTGGAGTGGTCCCGGCAAGGTTCCGGAATACCGTGGTGAAATGGGATTGGCTGGCAAAACCCAACTGATCGCCGATCTCCGCGATAGATAGGTATTCCTCCGCCAGCAGCTCCCTGCCCTTGGCGATTCTTTGCCGCATAACGAACTGATGCGGCGACAATCCGGTGCTTTGCTTGAAAAGGCGTCCGAAGTGGTACGGGCTTAATTGCGCTAGCTTCGCCAATTCCCGTAAGCTGAGTTCTTCATTCAGGTGGGAATGAATGTAATTCTTCACGTGACGGAGTCTGGCTGGCGTCAATCCGCCCCGTTGTTCGACGAGATTCTTTGACGTGCGCCGCGGAACCTTCATAAGACCTCCCATTGAACCAGTGTTTTGAGCTGCGGCTTTACTATCCGTAAATGAGAAGTGCAATACCGTTGCCAGATCAAGAAAGAATGACAATTCTCTTTTTATTTCCAGCTAATTAGAAATGATCTGGAGATGAAAATGTCGAGTGCTTTTTTCAAGAGGAGGTAGGGAAAAATTCCCGGATTACTATCTCTTCAATTCAATCTGAGTCTGAAGCATTCAAGAATCAACCGCACCTATTTTACCGCTGCAATATGGCTGGATGGCGAAGTTCGCAAGGTGCTATTGGGTCTTAGCGGGGTTTAAGAAGTTCGTGCTCGACGATTGGATAACACTCGCAGGCGGCCGATTCCAATCCCTTGCGGTCGAGGATGGTGATGTGGCCGCGGCCGTAGTGGATGAGCCCGGACTTGCGGAGCTTTCCAGCCGCGATGGTTACCTCCGACCGTGGAGTACCGAGCATATTTGCGAGGAATTCATGGGTTATTGGAATCATGTTTCTCTTCGCGCGGTTGTTGCACATCAGCAACCAACGGGCAAGCCGGCTTTCCAACTTGTGAACACGGTTACAAGCCGCTGTTTGTGTAACCTGAGCCAGGAAGTAGCGCACATAGCGAAGCAGCCGGTCACGCAGCACTCGGCTGCGATTGAAAGCGTCTTGCAACACTTCCATCTTCATCCTCAGGCAGTCGCCAGGAATTTGAACATCGGCGCCGTTCGACCATGTCTTGGCTCCCAGTACTCCATGAAAGCCCACCAGTCCTTCATATCCGATCAAACCGACTTCAACGGTCACTCCCTCTTCCATAAAGGCGAGCATGGAAAGCACGGCATTTTGAGGAAAATAGCAGTACACCATCTGTTCACCGGCTCTGGCCAGGATCTCATTCTGGCGGAGAGTAACTAATTCCAGATGGGGCAGTAGAAAGTCGGACTCATTCTTGGGAAGACCATCAAGGATCTGATTCGCGGAAATATCCAGTTTGATAGAATCTAGCTCTTTACTCTTTCTCACCATCCGATTCTACTCCCTCCCAATTCAGCAGGTAGCACTCTGTGAATCTTGCTGAAATTTTCGGGTAGTGTCCTAAGAGGCGGTGCTAACGGTCAAGCCGGAAGCAAAATCGGAAAAGCCAACATCTCGAAGGAAAATTGGGAAAGAAGCTTCTTCTCGCCGCCAGGTTGGTGATCGGCGCAGATGTGCGCCTCATATACCGCCAAAGTATGCCGGGTCGGTCCCATATGAGGATTATCTGGAACCTTCGTCCAATTGCAGGCGGAGCATTTGAAGCTGACAATTCTCCCTCTCTCATCCAGCGTTGCATCGAGCTTTCTAGGGTTCAACATTTCATTCAACACGGCAACCCCCGCCAAAGATTATGGAGGGGTATTGTACAATCGAAATCCCTGCCAGTCACGCCATTTTATACTAGTCAAGGTTTATAAAAGGGATAATCCCTGGTATTTTTCAAGATTTTCGCAAGATTAAGAACAATAAAGATTTAAGCAAGATTCTGAAAATGTTGTTATGAAAGTGCTGGACAACTGAGATCAAGTCTTCCAGAATATAGGTGAGAGTTCAACACTCGACATCTGGGATTGGAGTTGGCTGTGCTTTAAGCCATTACACCTCCCGCCTCCTGCCGTCTGAATGGATTTCCGAGCGGTAAGGAGGTGCGAAGTGTCTAGCTCCACGAAACTCGATTTATCCCAAAACAGTATCCTCGCGAATTTGCCAAAGGGAATATCCCAGCGTCTGCTGCCCCATCTGGAATTTGCGGATCTTCGCTACGAGAAAGTTCTTTTCGAGGCCGGCGGTCCCCTGCGGTACGTCTATTTCCCGCAGAATTCGGTGGTTTCCATGCTCGTTTCCATGGAAAACGGCGCGACCGTTGAAGTGGGCATGATCGGACATGAAGGCATGGTGGGAATTCATGCGCTCTTTGGGCAGAAGACGACGGAGTACTCCGCGGTGGTGCAAATACCCGATGGTTGCCTCAAGATGAAGGCGGACGTGCTCTTCGCCGAGTTCAAGCGCGGCGGAGTGCTCCAAGACCGTCTGCTGGAATATACCAGCCGCTTTTTGTCTCAGGTTTCCCAAACCGCGGCCTGCAACCGGGTCCATCACTTGGAGCAGCGACTCTGCCGCTGGTTGCTGATGGTTCGCGGCTGGGTGAAGGGCGACAGTTTCCCAATCACCCATGAATTCCTCTCCCACATGCTCGGCACACCACGATCGGAAGTAACACTCGCTGCCGGAATTCTCCGCAAGTCCGGATTCATCCGTTACGGGCGCGGCAGAATAAATATCCTGGACCTGAAAGGATTACAAGCGGCATCCTGCGAGTGCTATCAAGCTGGAGTGGACGGGTTCAAATAATCCCCGCTACTGGTAATTCCCACCATTGGGATTAACGAATCATTGTGGCCTCTCTCGCCGTCAGGGCACGACTTCAGAGTGTGTATTAAAACCTCGATTTGTCGTCAGGGCACGACTTTAGTCGTGCCGTAAAATCAAAACTTGCAGCGCGGCTTTAGCCGCTGAGGTACGTCCTTCGACGTTATCACACAAAGTCGTGCCCTGACGAAAATTGCCGAAGTCAGCTTGCAGCATTTATTCTTGCTGTTATTCTTGTTGATCGAACCAGGCAATGGCTCAGCGGAATAATGTCGGGTATCCAACAGACGAGCCGGCAGCCATTCGGGCTATTATTATTGTTGCCGAAGATCCCGGCGGGGATTTTTACGAATTTTTCTTCTGCCTGTCATGCCATCTGTAATGTACCTGACGTATGAACCTGACCGCAGATGAAAAAGGAACAGGATGCCAGGCTCGCCAACATTTGATCTGTCCAAGAATCAGATCCTCGCGGATTTACCCGAGGACGAAATCGACCGCCTGCGGCCTCATCTGGGATTCGTTTCCACAAACCTTCGCGATTTCCTCTACAAGGTAGGCGAACCCCTCCGCTTCAATTATTTCCCGCAGGATTCCGTGATCTCATCCCTCGCTCACCTGGCGGACGGCAGGAGCGTCGAAGTTGGCCTGGAAGGAAATGAAGCCGTCGTGGGGGTCGAGGCAATATTGGGCGCGAAAACCGCGACGAAGGATGCTGTGGTCCAAGTGCCCGGCGGCTGCCTGAAGATAAGGACCGAAGTGCTCCAGACCGAATTTAGGCGCAACGGGGTACTGCATTTTCGGGTGCTTCGCTATCTTCGCGACTTGATAGCTCAGGTCACGCAAACGGCCGCCTGTAACCGCGTCCACCGGCTGGACCAGCGGCTTCCGCGCTGGCTGCTGATGACCCACAATCGCGCGGGAACGGACGTGTTGCCCATGACGCACGAATTCCTCTCCCACATGCTGGGTACGCCACGGTCGGAAGTAAGCATCGCTGCCGCAAATCTCCGCAAGTCGGGACTGATCCGGTACGGTCGCGGGCACATGATTATCCTGGACCGGAAGGGATTAGAATCGGCTTCCTGCGAGTGTTATCAAGCTGTCGACGGCAAATGAAGACTCACGGTTAGCACCAGCCAAGGCGCCACACCGCAATTCCCACTTTTCAGCAATTATAAATAATAGGTGAGATGGCAATTAACTGAGCCCCGCCAACTTCCGCAAAGAGTAACAGCGAGGGAGTTTGGGCATGAAGCAGCCGGCGGGGCCCCGTTCTTCCTGCCAGGGGAATATACACCGGCGCCATAGTTTGCTGTCTGTCGGGTTCCTAACATTTCTCCCTCCAGCGTGCGGAACGGCCCGTCTCCGAGGCGTGTCGACAATGAGTTCGTAGGTGATCGGCAAATCCCGTACTAAAGTTCCCTTGCCTCTTCCTGCGATTCATTTTTTGCTTCGGCGAGGCACCGGTGCTCTCGGGTAAACACCCTAGGGTGATTATCCGACTATCGAAACGGCAAAGGAATGTGGCTTTATTGACGATGTGGAAGTCTTTCTCGCAAAAGCACTACGAGCTTGGGTCGTGAGCACGACGATTAGCTGGGCTTCACTTGTTCAGGCAGGCAAATCGTGGCAGACGAACTCGCCACGGCGCCGGGAACTCCCTGGCACAGGAGATCCTCGCAGCGGATATCGGGTAGACACAGGAGGCGATTAATCGTTATGAATGGGAAAAAGAAGGACTCGCGGCGGAGGCTTCCGAATGAAGAAGCTCTTGGGGATGCGGAAGATGTACGGATCGGTCAGGGTCCCACGGTTCAATTGTTGAGTGAACTGGTGGCTCATCTCCGCGAAAATCGGACGCAATTGCGCGAGGAATGGGCGCGGCGGATCACAGAGTCGGAACTGCTGATGGCGATGACCAAGGAGGAGATCTTCAAGGAAGCCACGGCTGTATACGACAACTACGTGGCTGTGCTGGAGACCGGCAGTGTGGAATCCTTGCAAGCATATGCGCGAGACCTGTCGGAACGCATCATCCCACGGGGAGTGGAAACGCGGGAGGTATTAGGCATCGTACTGTTGTTGCGCGACGTGCTCGGCCGCTCCCTGTTCAAGAAGTATCAGGGAGACATTGCGCTGCTCAACCGGGTCCTGGATGCCTACGAGCCTGCCGCCAACCGAATCGCGAACACGGTGGGAGTGAGTTTCGTGCAAGAGCGCGAACGCATCATCCGCCAGCAGCAGGAAGCGATCCGGGAACTTTCCACTCCCGTGCTCCAGGTCCGTGAGCGCCTGCTGATCTTGCCCATCATCGGTGTAATCGACCCGCAGCGCGCCCGCCAGTTGACCGAGCAGCTCCTCCGCGGAATCCGGGCCAACCGCGCCAAAGTCGTGGTGATCGATATCACCGGCGTTCCGTCCGTGGATTCTACCGTTGCCAATCACCTGGTTCAAACCGTGGATGCATCCCGGCTGATGGGCGCCACCGTAATCGTCACCGGCCTGTCCTCCGAGATTGCCCAGACGTTGGTGACCATCGGGGTGGATTTGGCCAAGATGAAAACCGTCGGCGACCTCCAAGGAGGCATCGAAGAGGCCGAGCGGCTCCTGGGTTACAAGGTCACAATGGTAACGGCTAAGGAACAAGCTTCATTAAAATAAGCCATGCGAGTACCCATTCTCAAACAAGGCAATTATTTAATTGCTTCTATCCAATCCGCGCTGTCGGACTTTGAGTTATTGCAGCTCCGCGACGACTTGGCGTCTCAAGTGGGCAGGTTCCGTTCCCGGGGAGTCATTGTCGATGTCACCGTGCTCGACGTGATGGATTCGTTCGCCGTGCGAACGTTGCGTGCGATTTCCCAAATCGCGCGCATGCGGGGAGCGGAAACGGTCATCGTGGGGATTCAGCCCGAAGTCGCGTTTGCCATGGTACAGCTTGGCTTGACACTGGGTCAGGTGGAGACGGCGCTCGACTTGGAAGAAGGACTTGCGCTTTTGGAAGTCCGATCGAAGCAAACTGACAACAATGACAGCGAAAAGTGAAGTCCATATTCCCGTAAACTCGGACGCTGACATTGTCACAGCGCGCCAGCAGGGAAGAGCGATGGCTCTGCAAGCCGGCTTCGAGGGTTCGGACTTGACTGTCATTTCTACAGCCATTTCCGAGGTGGCGCGCAATATTGTGGAGCATGCCGTGTCGGGAGAAATTATCATCACCGTGGCCTACAACCCCACAAAGACCGGCCTGAGCGTGATCGCTCGAGACGAAGGACCGGGAATAGCCGACATCTCTCTGGCCATGCAAGACGGCTATTCCACGGGAAAAGGTCTGGGTCTGGGACTGCCAGGGACACGGCGGCTGATGGACGAATTTACAATCACCTCCCAACCTGGGGTCGGGACTACCGTGACCATGAAAAAATGGAGGCGCTGATTTACTTGAGTTCGCAAGCCATCCAAACGGCGGGGCTGGTCCAATACGCTACCGCCAATATGACGGTGCCGGGGGAAACGGAATCGGGCGACCGCCATATCGTGGTTCCCACACCGGCGGGAACCCTGGTAGCGGTGGTGGACGGCCTGGGGCATGGACATGAGGCTGCGGATGCCGCTGAAGTTGCCGTAGCCACCCTCCGACGTTTCGCGGGAGAATCCGTCATTACATTAGTCAGACGCTGTCACGAGGTAATGAAATCTACACGGGGTGCGGTGATAAGCTTGGCTTTCTTCGATGCACGAAACTCGACCTTATCTTGGCTGAGCGTCGGCAATGTCGAAGGCATACTGCTGCGGCGGAACCCCATGGCAAAGCCCGAACGCGAAACAATTTTTATGCGCCCCGGCGTGGTAGGCTTTCGCCTTCCGGCATTGCAAGCCCATGTCATGCCCGTCGCTCCCGATGACATTTTAATTCTAGCCACCGACGGTATTCGGAACGGCTTTGAGCAGGGCTTGTCCCGGACGGCCTCGCTTCCGGAAATCGCCGACTCCATTTGCACTCGCTACAACAAGGGCAACGATGACGCTCTGGTATTGGTGGCTCGCTTTCGGGGAGATGCTCCTTGATTGACACAATGCATTACCTCATCGAGCAATATTCGGCGGCGCTGGAAGACTACCTCGCGGGTGCGGGAGAGTCGGCGCTGCACTTTGCGTACGAGCTGGGCCGCAAAGCGATTGCCGACGGTGTGGGCGTTCTGGAAATGGTGTCGATCCATAACCAAGCTCTGACGACCGTCTTTGGCGCCCCCCTTAGCCGCGAACAAGCTGTGACGATGGCCGGACGCGCGTCCACCTTTTTCGCGGAAAGCCTGGCTCCTTTTGAAATGGCGTTGCGCGGAGTCCGGGATGCCAACACGGCTTTGCGCAAGAACGTGGAGCAGATTCAGGCGGCGGAAGAGGAACTGCAACGCCAGAACCAGGAGTTGCTGGCGGCGCAGCAGTCTTCCGAGGTGGAGCGGAGGCGGTACCAGGAACTTTTCGATTTTGCTCCGGACAGCTACCTGGTCACCGACTTGGAGGGGATCATCCAGGAAGCCAACAGTCCTGCTTCCGCGCTGCTCCAGGTGAATCAAGACCTTTTGGTAGCACGATCCCTGCCTCAGTTCGTGGTGGCGGAAGAAAGGGAATCTCTTTATGCCGAACTGGGCTGGTTGCGGAGAGGAAGACTTCCGCAACTAACGCTCTGGCAAATCCCCATGCAGCGGCCCGACGGCAGCCGGGTTCCGGTTGTGCTTACAGTGGGAGTCGTGCGCGATCCACAGGGTAAGCTGGTCGGCCTGCGCTGGTTGCTGCGCGACGCCACCGAAAGAAAACAACT